>ENA-OROL01000036-OROL01000036.1-human-gut-metagenome-genome-assembly--contig:-NODE-36-length-133396-cov-4.609370_pt1 | contig 133396 bp, 126 predicted proteins | sample MGYA00242128_ERZ509048 | MGnify/ENA primary metagenome ERZ509048 (study PRJEB26280, sample SAMEA2338750) | human gut metagenome | biome: human gut; feature: human-associated habitat; material: faeces...
GCAAATATCGTGAATATCGCCACGAGCCCCGAATATCGCAGGCGCGGCTGCGCACGTGCGGTCATGGGAGGACTTCTCGATATAGCGAAGAAAAAAGGCTGTACACGCGTTACGCTTGAGGTGAGGGAACACAATCTCCCCGCGCAGGCGCTTTATCGTTCGTTCGGGTTTACGCCCGCGGGAATAAGAAAGCACTTTTACAGCTTCCCGGACGAGAATGCGATCGTCATGGAGAAGTACCTCGTAAAAGAATAAAGGAAATACACGAGAGATGCTTATACTTGGAATAGAATCATCATGTGACGAAACATCGGCGTCTGTCGTCGAGGAAAAGGACGGCGTTGTCAAAGCGCTGTCGAATATAGTCGCGTCGCAGATAGAAACGCACAGACTTTACGGCGGTGTGGTGCCCGAGATAGCCTCACGCGCACATATCGAGGCGATATGCCCGACTGTCAGCCGTGCTCTCGACGAAGCCGGGGTAACGCCGGAGGCTCTTGACGCGGTCGCGGTAACATCTCATCCGGGGCTTATCGGGGCGCTGCTTGTCGGTGTGAATTTTGCAAAGTCCTTTGCATATGCATGGGACAAGCCCATAATCCCGGTCAATCACGTTTATGCGCACACGGCAGCGGCGTATCTGACCGTCCCGGGGCTGAAGCCTCCTTTTCTGTCGCTCGTGGTTTCGGGCGGGCATACATCCTTCTATCATGTAAAAAGCTTCACCGAATACCGCGAGATCGGCGGAACGCGGGACGATGCCGCAGGCGAGGCGTTTGACAAGATCGGAAGAGTCATAGGACTTCCGTATCCCGGCGGCGCTGCGATGGACCGCCTGGCACGCGAGGGCGACCAAAGTCCCGAAAGACGCGGATTCAGACTTCCGTCACCGGCACTTGCGGGAGACAATCTTGATTTTTCGTTCAGTGGGCTCAAGACTGCGGCGCTAAATCTCATCAACGGTATGCGTCAGCGCGGTGAAGTGCTTGAGGGTGAGCGCCGTGCCGCATTTGCTTCAGCTTATACGGGCGCGATAGTCGAGGCGATAGTATCAAAGATCCCCGCCGCATTTGAGGCGAGCGGATGCGACAAGCTCGTTATCGCCGGCGGTGTGGCTGCAAATTCCCATCTGCGCGAGGCTGCTGCCGCAGTCTGCCGGGCACGCGGAGCGGAGCTTATACTTCCGCCCGTAGCTTTGTGCGGAGACAATGCTGCAATGGTTGCTGCCGAAGGAACGTTTCTTTACAAAGCCGGTGTGTGCGGCGGCACAGACCTCAATGCACATGCCGACGACGGCGACTGAGGACACTTAAATTCAAAAGAACGGAGAGCGGTGAAATGAATATCATGGAAAACAAAAGCATTCAGAATGATGAGCTTCACCACGACAGAAATATATCGGACGCCGTTATAAAGCGTCTTCCGCGATATTACAGATATCTGCGGGAGCTGCTTTCGCACGGAAGAACGCGCATAAGCTCAGCCGAACTTGCCGGGATCATGAATGTGACCGCCTCGCAGATCAGGCAGGATCTTAACTGCTTCGGCGGTTTCGGTCAGCAGGGCTACGGTTATAATGTCGAGAAGCTCTATACTCAGATACTTGACATTCTCGGCGCGAACAACGGATATACGGCTGTCATAATAGGCGCGGGCAACCTCGGGCGCGCCATTGTGCGTTCGCCCATGTTTGAGCGTCGCGGCGTCAGAGTTATGGCGATGTTCGACACAAACCCGGCTGTAACGGGGGATGCAGTCGCGGGGGTTACTATCTACCCTTCATCCGAGCTTGGTGACTACTGCCGCAAGCACAAGGTGGATATTGCCGTTCTTACGCTGCCGCGTGAGTGCGCTGCCGATGTGCTGCGCACTGTTGAAGACGCGGGTGTCCCGGGGGTGTGGAACTTTACCAGCAACGAACTGGATCTTAAGCAGAAGTCGGCTATTGTGGAAAATGTCCATCTCGGAGATTCGCTCATGACGCTGTGCTATCGTCTGCATTCAAGCGAGCAAAACAAAGACTGATCACCATGGATAACAAAGCAAAGGATACAAATAATAAAGGCGGCGTGTCCCCCTCGTCGCGCCCGAAGATAAATTTCGGGAACAGCGTGTTGGTAATGCCGCGCGCTGCCGCCGAAAGATTCGCATCCGCTACAAAAAAGGATATCATGGCTCTCATGTATTGCCTTGCGGAATCGTCGGGATGGTCCCGCGACGATGCTGCTGCGGCTTTCGGAACCGCGGCTGAGGATGACCCCGATGCCGCACTGGCTTTCTGGCGCGGAGTCGGGATATTCTCGTCTGCCGATGAGCAGACTGCCTATAAGCTCGATAAACGTGACAAAAAGTCCGACGCGGGCGGTTCCGTCGGGGACGCGGGCACCAAAAAGCTGAAGCGACCGGCAGCTACGCTGCCGGTCTACACGACCGACGAGCTTTCAGATATTATAGAGCGGCGTGCGGGAGCCTCCGAGATCATTGACGAATGCGAGCGCATGCTGGGGAAGATGTTTACCACATCCGAGACGGCAAAGGTCATGGGGTTGATGGATTATCTCGGTCTTGACGGTGAATACATAATCAACCTCTGCGCTCACTGCGCGAGGGTCGGAAGAAGATCGCTGAGATATGTCGAAACGGTGGCGTTCGATCTTTACGACCGCGGCATCACCGATCCGGAATCACTTGACGGTTATCTCCGCACTGTCGAAGAGGCGTCGAAAACAGAGGGGAAGATCCGCACAATGTTCGGTATAAACCGCGACAGGGCTTTGACTGCCCGTGAACGCGGATTTATAGACGCATGGGTCGGAAAATTCGGGTACGGCATGGATGTTATTGGCAAGGCATATGAGATCACTGCCGATGCCACGGGAAAAGCGTCGCTTCCGTATGCAAACGCCATACTTGAGGCGTGGAACGCCGCCGGTCTGAAAAATGCGGATGATGTGGATGCTTACATGACCGCGAAGAAGGGCGAAGCAGGGCAAAAAAGCGTTCCCGAAGGAGCGAGCTTCAATACGGACGATTTCTTTGAGGCCGCTCTCAGACGCAGCTACGGCGACGGTGCGGAAGCGCCGGATATTCCGTCCGGAAAGGGAAAAAAGTAAATGGGATATACCAAAGAGAATTACAGCCTTGTTCGAGCCGAGTATGAAGAAAAGCGTCAAAAGGCGCTTAACGCAGCAGAATTACGTCGCGGCGAGCTTCATAACGTGATCCCGGAAACGAAAGAGATCGACAGTAGGCTTGGAATGACCGGCATACGGCTTATGGGGGCTGCTCTGAAAACATCCGGTGAGACGGTCGCGGACATACGCGCGGATGTTGACAGGCTGAAAGCGCGGCGCGACGCGCTGCTTTCCGTCGCGGGGTATCCGACGGACTATTCGGAACCGCGCTATGACTGCCCGGAATGTGAGGACAGCGGGTATATCAACGGTCGCATGTGCCGATGCATGAAGCAACGGCTCATTATGGCTGAATATGAGTCGTCGGGGCTCGGCAGACTCATGCGCACGCAGACATTTGAGACGTTTTCGCTTGATTATTACGCCGACGACCGCCGCAGTCTCGAAAATATGCGTTATATATACAATGCAATACGTCGGTTTGCCGAGACGTTCGACCCGCGCACTTCGGGCAGCATATCGCTTTTCGGCGGAACGGGACTCGGAAAAACGCATCTTACCACGGCGACGGCAAAGGTAGTTATCGAGCGTGGCTACGATGTCGTTTATTCCGGGGCTATCGGAATGTTCTCAGATTTTGAACGTGCGCGGTTCGGAAATTCATCCGGTCAGGAAACCGGGGAGAAAACGGAGCGGTATTACGGGTGCGATCTGCTTATGATCGACGATCTCGGCTCCGAGATGTCGAATCAGTTTACGATAAGCGCACTTTACGATGTGATAAACACGCGCATAAACAAGGGACTGCCGATGATGATAAGCACGAATCTGCGGCAGGATGAAATGCGCAGCCGCTATGGGGACAGGATAACCAGCCGTATTTTCGGTGAGTTTGCCGCGTTTATGCTTACGGGCACCGACGTGAGGGCAAAAAAGCTTGCGCGTCCGCATTCCGGCGGCTAATCCCGAATATAATAATACATAATGCGCTTTAGGAAGTATGCAATGAAAACGAGAATTGATAATCTGCGAGAAAGAATTATTGATTTAACTTTGACAAAGCCTCAGTCTACCGAATCATACGCTACACTGATCCATCTTAACTGTGTATCACAGTTAGCTTCTTTTTTTGCAATGAACTACTCTCTTGATCTGGAATTAGCTGCTGCCGCAGGCTTGTTGCACGATATTGACGTTTTAGTGAATAGCTATAATGCAGATCATGCTTTTCACAGTTCTATCATGGCAAGGGGTATGTTGGTTTCTTTGGGGTCTTTTTCTGAAAATGATATCGATATAATCGTTTCTTCTGTCGCAAGGCATTCGGATAAGTCAAAAGTCGATGATATATACGATGAGATATTAAAAGATGCAGACACTTTGGCCTATTATCTTCAAAAACCATATGATAACGTTAACAACGAAGGCTTCAGAAAAGAAAGACTAAAAAGAATTTTTAAGGCATTCGGCTGGAAGGATCTGTACTCTGAGCCTTGAATACGAATTTAAAATACCGACAATGATGTTATTTATTGATAATTTGAGTTTTTCGCAAGAAGCATTGTTCGGTTGGCATACACTGCTGTAGGAGAAATTCCTATCATAATGAAAGAAGAAAGGAGACCGGTCGGAAATGGTCGGGATCGTACTTTACGGCAAAAAAATGAGCGTTCCCGTCGGAACGCGTGTTATTGACCTTCTGAAAGAGGAAGACAGAAAAAAATATATTGTCTGTCAGATAGGCGCGCAGATAAAGGAGCTGCGCTACCGCATGTCGGAGAAAAACAACGGCATGGAGATCACGCTCAAGGGGCTTGAGAATATAGAAGCGGGAAAAGCTTATGAGGCAACGCTCAGATATATAATTTCAATGGCTTTCCGCAATATTTACCCCGATGTGCGCATCTTCTTCAGCTATAATGTGTCGCGCTCGGTGTTCTGTCAGGCGCTTACTCCCGGTTTCAATATGTATCGGGCGGCAGACAGCATAAAAAAAGAGGTCAGCCGCATAATCGAGGCTGATCTGCCGATAGAAAGAGTTACCGTCAGCAAGGCTGAAGCCGAGGAGATATATCGCCGCTTCGGGCATCTTGATAAGCTCGATATCCTGAAATACCGCCCGGAAAGCACGGTCAATCTTTATGTCTGCGACGGGTACTATGACTATATGCACGCATATATGGCAGCCTCGACGGGCTGTATAGGAAAATACCTCATAGAGCCGTACAGTCCGGGGCTCATTATCCAGTACCCGAGGTATGAGCTTGACGCCGAGATCCCGGAATTCGTTGAGGAAACGACATACGGCAGAACGCTTCAGAACGCGTACAAATGGTCAAAAAAGGCACATCTTCAGACGATAGCTGATATCAACCGCCAGGTCGATACCGGCAATGCGCGCGATTTTGTTCAGATGTGTGAGGCGAGGCACTCGAATATGCTGGCCGACTTAGGTGACCGTATTGAAGAGGATATTGAAAATATACGTCTCATCGGCATTGCGGGTCCCAGCTCGAGCGGCAAGACGACATTCTGCAACCGTCTGCGCATAGAGCTGCTTTCGCGCGGTATTAATCCCGTTATGATCTCGATGGACGACTATTACCGCGACCGCGACGACATCTGCCGCATTCAGAATGCCACTCCCGCCACGGTCGATCTTGAGCATATAAACTGTCTTGATATCGAACGCTTCAATCGCGACCTTTTCGATCTCATAAACGGAGAAGAGGTCACGCTCCCGCATTTCAATTTCAAAACAGGCAGGCGTGAGGAGGGAAGGCGGATCCGCGTTGAGGAAAATCACCCGATAATAATCGAAGGCATACACGCGCTCAATGAAAAGCTCACCGGATCGATACCTAAGCATCAGAAATACAAAATATACATTGCGCCGCAGGCGCAGATAAATATTGACGACCACTCACCGCTCAACATCACCGATCTGCGGCTCATCAGACGTATCGTAAGGGACATGAATTTCCGCAACAGCCCTGCCGCAAAAACGATAGATATGTGGCAGTCGGTCAGAAACGGCGAGTTCAGGTGGATATACCCGAATCAGGAGGGCGCCAACTTTGTTTTTAACTCGGCGCTTCAATATGAGCTTTGTGTGCTCAGAACAAAAGCGCTGCCTGCGCTGCGCGAGATACAGTATACCGATTCTCAGTTTCTTGTAGCCAACAGGCTGATAAAATATCTGAAATATTTCAGACCGATCGAGGATGAGTCTGTCATACCGTGCAACTCACTAATGCGTGAGTTTATCGGCGGGAGCTGCTTCGATGTCTGATGTGTGCGGTGCTTTCGCATCGCGCTTGGAAAATACACAGCCGCACCAGTTCTGACGGTACAGCCCGTATTCGCGCGAAAGCTCGATCGAGCGCTTGTACCCGCCGCGTTTCTTGAAATCGGAGGGGAGATATTTCACGCCGTATACGGCTGAAAGCTCCTCTCCTATTTCATTGAGCTTTTCGCAGTTTTTCATAGGGCTTATCGAAAGTGTGGTGCAAAAGAGGTCAAAGCCGTGCTCCGACGCGTACCGAGCAGTGCGCTCAAGACGAAGCCTGTAACATATGAAGCACCGTTCACCGCCTTCGGGAGCATTCTCCAGACCGCGCACTGCCGAGTAAAACTCCTCCGGGTGATACTCATCCACAATTAGCTTTACGTCTGCCGCTGCCGGAAATTCGCCGATAAAGCGCGCCTCTTCATTTGCGCGCTTTCGGAACTCCGCCTCCGGCGAAATGTTGGGGTTATAGTAAAGCACGGTTATATCAAAATAGCGTGCGAGATATTCAAGGCAATAACTGCTGCACGGCGCGCAGCAACTGTGCAGCAAAAGGGAAGGACGCTTGCCGTCCAAAGAGGCTATCAACTCATCGAGTTTTTGCTGATAATTTATTTTGTTCATGATATTTTCAATATGGGGCTGTCGGTTTTACCCGGCAGCCCCGTGATTTATTTTTACGATTTTTCGGTGTCGCGTTCGCGATCGTCTGACGATACTTCATAATCCTCGTCTTCGTCCTCGGAAGGCTTGTTGAGCACTGCGGTCACCTTGGTGACGCGCATATCGTCCATTTCGGTAACGATAACATAAAGTCTTCCGCAGGTGAAGCTGTCTCCGACGTGAGGGTCGGAATTCAGATTCTCGACTGCCCATCCGCCGACCGTCGAATATTCGCTCTCAAAGTCGCGCGGTTCGTAATCTATCTCATTGAAGAAATCATAAATGTTCGCTTCGCCGAGCACCTCGTAGGTGTTTTCTCCCGTTTTCACGACATCGGTGACGATCTCGTCCGATTCGTCCCAAATATCGCCGACCAGCTCCTCGAGAATGTCCTCTATCGTGACAACGCCCATCGTGCCGCCGAATTCGTCAATGACAATGGCGATATGCGTTCTGCGGTCACGCAGGTGACGAAGGGCATCGGGGAGATGCATGGTCTTGTGTAGGAAGCAGGGCTTCATGAGCAGAGAACGTATGTCGACATCGGGATTATCGACCGCCTCACGGTAATAGTGGTTGAGGTACAGAACGCCGATAATATTGTCAATGCTGTCCTCGTAAACAGGCAGGCGCGAATATTTTGAGTTTTCGACAGTTTCGATGATCGCCTCGCGGTCATCGTCTATGTCTATCGTCGTGAGGTCGATACGCGGAGTCATTACCTCCTCGATCGTGGTCTCGTGAAATTCGAGAGTTGACTGAAGCAGGTCGCTCTGTCCCTCGTCGATAACGCCTTCCTCTTCAACAGTGTCTATGATAGAAGAAAGCTCCTCTTCGGTAACATCGACGCCCTCGCTCTTGTCCTTGCCCCAGATGAGGCGAAGCAGCCAGAGAAGTCCCATGACTATCGCCACGGCAGGTATGAGAATGATCGTCAGTATAAGAACGGGGATCGCGACCCACAGAACAACGGTATCTGCGTGCTGCTTGCAAAGAAGCTTCGGCACGATCTCACCGAATATGAGAACGATCACCGTCATGATCACGGTGGAAAGAGTCGATGCAAGCGCGTCGCCGCCGTTTATGTTTACAAGCAACGCTATTGCAATGGAGGTCGCAGCGGTAGAGGCTGCGATATTGGCGAGGTTGTTGCCGATGAGTATTGCCGACAGCGCCGTAGTGAAGTGATCGCTGATCTTGCATGCCAGACGCGCTCGCCGCGAACCGGATTCGGCTGCTTTGCGCAAACGCATCTTATTTGCTGTGTTGAACGATATCTCGCTTCCCGAAAAGAAGGCGGAGAGCACCAGCATGACAAGGATCACAAGTCCGTAGACCAGATATTTTACAGGTGACATCAGACGCTCACCTCGGCTTTCTTTGCATCCTCGGGTTCATTTTCGGTTTCGGTGTTTTCGTCAACGATACGGAAGATAAGTCCGGTAACACGCGTGTCGCTGACTTCATCGACCGATACTTCCACATTGCCGAACATGAAGGATTCATCCTCCTCGGGCAGACGGCCGAAGCGTTCCTGGACCCATACTCCGACAGGCTGAGAAGCGGCGCGGTCTGCATTGGCGGGAAGCTCAACGCCCATGCGCTCGAACACGTCTCCGAGGGTAAGCGTCGGGCTGACAAGAAAACGGTTTCCGCCGAGCTTGATGAAGTCTTCTTCAACAACGTCTTCTTCGTCCCATATCTCGCCGACAAGCTCCTCTAGAAAGTCCTCGATGGTCACGATGCCGCATACGCGATTATTTTCATCGCGCACTATGCCGAGATAGATCTTGTGCTGACGCATCGAATCGAGCAGATCGTCGATATTATCGGTACATCTGACAAAATGCGGTTTGAGCATTACGGTGCGCATATTGACGTTTTTGTCCTTTATGTATGCACGGAGATAATTACGGATCGGAAGAACACCGACCACATTATCAAGAGAACCGTCACATACGGGAATGCGCGAGTGGGGGATAGTCTTGATCTTTCCGATCAGCTTGCTGTTCGGCATGTTCACGTCGACATACTGAATGTCGTCGCGCATCGTCATGACGTCGCGCGCGCAGATCTCATCAAAGTCAAGTGCGGATTTGAGCATATCGCTCTGCTCCTCGTTCATAACGCCCTGTTCCTCTGCTGTATCGATTATGTCGTACAACTCTTCTTCGGTGATAGACGGCGTTTCCTCATGCTTGAAGAGGCGCGAGAAAAAGTCCGAAATAAATCCGAAGAATCTTGCAAGAGGATAAAAGACCTTCATCATGACGCGCATGGACGACGCTGTAAACAGTGCTACAGTGTCCGGACGGTCGTTGGCGAAGCTTTTCGGTATCATCTCGCTGAACAGGAAAACGATGCCCGTGGTAATGAATGTGCAGGCGAGTGTGGCGCCCTCGGACATTTCATCGCCGAATACACGGGTAACGTACAGAGTGGAGACCGATGCGGAGGCAATATGTGTGATATTGATCCCTATGAGCAGTGTGGTCAGCGCTCTGTCAAAGTTGTTTGCGACATACATCGCGTTTTTGGCTTTGCGGTTGCCGTTTTCGGCAAGGTTCTTGATACGGATCTTATTCATGGCGGAAAATGCGCTTTCGCAGCAGGCAAAATATCCGCCGAGAATTACAAATAAAACAAAAATAGCGATCAGCATAAACTGTCACCGTCCATTGAAAAAACCATCTCCTTAACTGTTTTCGGTTGTATAATGGCGCTCCGCAATGCGACACTATTACTTTTAATTATATCGCAATATTACCGTTTTGTCAATAGAAAGCAAAATTAATTTTTTGAAAGTCGGAGCGCGGTATAATTCCGGCGGCTGGATCTTGCGGCGATGATTTTATGTTGTCTCCGAAGGGCGGCATTGTTTGACTATTCCGGTTGACAAAAAATCATATTCATGATATAATACGTATATATGACAATTTATCCGTTGTTCCGACAACGGGTATGCCGCTGCATTGCAGTTCGTTCGGCAGAAAAACAATCCATGCATTTGTGAAAGGAATATGAAATGGGACTTTCCCGCAAACAGTTTGATATACTTCGCGAGCTTGCAACCTCCGGCACGGCTCTTACACAGCGCGATCTTGAAAAGGCTACCGGATATTCGCTCGGTACGATAAACAAGACGGTAAAGGAGCTGACCGATCTCGGCTGCATGGCAAACGGGGCGATAAACGGCAACGGCATAGAAGCACTTGAGCCTTACCGTGCCAAGCGCGCGATATTCATTGCAGCCGGCTTTGGCTCGAGAATGGCACCTATCACCCTGAACACTCCCAAGCCGCTTGTGCGTGTTCACGGCAAGAGGATAATTGACGGTCTTATAGATGCTTGCCTCGCTGTGGGGATAACCGAAATATATATTGTGAGAGGATATCTCGCAGAGCAGTTCGATCAGCTTCTTTATAAGTATCCGATGATCCGTTTTCTTGAAAATCCCAGCTACAACGAAGCAAATAATATATCGTCCGCCATGTGTGCGAGGTATATGTTCTCAAACGCGTATGTATTTGAGGCGGATCTGCTTATAAACAATCCCGGTATAATCAAAAAGTACCTTTATACGTCAAACTTCCTCGGTATAAAGAAAGATCGCTCCGATGACTGGTGTTTTGAAGTCAAGGATGGGATCATTACCGATGAAAAGGTCGGCGGCCTTAACTGCTGGCAGATGGTCGGAATATCCTATTGGAACGAAGAAGACGGCAGAAAGCTCGCCGAGGATATTCCCGATACGTTCGCTTCCCCCGGCGGAAAGGAAAAATACTGGGAAATGTCTGCTCTTATAATGCACCGCGACCGCTATAAGGTAGAAATACGCGAGTGCTATTCGGAGGACGTAATAGAGATCGATACCTTCGGAGAACTGAAGGCGATCGACAGATCGTATGATGTCTGACCGGTAATGAATATCGACAGGTCTTGACTCCGCAGTGTTTTTGCGCTATAATTACATATACCCCTAACGGTACGGAGGTAATATAATGAAACAGTGTATGGATTTCGAAAATCTGCATCGCAGGCTGAAAAAGATCATCGGACAAGTACAGGCGATCGACCGGATGGTGGATGAGGATATACCGTGCGAAGACATTCTCTCTCAGATCAACGCGGCAAGGTCGGCGCTCAACGGCTGCGGCAAGGTCGTGCTAGAGGGGCACATTAAGCATTGTGTCCGCGACGGTATCGAACACGGCGACGCAGATAAGACCATCGAGAGCTTTACAAAAGCGGTGGAACGCTTCGCAAATATGCAGTAAGACATATTTTCAAAAAAGGCAGCGAAAAAAAGCTGCTTTTTTTGTTTTTCCTATTGACAAGCAATACCCACCGGGGTATAATATACATATACCCCTTATTGTATTAAAGGAGCTTGTCCATGAAACGGGTTATGGGAAAATTGGAGTACCTGTTGTCGCTCGGCGGGATCAAAAAGGATATCGTTTTGCTTGTGATTTCGGGCATCGCGGTTGTATGCAGTCTTTTGAAATTTCAGCCGTTTCCGTTTGATATGGCGTGGTTTGCGATCATTCTCTGCGGTCTGCCCATCATTCTGGAAGCTATTATCGGTCTTGTCACCGAGTTTGACATCAAAGCGGATGTGCTTGTGTCTCTTGCGCTTATTGCATCGGTTTGCATCGGAGAGGATTTCGCGGCGGGAGAAGTCGCGGTCATCATGCAGCTCGGCGCACTGCTTGAAGAGCTGACAGTGGCACGGGCGCGCGCAGGTATTGAAAAACTCGTGCACCTGACACCTCAGACCGCGCGGGTCCTGCGCGACGGCAAGGAAGAAATCATACCCGCCGAGCAGGTCAAAGTCGGCGACCGCATCCGCGTACTGCCCGGCGAGAGCATCCCTGTTGACGGCGTGATCGTATCGGGACAGACCGCGGTCAACCAGGCGGTCATGACGGGTGAATCCCTCCCGGTTGACAAGACGGTCGGCGACACGGTGTCAAGCGGCACGGTCAATCAATTCGGCGCATTTGAGATGGAAGCGACCAAGGTCGGCGAGGACAGCTCCATTCAGCGGATGATCCGTCTTGTGCAGTCGGCAGACGCGGTCAAAGCCAAAATCGTGGGACTCGCCGACAGGTGGGCGACATGGATAGTGGTCATTGCACTTTCCGCTGCGGGACTGACATGGATCATTACGGGACAGATCATCCGCGCGGTCACGATCCTTGTCGTGTTCTGTCCCTGCGCATTGGTGCTTGCAACGCCGACGGCGATCATGGCGGCGATCGGTAACGCGACAAAGCACGGTTTTCTTGTCCGCGAAGGCGACGCGCTCGAACGGCTTGCCAATGCAAAGGTCATTGCATTTGACAAGACAGGAACGCTGACATACGGAACGCCGGAAGTCGTCGCAGCGGAAAGCGTTTCGGCGTCCTTTAACAAAGATGAAATCTATCGCCTTGCGGCATCGGCGGAACAGTTCTCTGAGCATCCGCTCGGAAAAGCGATCGTGAGCTGTTACAAGAAAACCGGGAAAACACTGCCGGAAGCCAAGGATTTTCGAATGATCCCGGGGCGCGGCGTGTGTGCCGTTGTGGATGGGAAAACCATTCTTGCTGGCAACCCGGAGCTGCTGCATGAGCAGGGCGTTGCCCTTGGTTCCGTACCGTCCGCTGAGGACTATATCCAGCAGGGCTGCACAGTGACTTATGTCACGCTCCGCTTCTCGCAGGTGCTTGAGAAGAACGGTATGCGGCACATCCGCTTCCACGACCTGCGGCATACCTTCGCCAGCATTCTCATCAACAAGGATATCCCGCTGTTCAACGTATCGAAATACCTTGGTCACTCGGACATCAGTACAACGGCAAATATCTATGCGCACCTGGACAAGAGCGGAAAAAACATCAGTGCGGAAACCATCAGCGCGCTGTTCGATGATCGGCATCACGACTAATCGTGGTGCCGATTTCTGATATGTGGTGAGCGCATGGAACAGATCATCAGTGCGGACGCGGCGAGAGCGTACCTGCATATATCCAAGCGAAAATTCCTGTATATGATGCAAAACGGCTATATCCGCTACGAGGACAACGGCAACAAAACGCATCGGTACTCCTTGCGGATGTGCGATGTGGAAGCCCTGCGGCAAGAGATGACCGATCATCCCGAACGCTTTGCCGACCTGAACGGGCGGTTTACGGCGCAAAGGAACAAACCGCCGATACCGACCGTCGTCCTGTCGCAGGAGGAAGCGAGAAAGTTACGCGAATACATAGCAAAATGTTGGAGCAAACATCCCGATGCCTTGCCGAGCAAGCTGGCGGCAGAACTGACCGGCTTGACTGTTGGAACGCTCAACCGCCATGTGGCAAAAGGCAACATCTTCGGCGCAGTGGTTGGTGGAAAGGTGCTTATCAGCAAACAAAGTCTGATCGGGTACCTCACCGCGCCGGATGTGGTGCGGAAAGTTACGACAGTACAGATGAAAAAACTACTTGCGGGGTACAGGCGGGCATCAAAGCAATAAAGAGCAAAGGAACGGTCTCAAGATGTGCTTGAGGCTCTTCCTTTTCTCTTTTAGGTTATGTATCCAAATAAAAAGTCGAAAAGTGATTTGCGTTACAAGCATAATACAAACCACTTTTCAGTAACTCACTTCATAACTTTTTCAAAGCGGAACATTTCATCCGGCCCTTCGCCGGGGAATGATTGTTCGTCTTTCTCCGGCGGATTCGGATCCGGGTGCATGGCGGAGAAAAACTCAACGGCATGAAAACCGCATTTGTTGATATAAAAATGTATATTGCGCTTTTCAAAATATGGCGTGCAGGTCTCCCAGACCTCGGTTTCGGGGTGCAGAGCTTCCACGGCAAGCCAAGCGCCATAGCCGATGCCTTTGCTGTGTTCCTTCGGCAAAACGAAAAGAAGCTCCAGCTCGTTGTGATGTGTCTCTTTGTCGATTTTCAGCACCACACCGCCAACCTTTCTGCCTTCATACAGAATCCGGTATGCTTCGCTGTCGGGTGCATCAATGCTTTGCTCAATGGTTGCGCGGGAAATGATCTCTCCATCCTCCTCAAAATGATCGTCACGCAACCCGAATTCTTCCACTGCGCCATACTTGAAAGACGCTTGATTATCAAGGATGAACTGCTCGCGGTCGCCCGCTTCCAGCGGGGCAAGGGTTACTTTTGTGTTGTTCATATGTACCTCCCAAAAAATAAAAAATACCCGGTCATTACTAAGTAATAACCGAGCGCACTCGACACCTAATCCGGTATGCGGCCTGCAAGGCTTACGCCTTACGATCCCCGAGCGTTACGACGCTCTACCTCCGGTGACATGATATGAATCAGCCGAACCCGGAAAACCGGAATCCGGCTGATTATTTGGCGGAGAGGAAGGGATTCGAACCCTTGTGCGCTTTCGCGCAAACTGATTTCGAGTCAAGTGTCAAAAAACGAACTTGGTGGAATTTGACGGAAGATAACGGCAGATGCGAGAACCCCAAAAACGCCGTGTTTTCAAGGCTTTTCGCACCTCTTTGCATCGAAAACGCAGTGAAAATCCGAGTCAGAGAGTCTCCTCCGATTTCGCCGAGTTCTAACGGATTTTCGGAAAAGCCTATTAGAATTTTTGATAGAACCGAGCGATTTTTCGCCCCAAAATCACGCTTTTGGCAGTGCGTGAAATGCCCCGGTTATGCCGGACTGCACCCAAAGTCGTGTAGCCAAATGCCGGGGCGGAATCAAAACTGCCGTTATCGGCAAAAATATATGTGAAGATAGGCTTTGAACGATTGATTTTTTGCCGATAATGTGGTATACTGATAACAGTAACTTCGGAGGGCAAAATGATGAAATATTTATCCGTAAAAGAGATGGCGGCGCTTTGGAATACCTCCGAGCGCAGCGTCCGCAACTACTGCGCGGCAGGCCGTGTCCCGGGCGCTTTTCTGACGGGCAAGACCTGGAACATTCCCGAAAACGCCGAGAAGCCCGAACGGAGCAATAAAAGCAAGCCCGCGCCGCAGACTTTGGCGGATATTCTTAAAGAGGAAAAGCGCAGCCGGATCCACGGCGGAATTTATCATAAGGTGCAGGTAGAGCTGACCTATAACTCCAATCACATGGAGGGCAGCTGCCTGACCCACGAGCAGACGCGCTTTATTTTTGAAACAAACACCGTTGGCATTACCGAGGAAGGCGTGCGGGTGGACGATATCATCGAAACCGCCAATCACTTCCGCTGTATTGATGAGGTCATCGAAAGCGCAAAATCGCAGCTCAGCGAGAAATTCATCAAGCACCTGCATTTTATTCTGAAAACCGGAACAAGCGACGCAAAGAAAGATTGGTTTGCCGTCGGCGAATACAAAAAGCTGCCGAATGAGGTCGGCGGGCGGGAAACGACCTTGCCCGAGGAAGTGTCGGCGGAAATGAAAAGACTGCTCGATGAGTATAACGGCAAGAAAACAATGAAGCTTGAAGATATCCTTGCGTTCCATGTGCGGTTTGAGCGCATTCACCCCTTCCAGGACGGCAACGGGCGTGTCGGGCGGCTGATCATGTTCAAGGAATGTTTGAAACATAATATCGTGCCGTTTATTATTGAGGACAGCATAAAAATGTTCTATTACCGCGGACTGCAGGAGTGGGACCGGGGAAAAGGATACCTGACCGACACCTGCCTGTCGGCGCAGGATACATTCAAGAAATATCTGGATTATTTCAGAATACCGTATGAAAACTGAAAACCTCACGCACGGCTTTTGATGAACCGTGCGTGAAGTTTTTTGTAATGTACTGTGCCTCTGTGAAGGGATGGAAAGATAGTCCTCGTAGCACCGATGCTTTCATAGAAGACAACAGACGCGATAGTTAATTTCTCATGCCCATTGTTATTATCTCATTACATTTCTTTTGTGTTGTAACAGATCAATTGCTTCCATTAACTTTCCGTATGCAGGATGCTTGTCCGTTATTTTTTTGCATAATCCACGCATATTCAATAGCAAATAATCTAAACGGTGTAGTTGATTACCCAAGTCAACCTTTTCATAGAATTCTTTAATGGTTTTGTCTCCATTCTTTTTTTCACTGATTCTTATATAGTAATTATCATCTCTGATAAAAGCTTCGATTATCTCTGTCTTGTCAGGATGAATTTTATGAAGTTCTTGATCGTGAAATTCCAAATCGCTTTTTGATCTATTGCAATCATAGCAGGATAGGACCAAGTTTTCTATGTACCCTGCATTAGCTTTGCTTTTTCCAAAGCGATCCGCTTCTTTTGGAATTAAATGGTCAATCTCGAACATTTTCCACGGAATAATTTCAGTAGACACACCACAATAAGCACATTTTCCGTTATACGCTTCTATAAACTGCTGTTTAAATGGTTCATCGTTATTTGAAATATATGTATGTATATCCCGAGCTCTAGGATGTTTTGCAGAAACCAAATCTTTTACATCATTTTTCTTTTTTGTCAGTTCTGTTAATTCCGGACAATATTTTGAATTTCTATAGTCGTCAGCCATTTAAATTCTCCTGTATTTCTTTGAAAGCAGAAATTAAACTGTCAATATCATCTTTCGTAAGTTTATCGTATGTATTGCTACCTTTTAGTGTAGCAATAACTTTATCTTTCAACACATCTTCCCATATATCATTTTTCTTAACTAAATTAGCCAGTAGCCGATATTGTTGAATATCATCCACCGCTTGATTGATGATTTTTGGAAGTTTGGAAGCATAGTATTCTGAAGCAGATTCGCCGAACGATTTATCGTATTTTGCGATTTTTCGAATTTCTGAATCTGTTCCATTCTGTGTGATAACAATTACTTCGATGAAGGGGAATAGTTTTTTGAGTATCAGTTTAAACTCTTCGCCGGTAAATTTCACGTTAGCGGCAGTACGGTTTTCAAAAAGCCACGAGTCGATTAGAATAATATTTGCGCTACTAACCGTTTGATCGGAAAGTAAACTTTCATATCCGTCTTCAGGATTAAATATTATTTCTGAATAAACAATTTCATAATTATCACTTTTAAATTCTTCATCTAAATATCTAGACAAAGCTGTTTCAGGATTATCATCGATATATACTAAAGAATACTTCTCCATTATCTTGATCCTCCTATGGTGAATTCGATATAAAAACCGTCATTACCATCTATTTTAGTAATTTCACCTCTAGACATTGTAACAGTATTATTTACTATCCACATGCCAAGACCGTGTCCTTTTTTGCGTGTAGTCTCATGAACTTCTAATATCTTTTCGGGGTTTTTCAAATACTTTTTATCCAACCCTTTTCCACTATCAGCATAAGACAACAACAGTACACTCCCAGAGAGGGTTGCACCAATTGTTATATCCAAATGATTAAGACTTTCATTTTGCTGTATGCTATTTAGAATTAGATTATCAAAAACCACTTGCAAATAATCTTCCGATATCATAAAGCAAATATCATCATCCATATTTATTGTGATACTGATCCAAGCATAATCATCTTCCCAGTTTTTCTTAATTCGCTGAATGATATCATTAACGCTTTGCCACGATGGTTCAAATTGTTTCTTTTCTATTTCCGAAAGCATCGTATTCATAAAAGCCAACAATTTTGAGCTTACTTGTTTATTGGTTTCTAAAAGATAAGGTACATTTTGATAAGACTTTTCGGTACACTCTGGTGAAGTTAGTTCATCCCACATATCAAATTTTTTCAAAGCGGCAACTATATTATCAATATTGTCAGCAATCGAATTTCTATCATTTCTCATTTCGTGTGCAATGGATGATGCTTTCAATCCAACAGTTGCTAACACATTTAGGATGCGAACATCATATTTGTATCTTGTTTCTACATCATCACGCTCACGTTGTGCTTCTGTATGCGCTTTTTGATACGCCTTAATTTCAGCCGCTAAAAGCATGGTTTCTTCTTTGGATAGATTAGCCACTGAACTGGGATTAGATACGATTTTTTCACTAACAGGAGCTTGCTTTTCTTCAACTGGAGCGTTCTTGACATTTATGTGACGAATGATATTTTGACGATATCTTTCAAAACCTTTTATGCCGGAAAGCACAATTTCGACAAACAATTCATAAAAAATATTTTCGTCTAACCCTTGTCTGTTTGAAAGATCTTGTAGTACACTATTACGCTGTTTATCAATTTCCACTTTTCCTGCCATTTGGTTCTCTCTTACACGCCAAGAACCCGTTGGGTGTGTTGCAGCAGCGGGAGATTTTCTGGAACGTTTTCCAAAACCAAGCCAGTCTTTTTTCCCTTCATAAGAGGATATACTAAAAGCGTTTCGATAAAGAATGACACCCTTTAATGACTCTCTTGGTAAAGTGTAATGTTTGTATAAGAATTTTTCGACATCAGCTTTGGTAGGACTGATTGTGAAAGAAAATTCCGCAGAAAAACCGCCTAGTTGTAGCAAATTGTTTTTGAGTTCATTTTCAGATAATTCCCATTGATCATTCGCTTTAAGTTCATCCAAAACATCAATTGTCTGAAAATAATATTTCAAATCAATGTCTTTACAATACTTTTCGGCTGCATCTAAAAACTCATCCGAAACAACCTCGGTAGTTAAAGAGTGCGTAGTGCAATCATAACTCAAGTTGATTTTTGCCAAACAATTAATGCCGGGAATCAACTCCGTGATATATGATGCAACTTCTGTATTGATATCTGGATGGGATACAAGAATCTTCATAACATTATCGTTATAGGTTTTAGATAGAAATAAAACAAGGTTTTCTACCTTTTTCTTGTTCCATTTCGTTCGCAAGTCCTTGATTAATATTTTTGTACCATTATCGTTGAGTTCCTCGTCAATAGAAACCGAAGAAGAACTCCAATCTGTTTCCCAAACAACACCGGGGGATCCATCTTTTTTGGAAATTACAGAGGCAGCTTGGCCTAGTCTTGCCAAAGCAAAACGTCCCACACCTTTAGAGCCTGCCAAAACACGTACCTGATTATTTTCAAGTACCGTTTTATAGTCCTTCGTGCTTTTTCCCACGTGCATCCACTTTAACTTAATATCATCAATGTTCATTCCCATTCCATCATCGATGACTGTAAGCAAATCTTCTTCAAATATTAATTTTACAAAGGATGCACGGGCATCATACGCATTCTTGACCAATTCTAAAATTGCAGATTCATCAGTAGAAAAGTTTTGTACGCCCAATAATTCGGCAATGGTTTTGTCTTCAATTACGTATTGTAGTTTTTCCATTTCATTGCCCTCCTATAAAAAGAAAGTTATTGATATCTTTGCAAGTTATTCGTAAAGATTTACCACTAATGTTTATACCTATATTTTGCACATACTGTAAGAATTGTTCGCTTTTAAGTATTTCAATAGCATCATTCAAACTATACTCCGGATTCTTCACAGTAATATATATTCCTGAAAAAGGAATCGTATTGGCATCAACTTCATAAACTTCGACTGCATTTGTGATTATTGTAGAAATGAGCAGCTTTTCCTTATTTAAGTGTGCTAAGGCTTGTGATCTACCGTACTCAAACCAACTTGCTTTTTCATCACTATTTCTTGCGTCAAGTTCTTTAGAGAATTGTTCTAAATGCTTTGCCGTATTCGGAAAAAGTTTTTCAAAATTTTCTTCAGAGTATCGGCGAAGTCCATTATCATCATAGAAATATGGAAAAATTATTTTTTTCTTTTTCTTATATCTTAATGTTTTAGGACTAACCGCATCCCTCAAGATATCTTGTTCCAAGTTTTCTTCACAAACGCACGCATCATCCACTATAAATGCTTTATTATAAAGAGTGGCGATAGTTATTGAGGCGTGAAAAACATCACCAAATCTAAGCATTTTCCGAGTGCTTTTATCAGGAACAGTAAACATCCATTTATCACCAAGAGAGTGACGACAAAGATTCCTTTTTGTGCCTTCAGTAATGTTTTCATAGTGTATGTTTTCACTTAAGTTTTCTTTATCATACAAAAAGATGCTTACTGAGGTCAAGGCTTTATCGAACAATTTTTGATCAGGATAATCTAGCACAGTAGAAACATGGTCTACGAGAAGTTCCCTTAATTTTTTCGCAAAAACATTCTTATAAATGTTATTGGGAATTAATTGAACAAGTTTTCCGGTTTCATTCAGATGTATAATGCCCGATTCAATGAAAGCATAGCAGTAGTCAAATTTTCCTATTGCACAGGATTCGAAGTCCTTTTTTAGTGTCTTCCTGCTATTTTCATCCATTTCCCTGTAAGAAATATATGGAGGATTCCCGATAATATAATCGAAAGAAACGTTGAGTTTCATGGACAAAGCGTTATCGTTGAAAAGGTTCCACTTTACAGCGGGAATACCATATGATTTGAGTATAGTGTTTAATTCTGCAATACAATTATCATAAAGAATTTTGTCCAATTCTATTCCATATATATCTTGAGCCAATCCTGCTGAAATGGATAGCGGATCTATACCAGCTGCAATAGCGCTTTCTATATATCTAACAACAATTGCTTTTATAATGTTGCCTGAACCAAATGAGTTCTCTAATATAGTTTTTCCCATAAGGTCAGCGTTATAATTCACAAGATTCAACATTGTATCTACCAATGCCGATGGTGTGAATTTTTGGCACTTGGTTTTATTTTTTCCAATTTCTAATATAGAACTCATTTTATCACCATTCATTGCTTAAAGTTTATTCCCATAGATCATCCAAGTTTTTTGCCTTTGAAATAAGTTCATAAGATGAATATCTCGGAGTCTGCGGAGATTGGCCTTCTTCTTTCCAAGACCAATTTTATGGATTTCAATTCTTATGTCCTAAAACAGCACTTCCCACTTGCCGTAGCGTTTGCCGCTATCACGACGGATATATTTTTTGTCTTGCAGTGATTTCATAATTCGCTTGATCGTAGCAATGGATTTTCCGGTTGATTCTGCAATTTCTTGCTGTTTTATTGCCGGGTTCTTTGCGACCAATTCTAAAACCGCCAATTCTTCCAAAGCACAGTCCAAAGTATCAAATTGACACTTTGAAACTCTGTGGTTGATACTTTGGAAAACATTTTTATCCGCAAAATCAATGTGCATATAGCGGTTTTTCAGTTCATGTTTAGTGCCGAGCAGGAGATTGGAGAAAAACAATTCCAAAAATTTCGTGGTGGAATGAACGCCCTTTTGCAAATTATTATAGTTTGCCCGGACCAGTGCGTTGCGGAAATACCAGGAGTTTTCACGGAACGCATCATTATTGACGCGGAAGCCAAAGGTTTTCATATATTTAATCATAAATACAGCGGTGGCACGAGTGTTTCCCTCACCGAAGGGGTGGATCTGCCAAATATCCGATGCAAACTTTGCAAGGTGCTTTACCGCCGTTTCAACCGACAGCCCCTCATAAGAAAACTGCTTTTCGGTGGCGAAATCATAGTCCAACGTTTCTTTAATGCTGTTCCAATCCGCATAAATTACGGTATCTCCGTTCAGCACCCACTCTTTCTTGGTAATGTTATATTGCCTGATTTGACCGGCGTGGTCGAATACGCCCTCAAACAATCTGCGGTGAATGGTAATCCACTCGGCAGGTGAAAACTGAAACGCTTTTTCTCCCAGCAGCTTTGTGATTCTTGCCGAAACGATATCTGCCTCTTTGGTTTCGTTTTCCATCTCGGTTCGGGTGGTGCGCTGCTCATAATAACTGTGAATCCGCTTCTGCGCTTCATCAATGGTGATTTTGCCCTCAATGTGCTCCTTTGCGGTATCCAGCAAATATTCGGATGTGTTAAGTCCGTCAACTGCCTGCAAGCCGATGGCAGTCTGCCACGCTTCGCTTTTTTCGGCTCTGTCGGGTTCGCCTTGCTTTATATATTCTTCAAGTTCAAATTGCCAATTTTTATCCGGCATATTTGCACCTCATTCCTTGCTCAAATCTTCTGTTTTTAAGGTCGTGTAACCCTCGTAATAATAGCTGTAGTCGATGCCCTTCATATAGACCTCTCGGCTATCCACGTCATCGGTGAGTGCATTTTTCAAAAGATGTTTGATTTCAATATCTTTTATCGGGCTGCGCTCCATGGCAAGAAGATAATCTTCTTTATCAATCTTGCTCCAATCAACAACCTTGTGAAGTTCTGTTTTGAAAATGAGATCAAGCCAAATGCGGGTGCTGCGCCCGTTTCCTTCTCGGAAGGGGTGGGCGATATTCATTTCCACATACTTCTCAACGATTTCATCAAAAGTGGACTGCGGCATTTTATCAATGTTGGCAAGTGCCGCTTCAAGGTACATCAGCGGAGCAAAACGGAAGTTGCCCTTTGAAATATTCACGGTTCTGAGTTCTCCGGCAAAATCGTAGATTTCATCAAACAGATATTTATGAATCGCCTTGAGGGCGGAGAATTTTCCCGCTTCCAATTGATCGAGCAATCCGCTTTCAAAAAGCTCAAGCGCTTTTTTCTTGCTGATGCGTTCTTCCTCGCGGGCAAGGTCGGCAGAACTTGTTAGCCCCAATTTATTTTCAAGTGCCATAGCGCGCCTCCGAGTATTACTTATCCGCCGCGACGCCGGATTTCATCCAGGCGTCCACTTCACTTATTTTGAATTTCCACAGCCTGCCGATCTTTGCGGCGGGCATTTCTCTGCGCTCGATCCAGTCAAGAACGGTATCACGGCTGACGCCCAAATATTCCATAATTTCTTTCATCGAATACCAGCGCTCAAGGTTGTTATCCATAGCGGAATCCTCCGTTTTCACGAAAATACAATTCTACAATATATATTATACCACATTTTTTGAGATTTCACAAGGCTTAATAGGGGTTTATTCGGGGTTTGCAAGAAAAAATCATAAATCGCACGGCAGAAAAAAAGCCTTCTTTCGAAAAAAACGAGAGAAGGCTTTGAAACTATTCTATTTACCTGTGTGCCGGGTGATAGAACGGCATCCTTGGTTTTGCATTATGGCTATTGATGCGGGGCAGGCTTTCGAGCGGAATAGCGTAGAACCGCTCCTTGATGAAATTTCCGTTCATGATGTCGATGATTTTTGCGGCCTGTTCAGCGTAAGCACCGGTCACATCAAATTCCGCAAGGCGAATGATCTGAAAGCGGCGCTTACCGTTGGCGGTATACAGTATCTCTCCGGCTTTTCCGTCGCCGTAAGGCGTATAGGCGTAGCTGGCTGACTGCACTATTTTTTTGTCTTTTTCTTTTATAACCGTTATAGCAGTTTGCTTTAAGAAAACGCCGTCGCAAAAGCCCATATCGCATAACACTTTGGCAAACTTTTCGATTGCCGCTTTACGTTTTTTCTCAATGCTCTTTTCGCCCGACGCGCCTTGTTTTAACGCAATCTCCGCATAGGTGCTGGGCTTGAAAACGCCGAAGCAATCAAAACATACGCCGAGAGATAGAGATAAAATTTGCTTATCCTTAGGTGTGATTTTATCGGCGGCATCGCGGAAATAGGTTCGGTAAATACTTCGCAGCACTTCATCAAACAGAGATACGGACGGGTCTTCAATCAGCTCGTCCGCAACGGTGCCGTCCGCTGTATTTTCGTTTTCCTCTGTCGGGACAATGCCGATGGGATATTCGCAAGCCTTGCCGACAGCAACAAGCTCGGTAACTTTTTTCTCGGCAAAGCCGGTTTCTTTTACGGTAAGCGCAATGCGCGCATCGGAGGAAAGCTCGGGAGCGCTGTTATAAATGCGCATCACCTTACGCAGCTCGGCGTACCCGTTTTGCGTTGGCACGGTGCAGGCGTTTTTCGTTGTGCGGATATAATCTAACTGCCGCATGACCGCCGCTTTCTTCACATACTGCAACAGCGGAATAGGGTCGGCGGCATCATAGCCGAGAAAAGCAAACCACAGGGTCTCCAAAAATATCTGCTTAATATCTTCGGTATCATCCGCAGAGAGATTATAATGTGAAACGAAACGTTCGGCGCGGCTTTGCAGCACCGGCTCATAAGCGCGGATGAATGCTTCAAAATATCCTTTATCTTGGCTCTTGATTGCCTCAACAAAATATGCGTTCAGATCATCGAACCGCACGCCGCTTTTATCGCTTTCGGTAAAGGCAGATGCGCGTTCGATTTTTTCTTTGCAGAAATATTTGATACGCAGAATTTCATCGTTGATTTCCCAAAGCCGCAGCTTGCCCGAACGGACAGAAGAAAGAATATCGTTCCATATCGCCGGCTCGTGCAGCCGCTTATCCGTAATGCCGCAAAGCAGTTTTTCGGTTGCCTTTTTGTATTCGGCGTTCATACGCGCACCCCCTTTCCAAAGAAAAATAAAATTATTTTTTACCCAGTGCCGCTTTTGCCTCTTTGATCAGGTTCAGCAAAATCATATCCTGCTCATACTGATTTTGCGCGTAATCAAAATCAATCTGTGCTTCTTCATAATGCCGTTTAGCAAGTTCGATTGCCTTATCGCACACATCCACATCATATTTGGCGGACGGCAGGTTTTTGTTGGTTTTGTGCTTTTCGTTGCGCAGAGAATCGTATCTCTTTTTCCAAATCGCATAGCCGAAACCGTCCTTTTTCTTTTGCTTCGGCATATTCAGTTTATTTTTTGCAACGTATGCGCAGGGAACGCCGTACTCCGGATTGACGGTGCTGCAATACAGCTGCTTATGCGCGGTTTCCATAAAGAAAAATCGGTGGCAGATTCCGCATTGCCATGAATAATGTCCGGCGGCAAGCCCCTCGAACATATCGGTAACATAAAAATTGAGCATACGGTCGAAATGAATTCGGCGGCCGAGCATAGCAGAGCCGTTTTTGTTTTCAAGGACAACCGGCGCCATCCAAACGCCAGGCTCAAGCGTAAAATTGTGCGTAATTTCAGTGGCGTTTAGTTCCTCGATCCATTCCGCCACTTCTTCTTTTCCGAAAAATTCTTTTGTAAAACCGGCAAGGAGAACTTTGTCCCGAAATCCGTTCTCGGTGAGATTTACAAAATACATCATCGCAACCTTATAGAAATTGAAGGTGTCGGCACAAAGGTAAATGTAGGATTTTATGAATTCGGTAAGAACGATAATGTGGTCATGCATACCCGTGCCTTCGGGAACAAAATTGATATTCGGTATCGGCATGGAAGAAAAGCTGCGCTGCCACTCTTTGATTTTATCATCACCGAGAAGCAAATCAATATGCTCGTACTCTTCGCTGATATTAAAATACGAAAACGGTTTTATTTTCCCGATAATATCAAGTATTTTTTCTACGGTCTTCCGAATGCTTGTAAACAGCTCATCGCTGTAATTTTCCGCATTCAGTCGGTTATACAAATCATTGAGTTTATCGCCCGCCCTAAAAACGGAAAGCAGCCTGTCGGCGGGGATATTTAATATATCGTGCGTAACAATTCCGAGCGGCAAAGTTTTGCCGCCTAAAACAAAATCATCGCCTACAAAATCAACAGAGAATTTATAAAAATTCGCGTCGCATACGGGTTTTGTTTCAATCAGATTCATGCGTGCCACCTCGTTTCTGTAATCAGTATATCATAAAATCGTTTTGCTGTCACCGAAAATTACAAAAATTTCAGAAACGAATTTTTGCGCTAACAGCATTTTATGTGATTTTTCTGTTTTCAGCCATTAGATAGATAGGGGAGCAAAAGCATCGGTTCCGCCGCCGCTGCTTTTGCTCTTACTTTTTTACAAGGAGATTTCAGTATGACTGACGAAAAAACAAAACTTGCCGTTATCGACGGCGAAACCTTAATGGACATGAAACTTCCGCCGACAAAGTTTTGTGTTGACACGCTGCTGCCACAGGGATTATGTATCCTCGGCGGCGCGTCAAAGATCGGCAAATCGTGGTGGGTGCTGGATCTGTGTGTGCGTATTGCAAAGGGCGAACCGATGTGGGATCTGAAAACGACCTCAGGAACAACACTGTACCTTTGCTTGGAGGATACTCTGCGCCGCGTGCAGAACCGTCTGCTTTGCATCACCGACGAAGTGCCGCCCAACGCGTTTTTTGCTACCTCTGCCGGAACGCTGTCCGACGGTCTGTGCGAACAGATACGGGATTTTGTAAAAGAGCATCCCGACACGGTTTTTGTTGCCGTGGATACCTTTCAGATCGTGCGCAACAACAGCATCGACACCTCTTACGCAAACGACTATGAGGAAATACGGATATTAAAACAGCTGGCGGACGAACTTGGTATCTGCCTTCTGCTGGTGCATCACCTGCGCAAACAGGGCGACAGCGATCCGTTCAACAAGCTGACCGGCACCACCGGAATCGTAGGCGCAGTGGATACCGCCTTTGTGCTGGACAAGAGCCGCCGCAATGCCGACAGTGCCACCCTTTACTGCACCGGCCGTGATGTGGAGGACCGCCAGCTTGAATTGCGGTTTTCCAAAGAGGAATTTGTTTGGAAAATGCTCGGCGACAGTATGGAGAACCGGGAAATGCTGCTGCCGAAGGAGATGGAACAGTTGGTCGAATTTATGAAAGTGCAGAAAAATTACAGCGGCAGCAACACGGAGTTTTGCGAGCGGTATAACGAATACGCAGGGCAGGCGGTATCGGCAAGAGGACTCAAACGGTTGATGAATCTATGGGAATACCGCCTTGCCGATTTCGGTGTGCGCTTTCGCAGTCATCGCAGCAACGGCGCACGACTGCTGGAAATCGAGTATTCCTTTTCTGCCGGTGACGAAAGTGCCGTTGGTGACGGTTAAATCGGTGTACCCCCAATCGGTTCGTCCCAAGCGTTCCTTTCGTCCCTGTCGGCGGTTTACAGGCGGTTTGCGCCGTTTTCGGCGGGGAGTAGGGATAAACCGCCGATGCGCCGAAAACAACGCGAATTCGGGGCGTTTGCGGGAGCGTCGGTTTTACCGATTTCCCGGACTTCGTCCGGGGCAAGCAGAGCGTCCGGCTGTCCTCGCCGGAACACCCCTTATTCTCGGGCGGCAGCCCGAACCCACTGAATTTAGAAACGGAGAGTGATATTTATGAGTAAACAAAGACGGCGTGACACCACGCTGACGATTCGGCTGACCAAAGCCGAAAAAGAACGCATCGAACGCAACGCCAAACGCGCCGAGCGCAGCATCACCGACTATCTCGTTTTGCTGTCGCTTCAAACGCCGATTCACGTTGCGGAAGATGTAAAGCCCCTGCTGATCGAACTCAAACGCATCGGCAACAATCTGAATCAAATCACGGCGAAGATCAATGCCGGCGCGTTTCGGTCATACAATTTTGAAGATATGATCGACGGGCAGAAGATGATTTACGAGCAGCTGCTTGAGATTGCGAGGAAAGGATAATGGCAACGGTCAGTTTTATTCCCGAATTTCATCAAAGCATCAGCGCAATGAAAGCGGTGACCGAATACTGTTTGCAGCAGAAAAAGGTTGCGGACGAGGACAGCGGCCGCCGCTTGGTGAGCGGTGTAAACTGCAACGGCGAAAATGCGTTCACGGAATTTATGGCGACCAAGACCGCACATCACAAAAAGGGCGGAATGAATTTTTATCATTATGTGCAGTCTTTTTCACCGAGCGAAAGCGTGACCGCCGAGCAGGTGCACAAAATCGGATTGGCGTTTGCGAAAAAGGCGTGGCCGGGGCATGAGGTGCTGGTGACCACCCACACCGACGCCGCGCACCTGCACAACCACTTTGTCATCAACTCCGTGCATTACGAAAACGGAAGCAAGCTCCGCCAAAACCCCGGCACGCTGACAAAGCTGCGCGCACTCAGCGACGGCATCTGTCAGCAGCATGGGCTGAGCGTTCTCGAACCGTATAAAAAAGACGGCGCAAACATTTCAAGCCGCGAGTACCGCGCCGCGGCAAAGGGCGACAGCTGGAAGTTCAAGCTGATGTCCGATATTGATTTCGTGATGAACCGCAGCGGCAGCCGCGCGGATTTTATACGGGAGATGCAGCAGCTCGGCTACAAAGTCACATGGACGGACGAGCGAAAATATATCACCTTCACTTGCCCGAACGGAATGAAGTGCAGAGATATACGCCTGCACGATGAAAAATATTTGAAAGAGGTATTGGAACATGAATTCACAATCAGAAAACAGCACACAGCAGAACTCGGCAATGGATATGCTGAGGAAGAAAAACACGCGGACGCTGTCCGAACTGGAACAGATCCCGTATCAGCCGCAGGTGTATGCGATCCCGATAGAACAGCGCAAGCGGGAGAGCAAGCTGCTGGCGGACGCGGTGGAGTTTCAGCCGAAACTGTATCAGATGATCGAACGGCTGGCAACGTGGGAGGAACTGAGCGACCACTGCATCAATATACAGAATATCGAGGCGGAATATATGGAAAAGACAGTACAGGAAGTGGTGACAGAGAACCGCAAGACGGCGGCGCAGATGCAGAGCCTCATCGAACAGGCTGGGAAGAATCAAGAGCAGTTTATTTTGAATTGCTCCGAAACCCTTTCAAAGAGTACCGAGACGCTGGACAGCATGGTGGAGAAACTGCACCGAAAAATATTGAAAATTATGATAGCCACGGCGGTATCGGCAGTGGCGCTGTCGCTGCTGGTCTGCGCGGTATTCTGGAAGCTGGCAGTATAATCGACGGCACTGCCGAAGACCCGGAGGAACGCCGAAAGCGCATTGAGGCGCAGGAAAATGCCTCCAACCTCGGTGCCGTTATCGGGCTTGCGGTCGGTATCCTCACCGCCGCAGCCGACAGTGAGGAAGATATAACCGCCGAGGAAAACGACGGACATATCATGAATATGTAGGAGAAAGGAATTGCCTATGACGAAAAAAGAACACGAAAAAGAATTGCGCTGCTATCCGGCGGCGCTGACCGCCGCCGAGGTCGCGGAGATCCTGCGGGTCAGCACCAAGACCGTATACAAGCTGATAAAAGAAAAATCTCTTCCGGCGGTAAAGGTCGGCAGAGAAAACCGCATTGCCAAATCGCAGCTGATCGACTATCTGCGGCAAAAAGAAGTCCCGGGTTCGAACCCAAAGGTCTGTTTTCTTGAGAAAACTTCCGAAAAAGTCTGGACTTGTGCGGTGAGTTGTGATATTGTTCGTGTCGGCAAAAACAAAAAAGGAGTGAACGCAAATGAATGCCATGACCACACTTGCAGCCAGCGTACAGGCTAAGAAAGGCCGACTTTATGCCGTGATACAGGTCAGAGAGAACGGCAGGACAAAGCCCGTATGGCGCGCACTGGGGCTGCCCGAAAGCGCCAACAAATCAAGGGTGAACAAAGCCTACCGAGAGGTGGTGCAAGCCTTTGAACAGACCTACGCAGAGCAGATCGCGCAAAACAAAAAGCCTGCCTCGGATATTCCGATCTACGATTATATGTGCGCCTACTTTAAAAAGATCGAGAAAAACATTCAAAAGAGTACCGCCGAAAGCTACCGCGGAATGATAAACGGTAGAATTCGGCGGTATTTTACTGCCCGAAAGGATTTGACGGTCGGTAGCATCACCGCAAAGGACATTGAGGATTTTTATGATTGGATGTTCGAATCACACGTTGTTGCCAACACCGTTATCCACTACCACACCATCCTGCACAGCGCCTTCAAACGGGCTTTCAAGGACGGGCTGATTGACTCCAATCCCTTTGACCGCATCGACCGCCCGAAGAAAAACAAGTTCACCGGAGAAAACTATTCCGAGGAGGAGCTGATCGCCATGCTCGGGCTTATCCGCGGGGATATTATCTACCCGGCGGTTATGTTGGCGGGCGGCTTGGGGCTGCGCCGCAGCGAGGCGTTGGGCGCACGGTGGTCACGAGTAGATTGGGAAAAGAAAACCATACTGCTCGACACCAAAATCATTGAGTACAAGGAAAACGGCAAGGTCATCGTCGAACCCGTGGAGGAAATGAAAAACAAATCCAGCCGCCGCACGCTGCCGCTGCCGGACCCGGTGTATGAAATGCTGTGTGAGGAACGGGAAAAGCAGGACCTGTACCGCCGTATGTTCAAGGGCAGCTACAACCGCAAATACGACGATTATATCTGCGTCGATCAGCTCGGCGGGCTGATACGCCCGAATCGGGTCACGCAGCGGTTCGCCGACCTTATCAGGCAATACGGTCTGCGCAAGATTCGCTTCCACGATCTGCGCCACACCTTCGCCAGCATCCTCATCAATCAGGATGTGCCGCTGCTGAATGTATCGACCTTCCTCGGCCACTCCGACCTGTCCACAACGGCAAATATCTATGCCCATCTGGATAAGTCCAAGAAGCAGGAAAGCGCCGATGTGATCAGCAGTATCTTTAATAAAGCAAAAGAATGATGCGTCCACGGCGGGCGCATTAATGCTAACGGAAAGGATGATTTTATATATGACTGAAAAACAGTTTATGAGCGGGAGCGAGCTTCGCCAATACCTGCACATCTCCACGCGGAAAATGAAATATCTGATGGACAACAACTATATCCCGCACGAAAACACGGAACACACGACCCATAAATATCGGGTGCGGACAGAGGATGCGGTGCGGTTCAAGACCCGCATGGATACCGAGCCGGGATTTTTATCGGAGCTGAGCGGCATGTTCTCCAACCGCACCGAATGGCATCCGCTCCCGATGTTTGAAGCCACCCCGGAAAATTGCGAAGCCTTTCGGCGGTGGCTCGATTCGCGGTGGGCAGAGCTGCCGGAGGCTCTGCCCACGCAGACGGCGGCGGAACTTGTCGGTCACAGCCCGCAGCGCATTCACGAATGGATACGGGAAGAAACCTTAACCGGCATCAAGCTCGGCACTATACAGTACTGCGCCAAAGCGGAATTCGTAAACTTTATGGCATCACCGCAAAGGCTGGCGCACCCGCGCACGGAAAAATATAAGGATCTGATTCGGGAATTTAAATACATACAGCGCCGTGAACGTGAGAACGAACAGCGGCGGCAGAAAAGAAAAATGATGAAAGAGAGTACATAATCTATGCCTCGCCGGAAACGGTGGGGCATAAGGGATAATTCAGAAACCATTGTCCTTTCGTCTTCAAGCGGGAAACAAACGACCACACAGAAGTAAAAATGCTTTTGCGTGGTCGTTTTTCTATTATTGAGGTTATTGATCGGCAGAAACACTTATTGAACAGTATATCTAAAATAAGCATCACAGGCTACGATTTGTATGTCATCAAAGTTATATTGAATTGGAAACTTATCAAGCTTTTCCTGTAGGCAATTCTTTCCATAGACAGGCTTCTTGTTACGATTTTTGGCTTCCAAGAAAAACACTTGCTCCGTTTTTCTCATAAGATGAATAATCATGCCGTCAAATTCACATAGCTTTCTTCCTACAGCATCCTTTTGATAAACAAGAATACTTGCTGGTATGGTGATACTAGTATCGTTTATGGAATCACTAACGAGCTGACTCAACAGGAATTCAGCTTCGTGCTTCTCGTCTTCTGTGCCAGTAGAGTTGTCTATTAGTGATTTTATCTCCTTTACACGAGTATTTTTGCCGCGTGTACATATAACACATTTTTCCCTATCTATTGTCGGCTTAATCACAACAGGATTTTCGTCAAACAGATAGAACAAGAAAAACTTTGCACAAAGGATAAACCTCACATCTGTTGAACTAATGTCAGGTATTCTTCGAAGATAGTTTACTGCACACTTCATAGTTTTAAATGCAGCATATCTTTTCATTGCGGAATCGCAGTTCTTTTTTATCGATACCAGAATGGTTTGCTCCCCAGAATGCCTATCATAGTATCCCACACGAGTGTTGTTGATTTTTTCTAAATCCGCAAGCAAAGCCTCAGATAAAAAGCGTTGCTCTCCTGAAAAAGTGAGCTTTAGTATCTGAGGCTGAGCATAATCCCGCTTATGCGCATGTGTCCGGTTCAGAATGCTGCTTTTATCAGCAAACAAATCGGCATAATAGTTCGTGCTTGTATAACTCGGATCTTTTGTTATTAGCGAAACCATTTTCCGGGATATTTTGTAGTAGCAAATGGCATTAGAGTTCTCATTATAAACAGTATCATCAAGGAGCTTCGTGATAGATTGAACCAAATGGTGGGACGATTGATTGTTGTTGTACTCTGACAACAGTTCCTGCAATAGTAGTATCATTGCTTTTTCATTGCAAAGATCTATTGTGAGTGGAGTCTCCGCAATTTGCAAATCATACGCCATATAAGATACAGTTCTCACATTCCGAAAAATTGCAAAGGCATATTTTAATTTGCTATCTTCCGGCAACGTGGACTCATTTATGTACGCATATAGTATTTCCAAGGCTAAGGACACCGATTGCTTTGATTGGTCGCACCTTTCCAAAATCAAAATCGAATTCAGCAAATGCAATCTTTGATAATTTTTGCTGTTCAGGATGCTCTGCGCTGCTTCATGAAAGCGATCGCTTGCAGATGCTTCTACCACTATATCATAGAATGCATCATTCTCTGACGACAACATCGTGACAGCTCGAGATGCTGTAAAAGTATTGTAAAAATGGCCGATGTTATAAACGATCGTAAGCAACTGAAGAATATCACCAATCGATGGCTTATCCTTCTTCATGTACTTGTAATCATTGCGGAACTCTTTTGCCGCAACATAATTGTTATAGGTCAATCTCAAATGTCCTTGCAGATGATTCTTTATCATCTGGTGAAGGTACAATTGAAGCATAATATAGTCATATCGCGTTTTTGCTAATCTTTTTGCCACCTTAATAACACCAAGCTGAGGGATTTCCTTTACACGGTTGATGATTCCGATATGTTCGAGTTCTTCATACAACTCTGTAGCATAAGGATATATATCTATCTCAACTTTCAGATTGTGCTTGCGCGATCTTTGCTTTGGAAGCAAATCATGAGTTATTTTTCCCATTTGTTAGATGCCTCCTTACGCAGCCATTCTGTAGCGCGTGTAAACATATTCGTAAATACGCTGACGGTATTCGGAAATGCTGATCTCGTCATAGCACTCCGGCAGTTCGGCCCACAGCGTATCACGAATCAGATTATCCACGGCAGCTTTTGTTTCCTGCTTATCCGTCCAGTGATCAAGCTCCGCAATTTTAGCCTTGATCTTTTTCAGAAGACTTGCGGCCACTTCCTTAATTTTCTTGATGTCCGTCTTGGAGAGATCGTCCCGGAAAAGCATATCGTACAGCGAAAGCTCCTCGTCGCTCTCAAAGCCTTCGCGGACATACCGCTGTTCTTCCTGATCGAGACTATTGGCCAGATCCATCAAATCCATAAAGGTTTTCTCAATGGTGGCGCGATCCTGCTCACTGTTGTAGTCTGTGATAATCTGCTGATACCGTTCGTAATAATCTATACGATCCGGATTATTGAAAAGCAGCCGGTCGAGCTTCTGCTTGATGATTTCCTCCAAATCCTTCATCACGAGGTTCTTTTTCTTTACCTTTGCAAATTCCCGGCGAAGCAAATCAAAATCGATTGCGCTGATGTCAAACCGGCGTGGCTCCTCTTTTACCATCATCGGCGCATCATCGATTTCCACATACTCGCTGATGATAGAATTGATTTCCACCATCAGATCGGTAATATCAACATGACGGCGTTTTTTCTGGAGTTCTCCGTATATGGCGGCGATGGCCTCGTATTCTTTGCGCGTCTGTCCGGTAATATCGTCACGATCCGTGTATTTCATCAAACGAATCAATTCCGATGCGTATGTGGAGAAAGCCTTCTTATCTTCAATAGTGCCGCATACGACATTAGCGGCGGTCTGAAGCAGAGCCAGCTTCGTAAAGTCAACTGCAGCCACAAGATCGGCAAGATCAAAATCGCGCTCCCGGAGGAAGACTTTCGCTTTTTCAATCGTATCGAGAATACGGGCTATCAGCTCGTCTTTATCAACGGTCGGATCGCCACCGGGCGTATTTATGTTTGCAGTATAATCGGCCAGAGCCTTGCGGAGGGCTTTCACGATGCCGATATAATCGATAATCAAACCGTTACTCTTGCCTTCGTTCACACGGTTGGCACGGGCGATGGTCTGCATGAGCGTATGCGCCTTCAAGGGCTTATCGAGATACAGGCAGGACAGGCACTTCACGTCAAAGCCGGTGAGCCACATGGCGCAGACGAATACCACCCGGAGCGGATTGGACGCATCTTTGAACTCCTTGTCCAGCTCACGCTTTTCCATTTTCGCCCTGTGATATTTGATATCCAGGTCCCATTTTTTGAAGGTCTGAATCTCGTTCTGCTCCTGACTGATCACAACGGCCATTTCCGTTTCCTGCATCCATTTCAGCTTGCGCTCCAGTTCCTGCGCTTCTTGCTGAGTGGCTGTTTTGATTTTCGCTTTCAGAGCTTTGATCTCTTCTTTCCAGTATTCCTGAACGAAATTATACATACGGACGCACGTGACCTTATTGAGGCACACGAACATCGCCTTGCCGCTGGTCCACAGGTCGGAATAGTGACCGACAAAATCCTTTGCGATAGATTTCAGGCGAGGCTCCGCCGTCATCAGATGGATTTCCTTTGCGAACTCCGCTTCGAGCTTATCCTGCTGATCGACGTCGATGTCGGCATTTTCGATGGCGTCGAGAATGCGGTCGGTGATTTCCGGATTATGGAGATCGAGTATCTTTTCGCCGCGATTCTCATAGTACAGCGGAACGGTCGCACCGTCCTCCACGGCGCGTTTGAAATCGTAAACAGAGATATAGCCGCCAAAAGTACGGGCTGTGATATTGTCGCTGGACAGAAGCGGCGTTCCGGTAAAGCCGATACGAGCCGCCGTCGGGAGCAGCTTCATCATGTTGTCGGCAAAGATACCGTACTGACTGCGGTGCGCTTCATCCGACATAATGATAATATCGTGATCCGGGTAAATCGGCTGTTCGTCCGACCTGTTGAATTTCTGTATGAGCGTGAATATGAAGCTCGGATTGCTTTTCAGCTTCGTGACGAGGTCACCGCCGCTTGTGGCGATAAACTGTGAGGCTTTCGTTTTACCGAGCAGACCGCAGTTTTCAAAAGTGTCGCTGATCTGCTTGTTCAGTTCATCTCGGTCGGTAAGAACAACGATTGTGGGAGACCCTGCAAACTTGCGGCGGATCTTCTGGGCGAGAAAAACCATGGAATAGCTCTTGCCGGAACCTTGTGTATGCCAGAACACGCCCAGCTTGCCGTCGTTGAGCTTCCGTGCCTCGTATGCCTTGACTGCTTCGTTGACACCGAGATACTGGTGGTTACGGGCAAGGATTTTCACCGTGTTGCCGCCGGAGTGGTCGTAAAGAATGAAGTTCTCCAGCAGATCAAGGAAATTCTCTTTTTTGCAGATGCCGCGCAACATAGTTTCAAGGGCCACGCTGCCTTGCTCTTTTTCGTCAAGACGCTTCCATTCATGGAAGAATTCGTACTTGCTGCCCAACGTACCGACCTTGGCCTCTGTGCCGTTGGAAAGCATAAGGAAAGCATTGTAATAGAACAGGTGCGGTATCGTATCCTGATAATCGGTATAGTTGTCATCGTAGGCGTTCTGAACGTCTACGGTGTTTTTCTTTAATTCCACAAAGAGGAGCGGCAGACCGTTTACAAAGCCCACGATATCCGTGCGGCGGCGGTAAAGATCACCGTGTATTTTCAGTTCTTTTATGGCAAGGAAATAGTTGTTCTCCGGGTGGAGAAAATCGATCACGGCAGCTTTCTTTGTTTCCGTTTTGCCGTCCGACCGCTTAACCGTCACGGGAATGCCGTCGCGGATCAGGAAATACTTTTCCTCGTTGACCTGCAGGAGTGAGGCTGTGGACAGGCGTTTTTCCAAAACAGCCTGTGCTTCAAGAATCTGCGTCTCGGTGATCCAAGGATTTAGCTTTTTCAGGGCAGCACGAAAATATCGCACAAGCAGAATCTCTTTGTACGATTTCCTGCCGAAGGTGCCATCGTCGCCCAGCACCTCCGTGTTATATGCGAATTTCACATCCCAGCCAAGTTCGTCCCGGAGAAGGTTTCCGGCGCTTTCCTGCACAAGTATATTTTCAGAATAATCGTAGCTCATGCAGCTCCCCCCCCTTATACGGTGCATTTTTCCTTGCAGTAGTTTATATAATCAATCCAGTCTGTCAGTCTCACAAAATACAGCTTCTTTTCCTTATCGAAATCCGACGCGGTAAGAAACCCGATGATGCCTTTGTTGTCGCTCTCATAGGCCAGATTCCAAATATAGGAATGCAAGATGGAATTACATATCGTTTTAGCCTCCACCTTTATGGAACGGTTTCCAGCGTGGTAATAGTCGGCTATGACCTTGTGGAGGATAAAGTCTTTGTCGCCGTTAAACGCATATTCCACGGCAGGAATATCGTAGTGAAGCAAAGCCAGCTCTGGCATTGGCAATGATGAATTCTGTATCTGCTTTTTCGCATCGGCCTCATCCTCAATTAGTTTCCTAATAATGGCTGCGGAATACAACAGGTTTTTATTAACCTGATGCTCTGCATATGTACCAGTGCCGCCACAAAGCCTGCCCCAGAATTTCAGTCTGCGAACATATCGGTTCAGTTCCAGTTTCCAGTATCCGTCAAGAATCATGTTCACACCTCGATTTCGCCGCTCATCAGCTTCGGCAACAGACGGTCACGGGCTTTTTTTAACCCCACTACACTCAAACTGAGGTTATATATCTTCTCAAATATCGGTTTACAAAAGCTGTAATACGAATCACGCAATTCTTCCGATGGATATAACACAGGAAGACTCGCAAATTTCGTCTTGTTAACATTAGTCATAGTTGCGCCGTTGCTACCTACGCCTTCCAATAACTCTTTCAAGCGCTTCATAGCAGAAAACACATAATAAAGATCTCTTTCGTCAGACAAGATTATTGAGTTTATCTGCTGATTTGTTTGACATCTTTCAACTGCAATATTCACTAATCCTACAGTTGCTATGCAGGAAACCATAATGCCGTTACGGGGGATAAACTTATTGATTTGCGTCTTTGCACCGGCTTCCGTTAAAGAGGATTCTGTTATAACAGGATAAACACATCCATGCATATCCGGAATTTTGACAAACGGAATGTTACCTCCATAGTATTCCTTTTTCTCTGTCGAAGGGGTTTTACCAGTTACAACCTCTCCAAAATCCGAAATTGGTCTTAAAGACCATCCTTCCGGCACAGCGTCAACGATAGGCGTGTCCTCATATCCGGGAAAGCGGAGATCAACAAACCACTCCTTATACAGCCGCTGCACAGTCTCTTCAAGTAGTTTGATTTGCTTCTGATTGTTTTCGATGAGATCGTCAATAGTTCCAAGCACATTAACAATCCTATCCTGTACCTCAATTTCGGGACAGGGTATATCCAGATTATGAAGCATACGGATGGTTAAAAACTTGGTGGTTGATCCGGATGACATCGCTTTAAGCAATCTGAGTTGCTGGTTGATTGCATAGCAAAGAAACCTGACGCTCAAGCGCTCACTATCTGCAGCTTCAATAATATATGTTCTCTGATAGGCATTGAACTTTCCGCGATAATACTTTGCAGTATAGTTTCCGCTTGCATTGTTCCCTGCCAGAAGAACAGCCTCAGTGTCGTAGGCCCATTTATTGATTCTTAGTGTCTGCGGATCACAAGTAAAAAATGGATAGGCACCATTTTCAACAGCAGCATTGGAATCAAGCTTTCCTGTTTTTATTACAGAAATATCTCTCAGTTTCTGCGTTGCATAACTCATATCCCCATCTCCTTCATATTCTGCGAGATGGTATCCATCAAATCATTGGATTCAGCTTGAAGGGTCAGAAGCTCACGGTGAATCTCCGCCATTCGCTCCGCAAAATCAATACCGTCATCCTCCACGGGAGCGACACCTACATACGCTCCGGGTGTGAGCGACCAGCCTTTTTCTTCAATTTCGGTAAGCGTTGCAACTTTGCACAGGCCGAGGACGTCGGTATAAACGCCGTCACCGAACTTTTCATAGAGCCAGTGCGCTTCCTTAGCAACGGTCAGCATACTTTCAATATAGGCGATCCTGTCGTCGTACTGCTGCTGCACGCTCTTTTTGCCGCGTTTCCCGGCGGCTTCCACTTCGGCTTTTGCCGTCTTGCGGAGCGCGGAGAGCTTTTCCTTCAGCGCAGAAACGATATCGGCAAAGGAATCCTGATATACAGCCTCTTTCAAATCGTCATTTTCAGCGGCCTCGGCTTCATCGTGCAGATAGTGGTGGTATTCCTGCAGCAGAGCCGTATACTTGTCGGTCTCACCGCGATAAAGCCATACGATGGCGTTCAGGTTTTTAAGCTGCCATTCGCTCCACTCATTCAGCGTACGGTCCACAACAGTATAGTAATTACGGGCATCGATGAACAGAACCTTATCCCGGATTGCTTCGCCCTTGGCCTTATCGAAAAACCACAGGGAGCAAGGCAGCGATTTCGTATAGAAGAAATTATTACCGACGGAGATCATCACGTCAACATGACCGGTCTTGATGAGCTTTTCCCTGATATCCTTATCCTTGCCCTGACTGTCCGTAGCAGAGGATGCCATAACAAAACCGGCGCGGCCATGCTCGTTAAGATAAGAATAGAAATAGGAGATCCAGAGATAGTTGGCATTGCTGACCTCTTTATTTTTATTCACGCTTGGCAAACCGAACGGAAGGCGCCCGGCGTTCTCGCAGGATTCGGCCTTGACCTTATCCACATTGAACGGGGGATTCGCCATGATGTAATCACAGCAACCGTTCAGGTTATGTGCGTCATGGTAAAAGGTGTTCGCCTCGTCACCGGATTTGATAACGCCCGTCAGACCGTGCACCGCCATGTTCATAAGGCAGAGCTGTGCATTATATTCCACTTTCTCCTGTCCGTAGAAAGTCATAGTGCTGTTGACATTCATACCTGCGGCGTTCACGAAATCTCCGCTCTGTACAAACATACCGCCGCTGCCGCACGCGCAATCAAGAAGAACACCCTGTTTCGGTTCAATGATGTTTACGATCATTTTTACAAGGGATTTCGGCGTGAAGAACACACCGTCATCAGAGGCGATGTTTTTAGCAAATTTATTGAGGAAGTATTCATAGATGCGTCCAATGATATCGCCGCCGACGTCATCAAGGGCACTGTTATTGAAAATGCGAAGCAGCTCTGCCAGCAACTCGTCAGTAAAGTCGGTATAGCTTTTCGGCAAAACGCCTGTGAGCTGTTCGCTCTGATCCTCTATCAGTTGCATGGCGTTGTTGACAACTTCACCGAGGCTGTTCATCGGATGTCCGGCTTTATTGATAAGTCCTGCCGCTGCGATATTCTCCGGCAGATTGACGAGATACTCGTACTGCGCCTCTTTCGGCAGGAACAGTGCGCTCTTTGCAGAAAAGTCGCTCGCCTCCACGGGCATTACGCGTCCACCTCGTGAGGGACGGTCCTTCAGTATCTCGGCCTCTACCTTTTTGAAGCGGCTGTACGCATAGCGCAGGAAAATAAGCCCTAGCACGGGCATACAGTATTGATTCGACGTCAACTTTGACCCTGCACGAAGGAGATCGGCGGATTCCCACAGCTCCGCTTCCAGTTTCCGTATGTTAATCATCCTTTTTCTCTCCTTCCAGGTTATCGGGTATAAACTCCATCATATCGTTGGGGGAGCAGCCCATAGCGTGGCAAATGCTCTCTACCTTATCCAAGGCGATGTACTGCCCGTTTTTGATTTTTGTAATTATGTTTGCGGATATGCTGGCACGGCGCATCAGCTCTGCATTGGAAATATCCCGCTCGATCATCATATGCATTAGAGGTTTATAACTCACGGCCATATCATCAGACTCCTTATCTCAATTAACTTATTTAGTATATCACACTTATGTGAAAAAATCAATAAATATATTTTGAACTTTGGACCTCCGGGATTTTTTCGGAGGCTTTTTCATTTTTTTCGTTCAAAACGGTCTCTTTTGGTCAGTGTGTAGAGCTTTACTCTATCCCTAATCCACACGGATAAACGGTGGGGCAGCATTTTTTTGTTTCTGGCGGAGCAAACCGAGCGAACAGCGGAGTAAAATTCCCTTATTTTTGATATAATAATAAGGGTAAATTCGCAGAACCCATTGACTGTTCCCTTATTTTGTGCTATTATTTAAGGGAAACAGAACGGAGGTAAGGAAATGAGAGCCTTCAACTATTCCGCAATCAAAGAGCGGAAGTGGGATTCGGATATCTTAGGGTTGATTGCAGCCATATACAAGGAAGCCGGTAAGCAGGAACTGTATTTGAAACAGCGTCCGCAGGAACTTGAAAAGCTCGTTGAAATTGCCAAAATACAAAGCACCGAGGCATCAAACGCCATTGAGGGCATTGTTACCACGAACACACGGATACGGCAGCTTGTTGAGGAAAAGACTGCGCCGAAAAACCGTGACGAGCAGGAGATCGCCGGATACCGTGATGTGCTGAACATCATCCACAATGATTTTGATGCGATTCCCATTACGCAAAACTATATTTTGCAGTTTCACAAAATCCTGTACAGCCACATAAGCAATCCCGTCGCAGGGCGCACCAAAACCGTGCAGAACTATATCAGTGCCACCTATCCGGACGGGCATACGGAAATTTTGTTTATGCCGCTTTCTCCCTTTGAAACGCCGGCGGCGCTTGACAAAATCTGCGAAGAATACAACCGTGCCATCGGAAATATGGAGCTGGAGCCGCTGATCGCAATTCCGATTTTTATCCATGATTTTCTGTGTATTCATCCGTTCAACGACGGCAACGGCAGAATGAGCCGCCTGCTTACCACGCTGCTTTTATATCAAAACGGTTTTTTCGTGGGCAAGTATATTTCGCTTGAAGCCAAAATCGCCCAAAATAAAGATTTGTACTATGATGCGCTGGCGCAGTCCCAAAACGGCTGGCATGAGGGGACGGAAAATGCTCTGCCCTTTATCAAGTATCTGCTCGGAACAATTTTGGCGGCGTATAAGGACCTGGATGAGCGTGTAGCGCTTGTGGAAACCAAACTGCCCGCGCTTGAAATGGTGCGCAGAGCAAGCAAAAATAAAATCGGGCGGTTCAACAAGCAAGATATCCGTGAACTCTGCCCGACCCTCAGCGACAGTTCCATCGAGGGCGCTTTGCGCAAGCTGGTGTCAGACGGCGAATTGAAAAAAGAAGGCAAAGGAAAAAGCACCTGCTACTTCCGATTAAAATAATATTTACGGCACAAAACCGCAGCCCCGCACCTTTTGATTGAGGTGCGGGGCTGCGATGCTCATTTATAACGATTATTTAATCGTCCTCGTCTTCATCATCCCATGACGAAATAATGTGAAGTTCGCCGCTGTCCATGTCCATAGCCATATTATCGCCCATGCGCATCATCATATTGCCGTCGGAGTCTATTGCCATATTATCGGAAATAGTGTGCGCAAAATCACCGTCGTCATAATCGAAGAAATGCTTACTCATAGAAATTCCTCCTCAATCTTCAATAATCTCGTATTCCACACGGGAGCCTTTTACTCTGACGGCGTGGAAACGCGCGCCGTTCGCTTTCCAGTGCGGGAAGTGATCTGCTTTTTCCTCGTTGGTATCACGATGGCAAATGATGATGTTTTCCGGGACATCGCAGCCGCCGGCGGAAAGCGGGCGAATGTGGTCGAGCGTCGGGTGATAAGCGCTGTTCGAATTCCCACAGGCGGACTTTTTCATCAGCCGTCCGGTATAATCGTGCGCCTCCTGCTTCGCACCGAAAACCCGGTTCCACACATCAATGGTCTTATACTTTGACATTTTGAGTACCTCCTTTTCAGTTGTTACTCATATTCTATAGTAGAAACCGATAACTGTCGATGAACCGCATGGTTCAAAAAATAAAAGATACCCCTCAGAAAGGGATATCTTTCGCTTGGATGTTCATCGTCCGCACAAAACGGAGCAATGTTTTTTGACCGGGTTTTCTTTCTCCGCTGCAATAATAACCGACCGAACGAACGCTTATGTTAAGCTGCTCGGCAACCTTCTCATAGGTCAATCCGGATTTTTGGATACTGTTGCGGAGAAAATCGGCCAATTCGGGATCTTTCATTCGATTAGATTCCATATCAGCAACCTCCTGGCTTTCGCCGTTGCTTGGCCGAAAGTTGCTACGGATATGATACCACAAAAATTCTATAAAGTCAATCTGAAGGAATTATCTCGCAAAAATAAGGCAGAAGCAGTACTCTGTTTCTTATGAAGTCCTCGATAAAGGCAAGGTGATCTGTCATTACTCTGAGGTTTATCCAAAGAAAGAATAGCCGCAGGGCGTCTTTTTCCGATACATCAATTGCATCGCTGTAGTAATCTCCGTGAATGATCGAATTGCGGTTTAATGTTATATCAGAGCTTTTGTGGTTTGCTGTAAGTTTTTTATAGTAGGAATCAATCTTGTTCCATGCCTCTGTATCCCATTCGCCCATCATGGCGTTAACAATCATATAAATTTTTTCAGAGCGCTGACCACCGTTTTTATATTCTTTCTTTACTTCCCAATATCCTTCCAAAATGTCTGCACAACGCTTGTGCTCATGCTCGATAAGTGCAAACCAGTTTCTTGCGGCACTGCGATAGCAACCGTTGTACATCATCTCAAGCGCCGCATGGGCATCTTCTAATTTCCTTTGCAGCGGGACTCCGGGATTCGGCACTTGATAAAATGTTGATAGCAACTCTCTTGCACCCAAATAATCTGCGAAAGAAAATGATTCCAAGATATAATCCGAAGTGCATTCTGCTTCCGGCAGGGGCAGATCCGGCGTTTCAAGAAAATACAGCAAAACACCGTCGTCAGCCAATTGGCGTATTCTTTCTCGGTACGGTGGCGTAAACAAGATGCTTCTGTCGCTGTCAATCCGCCTGTTCAATGCATCATTTGCGCAAAAGAATTCAAAATACGCTTTGCCCACTTCGGCATTCAGCTTTTCGCACTCCGAAAATTCAGGAATGGTTTTCATTGCAGCCGTTATATCGTGAATTGGTGCGGTGCTGTCCTGCGTGCAATCAATCAACGCTTTCAACATATCCGCATCTGTATCGCAATCAGGCAGTAATTCAAGCACGTTTGAGGTTGTCGAAAGCTTTTCAAAGCCCTTAGCAAATACTTCACGGTAGCGTTCTTCCAGACAATCTCTGATTTGCATCTTTTCAGAAGCAATTGCATGAAGTCTTGCTTGCTCCTGTATTGCACTTATTTGCTGTTGCGTCATTAGTCTGCGCTGCTTTTTCAATAGCTCTAAATAAGATGTAATTTCCATCAAAACACCTCTTTGTGTTTAAGTAGCGTGATTATTATATAATAAAAACCTTGTTTTTCAAAGATGCGATTACATTACGGCAAGAAATAAGGAAGTTTTGCCTTTGCGCTATCCGCTATTTTGCGCTCTTTCTTTTTCCGCCAATTCAAAGATGCAGATATAACATTGGGGAGCAAAATGCGCAATTCACATTGAGATTTGCTCCCCAATATAGATGCTGCTTACCTTTTTGCAATATGGGTATGGAAAACCCGCATAAACACTGGGTTTATGCGGGTTCCGCTGGCGGAGAGGAAGGGATTCGAACCCTTGTGGGATTGCTCCCAAACTGATTTCGAGTCAGCCCCGTTATGACCACTTCGATACCTCTCCATATTAAATTGTACCTTTCGGAACCCCGAAAAAAATCTTAGAACTCATCTTAGAACTGGGGTTTTTCCGTGAAAAGCGAAATCGCCGAAAAGCTCCGATTTCCTCGCTATTTCAAGCGTTTTCACGGTTTTACGAGATCGAGTGTTCCACACGACGCTAATGATTTCGAGTCAGCCCCGTTATGACCACTTCGATATCCCTCCGTATTCAGTTGGTGTTGAATGCTCAACGGCAGTATTATATCATATCACGGGCGATTTTTCAAGCCCTTTTCGGAAAAAATCGAAGTAAAAGAAAAAATATTTATCCGGTATTGATTTCAGTCGCCTGTTATGATAAAATAATGTATAATTACTGTCGAAAGTGCGGGGAAGTGCCCGTGCGTGAAAGGTGTGTCTTTTTATATGGATCTTTGCGATGCGGGATATGTCAGGGAACTGATGAATATGTTCGGTCTTACCTTCAGAAAGGAATGGGGGCAGAACTTTCTTACCGACAGTACGGCGGTAGAAAATATCGCCGAGGCATGCGGTGCCGGCCGTCCGGCGACTGTGCTTGAGATCGGCGCGGGAGCAGGTGCGCTCACGGTCGAGCTGGCAAAAAGATACGGCAATGTGGTCGCAGTTGAGATCGACCGCGGTCTTGTACCGCTTTTGAAATATGTTCTCGGCAGTTACGGCAATGTTGAGCTTGTCTGCGGAGATATTATGAAAACCGATCTTGAGGCGCTGCTGCGCCCGGCTTTTGAGCGCGGTGGTGTTTCTGTGTGCGCCAACCTCCCGTACTACATCACGACGCCGATACTTCTTGCACTGCTCGACAGCCGTCTGCCGTTCGAATCGATAACGGTCATGATACAGTCGGAGGTCGCCGACCGTCTGGTGGCGGCACCCGGAACTTCCGCATACGGTTCGGTCACTGCATACCTCGGTTATTTCGGAGTGACTCACAGACTTTTTGAAGTGACATCTGATAAATTTCTGCCGCCGCCCAAGGTGGATTCCACCGTCGTTCGCATTGATCTTTACAAGCAGAAGCCTTATGTACCGAGGAACGAGGAAATATTCTTCCGCACTCTGCGTGCTGCATTCGGTCAGCGCCGCAAAACGCTGCCGAACGCACTGTCGGCGGGCTTCGGAGAGCTTTCCAAGTCGGAACTCACCGAGGCGGTAAAGTCGGCGGGATTTGCGCCTGACATCCGCGGCGAGCGTCTTTCGACCGAGGATTTTGTACATCTTTCGGATATTATCTCCGACCTCGTTGCCCGAAATAAATAACCTGCAAGCCGCAGCGCGCATTTGCGCAGCTGCGGCTTGCAGGTTTTGTGCCATGTTTATGAAAGCAGCATTCTGTCGTTGGCGAATTCGCCGTTGCTTGCTTTTTCGAAGAGTGCCAACAGGTCTGACACATGAAGATTTTTCTTGTCCTCACCGGAAATGTCGTAGATTATCTTACCCTCATACATCATTATCAGGCGGTTCCCGAGGCGGATGGCATCCTTCATGTTGTGTGTTATCATCATTGTAGTGATGTTGCCGTCGCGGATCAGCTCGTCGGTCAGCTTCAGCACTTTGGCGGCGGTCTGCGGGTCAAGCGCTGCGGTGTGCTCGTCGAGAAGAAGTATCTTAGGGTTGTTCATTGTTGACATGAGCAGAGTTATCGCCTGGCGTTGACCGCCCGAAAGCAGCCCGACTTTTGAGGTCAAACGTTCCTCAAGCCCGAGGTCAAGCATTTTCAGAAGCTCTTTGTAATGTTCTTTTTCTTTTTTGGTTATGCCGTTGAGCAGCGTGCGGCGCTTGCCGCGTCTTGAGGCTAGTGCAAGGTTTTCCTCGATCTGCATATCCGCAGCGGTGCCTGTCATGGGATCTTGGAAAACTCTCCCGAGGTATTTGGCACGCTTGTATTCGGGAAGCCGTGTCACATCGGTGCCGTCTATTGTTATTTTGCCGCAGTCGGCGGGGAAGACACCTGTTATCAGATTGAGAAGTGTGGATTTGCCCGCGCCGTTTCCGCCTATAACCGTGACGAAATCGCCCTTGTTAAGAACAAGATCGATCCCGCTGAGCGCCTTTTTCTCATTTATCGTTCCGGCGTTGAAGGTTTTGTGCACGCCGCTTATTTCAAGCATAGGTCTTGCGTCAGACATTTTTTGCGCCTCCTTCTTTTTTCGCTCCCTTTGTACGGAGCTTGCTCTTCCAATAAGGGACCGCAAGGAATAGCGCAACGATCAGCGCGGAGAGCATCTTGAGGTCGTTGGCGTTAAGCCCGAGCTTGAGCACGAAGGTTATCACTATATAGTAGATGACCGATCCGATGACAACCGAGACGAGCCGCAGCGCAAAGTTGACGAATATCTTTGAAAAAATAACTTCGCCGATTATTACTGCGGCGAGACCGGTAACGATGGCTCCGCGTCCCATATTGACGTCTGCGTTGCCCTGAAATTGCGCAAGAAGCGCTCCTGAAAGCGCAACTATACCGTTGGAGATCACAAGTCCCATCGTCTTGCGTGAATCGGTGTTTATGCCGTTGGCACGCGCCATTGCCTGGTTGCAGCCGGTCGCGCGTATTGAAAAGCCGAGCTCGGTGCCGAAAAACCAATAAAGTATCCCGATGAGGGCTACTATAAAGATCGTGCATACGGCGATGGTGCGGGGAAGAACGTCGCTTTTTGACGACACTATCAGAGAATAATTTCTCCAGCTTATCGGTACATTTGCTCTGCCGCTCATTATTCGGAGGTTGAGTGAATATAGCGCAAGCTGCGTCAGAATGCCCGCAAGGATCGCGGGAATACCGAATTTCGTGTGAAATATACCGGTAGCGAGTCCGGCCAAGCATCCCGCAAGAAATGCCGCGGCAAGGGCGAGATAAATATTTACGCCGGCTGTCGTAAGAACTACGAGAACTGCGCCACCCGTAGCAAACGAGCCGTCCACTGTCAGGTCGGCGAGGTCAAGTATCTTGTATGTGATGTATACACCGATCGCCATTATGCCCCAGATCATACCCTGGGCGATCGGCGACGGCAGCGATTGCAGAAATTCAAGCATTTTTTAATCCATTCCTTGTTGACATTAAACGGTAAAAAGGCAATGTGCGACGTTGCCCTTTTACCGCTTTGTTGGTTTGTGGGGGATAAATTAATCGGCAGAAAGCGCTTCGTATCCTTCGGGTACCGTTATGCCGAGCTGCGTGCAGCGTTCGGGCATATACTTTTCGGTAAGCCCTGTTGCGTACTGAATGTCCATTTTCGCGGGATCCTTACCGTTGACAAGTATTTCGTAAGCCATTTCACCCGCCTTGTATCCGATGTCATAATAGCTGATGGCAAGCGTTGCGACGCCGCATTTGCGGCAAATGCCTTCCTCGCCCGAGATGAGCGGGATCTTTTTGGGTTCAAGCACGTTGTTTATCGCCGTGCCGTTTGACGCGACGGTGTTGTCGGTCGGTGCGAATATCACATCGCATTCGTCGGAAGCCTGTGTTGTTACGGCTGTAACGTCGTTGGTGTCAACAAAGGTGAATTCTTTGCAGGTGAGCCCGAGCGTTTTCAGGTGACCCGCAATTACATTTGCCTGATATTTGGAGTTCGGTTCGGAGGAGCAATAGAGGATGCCTACGGTCTTTGCCGATGGCACGAGCTCCTTTATCATTGCTGCCTGTCTGTCAAGCGGTGCAAGGTCGGATGTGCCGGTGACGTTGAAGTCGGTCTTGCCGCTCCAATCGCTTATACCGAGGGCCGTTGCAAAGTCGGTCACAGATGTTGCTACGATCGGGATGCTGTCGGTCGCCTGTGCGGCAGCGCTTAGCGCTCCGGTGGCGTTTGCCATGATGAGATCGACCTTATCCGAGACGAATTTGGCGCATATCGTTGTGCAGTTGGTCGCCTCGCCGGAGGCGTTCTGAAGATCAAACTTCACCTTGTCGCCGAGCTTGTCGGTAAGAGCCTTTTTAAAGCCCTCGGTCGCGGCGTCGAGCGCCTCGTGCTGGGCAAGCTGACAGATGCCGACAGTGTATGTGCCGTCCTTTTTTCCGCTTTGGCAGCCGGCAAAGCAGAATGCAGTAAGTGTCAGCGCAAGAGCAGCCGACGCGATCTTTTTTAAAGTGGTTTTCATAATGTGTCGCTCCTGAAATAAAAATAGCCGCACCGCAGTGCGGCTTTATCTTAAAACGACAACATTATACAACGTGTTTTGCAACTTGTCAATACGAAATTGCAAATTCGAGCGTCTTTTTTGCGTTTTTCGGATAATATTGCAAGCGTTCTTGCATTTTCGGACATCAGATATAGTCAGAAATGTAGGGTATCTTGTGCCAGAGAAGATCATCGAGGCGTTCGGCATCCTCCCATGTGCTTTCTATACGCTCCATTTCGTAGAGACGTTCTGCGGTCTTATACCCGAGCAGCAGTGTTGTGAGGGATGCTATGGTCATTTTCACATGCACTTCGGCAGGGGCGTCGGTAATGCTGCATCTGCCGTTCTTGAAAAGAACGTTTATCACGCGGTTGTTCCATGGCAGCAGGTCGTCAGTAAGATCGAATGCCACAACGGTAGGTTTTTCGTCCGGGTCGCAGGGGTACTTGCGGAAGAACTGCTCGACGTCGGTGATGCGCCCCATACAATACGGGCGTATCATTTCCTTTATATCACCGTCGTCCATCTCGAAGGCGATCGGTTCGCTGAAATATGTGTTTCCTCTTATTTCGTCGACCATCGACTCGTGAGCGCGTATGTATTCCCAAAGTCCGTTGTGTGCTTCGCGGGTGAGATAGATCATTTCCTTGATGTGCATGATGTCGGATTTGATAAGGTATACCATGTACCCGCAGGGTTTGTGATCCTTATCATAATATACCGCAACGTATGTGTCGTCCTCGTCCCAGCGCCAGTATTCCTCCCATGCGAGCGCATTGCGGAAAAGACAGCCGTGAGTTACCGTTGCGAATGCGGTGTGAAGGTTGTGAAAATCCTCGTTATCCCAATCTACGCGGCGCACGTAGCCCTCCACGGCAGACTTGCGCGGGAGCTGGCGGTCTTTGACCACATATGATATCTTATTGGAAACGATCTCCCATCCGAGCCTATGATAAAGCGGGATGGAGTACGGATACAGAAGCGCAAACGAGCGGCCGCTGCTGCGCATATTTGTGAGGCTCTGTATCATGAGCCTCTTCATGATGCCTCTGCCGGAATACTCGGGGTATGTGCATACGCTCGTTACGAACCCGACTGGAAAGACCGTGCCGTATATATTCATATCGAGCGGGTATACCGCAAACTGCGAGATGAGGGTCTTGCCGTCGAAGCAGCCGAGTACGTTTGCACGCTGAAGGACGGGGAATTTCGACTGCTTTATCTCATCGTCGCGCCATCCTGTCTCGGAAAGATCCTGCTCGGTGACCTGAAATGCGTATCGCAGCAGGGCGTTGTACTGGTCGAGGTCGGATTCCGACGTCGTAAGATGCCGGAATTTATATGAATCAATGTCTGTGTTGTTTTTTGACATGAAAATCTCCTTGATGCGGATCGTGTTGTATGTTGTTGTTCGGGATCATTGTCTTGTGCGTTATGGTGAAAACCTACGGGACGGCGGAGATAACTTTTATTCCCGCGTCGTCAAGCGCCGCACGTGCCTCGCCGCTGAGCCCCGAATCGGTCACGATGCAGTCCACCTCGGAAAGCGGAGCATAGCTCACAACGGCGGGGCGTCTGTATTTTGACGAGTCGGCAAGCAATATGCGGTAAGACGAATTCTGCGTTACGAGGCGGTTAATGCCCGCGGTGCTGAAATCGTCGGCGAGAAGTCCGTCATCTGCGGAATAGCCGTCCACACCGATAAAGCATTTGGTGAATCTGAGCGCCGACACCGCGCGTTCGGTGATATATCCGCAAAAATCGCGCTGTGCGTCGCGGTATTCGCCGCCGAGCAGGATGACCTTCATGTGTTCCTTGAGGAGATCGAGATCGACGAGCGAGTGAGTGAACACTGTACATGAGGAAAGCAGCCTTGCCTCCGCTGCCGTTTCGGCAGACGCGCCCACGGCAGCCGCATCGCGGAACACCTCTGCCATTGCCGCACCGAGCGACATGACAGTCGTACCGGAGTCGAGGTAGATGATGTCACCGTTCCTTATAAGCTGCATCGCCGCTTTTCCTATGGCGTTTTTTTCATCGGCGTTTTCAAGCTGAACAAGATCGAACATATAGCTGCGTGCACCATCGCTGCGTCCGGTAAAGCAAATGCCGCCGTATGCGCGAATGACCTCTCCTTCGGCTTCAAGCTGTGCAAAAAGACGGCGGACAGTCGATTCCGACACCCCGAATGCCTGCATTGCTTCTTCAACGGTCAGTTTTTTTGTCTTGCGCAGCATATTCAATACGCTTTGCCTTCTGCGATCGCAGTTTTTCATGATCGTGTCCGTTCCTTTCCTGTTTTTTTCGGCTTTCGGCTGAAATATCTGCCTTTAAATTATAGCGCATCCATGACCGTATGTCAAGTGGCGGTCTCCTTAAGAACTGTGAGAATGCCATGATTCGACCGAACCAATCAAAAAACGCAGTGAAATTTGCTCAATTCGGTCATTTGTTATTGACAACCGCAGCTTTGAGAGTTATAATTATCATGACGCATAAGGCGCGACCGACGCGCTGCGATCACATAATTTTATAAGCTCGAAAGGCAGGATCCCCCGATGAAAGCTACAAGAAAACTACTTGCGGCATTGCTTGCGGTGCCGACCCTTATCACCCTGTTTACCGGATGCGCCAAAAACGGAAACGACCCGGTTACGTCCGACTCGGCCAAGACGGATGTCACCACATCTCCCGCCGAAACGGAGCCCGAATTCCCGGCAGCCGACTACGGTAAAACCAAGTTCACCGTCTATGGCAGAGGCGACGGTGAGGCAAGTTACCCGGGTCTTTATATAGACACGGAGGACTCGAGCGACACCATGGGGCACAAAACGCGCGAGCGCAACTCCATTGTCGAGACAAAATACAATATCGACATTGAATTTACGACAGATCCCAATCCTTATAAAAATGTGAGCAAGTTCATCGACTCGGGTGACTCCGAGTTTGATCTTATCCTTGACAGACGCTCAATGCTCAACTCGCTTGCGCAAAGCGGTTATCTCAAGGATTTCAATACTCTCGAACACGTTGATTTCACCAAGCCGTGGTGGGACGCAAACTGCGCACGCGACTACGAGGTCGCAGGCAAGCTTTTCTTCATGGCAAACGACATAAGCGTGAGCAACCTTGCGGGTACTCGCTTCCTTTACTTCAACAAAGCTCTGATAGAGAAGAACCAGCTTGAGAGCCCTTATGACCTCGTTCATCAGAACAAATGGACGATAGATAAAATGCTTGAGATGGTCAAGGCGGTCAATGTTGACAACGGCGACGGTGTATGGAACGGTCAGGATGTCTACGGCTTCCTCGCCGAGACCGGCAGCGCCAACGGCACTGTTATACATATGCTTGTCGGCTGCGGTATCAAATACACCGAAAAAGCCGAGGACGGCACGATAGTATGCAATGCATACAATGAAAAAACTCTTGCCGTCGTCGAAAAGATATACGACGTGTTTGAAAACCAGACCTGCACGCTCACATACCAGAAGTGTGCCGAAGGGGCGGATATGTCCGGATTTGCAAACAAGTACAATTACGGGCGTTCATTGTTCGCATCAGACCACTTCCTCTTCGTGCAGAACGGCATGAGCATTTCCGATCAGTTCAAGGAAATGAACCCCGGCTTCGGCATAGCTCCCAACCCCAAATACAACGAAGACCAGGAGAGCTACTATCACAAGATGGATAAGTACGCTCTTATATGGGCTATACCGAATTTCAAGGATCTCGATACCGAACGCCTCGGGATCGTCATGGAGTACTGGGCATATCAGTCTTCACGCACTGTCATGCCTGCGTACTATGAGGTCGTTATAAAGTTCCGCCGTGCCACAGACCCGAACGCGCACGAAATGCTCGATATAATCAAGGGCTCGATCAGATATGATATAAGCGAGCTGTTCACATCGACGATAACCGATGTTATATGGAACGGCTATGCCAGCGGAAACCTTGCCTCGAGATGGGCACAGAGCAAGGATGCCATCAATGTGTCGATAGATGCTTTTTACAATAAGATAAAGGACCTCGGGTGAGGTAAAATCGAAAGGAAACAATAAATATGGACAACAGTCTTGTCAGAGTCGGCGTATTCGGCGCATGGCGCGGGTGCGCGTACATCAAATGCCTTGCGCAGATCGACGGAGTTAAGGTTACTGCCGTGTGCGACAAATCGGAAAAAAGAAGAAACGACGCGCTGGCTGCCTGCGAAAAGATCGGATGCGGCGATGTCCGCATGTTTGACGACTATGAGGAGTTTATTACCTCGGGTCTCTTTGATGCGCTGATACTCTGCAATTACTTCAACGAGCACGCTCCGGTCGCGATACGGGCGCTCGGCATGGGCATTCACGTTTTCAGCGAAACTATAGCGGCTTCAACCATGGCTGAATGTGTTGCGCTCTGCCGCGCCGCGGAGAAGAGCACGGCGATATACCAGCTTGCGGAGAACTATCCTTTTGCACGCGGAACACTTGAGATGAAGCGCCTTTACGACGGCGGAACGCTCGGAAAGGTGCTGTTTGCGGAGGGCGAATATGTTCACCCGATGAGCCCCTCGGATACGCGCAAGTATACGGGCATTGACGGGAACGGCGAATATCACTGGCGTCGTTATCTCCCCGCGACATATTACTGCTCTCATGCGTTGGCGCCTCTTATGTATATGACGGGAGAAATGCCGAAAAAGGTCATAGGCAAGACGATACTTTCGTCTGTCGAGACGCTGAAAAAATACGGCCGCATACGCGCCGACGCAGTAGGAGTGATGCTCGTCGAAACGATCGGAGGCGCTCTCTTCCGCGTGAACGGCTCGTCCTATATGGCACCGCACGGCAACTGGTATCGTCTCTCCTGCGAAGAGGGTGCGTGCGAGACCGTGCGCGGGCAGTCGAAGATGGTTCGTCTGGCGTACAACAAATGGTCTATCCCCGAAGGTGCGGAGCACGACGTGACGTATGAGGCACAGTGGGCGTCTGATGCCGAAAAAGCCGAGGCGTGCGGTCACGGCGGCGGTGACTACTGGGTACTCAGGCAGTTCTTCGATTCCGTACGAAGCGGAAAGCCCGGCTTCCTCAATGTATATCGCGCGGCGGCGATGGCTGCCGTCGGAATACTCGGCTGGCGCTCGGTGCTTGACGGCTCCAAGGAATATACGATACCGGATTTCCGAAACGAGGCGGAGCGCGCCGAGTGGGAGGCTGACGATCTGTCCCCCTTTCCCGCCGAGGAGAAGCCGAACCTGATACCTTATACATCTGTTCCCGTGGCTGAGGATGTGCTTGAATATATAGCGGAAAAGGAAAACGAGACTCCCGCTGCCACAGGCAGTACAGAATCCGAAATAGAAGCCGAATCAAAGAATTTCGGTGAAAGCAATGTGGTCGTAAAATGAGTGTAAAACGTAAAACAGTAAAATTCGGAGTCGTAGGCTGCGGGCTTATGGGCAGAGAGTTCGCCTCGGCTGCCGCAAGGTGGTGTCACCTTCTTACCGATCTCCCTGCGCCGGAGATAGTTGCAGTATGTGACCTCAATGAGCAGGCGCGCGGATGGTTCACGGATAATTTCCCGTCGGTGAAGCTATCCACACCAGATCTCGGTGAGCTGCTGGCAGACCCGGAAGTAGAGGCTGTCTACTGCGCCGTTCCGCATAATCTGCACGAAAAATTTTATGTGGACATAATAAACGCGGGCAAGCACCTGATGGGTGAAAAGCCGTTCGGCATAGATCTTGCAGCCAACAGTGCGATCGTTGCCGCTGCCGAGGCTCATCCCGATTCGGTCATACGCTGCTCGAGCGAATTTCCGTACTATCCCGCCGTTCAGAAGCTGATAGCCGACATTGAAAGCGGAAAATTCGGCAGACTCATAGAAGTGCGTTCGTCCTTTTGCCATTCGAGCGATATGGACATCACAAAGCCGATCAACTGGAAGCGCCGTATTGAGACAAACGGTGAGTATGGTTGTATGGGCGATCTCGGGCTGCATACCGAACATCTGCCTTTCCGCATGGGGTGGATCCCCGAGCGCGTTTATGCAAACCTTACAAAGATAATAACGCGCCGTCCCGACGGCAAGGGCGGATTTGCCGACTGCCTGACATGGGACAACGCACGCCTTGATTGCACGGTGCCGGACGGAAACGGCGGATATTTCCCGATGTATCTTGAAACAAAGCGGCTTTGCCCGGGCGCTACAAACCGTTGGAGCATCGAAGTCGACGGACTTGATTTTTCGGCGCGTTTTTCGACCGACGACCCCGGAGCGTATTATTATACGCAGGCTGTCGGGCGCGAGCAGGCGTGGTGCAGGCTGAATATCGGTTACAAGCCTATGATACAGACCATAACAGGAGGAATATTCGAATTCGGGTTTACGGATGCGATACTCCAGATGTGGGGTGCGTTTATTGCGGAGATAGACGGAAGAAAGGATATCGCGCCGTTTGGTTGCGTGACTCCCGCCGAGACCGCCCTTTCTCACAGGCTCCAGACTGCCGCTCTTATTTCGCACAATGAGCAAAGAAGCGTTGAGCTGTGCGAAGCTTTATCATGACCCGAAAGGAAGTTCAGTAAATGTTCAGAAATTTGACCCTTTCCCTTGCCGATATAACGGGCGAGGACTATATACGCGGACTTGTTGAAGGCTGCGAATTTTTCGGGACGCTTTCGCGCGGCGATGCCGATGCGCTGGCGCACGAAAAGATAAGCTTTTATCCCGAAGCGGTGCAGCGCCGCAACGATGAGCTTGCAGCCTCGGTCGGCAGGCAGATCGTATCTGCGGTGAATGACAGCAACGGCGGAGCGCCCACGGATGCTTTCCGCCACGCCGAAAACCGAGATGCTTCCCCTCTCGGTGCATACGGATGCTGTCGCCTCGGTGAGGACGGAAAGCTGTATCTCATCGGCAAGAGCGAACACTATCATGCATCCCTCGGGCATTCGTTCCCCGGATATCGCCTTGTTGACATTGCACGCTGTCTCGGAGTACCGAATGCGACGCACAACAACACGCGCGGGTACATAACGCGGCTTTGCGAAAAGCGCATAGTCGGATATGCCAACGGCATCAGCCCCGATGACGCCGATGCGGATGCGCGTCTGTCTGAGGTGCTTTCATCGGATAAGCCGCACGTGCTCAACCGCGTTATCAATCTGGAAACGGGCTCCCTCGGAGTCGAGGCTGGCGTAAAAATGATGCTCAGACGCTTTTACTGCTGCTCGCCGTATCCCGAGGCGCCCAAATATGCGGGCAAGACTCCCGTTTTCCTTGTCATGTCGGATACATCCGGCGGAATGGCGGGGAATTATCACGGAACTACGGTGCTGACACAGACCTTCCGCGGTCTTTGGAACGGATTTTACAATGAGATCGAAAAGGCGGGAATATACAAGGTCGTGCCGGTAAAGCCCAACGATATAGCCGATTTTGAGGCAAAGATAAAGGAATACAACACCGGTAACTATAAAACAGCAGGATTTTTGCACGAAATAGTCATGATGAACTACGGTGCGCTTAAGCTCACGCGTGATTATCTTACACGTGCATATGAGGCGTGCCGTGAAAACGATACGCCGGTGCTCGTTGACGAGATACAGACCGGAATGTGGTATCGCGGGCTTTTCCTTTTCCGCCTCTATAGTCTTGAGCCTGATTTTGTGGTTATAGGCAAGGGATTCCCGGGCGGAGAATTTCCCGCAAGCCGTATAGTCACCACGGCAGAGTACGACAATCTTGACCAGTTCGGAGCGCTCGTGACAAACGGGCAGGAGGAGCTTGCGTCGCTTTCGTATCTTGTAACCATGGCATTTGCCGCTGCAAACGCCGACGAGATCGAGCGCGTGGGTACCGCTTTCGAGAATGGCATGAAGGCACTTGTTGCAAAGTATCCGCACAAGCTGACTGCCGCTGCGGGGCTCGGTCACGAGGCTGCGCTTTATTTCCACACCGTCGAAGAGGCGGCAGCTTTCACGGGTGAGCTGCACAAGCGCTGCATTGACGCAAGTGCTCAGCTTTACAAGAAAAACTGCGTTCCCGCGGTGCTGTTCAAGCCTCCGGTGATCGCCACCGATGCGGTCATAGACAAAATACTTTCGGAGTGCGACGAGGCGCTCTCCTGCGGAAACGTCTGATATCATGAAAAGCTATTATCTCGGCATCGATATAGGCTCAACAGCCGTAAAGGCGATGCTGATAGACGGCGAGACTCTGACGCCGGCGTTTCGCGTCGGCGTCGGATATCCTACAAAGCGCGTCAGCGGGTATGTAACGCAGGCGCCGTCCGACTGGGCAGACGCCGCGGCGTCCGCCGTGCACGGCGTAATTGCCGAGGCTGACAATGCGGGACGGTCCGGAAACATACTCGGCATCTCGCTTTCGGCACAGGGAGGCAGCATATTTGCGACTGATGAAAATTACAAGCCGATATCGGATGCTGTGAGCTGGATGGATGCGCGCGCAGCCGAAGAAGCCGGGGAGCTTCAAAGTCGCTTTGGAGAAGGCGTTTATCTTTCATCGGGATGGCGGCTCTCGCCGCTTGACGACGCCTCAAAGCTTCTGTGGTTGAAAAAGCATGACTCGGCGCTTTTTCGGCGCGCGGCTCATTATCTTACCACTGCCGACTATTACACGGGGCATCTGTGCGGCAGATATGTTTACGATCCCGCATCCGCCGCTATAACGCGGTTATACGACTTCATGCGCGGTGAGTGCAGCCGCGAGCTGCTTGAATATCTCGATATCGACGCGAAGAAGATATCTCCCGTTATGCCGAGCGGCACCCTTGCCGGGACGCTCACGAAAGACGCGGCGGATGAACTCGGGCTTGATCCCGGAATACCGGTATATGTCGGCGCACACGACCAGTACTGCGCCGCCGTCGGTAGCGGGATCAGGCGCCCCGGACAACTGCTTATCGCTACCGGAACGGCGTGGGTACTGTTCGGCGTGACGCGCGAGCCGTGCTTTTCGCCGCTTCATACTGCGCCATGCGTATTTCCGGAGCTTTCCGGCGGCGATGCAAAAAAATACGGTGTAATAGCGACGCTTTCCGGTATCGGAGCATCTGTCGAGCGTTTTGCCGCCTCTTGCGGATATTCACTTGCGGAATCGGACAGGCTTGCCGCCGCGTTGCTTGAAAAACGACCGGATGTCGGTCGTTATGTCCCCGCAAGCCCGTGCGAGGAGGGAAGAGGCTTTTTGCCGCACCGTGCCGGAACGGGCATAACATATGACCCGGTGAGCGGTAAGGATTATGCCGCACGTTACCTTGCGCTTCTCGAGGGAGCGGCTTTTGAAGCGCTTGCCGCAGCGGAAAAGCTGCCACTTGGGGCGCATCCGTCTGTTGTTATGTCGGGAGGTGCCGCAAGATCGGCGCTTTGGCGCGGAATAGTCGCATCCGCGGCAGCATCGCGCGGCATGACGCTTGAGCTTGCACGCGAAAAGGATGCGCCGGCATTCGGTGCTGCGCTCATCGCTGCGGCAGGTTCGGGACGTGATATCATGTCTGCTGTCGGAGAAACGGAAACCGTGCCGCCGGTCGGCGAATACGCCGCGTGGCTCGGAGAAGCATATTTGCTTTGGAAAAAAGCGATACTCAGCGAGTAAACAAAGGAGATAAAACCATGCCTGTAATTGAAATTACCGATTATGACCGTCGGGTGTATGAAGAAAAGCTTGCGGATTTTCTGCCGGACAGATTTATAGACTGCCATACGCATATCTGGCGCAAGGGGACGCGTAAGGTGGGCGACAAGGGCTGCGTAACGTGGACGGCTACCGTCGCGCCGTGGCAGACCTATGACGAGCTTGCCGAGTCTTACCGCAGATTCTTTCCCGGCAAGCAGGTCACGCCCGTCGTTATGGCGTCGCCGTCCTGCTATCTTGACATAGGCAACAGCTATGCCCTCGAGGAAGCTAAGGCGCACGGGCTGCCCGCTTACTACTGCACAAACTGGGACAGCGACGAGGAAGAGATCCTCGGTGCGCTCAAGAACGGCTTTGTTGGCATAAAACCGTACCAGAACAACTCGCCTTCATGGATCCCCGCAGCCGATGTCAGAATATTCGACTTTCTCACTCCGCGCCAGCTTGAACTGATGGATCGTATCGGTGGTATCGTAATGCTTCACATACCGCGTGCGCTGCGTCTGCGCGACCCGATAAATCTTCACCAGATGATGGAGATAGACGAAAAGTATCCGAACGCAAAGGTGGTAATCGCTCATATCGGGCGTGCCTATGTGCCCGAGGACCTCGGTAATGCCTTTGACACGCTGAAAAATTCAAAGCATCTGTATTTTGATTTTTCCGCCAACTGCTCAAAGGATGCCATGGAAGCGCTCTTTACGAATATCGGCACGGAGAGGATAATGTTCGGCTCGGATATGCCCTTTACCTGTATGCGTATGTACCGTATAGACGACGGCGGAAAATATGTGAATGTCGTTCCGCGCGGGCTGTATGGCGGTGTGGACAGCGATCCGCATATGCGTGAGTCCGATGAAAAGAATATAACAACATTTATGTACGAGGAGCTGCTTGCGCTTCGCGCAACGGCTGAAAAGCTGGGGCTTGACCGTGCCGACATTGAAAAGATCATGCACGGCAACGCGGCGCGGTTGTTCGGTATTGACTGACCTCGGAGGTGATTTTGTATGTCAAAAATAAAAATAGGTTTTTTGCCGCTTTATATAAAACTGTACGACGACAGCGGCAGCGGCGCCAAGGCGCGTCCGAGGCTTGAACCGTTTTATGAAAAGCTTGCATCGAAGCTCGAGGGCGAGGGTTTTGAGGTCCTGCGCGCGCCCTTCTGCCGCGTTGACTGTGAGTTTCGTGAGCAGATCGGAAAATTCAAGACTGCGGGAGCCGACGTGATCGTAACATGGCACGCGGCATACTCTCCGTCGCTCGAAAGTATAGGCGCCCTACGCGACGCGGGTCTGCCCGTCGTTATGCTCGATACGACCGAGACATACGATTTTTCAAGCACACAGGATCCGGGGGAGATCAGCTACTGCCACGGTATTCACGGCGTGATGGATCTTTCGAATCTGCTCCTGCGCGCACACGTTCCGTTTGCGGTAGCGGCAGGTCACGCGGATAATTCCGATGTGATCGGACGCGCCGCGGGGTATATCCGTGCCGCGGCAGCCGCGCGCGCGATGAATGGCAGCCGCACGGCGTCTGTCGGCGGATGCTTTGACGGTATGGGCGACTTTCTTGTCAGTGATGACGAAATGAAGAGCATTTTCGGCGTCGATATGGTCTACCCGGCCGGTGAAGAGCTTGAAGCCGAAAGAAACGCTCTTTCCGACAGCGAGACGAAAGCCGAAAAGAAAAGGCTTCGTGCCTCCGGCGCCGAGATAATGACGATCGACGACGAAGCGTATACCGATACGGCGCGCAATTCGCTTGCTCTGCGTCACTGGATGGACAAAAACGACATAAACGCATTTACCGTCAATTTCCGTGAGATACGTCCCGGCTGCGGGCTTGAGCTCATGCCTTTTACCGAGGCATGCTATCAGCTTGAGAAATGCCGCGGGTATGCCGGTGAGGGCGATGCGCTTACCGCGTCGCTTGTCGGTGCATTGCTGACAAGCTATCCCCTGACATCGTTTGTGGAGATATTCTGCCCGGACTGGAAGAACAACGCGATCCTTCTGTCGCATATGGGCGAATACAACCCGCGCATGACCGAGGGGCGTGCCTCTCTCAAGAAAATGGATTTCATTTATGGCGACGCGAAGGATCCCGTGGTCTCCTATGACTGCTATAAGGGCGGCAAGGCTGTTTACGTGAATCTCAGCCGCGGAGCAGACGGCGGTTTTAGGTTTATTCTTTCGCCCGTTACGCTGCTCGATATACCTGCCGAAGCGGATAATTTCGGTTCAAGAGTTCGTGGGTGGATGCGCCACGACACACTTGATGTTCCGGCGTTTCTCGAGGCTCTCGGCAAACGCGGAGCGATACATCACAGCGCGCTCGTTATGGGAGCATCGCTTGCCGAGCTTGAGTTTTTTGCAGAGGTAATGGGGCTTCCCGCAGAGACCGTCTGATAATGTGCGGCGGCTGCGTAAAAGCAGTATCTGCATGATACTTTGGGGTGTTGCATTATGCGACACCCCTTTTTACAATATCTCACTTGACTGATCTTATCGTAAGTGCTAAAATGGTTATAATAAGACCGCGTAAACGAAGCGAAGCCGGCAGGAGGAAAAACGATGGAAAACAAGACCTACATCTCAATAGATCTTAAATCGTTTTTCGCATCGGTGGAATGCGTGGCGCGCGGTCTTGATCCGCTGAGGACAAATCTTGTTGTCGCCGATTCATCGCGCACCGAAAAAACCATATGTCTTGCGGTCACTCCGTCGCTGAAATCATACGGAATTGCCGGCAGAGCCAGAATGTTTGAGGTCGTGCAGCGTGTGAGGGATGTTAACCGCGAGCGTGTTGCCAAGGCTCCGGGCAGACGCTTTTCGGGATCGTCCTGTGATGACGGCGAGCTGAAGGCAGATCCTGAGCTTGCGGTCGATTATATCGTCGCAAAGCCGCGCATGGCGCTTTACAAGAACACAAGCGTTGAAATATATCGACTTTATCTGAAATACGTTGCGCCGGAGGACATTCACGTATACAGCGTTGACGAGGTGTTTATCGACGCAACGAAATATCTTGCGATGTATAAAATGACGGCGGTCGAGTTCACACGAACTCTGATCCTTGATGTCCTTTCAACGACCGGTATCACTGCCACTGCAGGGATAGGCACGAATCTGTATCTTTGCAAGGTCGCAATGGATATTATGGCAAAGCACGTAAAGCCGGACGAAAACGGCGTGCGTATTGCAGTGCTTGATGAAATGTCATATCGCAGAATGCTGTGGACGCACCGCCCGCTCACCGATTTCTGGCGCGTCGGGCGCGGTTCGGCAGAAAAGCTGCAAAGATACGGAATGAACACGATGGGCGATGTCGCGCGCTGCTCGGTATGCAACGAGGCGCTGCTTTACAGCCTTTTCGGTGTGAATGCCGAGCTTCTTATCGATCACGCATGGGGATGGGAGCCGTGCGGCATCGCCGAGATAAAGGCTTACAGACCTCAGTCGAGCAGCACAAGCTCGGGGCAGGTCCTCAGCTCGCCGTATCCCTATGAAAAGGCGCTTATCATTGTAAAGGAAATGACCGAGGTCGCCGTGCTTGACCTTGTGGACAAGGGGCTCATGACCGATCAGGTGGTCCTTGATATCGGATATGATGTTGATAACCTGAAGGATCCGGATATCGTATCGGGCTTTCACGGCCAAACAACGACAGACCACTATGGCAGAAAAGTCCCCAAGCCTGCGCACGGGTCCGCAAACATCGGGAGGAAGACCTCATCGACCAAGCTGATAATGGAGGCTGTTACGTCGCTTTTCGATCGTATAACCGACAGGCGGTTGCTCGTGCGGCGATTAACGCTCACATTTAACGCGTTGGTTTCCGAAAGCGAGGCAAAGAAAGTAGAAAGCGGTGAGCAGCTTGATATTTTTACCGATCATGCGGCGCTTGAACGGCGGCGTGCCGAGGAAGAAGCGGCGCTCGAACGCGAAAAAAGGATACAGAAAACAGTCATAGATATAAAAAAGAAGTTCGGGAAAAATGCGATAATCAAAGGGCTTGACCTTGAGGACGGTGCAACGTCTATCGAGCGCAACAGGCAGATAGGAGGGCACAAGGCATGACGGGACCGTATGATGATATAATCGATCTGCCGCACCATGTTTCAAAAAACCGAAGGCATATGTCGCTCGGTGACCGTGCGGCGCAGTTCGGCGCTTTTGCGGCGCTCACCGGGTATGATTCGGACATAGACGAAGCGGCGCGTCACACCGACGGTAAGATCATAATGGATGAGTATGAAATGGCAGCGCTCGACGAGCGCTTGCGAATAATCCAGGAGCATATCGATGCACATCCGCCTGTCACCGTTACGTTTTTTAAGCCCGACAGCAGAAAATCCGGCGGAGCATATGTCATTGCTTCCGGGAATGTGCGCCGCATAGATGATTTTGAACGAGTGGTCGTTATGACCGACGGAAGCAGAATACCGATAGATGATATCTCTGCGCTCGACGGCGCGTTGTTTGACGGTCTGGTATAAGCTCTGAATATACATTTAATAAAAAGAAGGCATAAAAATGAGTATTGCTATAAGACGCGCCGAGCCGCGCGACATCGAAAAGGTGAGCATTTTGCTCAGCGAAGTGCTTGAGCTTCACGCAAAGCTGAGACCGGATATATTTGTGTCCGGAACGACCAAATATACTCCCGACGAGCTGATAAAGATATTTTCCGACGATATGACGCCGGTATTCGTCGCCGACGACGGTGGGGAAGTGGTGGGATATGCTTTCTGCATATTCAGAAGCCGTCCGTTCAGCACTAATATGAAGGATTTCAGGACTCTTTTCATCGACGATCTGTGCGTTGACGAAAGCTGCCGCGGTAAACACGTCGGTAAGACGCTGTTTGACCATGTTGTGAAGTACGCCAAGGAAAGCGGCTGCTATGACGTTACGCTCAATGTATGGGACGGAAATTCAGGTGCACGCGCATTTTACGAAAGAATGGGAATGTTCCCGAAGGAAACGCAGATGGAGCTGATAATCGGCTGAGCGCGAAATTGAATAAATAATAGGCGCAGATCGAAAAAATCTGCGCCTTTTCTATTGACAAAACATGATAGTTGTAGTATCATACAAATATAGTTGATGGTACAACTGTTATGTGGAGGATGATTGTATGGATCGCACGAAAAGACAAATAACAAAGATAGCACGAGACGTCGGAAAGTTCACTGTCGGAACGATGAAGGACGACGGCGTGGGAACTGCCGAATTCGATTTTATCCACTATGTGCGGCATAATCCCGGTTCCACTCAGTCGGAGGTGCGGGAAAAACTTAACATGGATAAGGGCGCTGCCGCGAGGCGCGCTGCAAGTCTTGAGGCAAAGGGGTATCTGCGGCGTGAAACGAACCCCACAGACGGTCGCAGTCAGCTTCTTTACGCAACCGAAAAAGCCGAAGGACTGAAAAATTCAAAGGCATATATCGAATCGGTGTTTTATGAGTGGCTGCTCGAGGATCTTGCGGATGAGGAACGAAATGCCTTTTGCGAAACGCTTGACAAGCTGTATATGCGCACAAAAACAGAGCGTCTTGCGAATTTTGCGAATGTTTCGGCGCGCATAGCAAAGGAGAATAAAAATGAAGAAAAATAATGAACATCTTCGTCCGGACAGGATAGTTTCATATTTCAGAATGGAGACTGTTCCGCTTCTTGCGACCGCAGTCACGGGACTGATCTACAATTTTGGGCTGCTTGCCGGTCCGTGGTTTGAAGGCAAGCTTGCCGGGTGCCTTATGAATATCCTTAACGGCACCGAAACGTTTCACGCTATGCTTGTGCTGGCGATCGGCTATGTGATGACGATAACGGTCGTTCAGTCGGCAAGATACATAAAGCGTTTCTATGTCAGGCGCTTTGCCAACAACGTAAACCGCAGCATGAAAAAGGTGCTTTACGCCAACCTTGTCAACATGAGCCGCGCGTATATTGAAAAGGAAGGAGCCGGCGACGTTATGACAAAGGCGATATCCGATGTTGACGACTGTGCCGAGGGAATGCGAAAGTTCACGACAGAGGTTTTTGACACAGGTATCGCGCTTATTGGGTATGTCGGAATGCTTTTGTATTACGACTGGCGTGTGGCGCTGATAAGTCTTGTTTTTCCGCCTGTCTCATATTTCATTGCCGAAAAGATGAAATTTGCTGTGCAGAAGGCGGGCAGCGCATACAAAAAGTCAGCCGGCAGGCTCAGCGCGGCAACACTTGACCGCGTATCCAATGCAGTTACCTACCGTGTTTACGGCTGCGAGGATCAGCGTACTGCCGATTATGAGAAACACCTCGGTGATTATGAAAAAACGGCAGTGAGATCTAACATATGGGTGGCATCTCTGGCACCGCTTTACCGTTCGGTATGCATGGTCAGCGTGATACCGATAATTTACCTAGGCGCGCGAAATGTACTCGGCAGCGGGTGGAGCGCATGGGATATAGCGGCATTTACAACGTTTCTCTCATGCTTTACAAAGCTTTCGGACAAATCATCAAAGGCGGCAAAGCTGTTCAACTCTGTACACAAGGCTCAGGTTTCGTGGAACAGGATCAAACCGCTCATGAAGGAGCCGGATGAACCGGCCGAAATAAGTCCCGCGTTCCCGGCGAACGTCGTTATTGACGATCTTTCGTTCTCATACACTGGCGACGGTGATGTCTTCTCGGGGCTTTCGGTCAGCGCGGCTCCCGGTGAGATCATCGGTGTGACCGGACCTGTCGCCTGCGGCAAATCGACCTTCGGTAAGGTCTTTCTGCGCGAATATCCTTATCGCGGATCGGTGCGAATTGGCGGTACCGAACTGCGCGACATGACAGACGCCCTGGTGCGCGGTACGGTCGGATATCTCGGCCATGACCCGGAACTTCAGAGTGACACTGTTGAAAACAACGTCCGCCTCGGAGACAGCGCGCCGTGTGACGGATATCTCCGCGCCGTGTGTATTGACCGTGAGATAGCGGAGATGCCCGATGGCATCGGGACTGCGGTCTGCAGCGGCGGCGTGAGGCTCTCCGGCGGTCAGGCACAGCGCCTCGGACTTGCCAGAACGCTCTACCACGGCCGCCCGGTGCTCGTGCTTGATGATCCGTTTTCGGCGCTCGACCGCACTACCGAGACGCAGGTGTTCGATTGGCTGCGTGACAATGAAAAAGATTCGGTCGTGTTTCTGATTTCGCACAGGCTCTATATGTTTCCGAAAACTAACAGGATCATATGGATGAGCGGCGGTTACACGGTGGTCGGAACGCACAGCGAGCTTATGAAGACGGTGCCCGAATACGCCGAGCTTTACAATATGCAGAAGGACGGTAATGAAAATGAAAAGAAATAATGTTGCGTCCGTTGTGGCGGGTGTTGTAAAGGATAAGCTTTTGCTTTCGGTCGGCGTGGTCGCATCTGTCATTGCGGCTGTTGCCGTGTCTCTGGCGCCTCCGCTGGTCCTTGAGGCGGTGATCAACCGTATAGTTAACGGCAGCGGTGTTCCGATATCGCTTGCTGTAGCGTATTTTGCCGTTATTGCGGCTTCCTGCCTTCTTGAATCCGCGCGCGAAAGCCTGCTTACTATATTCGGGCAGAAAATAACTCACGCCATGCGCGGCAGCCTTGCAAAAAAGCTGACGGCACTTACTGCCGCCGAACTTACCGCGGCAGAGCCCGGAGCGGTCGTTTCGCGTTTTATAGGCGATGTTGATACCGTAGAGGCGCTGTTCACGTCCGGAGTTATAAGTATGTTCGCCGACGCCTGCCGGATAGTCAGCATATTTGCTATTATACTGACAAAGAGCACGGGGCTTGCGCTTCTGCTTCTGGTGGTCATTCCTCTTATCTATCTTTTCACGCGCGTGGTGCAAAAGCGCATGCTTCGCTCTCAACTTGCCAATCGCGAAGCGGTCGCACGGGTGTCGGGGCACGTTCCCGAGACCATACGATGTATACGCACCGTGCATATGCTCGGCAAAGAGGAATACATGAAGAAAAAATACGGCGAATATATAGACAGGAGCTATTCCGCCGTTGAAAAAACGAACTTCTATGACGCGATATATTCTCCCGTGATAACGGTGTTCAATGCAGTGACGGTCGCGGCAGTCATGATACTGTCGGCATCGGGAAATACAACTGTCCTTCATATGTTCGGAATGTCCGTCGGGACCGCTGTTGCTATCATAAATTACATTTCTCAGATATTCACGCCTATCGAAAGCCTCGGAATGGAGATACAGACGGTGCAGTCTGCCATTGCGGGCGTAAGACGCATAAATGATTTTCTGAATCTTCCGGAGCGCCCGAACACCGTTGCCGCCGCGGAAAGGGTGCCTGGAAGCAAGTGCATCGAGATAAGAAATGTGACATTCGGTTACGGAGACGAGAAAAATGTACTTGACGACTTCAGTCTTTCGGTCGACGACGGCGAGCAGGTCACTTTGGCAGGGCGTACCGGGGCGGGAAAAAGCACCGTGTTCAAGCTTCTGCTCGGACTGTACCGTCCGCGTTCCGGTGAAGTGCTTATCGGCGGTGTTGATGCGGCGGCGATCCCGGACACTCAGAAGCGGCGCATATTCGGCTGTGTTGAGCAATCGTTCCACATGGTTCCGGGCAGCGTGAAGGATCAGATAACGCTGTTTGACCCGTCGGTGAGCTTTGACGATGTGAAAAGCGCTGCGCGTCTTGTCGGTCTCGACGAAACGATAGAGGCGCTCCCGGAAGGGTACGATACGGCCTGCACGCCGTCGATCTTTTCGCAGGGGCAGTGGCAGCTGCTTGCTATAGCACGCGCCGTAGCCGCAGATCCGAAAATACTTCTGCTTGATGAGATTACCGCAAACCTTGATGCGGATACGGAACAGACCGTACTTGAGGCACTGCGCCAGGCGTCGGCGGACCGCACTGTTGTTTCGATCTCTCACCGCCTGTTTGAGCATACCGGCGGCAGACTTGTGACTATAGGCGGATGACACGCGGAATATAAATTTCGGCATTCCTATTGAAAAATTCGCGCGCCGGGTGTATAATACGTCGGTATGTGACTTCAGAAACGGAGAATGTAAATTGACACACTCGGAAAAGGTCGGCGGATATCCGATCTCAAAAAGAATAGCGGATTTTTTTAAGAATAACGTTGTGCTTGCAGTGGCATTTGCGGCGGCGGTGCTCACCTCCTTTATCGTGCCGCCGGATGATGAGTATATCGGCTATTTTGACTTCAAAACGCTGACGTGCCTTTTCTGCACGCTCGCCGTCATATGTGCGTTGAAGGATATAAGCTTTTTCACGATAATCGCCCGCCGCATCGTTGCGATGACCGGAGGTATCAGAAAGGCTATAATCGCGATCGTTGTCATTACGTTCGTGGGCTCTATGCTTATCGCCAACGATATGGCGCTTCTTACATTTCTGCCGCTCGGCTATTATGTGCTTGTATCGTCGGGACAGCAGAAATACATGATATTCACATTCGTTATGCAGAACATCGGGGCAAACCTCGGAGGTATGTTGACCCCGTTCGGGAATCCGCAGAATCTTTACCTTTACAACAAGTTCAATATCCCGAGCGGGGAGTTTATGATGATAATGGCGCCGCCGTTCATTGCCGCGATAGCGCTTATAATGATCTGCTGCTTTATTTTTGTAAGGGAAGAGAAAATAACCGTACGCAATGACGACGGCGCACGGCTTCCGCGCGGCAGAACGATACTTTATCTTGCGTTGTTTGCCTTTTCATTGATCGTCGTATTCAGGGCCGTACCTTATTACTGGGGGCTTATCATTATTCCGGCGGTATTGCTGGTCGCCGACCGAAAGGCACTGCGTTCCGTTGACTACTGTTTGCTGCTCACCTTTGTCTGCTTCTTTATTTTCTCGGGAAATATGGCGCGCATCGGCGCGGTCAACAGTTTTGTTTCGTCGCTGCTTGAAAAGGACCCGCTGCTTGTCAGTGTGCTCTCATGTCAGGTGATAAGCAATGTTCCGTCGGCGATACTGCTTTCCGGTTTTACGGATAATTACCGTGCGTTGCTTTACGGTGTAAATGTCGGCGGTACCGGCACGCTCATTGCTTCTCTTGCAAGTCTTATCACATTCAGGCAGTATTGCGCGGCGGTCCCGGGAGGAACCAAAAAGTATATGGTGCGGTTCACCTGCTTCAATGTTGCTTTTCTTGTTATTATGACGGTATTTTGCGAGCTCATACTGTGATATACGATCGTGCCTTTTCCGAATACGGATGTGCCTTGACGTGATGTCGTGGCACATCTTTTTTTGGTTTGCTTTATTTTTTTCAAAAAACGCTTGACAAATACCCCTGCGGGGTATATAATTTAAATATCCCATAGGGGTATAACAAGTTCGAAGGAGCCGATATGGATAAAAAAACATGCTGTTGCTGTTCGCAGAGAAAGAAAGAGCGAACACCCGAGGAATACAAAAAGCTGATACATCGCCTCAACCGCATTGAAGGGCAGATACGCGGAATACGCGGCATGGTCGAAAACAATGCATACTGTCCGGATATTCTGGTGCAGTCGGCAGCGGTGAATGCCGCGGTAAACGCATTCAACAAAGAGCTTCTTGCCAGCCATATAAGGACCTGCGTTGCGGACGATATCAGACATGGCAACGATGATGTGATAGATGAACTTGTTGCCACTCTGCAAAAGCTCATGAAATAAGAAAGGTCGTGTAATAATATTATGGAGTACGTAATAATTGCCGCGCTTGCGGTGCTGGTCGTGCTTGCGGTAGTTTCAAGCGTGAAGCATTTTAAATGTCAGGGCGGCTGCTGCGGCGGTGGCGGCGAGATACGTCCCGCGCGCAACAAGCTTGACGGTCCGGTAGTGACTGTGATGACGGTCGGGATAGACAGTATGAAATGCGGGCATTGTCGCAACAGTATCGAACGAGCTCTCAACGGTATTGAAGGCGTGTCGGCGAGAGTTGATCTGCACAAAAAGACCGCCAAGGTCGAGACCGACCGCGGGGTGAACGCGGATGTTATTGAAAAAGCAGTCGAAAAAGCCGGATACCATGTTACCGGCATAGAGGTGCGGAAGGTTGAAAACAAATGACACAGTATAACGTAACGGGCATGAGCTGCGCCGCCTGCTCTGCCAGAGTAGAAAAGGCAGTATCGGCGGTAAAGGGCGTCACCTCGTGCTCGGTGAGTCTTCTGACAAATTCGATGGGCGTTGAAGGAACGGCGGAACCGGGTGCGGTAATAGATGCCGTCGTAAAGGCGGGCTACGGCGCATCCCTCAAGGGTGCTGCGGCACCCTCATCGTCTGTGGGACGAGCCGAAGCCGAGGCGGAGCTTGAGGATCACGAAACGCCGCGCCTGAGGCGCAGGCTCATCTGGTCGGTGTTTTTTCTGCTGATACTCATGTATTTTTCCATGGGGCACATGATGTGGAACTGGCCGCTGCCGTCATTCTACAATGACAATCATATTGCAATGGGACTGACACAGCTTCTGCTGACCGTAGTGATCATGGTCATAAATCAGAAGTTCTTCATAAGCGGATTCAAAAGCCTCTGGCACCATGCACCCAACATGGATACCCTCGTGGCGCTCGGCGCAACAGCCGCATTTGTTTACAGCACCTATGCGCTGTTTGCGATGACAGGAGCGCAGGTGCGCGGCGACATGGATGCCGTGATGGATTATATGATGGACTTTTACTTTGAGTCGGCCGCGATGATACTGACGCTTATAACCGTCGGTAAGACGCTTGAGGCACGCTCGAAGGGAAAGACGACCGATGCGCTCAAGGGACTTATGAAGCTCGCGCCGAAAACGGCAACGGTGATGCGCGGCGGCGCCGAGGTGAGCGTGCCTATCGATCAGGTAGCGAAGGATGATATTTTTGTTGTACGTCCCGGTGAGAGCATTCCGGTGGACGGTGTGGTGCTTGAAGGCTCAAGCGCCGTCAATGAATCCGCTCTGACGGGCGAGAGCATACCGTCCGACAAGGCACCCGGCGACACTGTGTCGGCGGCAACGGTCAATCAGTCGGGATTTCTCAAATGCCGCGCAACGCGTGTCGGTGAGGATACAACGCTGTCGCAGATAATAAAAATGGTCAGTGATGCTGCGGCGACAAAGGCACCGATAGCCAAGATAGCCGACAAGGTTTCCGGCGTGTTCGTGCCCGTGGTCATTTCGATAGCGGTCGTGACGACCGTTGTGTGGCTCCTGCTCGGTCACACGGTCGGCTATGCGCTTGCGCGCGGTATTTCCGTGCTTGTGATAAGCTGCCCGTGCGCGCTCGGGCTGGCAACACCGGTCGCGATCATGGTCGGCAACGGTGTCGGAGCTAAAAACGGTATACTTTTCAAGACCGCGGCGTCTCTCGAGGAGACCGGGCGTATAAGTATCGTTGCTCTTGATAAAACAGGCACGATAACCGCGGGTGAACCGCGTGTTACTGACATTCTTCCTGTCGACGGCGTGAGCGATACGGAGCTGCTTGAGGCGGCGTTGGCGCTTGAGAGCCGCAGCGAGCATCCGCTGGCACGCGCGATCATAAAGAAGGCGGAGGAGCAGGGGCTCAGTGCTGACGAGGTGTCGGATTTCGAGGCGCTTCCCGGCAACGGGCTTACCGCGCGCCTCGGCAGCGATCTGCTGCGCGGCGGTAATCAGGTATTTATAAGCCGCAGTGCCGATGTGCCCGACAATATGACGGGATACGCCGATTCACTTGCCGAAGCGGGAAAAACGCCGCTGTTCTTTACAAAAGGCGATAAGTTTCTCGGTGTTATCGCAGTTGCCGATGTGATAAAGGAGGACAGCCCACAGGCGGTCAGAGAGCTGCGCGGCATGGGTATACATGTTGTAATGATAACCGGCGACAACGAGCGCACAGCAAAGGCTATCGGCGCTGAGGCGGGTGTCGATCAGGTCATTGCAGGTGTGCTGCCCGAAGGCAAGGAAAACGAGATAAAACGGCTTAAAAAGCGCGGCAAGGTCGCAATGGTCGGCGATGGGATAAACGATGCGCCAGCCCTTACGCGTGCCGATATCGGTATTGCGATCGGTGCAGGCACCGATGTTGCCATAGATGCTGCGGATGTGGTCCTTATGAAGAGCCGCCTCAGCGATGTTCCAGCAGCGATACGTCTCAGCCGTGCGACCTTGAGGAATATACACGAAAATCTGTTTTGGGCGTTCTTTTACAATTCGATCGGCATTCCGCTTGCCGCAGGCGTTTTTGTGCCGCTCGGTTTGACGCTCAACCCGATGTTCGGCGCGGCGGCAATGAGTCTGTCGAGCTTCTGCGTCGTATCAAACGCATTGCGTCTCAACTTCTTTAAGCTGCGCGACGCAAAGCATGATCACAAAAGGGCGGGTCATACCGCAAAATATAAAAACGAGGAGAATGAAAGCATGAAAAAAACAATAAATATCAAAGGGATGATGTGCTCACACTGTGAGGCGACCGTGAAGGGGGCGCTTGAAGCGCTGCCTGAGGTAGAAGAGGCAAAGGTGAGCCACGAGACGGGAACTGCCGTCGTGATGCTCTCGGCAGCCGTGAGTGACAGCACACTCAAAAAAACGGTCGAAGACAAAGGCTTTAAGGTCACAGGCATTCAAAACGCAGACTGATATCCCGTCTGCCGCTGCCGCGTTATTCGCGGCAGCGTTTTTTTGTTTGATTTTTTTGAAAAACGATGTATTTAAAAGTAAAAAAATCGAAAAAATCGGCTGCGGTTATGGACATTCGGTCGTATGTATAGTATAATATTGATCGGCGGCAGGTAGTTGCGTACATAAGTTAGCTGTGGCTAACTTCACTTCTGCCTTCCGATACGAAATTTTTTATATAAGAGGTGTTTTATCATGAAATGGGGTAAAATCGGACTTTTTGTCGGCGGAGTTCTTTTCGGTACTGCGGGGGTAAAAATCCTTACCAGTCGTGAGGCAAAAAAGGTATATGCCTATACAACGGCTGCTGCACTGCGTGCCAAGGACGAGGTCATGACGGTAGTCACAACCATTAAGGAAAACGCGGACGATATTCTTGCGGACGCCAAAGAAATCAACGAGAAGCGCGCGGCTGATGCCGAGTGCGAGGTCATCGAGGATGCATCTGCCGAAGAGGAAAGCGATAAGTCCGAGACCGAGGCGGAAGAGGTATAACCGACTCCGGAGGTCCTGATTTGAAATGAAGTGTCGTATTTTACATGAGTCACGCGGCAGGATGCGTGTGCATCTGTGCGGCGGGCGCATGACGCTGCATGAAGCGGATGTTCTTGAATTCTGTCTTTGCGCTTGTGAAGGCGTGACAGAAGTGCGTGTTTTTGACCGCACCGCCGATGCCGTGATAATGTATGACGACGGCGGTCGCGTGGCTGTCATACGCGCTCTGGCAGCATTTTCGTTCGAAAAGGCGGAAGCGAAAGGGCTTATTCCCGAGCACACGTCGCGCGCACTCAACCGCGAATATGAAGACAAGCTTGCATCTGCCGTTATGCGCCGCATAATATCCAAGACACTGCTTCCGCTTCCCGTGCGCTCCGTGCTGACTGTGATAAAGTCTGCAAAATACATATACGCAGGCGTTTCGGCGTTGTGGCACGGAAAGCTGTCGGTCGCGGTCCTGGATGCCGCTGCCGTGTCGGTGTCCGTGCTGCGCGGTGATTTCAACACAGCAGGTTCCGTCATGTTCATGCTGAGGCTGGGCGAGCTGCTTGAAGAATGGACGCACAAGAAATCAGTGTCCGACCTTGCGGGTGCCATGTCGCTGAATGTTGACAAGGTATGGCTTAAAAAGAACGGCTGTGAGCTGTTGGTCCCCGTCAGCGATGTGGCGGAAGGTGACATGATGATCGTTCGCACCGGAAACATGATCCCGCTTGACGGCAGGGTCGTCGAGGGGGAGGCGATGGTGAATCAGTCGTCCATGACCGGTGAATCTCTGCCTGTGATAAAAACTCCCGGCAGTTATGCTTACGCCGGTACGGTCGTCGAAGAAGGCGAATGTGTGGTATGCGCCGATAAGGTTTCGGGCAGCGGACGTTACGACAGGATAGTGCATATGATCGAGGAGTCCGAAAGACTTAAATCATCGGCTGAGAACAAAGCGTCTGGGCTTGCCGACAGACTTGTGCCGTACACACTCGGCGGGACCGCACTCGTGTGGCTCATCACGCGCAATGTTACAAAAACGCTTGCGGTCCTTATGGTCGATTTCTCGTGTGCTCTGAAGCTTGCCATGCCGATAGCGGTGCTTTCGGCAATGCGTGAGAGCAGTCGGTACAACATCTCTGTCAAGGGCGGACGGTTCCTTGAAGCTGTCGCAAAAGCCGATGCTGTCGTGTTTGACAAGACCGGAACTCTCACATGCGCCGCTCCGCATGTGGCGGAGATCGTCACGTTCGGCGGTCACACAGAGAACGAAATGCTGCGTCTTGCAGCCTGTCTTGAGGAGCATTATCCTCATTCGCTGGCAAACGCTGTGGTCGAGGAAGCAAAAAGACGCGGGCTTTCTCACGAGGAGTATCATTCGAGAGTAGAATATGTCGTTGCTCACGGAATATCGAGCACGGTGGATGGAAAAAAAGTCGTTATCGGAAGCTATCATTTCGTTTTCGAAGATGAGGGCTGCCGCGTTCCCGAGGACGGCGATGATGCCTTTGCCGAACTTGCTCCTGCTTATACGCATCTTTACCTCGCCATATCCGGTGTTCTTGCCGCGGTAATATGTATTTCGGATCCGCTGAGACACGAAGCACGCGATGCTGTGCGCGCTCTGCACGAATGCGGTATCGGAAAAGTCGTTATGATGACAGGCACAACGAGCGCACCGCAGAGGCGGTCGCGCACGCGGTAGGAGTTGATGAATATCATGCGGAGGTACTTCCGGAGGATAAGGCGCGGTTTATACGTTCCGAGCATGAAAAGGGAAGATGCGTTATGATGATCGGCGACGGTGTGAACGATGCTCCCGCGCTTTCGGAAGCCGATGCGGGAATTGCCATAAATACCGGTGCTGCGATCGCAAAAGAGATAGCGGATATCACCGTTTCGTCTGAAGATCTGTTCGGTATCGTTACACTTCGTCGCCTTTCCGAGGCTCTGATGGCGCGTATAGATCGAAATTACCGTTTTATCGTCGGATTCAATCTTGCGCTGATCATATGCGGCGTTGCGGGATTCATTCAGCCAACGGTTTCGGCGCTGCTTCACAATATGTCCACACTGGGGATCAGCCTGCACAGCATGACAGACCTTTTGCCCGACGGTGGCAGCGAAAAAAACAAAAATTTGTGATTTTTGACCATTTGATTTTTTGGCTCTTCGGTGCTATAATTAAATAACATCGTGCAGCGAATGCGTAAGTCCGGATCAGTGTTTTTCCGGGCTTGCGCATTATTTTTTGCACGCAGGAGGATCTTATGGAAGAAAAAAATCAATCTTTTCTCGGAGAAAGTCCGATAGGAAGGCTTATGCTGAAATATGCCGTTCCGTGCGTTATATCATTGCTTGTCGGCGCTCTGTACAATATCGTTGACCAGATATTTATTGCCAATGCCGATTATCTCGGGTCATACGGAAATGCAGCAAATACCGTAGTTTTTCCTCTGACGGTTATTGCGCTTGCCGTTGCGGTCATGATAGGCGACGGCTGCTGTGCATTTGTGAGCATTCACCTCGGCAAAGGCGAAAAGGACAAAGCGCGTCGCAGTGTAGGTAATTCCGTGGTACTTGCTGTCATTTTGGGTATTGTGCTTGCGGCGATCTATCTTATATTTGACGACCTACTCATCACACTGTTCGGCGGTACCGTGAGCGACGAAACATTCAGGCTTTCGAAGGAGTATTTTCTTTATATATCGCTCGGAATACCGTTTTATATGTTCGGACAGGCGATGAATCCGGTGATACGTGCCGATGGAAGTCCGAAATTTGCTATGGTTTCAACTCTTGCGGGATGCGTGATAAATATCATCCTCGATCCGATCTTCATATTTCTCTTCCGGTGGGGTATGATGGGGGCTGCTGTTGCTACAGTCGCGGGGCAGATCGTTACCGCTGCGCTGGCTGTGTGGTATCTTTGCCATATGAGGTCTGTTAAGATATCAAAAGAGGATTACATGCCTAAGACGAAAGTAATAACACGAACCCTGATGCTGGGCTTGTGCAGCTTTCTTTCGCAGATATCGCTCGTTGCAGCAATGGCTGCCGATAACAACATGATCAGAAAATACGGCGCGCTCGACGCGGTGTTCGGTCTTGAGGAATATGCACATATCCCGATGGCGGTTGTCGGTATTGTCATGAAGGTCTTTCAGATCGTGATATCGGTGGTCGTCGGTATGGCAGCCGGGTGTATTCCCATAGTCGGGTACAACATCGGAGCGGGGAAGAACGGGCGCGTTAAAAAAACGTTTACCTATCTTCTGACTGCCGAGGCTGCGGTGGGCATCGCGGCGCTCATTGCGGTCGAAGTCTTCCCGCGTGCATTTCTTGATCTTTTCGGTGCGGCAAACGAAAGCGCATACTATACAGATTTCGGCATAAAGTCGTTCCGCGTTTACCTTTGCATGATCGTTTTTGCCTGCGTGAACAAGGCGACATTTATTTTCCTTCAGGCAATGGGGAAAGCCGTGGAATCGACCGTGCTTTCAATGATAAGAGAGATAGTTTTCGGAGTAGGACTTGTTCTTGTGCTGCCGGTGTTTTTCGGACTTGACGGCGTACTTTATTCGATGCCCGTAGCGGATGTGCTCACATTTGTTGTGGCTGTTATCCTTATAATATCAACGTACAAAAAATTGAATAGTACAGCGAGTAAGATTGTCTGAACGGTAAGGTATATAAAACACGGCGTCAACTGCGCATACGCGCGGCTGACGCCGTGTATTTAATTATTTGCCGAAATAGTTTACGGCGAGTATGGCGGCACCGAGGATAACAAGTATTGCGCCGGTAATTCGGTTGAGCGTTTTTGGGCTTGCTTTGTTGGCGAAAACCGCTGCTATCTGCGCAAACACAAGGGTGCTTATAACGCATATCGCCAGAGCTTCTGTATCCGGCATGCCGCCTATGGCAAAATGACTTGCCGCTCCGGTGAGCGCCGTGGCGCTCATTATAAACACGCTTGTGCCGACGGCAGTTTTAAGCTCGTAGCCGAGTACGGATGTCAGCACGAGCAGCATCATCATTCCGCCGCCGGCTCCGACAAAACCGCATATAAAGCCCACAAGCGAGCCGCAAATGACCGAGCGTATTGCTTTTTGCTTTACCGTGGCGGATTCGAAGCGTTTTTTCGGCTCGACGACCGGTTTTATTATAAACTTGATGCCGAGCAGCAGAGTCATAAATACGGAAAAGTTGCCCATGGTCGTTTTCGGGACTATGCTTGCAACATAGCTGCCGACTGTCGTGAAGCACAGCACCGATATCATCATAATGATACCGTTTTTAATATCAATATTTTTGTTTTTTCCGTATGTTACAGCCGATGCAGCACTTGCGAGAACGTCACTTGCAAGTGCTATGCCCACTGCCATGTAAGGATCGATACCGAGAAAAGTGATGAGCATCGGACTTATCACCGCTGCGGCGCTCATACCCGCAAAGCCGGTGCCGAGCCCCGCACCGAGACCGGCGATCACGCAGATGATGATTTTAAACATCGCCACTCTCCCCCTGCTCGAATAAGCGTATGTTTTCCTCAAGCTTGTCCGTCATACGCTCAAACGATGCAAGTTCTTCCTGCGTTATACCGCTGCGCAGCATTACAGCAAAGCGTGACTGCATATCACGTCCCTCGGTGATTATCGGCGCCGCCTTTTCGGTCGGAACGAGCCGACGTATACGCCTGTCCGAGCTGTCGTTCTCACGCTGCATATATCCGCCGGTTATCAGCGTTTCAACGGCTACCGAGGCAATGCCGCTTTTTATTCCGCGGATCGCACAGATGTCGCGCGCTGTGTTATTTTGCGGGTTGTTGGCGCAGAAAAGCAGCACGTCAAAGCAGGTCTGGTTGATGCCGTATTTGCGGCATATGGGCGTCGAAAGTCCCGCATAGATATTTGCAAGCTTTCTTCCTATGGCGATCATTTTGAGGGCAGACATTATGTACCTCCGAATATTCTAATATTAGAACATTCGATATTATATCATTATAATTTGCCGGTGTCAAGTACTATCAGTTTTTTTAGTTGAAAATTTTGATAATGATGACGCAAAGGGACGGCATGCGCTGACCCTTCTTCGCGACAACTCCGAAATTTATCAGAGAATGAACATTCTGACGATGCTGTTTAAGAGGTCATATAAGCCGTGTCCCCAAGCGACGCCGATATAACCGCAATCTTTTATTTTGTATTTTGCAAAACCAAATACAAGTCCTATGCCGAATGTAAATAGTACCTGAATTATATTTCCGTTGATGATATGCCACAAGCCGAACAGGAAAGCTGCGATCACAACACCGATCCACCGGTTCTTTTCAAATAAACTTACAAAGGTATCTTGCAAATATACTCGAAATATAAATTCCTCCACCGGACCGATAATCAACAGATAGAACAAAAGATCATAAGTAAAGACAAACCACGAAGGATCCGTATGACTTCCTATCAACGAAAAACCGCAAAGAGCCGGGATAATGGCAATTACAACGCTAAGAATAAGTGCAATCACGGTACCAATCAAATATTGACGTTTGTTTTTGAGGTCAATATTGATTTTCATATCTGTTAATTTCATTGCGATCAATGCAATCAGTCCATTTAACAGATTGATGAATACCTGCGCAATGATCTTAAATGCAGTTATGCTTATGTATTTTATAAATCTTGCACTGAATGTGACTGCACATATCATTGCAAGCGACAAAGAAAAAATAACAATATTTCGCCTTGTAAATTTCAAAGCCTTACCTCCTAATCCCGATTTGCGGGGTACAGTATAATGCATTTAGTATAAAAAACCACCGTAATTCTATCAAACTACGGTGGAATTATGGTGGAGGCGAGGGGAGTCGAACCCCTGTCCGAAAATCTCTTGATATGGCTTTCTCCAGGTGCAGGCGGTTATTTAAATTTCCCCATGGCGGTCGGGAACCGTCACTCTACCGTCACGGGTAGCTTTTTTCTTCATGACTGCCTCAAAAGCAAAAGGGCAATGCACGTGCACCGCTGAATGACGCCCCATCCCAAGCCGCGGTACTCATGGGTGGAACGGGCAGTCCCGCAGGACTGCGTCACAGCCTTAGGCTGCGTATGCTAAATTATCGTTAGCGTTTATTTTTAAGTTGAGCAGTTTAAAGAGTTTACCCGGCTCTACCCGCTTACCATACCTTAAAATCCCCGTCGAAACCTTTACGCCCCCATATCAAAACGGTCAGCGGTAGCGCTCACCATTTTTCGCGTGATGATTTTTCTGCGCGTTCCATTTCGCGCCTTGCTTCGTTTTTGGCATCTGTCTCGCGCTTATCGTACAGCTTTTTACCTCGGCAAAGACCAAGCTCGACCTTTACGCGCGAATCCTTGAAATAAAGCGAAAGGGGAATAAGCGAGAATCCCTTTTGTGCCGAGAGCGATGCGAGCTTTATTATCTCACGCTTGTGCATGAGCAGCTTGCGCTGCCTTATCGGATCGCGGTTGAAGATGTTGCCTTTCTCATACGGACTGATGTGCATACCGTTTACAAAAATTTCGTTGTTTTTTATCGAGCAGTAACAGTCCTTGAGATTTACCTGGCCGAGCCTTACGCTTTTGACCTCTGTGCCGAAAAGAGCGATACCCGCTTCATATCTGTCATCGACAAAATACTCGTGATATGCTTTTTTGTTTGTTGCGATCAGCTTTGTTCCGCCTTTGGACGGCATAGCGGTATCCTCCTTTCTTTTTTGCCTACTTTATTATTATACTACAAATCGCCCGTAAATTCAATACCTTATGGGCAAAATATGTCTTATTGAACTTATGGTTTATATAAATGACCGCAGCAACATGACGACTGCAGACGGACAAAGGCTGCCGTGCGTTGACACGGCAGCCCATTTAGCAAATGCTTATTTCTTTTTGCGGGTTATGACGGCAGCGGGAACGAGAGCCGCAAGGATTACAAATCCGACAGCGGCGGAAGAGCCGCAGCCCTTCTTGGTCTTGAGAGCGGTCGTCTCGGGAGATTTGGTGGTGACATCGGGAGCCTTTGTTGCGGGCTCGGGCGCCTTGGTGGTATTCGCCTTGGTGGTTGTGGGCTTTGAGGTTACGGGAGCAGCAGTCGTCTCTGCCTCGGTGGTCTCAACAACAGGATCAAGTCCCTTGAAGCCGTATGCGGAGAAATCGGGGGTAATCTTAGAGCCGTCACCGGCATAGATGGCGATGTTGTCGATCACGACGCTTGCGCCCTTCTGAGAGCGTAAGCCGAGAGCTGTGCCGGTAAGCGCTCCGGGCATGAGGTCGCTCTTGGCGGATGCGATATCGCTGGGAGCGGAAACCAGATACTGGTTGGCGTAGATGTATATGCCCTTATCGGGAACGGATACGAGTCTGACGGTAACATTCTGAATGAGGGAAGTGTCGCTTTCCCATATAGGGGAGGGAAGCCATGTGTCGCTCATGCCGTCCCAGTCTTTCCACTGGGTCTTTTTGTCGGATGTGATATATCTGACCTGGTTGCGGTATGTACCGTTACCGCGGAACATCGGGACCTGGTGGGTGAATTCGCCGTCCCAGTTGAGTATGGGGCTGCAATATGCGGTGGGACCGGCAACATAGGTGATCTCATACTGCACCGTGTAGGTGGTCTTGACAAGATCCTTCATTGAGTCGCTGTCGTATATGTACAGATAACTGTAAGCGCAATCGTCGGCAGTGTTGTCAACGCAGAGCTTGCCGTCCTTGACCGAATATTTGATCGCCGCGCTGATGTTTTTCTCGGTCATCGTATAGTCGAGTGTAGATGTGTCTACGGCAACGACCTTGTAGCCGAGAGACGCCTCTATCACAGACAGATCATCGGTATCGGGAACGTTGCTGAAGTTTTCGCAATAGATGATCTCGCCGGGAGTAAACGTAGAGGATGCGCCGGTGGCAGATGCGGGAAGCGCAATAACGAGCGCCGCCATGATAACTGCCATGATCAAAGAAAGTTTTTTCATGATTATGACCATACCTTTCTCATCGGATGCGGGTGTTGTATTCGGGCTGACGTCCCGCCCGCACCGGGGATTTTGGACAGAGACGGCAATGCCGCTCCGAACATAAGCATTATATCATATTTGTGAAAAGATTGCAAGTAGTCAGAACGATATCGCCAACATTTTTCGCATCCTGCAATATTTGGTTTACATGAGCTGCGATAAAGTATTGATGACGTAGGCTTTATTACAAAAATCGTCAGTGAAATAAATGTCACATTCTGTATTTTTGCATACAATGAAAGTGAGTGGGAGTCATGGCGGCACGAATTGCCGCCGAGCCGCTCAAATACAAACGGAGGTAATACTTAATGGCTGAAAACAGATTCGGCTGTGCGGGAGGCGGGAACACCCGCGATACCTGCTGTATCGAAACAGGTAGGATATTTGACAGTTGCCGTGACCGTGACTGCTTTGAAAACGTCCGCGTCAGTCTTACCGATGCAGGCTGTGACATAATAAACCGCACCGGTAACATCAGAGCCAAGGATACGAGCATAGCCTGGACATATATAGGGATCGATCCCGTGCGCTTCAACCGCGGTTTTTATACGGTAAACATTCGCTTTTTCGTAAAAATTACATTTGAAGCGTGCACGGGTGGATGCAAGCCGCAGGAATTTGAAGGGGTGGCTGTCCTTGATAAGCATGTTGTGCTTTACGGCGGGGAGAGCAATGTTAACGTTTTCCGCTCCGGCGATAACGCGTATGATTTCTGCCGCTCGGACGAGAGATGTGAAGCTGTGAGAAATATGCCGGAGGCTGTCGTCGAAGCGGTCGATCCGATAATACTGAGCGCTGCTGTCTACGAGCGCACGCCCGGAAATCCATGCTGCTGTTGCTGCTGCGAGATACCTGCGCAGGTCGCTGCGCGCATAGACGGTCCAATATCTCAGCGTGACAGCGACGGCGGCAGATATCTTGCCGTATCCGTCGGGATCTTCTCGGTAATACGTCTGGTGCGTCCCGCTCAGCTCCTTATCACCGCAACGGAATATGCCGTGCCCGACAAGGAATGCGTCACGCCGAAGGAAGAAAATCCGTGTGCGATATTCCGCACCATGTCATTTCCGGTAAATGAATTCAATCCACCGCTGACACCGCAGATATCCTGCGACAAAAATCGCTGCGGATAAACAAAAAAGCCGGGGACAGAGCACTCGCGTGCCGCGTCTCCGGCTGTTTTTTATTCGTTTGCTTCTTTTGCGGGAACAGCCTGCTTGAAGTGAAGCTCGGCATCTCCTTTTCTGCGTACAAAATCGGCTGTGATAGTCACCTTGTCGATATCGGTGCGTGATGGGAGGTCGTACATAAGCCCAGTCATGAGCGATTCGAGTATCGAGCGCAGTCCGCGGGCGCCGATATTGCGTTCAAGCGCAAGCTCAGCTATCGCCTCTATCGCACCCGGTGCGAATTCAAGCTCAATGCCGTCGAGCGAGAAAAGCTTTGCATACTGCTTTATAAGCGCATTCTTGGGTTCGCTGATGATCCGCACAAGTGCGTCGCGGTCAAGCTTTGTAAGCGGAACGATAACAGGCAGACGACCGACAAGCTCGGGGATGAGCCCGTATTTGACTATATCGTGAGGGGTCACGTCGGAGAATATTTCTCCCGGCTTTTCTTCTGCTTTTTCGGTCAGCTCGCTCTTGAAGCCGATGAGCTGCTTGCCGTGACGTTTTTCGATTATCTTGTCGAGTCCGTCAAAGGCTCCGCCGCAGATAAACAGGATGTTTTCGGTGTTTATCTGAATAAACTCCTGATTCGGATGCTTTCTGCCGCCCTGAGGAGGAACATTTGATATCGTTCCTTCGAGTATCTTTAGCAGTGCCTGCTGAACGCCCTCTCCCGAAACGTCGCGCGTTATCGAGCGGTTTTCGCTCTTGCGCGATATCTTGTCGATCTCATCAATGTATATAATGCCTTTTTCGGCGCGCTCAATGTCATAATCAGCCGCCTGGATAAGTCTCAGCAAAATATTTTCGACATCCTCACCGACATATCCTGCCTCCGTGAGTGTCGTTGCGTCGGCAATGGCAAACGGTACCTTAAGCGTTTTGGCAAGCGTTTGGGCAAGGTAGGTCTTTCCCACGCCGGTGGGACCGATAAGAAGCACGTTGCTCTTCTGTATCTCCACATCGGCTGAGCGGTCGTCGGATTCCTTTTTCTTTTTGCGTCCTGCGACAGGAAGCTTGCCGGACTTGGTGAGTATGCGCTTGTAATGGTTGTATACCGCCACGGAAAGTGCGATCTTTGCCTCGTCCTGACCTATAACGTATTCGTCGAGCGCTTCCTTTATCATGCGCGGCTTCGGGAGTTTATCGTAGCTGAGGTCTGTGTCGTCGGCATGGCGGGTCTCCGCTTCGCTTTCGTCGATTATCTCATTGCACGCGCGCACGCAGAAGTCGCATATATAAAGCCCGTTCGTTGCGGGGATGAGAAAGTTGCAATCCTCTTCGGAACGTCCGCAAAACGCGCAGCGGTGAATGACAGAGTTGTTTTTGGATGGCATATTTGTTCCATGCCTTTCTTGACGGTCGGCACCGTACGGCACCGAGCCGGACGTGAAAATGTAAATTTAGAGTTGCCGTCGGGAACTCCATTTTTCACGCAGATCTCAAAATGATGCCAAAGATCAGACGTGACGGTCGATAATGCGGTCAATAAGACCGTACTCGAGCGCCTGCTCGGCAGTCATGAAGTTGTCTCTTTCGGTATCCTTTTCGATCGTTTCGATCGGTTTGCCCGTGCGCTCGGCAAGTATACGGTTCAGTGTGTCACGCGTGCGCAAAAGCAGATCCGCACGGATCTTGATGTCGCTGCACTGACCCTGAGCGCCGCCTGAGGGCTGGTGGATCATGATCTCGCTGTGGGGAAGAGCAAGTCTCTTTCCCTTTGTGCCTGCGGCAAGCAGAAATGCGCCCATGCTGGCTGCCATGCCGATGCAGATGGTGGTCACGTCGCACTTTACAAACTGCATTGTGTCGTAGATAGCCATACCTGCCGTGACTGAGCCGCCGGGGCTGTTGATATAGAAGGAAATGTCCTTGTCGGGATCGACCGATTCAAGGTAGAGCATCTGGGCGACGATAAGCGAGGACGTGAGGTCATTCACTTCGTCGGAGAGAAATATGATGCGGTCGTTGAGCAGGCGGGAAAAGATGTCGTAGGAACGCTCACCGCGTCCGTCCTGCTCGATTACATACGGCATACTTGCCGCACGGATGATATCTGAGCTGCTGTTGTTCATCATCATTGGAATTACCAACCTTTCTTCTTCGGGGCTGACGAATAATTTCGCCAGCCCCTTTGTTAATCAGGTTAAAAATTATTCGGCATCGGCAGCCGGAGCAGCCTCGGCAGTCGCTTCGGGAGCCTTGTCAAGATAGGTCACCTTGGCAGCATCCTTGACAAGAGCAAGAGCTTTGCGGAACATGAGCGTGCGCTTTATCTCCTCAGCGGGAAGGTTCTGCTTTGCATAGTCAAGTTCAACACTGTATGCCTTGGCTATTGTCTCGTATTCCTCATTGACCTCGTCCTCGGAGACCTCAACGGACTCGAGTTCGGCGATCTTTTCGAGAGCAAGCTCGGTCTTTACATGCTTGAGAGCGGAGGGACGGATCTGCTCCTTATACTGATCAAGGGTCATGTTGAAGTACTTGAGGTACATTGAAAGCTCGATACCCTGCATCTGCATTCTGGATTCGCTTTCTCTGACCTGGTTTTCAACCTCTGCGTCAACCATGCTTTCGGGAATTTCGGCAACAAGCTTTTCGGCGAGAGCATCCTCGACCTTTTCCGCAAGCTCGTTGTCGGCTGCATCCTTGTGTCTCTTTTCGATTTTTGACGCAAGGTCTGCGCGGTATTCAGCGAATGTATTGAATTCGGATACGTCGACCGCAAAATCGTCGTCGGCTGCGGGAAGCTCGGTCTTTTCAATAGCGTTGAGCTTTACTTTGAAGACCGCTGCCTTGCCTGCAAGCTCTTTGGCGCCGTACTCTGTGGGGAAGGTGACGTTTACGTCGAACTCTTCGCCAATGTTCTTGCCGACGATGCCTTCCTCAAAGCCGGGGATGAACTGACCGGATCCGAGTTTGAGGTGATGCCCGGAATCCTTGCCGCCTTCAAACGCAACGCCGTCAACAAAGCCTTCGTAATCAATGACCGCAGTGTCGCCCATTTCGGCGGGACGGTCGGTGATCTCGATCTCACGGGCATTTCTCTCGCGAACGGTGTCGACCTCGCGGTCGATCTCCTCGTCGGTCACGGGAGCGAGAACAACGGATGCCTCGATGCCCTTGTAGCCTTCGATGGTCACATCGGGCTTCACATACATCTCGGCTTTCAGAACGATCTCCTTGTCATCCATGGATACGATGTCGAACTCGGGAGCGGAAACTACCTGCTTGCCGGCTGCGTCGATTATAGCGGCATAGTTGCTGTGGATGATGTTGTTGATGGCATCCTCAAGGAAAATGCCGGTGCCGTACATTTTTTCGATAATGCTGCGGGGAGCCTTGCCGCGTCTGAAACCGGGGATGTTAAAGTTTTTGGACTTCTCATGGAAGACCTTCGACTTTTCAGCCTCAAGGGTTGCGGCATCTTCGGAAAACTCAACGGTGCAAAGATTCTTTTCGTTGATCTCTGATTTTCTGATTGTCATATTGACCATACCTTTCTTACAACACGTCCGGGCGGGATCCGCTGCGGGCGCAATTTTTCACATTAATATATTTTACTATAAAATGATTATATGTCAAGACCTAAATTATAAATTCGGTTGAATTTGCGTTAAAAAGCGCATTTTTTTGAGAATCACGTCCCTTATACGAACACTTTCTGCGGGCAAAAGGCAAGATGGTCTGCCGATATCAGCCGAAATTCAATGTCCTCGAATTCAAACGGCTGACGCCCGACATACCCGCTGTGTATGTGTCCGAAATAGCAGCGGGACACGCCGTAATTGTGCAGAAGATCGATAAGATTCCTTGCCACGGCGCCGTTCCACACCGGCGGAAAATGAAGAAACGCTATCACCGGAAGCGACGGAGCAGAGGCGTCGCGTAACTTTACGGCGGCATTGAGGCTCATTTCGAGCCGCATAGCCTCGCGGTTGTTTATCTTGTCCCAACTGACGTTTCCGACGGTCTTTTGGGATTCCTCGTCAAAAAACCACCCGCGTGCACCGCATATGACCGCGCCGCCCGCAATATAAGCGTTGTTATACAGTATATTCAGAGAGCCGAAACCGTTTGCGGCAAAAAATGCATTCATTTTTGACGCCGTTGCCCACCAGAAATCATGGTTCCCCTTGCCGATGTATTTTTTTCCGGGCAGGGAATCAATGAACGCAAAATCCCGACGTGCTTCATCAAGATTCATAGCCCATGTGATATCGCCGGGGATCACCACATCGTCGTCGGGCTCCACGATCGCGCACCAGCTGCGTTCGAGCCGATTCTGCGAGTCGGCCCATCGCTGTCCGAAGACTTCCATTGATTTTTCCTTACCTTCCGCACCCGGCAGGTGGAGGTCGGCTATTGTGAACAAAGACATGATTATCACTCCGGCGACTCTGCGCATAAAATTCCGGTGTACCGGACAGAATAAGACCGTACCGCTGCTTGCGGCGGCAAATACGACCGGTACAGACCGGCCGAAGTATCAGAAAGGCGTAATACCATGGAAGAAAAATTCAATGAAAAAAACAGCGTAAAATGCGGCTGCCACCACATCGAAGGCATCGTGTGCGACGTTAAAAACTGCGTTCACAACAGCGGCGAGCGTTACTGTACCGCCAATCAAATCCTTGTCGGTCCTTCAAACGCTGTTAACAGCGACGCCACCGAGTGCTCGACTTTCAAGCCGAGAGCAAACGGCTGATCCTCCGCACATTTTCTTCGGGCGGGCTTGCATAGAGCTCAGTCCCGGCGGGGCTGCCGCGCTGACGCGCGACAGCCTTTCGTTTTTCCGATCAGGCAAGCTGCGTCAGAACATTCGCGGGCATAGCACCGACTTCGATCACGCGATCAAAGCGGACGGGGCGCATTTCAAGCCCCGAAAGAGGCGCGGGGATCGGAGTTCCGGTATATTCCGAAAGTGCGTTGAGCGCCGCGGGCCCCTCTGGAGAGACCTTTTCGGTGAGAGATGAAAGCACATCTGCGGCAAATTTGTACGGGCTGGCGGTCGATGCAGCGAGCACCGGGCGCTTTATGTCGTCCGCGATACCCGAAAGGTACTTATCCACACACGAAAGCGCTACGGCGGTATGAGTGTCGCAAAGGTAATGTGCGTTGACAAAATGCGCCTTTATTGCTTCTGCGGTGCCCGCCTCATCGGCGCAGAAGCCAGAGAACACTTCTTTTATTTTATCAAACGCCTCACGCGGCAGCTTATATCTGCCGGTCGACGACAGCTCATTCATAAGCTCGGAGGTCGTTGCGGCGTCGGTCATGAGATAAATGAGGCGTTCTAGATTGCTCGATATGAGAATATCCATCGACGGCGACATGGTTGTATGGAACGGGCGGTTGCGGTCATAAACACCGTTAGCGAGAAAATCCGTCAGAATATTGTTCGAGTTTGAGGCACAGATGAGGCGACGTATAGGCAGCCCCATGCGGCGTGCGAGATATGCGGCAAAAATGTTGCCGAAATTTCCCGTAGGGACCGCAACATCTATGCTGTCGCCGAGTTTTATCACCCCGGCGTCAACAAGGCTTACATATCCGGAATAGTAGTATACGATCTGAGGGACGAGCCTGCCCCAGTTTATGGAGTTGGCGCTTGACAGGAAGTATCCGCGGCGGTCAAGTTCGGCGCGCATGCCGTCGTCGGAAAAAATGCGTTTTACGCCTGTCTGTGCGTCGTCAAAATTGCCCTTGATAGCACACACGTCAACATTTGAGCCTTCCTGAGTCATCATCTGGAGTTTCTGTATCCGGCTGACGCCGTCAACGGGGTAGAACACTTTGATCGCAACGCCGGGTACGTCTTTGTAGCCCTCGAGCGCTGCTTTTCCCGTGTCGCCCGAGGTTGCAACGAGCACGAGAGCGGTACGCGTTTCGCCGGTCTTGCGGAGCGCACGCGAAAGCAGACGAGGCATAAGCTGGAGTGCCATGTCTTTGAATGCACAGGTGGGACCGTGCCACAACTCAAGGCAATATACACCGTCTTCCGCTCTTACCACAGGGGCGGGATCGTTGCCGAATGCGGCGCCGTATGCCGCGGTGCAGTCCTCGGTAAGTTCGGCTTCGGTATAGTCGTCAAGGTAAAGCGAGAGGATCTTTACCGCCTGTTCGCTGTAACTGAGCCCGGAAAGCGAGCTTATGAAATCGGTGTCCGTCGTCGGGATGGATTCGGGAAGGTAAAGACCGCCGTCGGGGGCGAGCCCGCGCTTTATGGCTTCAGCGGAGTTGATTTTTTCGGGCATATGCCCTTTGTCGCGTGTGCTGATGTACTTCATGATTATGGTTCCTTTATTTTGTCACGGTTCCGTATCCTATATTTCTGACTGCGAATTCGTATGCATTGCGCCAGAATATACGGTCTATCTGATCCTCCGACACTCCGTCACGGAGCAGAGGATCTATGAGTTTGAGAAGGTCGCGAACATCCTCGATACCGTCCGGCAGATCCGAGCCGTCAAGATCGCAGCCGAAGGCAAGGTTGTTTTCCGCACCCTTTGAAAGATAATATTCGATATGTTTTACGACATCCTCTATGCCTGCGCCGTCCGGTGCAAGATGTGAGCGGCAGAGGCTTTGCCCGATAAGCCCGCCCGATGCGATTATTGCTTCGATGTGGCGATCGCGCAGGTTACGTGTGTGGTCATAAAGCGCATATGCGCAGGAGTGAGAGGCTATGAAGGGCTTGTTGTATCCCGCCACGATAGCTGCGGTATCATCGACAGACGCAGCACTTGCATGCGAGACATCGGGGATGATGCCGAGTTCGCAGCAGCGCGCCACAACGCGCTTTCCGAAATCGGTAAGACCGTCCTCGGTGTTGTGCGAACCGCCGATTATCGTCGAACCCGCCCACATGAGAGTCAGAATGCGCACGCCGCGGTCGTAGAGCCAATCGAGCCTTGAAAGATCGCTCTCGAGTATTCTCGCATCCTCAACACCGAGCAAATATGCAGCCTTTCCCTCATCCCATGCTGCTTTTATGTCGGCACCGGTGCGGCAAAGCGCAGCGCGGCCACGGTTTATATCAAGCTCGGCGAAAAAGTTATCAGATATCTCGCAAAAACGCTTGAATGCCGTTGCGTCGTCTTTTTTGTATTCGGCGCATACTGCGCCGACCTGACCGTAATTTTCGTAAACCTTGACCTTTTCAAGAGAGATATGAAGGTTGTTCTCAAGCAGGTGCTGCTTTCTCGAACGGAGCCTGTACGGGGTGTCGCAATGAAGATCGAAAAGTTTCATGACAAATACCTTTCTTTAAAAAAAATAAATAATGCGGACGAATAATGTGCCGCTGCGATTATCTGGCGCCGAAAGCGTTTCTGATATGGTTGATTTTCGACACTGCAGGAGCTTCCGTGCCGCGTTCGAGGTAAACCTCGATCACATCTATCCGCGCGCGCTTTTCGGGACGGTTTTCGCGCAGATATTCGCTTGCTGCAGCAACTGTGTTCTGCTTTTTTCCGTAAGTGACCGCTGATGCCGGGCGACCGTATGTGTAGAGACACCCGGCAGGGGCTTCGGTGCGGGTCTTGACCTCCACAAAGACAATATATTCATCGTCCTCGGCTATGATATCAAGCTCATGCCTGCCGAAGCGGACATTTCTGCCTTTTATCGTGTATCCGCTGTCAGCGAGATATCGCGCTGCTGTCTCCTCGCCGAAGCGTCCGTGTGAGGCTTTCACACCGGCAGATGGAGTCGGTGCATGCGAGCTGTTATTGCCGTCGGTGCGGCGCGTAAATTTAATCGGCATCTTTTTTGTTTAAAAAACGTATGAACTGCTTGCGGTATATAGGCGCGGGACCGTATCTGAACAATGCCTCACGGTGTGCGGCGGTGCAGTAACCCTTGTGCTTTGCAATGCCGTATTGCGGATACATTCGGTCAAGTTCGATGCATATGCGGTCACGGGTGACCTTGGCAAGTATCGACGCTGCGGCTATTGACGGCGATATTCCGTCGCCTCCGATAACGGCTTCTCCCGGAATATCAAAGCCGCGGAATACATTCCCATCTACAAGAAGGCGATCCGGCTTCTTGTGAAGAGACGCTACGGCGCGACGCATGGCGAGCAGCGTTGCTTCAAGTATATTGAGCTCGTCTATCTCCTCGACCGATGCTTCGGCAACCGCCCAGTCAAGTGCGGTCTCTTTGATAATTTCAAAAAGCTCGTCGCGGCGATGCGGAGTAAGTTTTTTCGAATCGTTGAGTCCTTCTATGTGCGCATCCGGCGGCAGTACACATGCAGCTGCCACAACCGGACCGCACAGTGGTCCGCGCCCCGCTTCGTCAATCCCGCAGATGCGGCAAAAGCCCTCGGATGCCAACTTCTTTTCAAGGCTGAAATCGAGATCCTTACGTTTTTGTTCCGACATTGCAACCTCCGCGGTCAGTTTTGGGTGCTTCAAGGGAAATACGCCCTATCTTTGCGCTTCTGAATTCGTCGAGCATCATTTTTGCGGTCCGCTCGAGATCGACCTCGCCGCCGGAAACAAGATATCCGCGGCGACGGCCCACAAGTTCGAGTATTTCGTAATTTTTAAGTTCCGCCAACGCTTCCGGCTTGCCGAGCCTGTATCGTGTGCATAAAAGCTCGGGGCATAGCGTGTACAGACGTGAGCAGAGCGCCGAGGCAAGCTCCTCGGGATCAAGGATCGCATCCTTTATAGCGCCTGTTATCGCAAGGTTTTCGGCAACGCGGCGGTCGTCGAATTTCGGCCAGAGCACGCCGGGCATATCGAGCAGATCGATGCCCGTGCCCGTTGCCACCCATTGCTTGTCGAGCGTAACGCCGGGGCGGTTTTCCACTTTGGCTTTTTTTGCGCCCGTCAGACGGTTTATCAGCGACGATTTGCCTACATTCGGAATACCGAGCACCATGGTCCTCAGCTTTCTGCCCGTCATGCCTTTGTCGCGGTATCTTTCCAGCTTTTCGGAACAGAGCTCGCGTATTGCACTCGGAATGCGCGATATTCCCGCGCCGCTTTGACAGTCGCAGGAGAGGCAGACGATGCCGTTTTTGGTATAACGTGCGACCCATCTGTCGGTAATGCCGCTGTCGGCGAGCCCGGCCTTGTTCAGCAGCACGAGCCGCGGTTTATCTCCGCAGATGCGGTCGATATCGGGATTGCGCGAGCTTGCCGGTATGCGCGCATCGAGTATTTCTATCACGGCGTCTACCGTCGTAAGGTTTTCACCGATCATGCGGCGCGTCTTTGCCATATGACCGGGAAACCACTGTATCTGTTTAGACTGAATTCCCATATTGCCGAGTGTTTGTTTGTGTCAGTTTATCGCGCCGAATCTGCTGAACGGAGCTACGCGAAAAGTCGCCTGACCGAGTATGCGTCTTGTGTCGACAAGTCCCACAAGCGCCGAGCGGCTGTCGGTAGAATGCCAGCGGTTGTCGCCCATGACAAATACATACCCGTCAGGTATTTGGAGAGGATATTCATGGTATCCGGTCGGATTCCACGACGGAGAGCCGCTGTATTTTGCATAATCCTCCTCAAGCACGCGCGGATTTTCTTTGTTTTTGTCATAGACGGTCACTGTAAGTTTATCGCCGGTCAGCTTTATGTCGATCCACTCGCCGGAGGTCGCGATGACTCTCTTGACTATTGGCTCGTTGAGCGAGAATGAATATATGTCCTGATTCTGTCCGCCCGTCTGGTGAAATACTATTACATCGCCTTCCTTGGGAGTGTAAAAAATATCGGAGACAACGAGCATTTCGCCGTGGTGGAGCGTGTCCTCCATTGACTGACCGTCAACGCGGCAAAGCCGTATAAAGAAGCTGAATATCACTATAACAATGCAGACGGAGAATATGCAGAGCTCGTAGTAATCGAATATTTCGGCTATTACGGACTGTTTTTCTTCCTTTTTTTCTTTTTTATCATTCTGCTGAAGGTCGATACTGTTTTCGCCTGACATGAGCAACATTCCTTTCCGCGGATATCATTTTACGCAATAGTCGATAAACGACTGCATTAGCTTCGAGCCGTCCGGCATGAAAGCATTCTTGGCTTCGGCAGTCGCCTCGGTGAAGCAGGATGCGCCGTCCGCTTTCTTTTGGCTGCTGTACATGAAGTACGGGACGGGTGCCGAGGTGTGCGTGCGCAGACGCACGGGAGTGGGATGATCGGGGAGTACCATTACGCCGAAATCATCTCCGCAGCTCTCAAGATATTCAAGGACCGGAGCCAATATCTTTTTGTCGATAAGCTCTATTGAAAGCACCTTGTTTTCGGTCTCAGCCCGGTGCCCGCATTCATCGGGAGCTTCGACGTGAACATAAACAAAATCTGAGCCGTTTTTGAAGGCGTCGATCGCGGCATCTGCTTTTCCCTTAAAGTTGGTGTGTATGTTACCCGTTGCGCCTTCGACATTCACGACATTCATTCCGGCACAAAGCCCTATGCCTTTAATGAGATCGACTGCCGAGACCACGGTCGCATCAAGACCGAACTTATCTCTGAAAGAGGGAAGTGCCGGCTTTTTTCCCGCGCTCCAGAGCCATATGGCGTTGGCGGGCTTGAGTCCGCGTGCGCGGCGCGCCTCATTAATCGGGTGATGCTCAAGGAGCTTCGTGCCTTTCTCCATGAGTTTGCGGTATCCGCCTGCGAGCTTTTTATCGGGGAGGTATTCGCCGATCTTTTGGCCGATAATGTTGTGCGGGCGTGCAAAATCATAGCTGTCGTCGGCTCCGTTCCATATAAGGCAATGGCGGTAGCTCACACCGGTATAAAAATGACGCGACTCGTCCGCAAGATTTTCGTTGAGCGTTTTTATCAGCGCATCGGCTTCTTCGGTGGAGATCTCGTCGGCGCTGTGATCGAGCATCACTCGCTCCTCATAGGGCTGCCCCGGAATTTCGTCGGACAGCGTAACGGTGTTGCACCTTACGGCAACATCTCCGGGTTTCATATCTATCCCCATACTCACGGCTTCGAGCGGTGATCTCCCTTTTGAATAGACCTTCGGGTCAAACGAGAGTATCGCCATATTTGCCGTATCCGATTCCGGGACCATACCAGCGGGAACGTTCAGAACGGTGCCGACGCGTGACATTGCCGCAAGCTTGTCCATTGTCGGTTTGTCAGCCGCCTGCATCGGCGTTTTGCCGCCAAGCTCTGCTATCGGTTCATCAGCCATTCCGTCCGGGATCAAAACAAGGTATTTCATAATCAAGACCATTCTTTCTGTGGCATACAGACGCCGTGCATTGCACAGCCTGTCTGCTTGCATTATAATATAATTCAGTTTATTATACCACAAAAAAAGAACAGGCGCAATAAAAAATAAAAATTAATTAAGCTGACACCGAAATTATGCGAATTGACTTGAAATACACATAAGTATATGATAAAATAAGGTCATATTCGAGACGAAATAATCTATCGGAGTATATGTATGGATAATAATGTAAACAAAAAAGTTATAAAAGGGAAGAGACCGTCATCCAAAAGGCTCATGTTGAGCGTTATCGGTGTTATATGCGGCCTTACGGTGCTGTTTTACGGTGTTGTTTTTATCGCAAATAAGGTAAAAAACAACAAAAACGATCCTGAGCCGAGTAAATACACTTTCGACTATGCAAATTATGACGAAAACATATTCGATGATGCAGTTTATATGGGCTATGACCGCGGCGTGACCTACACGAACGGAAATCTGACGGTAACGGTCGACCGCGATCACCTTGACGACGTATCCGAGGCATACCGTGAAACGGTTTTGTTTATGTTTGACTATATAGACGCCATGATAAACGGCGACGTGCAGAAATTCAACTCAATGTATGCAGCATCGTTTTTTACGGATGGCAGGACGCCCAAGGAAAGATTCACGCAGCAGAAGATATACGCGGCAAATATCGTTGCGGTTGATAATTGGTACGACGATTCCGGAAGCTCGGCTGTGACGTATTACAATATAGGCATTGACTATATGATAAAAAACAACAACGGGACGCTGCGTGACGATATGGGCAGCGACGCGGTGCGCAGAAAGTATCTGACGATCAGAAAGGATGCCGACGGAGTTTTTGCGATAACCGCGGAATCCTATTTCAGCAGCCTTGAAGAAAACCGCAAATGAGATCCGCAAAAGGCGTGTGCGGTGATCCGATCGGCAGACCGTACCGGGGAACGCCGATGTATTGGCATACCGGATGTGATTTGACCGATATACAGTCACATATTGCGGTTTTCGCTTACCTGAATTTCGCAAAACTTTGATTTTGCGAAGTTGACTTTAATTGTGTTTAGGCATATCGCAAACGTTCTCCTGCTTCCGGGCTTTGTTCCCCCCTCGGTTTTTGGGTGGAGTCCGCACGGTAAGCTATGCCTTTTCACGCATTAAAAAATCACACTCGGAAAGCATGGGATATAGATGTGTCGGAATGATCGATCCCGGAAATGCCTTAAATACTTCGACAGCCCGTATGAAAATTTATTTTGCGGTATACCGCAGCTTTTTCGGACTTACGCGAATATTTTTGCCGTAACGCGCAGCCGACACGGAAAGGATCGCTTATGACGCACGGCATTTATACTGATTTTTTTAACAAGTCACTGCCGATGCCGACCGAGGGACCATCGGATGCCGATGAAGCGGCAGCTTTGCTCGGCGGTCTTACTTCGGCTGAGATACGGCGTGTGATATTTGCGCCGAGGTACTGCCCGAGGCTTGAATCGGGCTTCGATTCGGTCGGGTATTTTGTGCGCATGCGCAACCGTGTTTTCCGTTCGGTGAAGTCATCGGTGCCGCGCGGCATAGCGGCGACTCTCGCTGCCGAAGTCGTGATGTATCCCGGCTGCTTCAACGATCCGGAGATAACGCGTCTTGCGTTCGGCATTCCGCGGTGCATGATCTGTTCCCTGCCGTTTCCGATCTACAACGACGAGATATTCAAGGATATAAACAAACTTGTTTACCGTATCGGCATCATTCCGATATTCGCCGAATTCAACAGATATCTGCTTTTTTACCCGGAAGATATCATACGCAAGCTGCTGAATGTTCCCGGCGCGGCTTTTCAGTTCAATGTCCGCTCACTTGATTACAAGGACACAGTAAAGTTTGTTATGAGCCTCATATCATCCGGAAAGCATGTGCTTTTCGGTACCGGTGCCCGTCGCGCGGGACGTTATGAGGCGGATACCGGCGATCATTTCAGGCTGCTTCGGCGTTCGCTCGGCGAGGCGGATTTCAATCTTCTGATGCTGGGAGCGCTGAAATTCTGCCGTCCGCCTGTCTACAGCAGGTGAAATCCGGCGGCATACCGAAGCTTTTAAGCCTTATGCCGTAGTGCGGCGTATTTCTTTTTTGTGGCTTCGCCGCCGCGTATATGACGTTCGCGTTTGTTTATTTCAAGCAGGTCGCATATGCGGTCGTGCAGCGGGCGGTTCACCTTTTCGAGCGTTACCGTGACATCCTTGTGCACGGTGCTCTTGCTTATTCCGAAATGTGCCGCTGTCTGTCTTACGGTGGTGCTGTTTTCGAGCATATAATTTGCAAGCGTTACGCAGCGCTCTCTGCCTTCGTTTATGTACATGGATCCGACCCGTTCCTTATTTTGTTTTTTGCACCGTCGAAAACAGTTCACCGATGCAAAACATATTTATGCTATAATATATGAATTGGGATGTGCCCGTAATGACACATCCGATAAATGACTGTCAAGATGAGCTTAAACGATATGAATTCTGATAAAGAAAACGTATATACGATACTTGAAGGCATCACGTCCGTATCTGCCTGCATAAAGTCGATGGACGAAGGCGTACCGTCGCGCGATATTGCCGAAATACTTGTGGACTCATCAAAGGTCTCGGGAGGCGGCGACCGTTTCAGGCGTCGGCTCGCATACCTCAGAGCCAAATCCGCAGAATACGGGTTTGCCGTTAGGGAATGCTCGGGCGACGAACTTGCAACGCTTACGTCCGGCACCACGCACGGCGGAATAGCGGCACGTGTCGGCCAAAGAAAAATAAAGCCGCTTGACGCCGCAAATATATCGCCCCATGGCTTTTATATGCTATTTGACGGCATCGAGGATCCGTACAGCTTCGGGTATTCCCTGCGTTCGCTTTATGCTGCCGGAGCCGACGGTGTTATAATACCGGGCGGTCACCTTATAAGCGCCGACAGTACGATATCGCGCTCATCGGCGGGAGCATATGAGCTTCTTCCGGTCTATTCGGCAGATGGTGGTGCTGTGGATGCGGTCGGGATGTTCCGTGCCGCAGGCTACCGTATTCTCTGCTCCGGGATACGCGATTCCGTTTCTTACCTTGATGCGGGGCTTTCACGTCCGCTCGTGATCGTTATGGGTGGCGAAAAACGCGGGATATCGTCATCGCTTGCCGCAGTCTGTGACGGGTGTGTTCGCATCGGGTACGGCAGGCAGTTCATGGGGTCGCTTTCGACCGCCTGCGCCGTGTCGGTCCTGGCGTTTGAAGTTTTGCGCAATTCCGGTAATTGATCCGTTCGGGTCTTACGTCGCAGCCCTGTAATAACTTTTCCGTTTATGGAGTATATTTAACTGTGTGAGATTATGCGGAACGGAAAGGTGTTGATCTGAATGGAGACGGATAACGGTGCTGCATTCGCCAAGCTGCGTGAGAGTGCCGAAAAGTACGCGGAGCTGCTTCGTTTTTTTGCACTGCTTGTGTGCGGCACTGCTATGGGACTGATATTCAATGCGCTCAGCGGATATGAATACAGCTCTTCCCTGCTTGACCGAGCAAGGCACTGCTTTGCGCCTCCTTTTGAAGGGATATCCGGCTTTTTCCCGGTGTTTCTTGCGGTGGTACAGAGCGCAGGGAGAGACATTGTTTATGTGATGCTGCTCTACCTTTTCGGGCTGACTTATATATGCCGCCAGTGCTGCTCGGTGTTTTTAATGCTTTGCGGCGCGTCTGTCGGAATATCTGCGGGAGTGCTTGCCACAGCAGCATCCGAAAAGCTGATAGAGACCGCACATCCCGTCGCCTGTTCGGTGTGTTTTTTGCTGCTTTCGTGCCTGACGGCTCTTCTGTATGTTCTGACGTCATGCTTTGCGGAACGCGCCTCGGTGCTTTTCCGCGGGCTTTCGGAGCGCTCGCCGAATATGGTATTCACAGCCCGCTTTGCGGTATACTGCCTTGCCTGTGCCGCCTCTGTCGGCGCTGTTATAATTATGAGGGCGGTTTATCTGTTTGCGATACATATGCTTACTCTTTGATAAAACGGAGATAAAAATGAAAGACAAAGAAAAATCGTTCAGCAGGAAGTTGTTCAACTTCTTCAACCCGAACAAGGACGGAAAAGGCGTTTCAAAGGATGAAAAGCCGCTTGTGCCCAACCTGAAGAATATGCCGAAGTTCTATATACGGAATTTCAGCCGGCTTCTGACGCTGAATGTGCTCATGATCGTGTTGCTCGTGCCCGCAGCGGTGGCAATGTATATGTATTCTGTGGGAAGCACAACGCCCTCGCAGGAAAGCACCGTATATTCCACGCTTTACGGTTCAAATCTGCTCATGCCGTCAGCTCCTCTCATGGCATTCCTCGGTATATTCGGGCAGCAGCTCGATCTTCACGTTTTCAACGCCGCGCAGATATATACATTTGTCGGACTGGCGATATTCACGCTGCTCATATGGGGAGCTGTGCATGTCGGCGCGGCATATTGTGCTCGCTGCATGGTAAGGCATGAACCGCTTTTTATATTCAGCGATTTCTTTTATGCCGTCAAGCGCAACTGGAAGCAGGGGCTGCTTATGGGCATCATGGATGCATTGATAGTCACGATACTTACTGTTGATATCATTTACTGCTTCCAGGTCGGCGGGACCTTCTGGCTCGATCTGATGTTTTTTGTCACCTTTGCGCTCTGCATCATTTATTTCTTTATGCGTTTTTATATTTATCTCATGCTGATAACCTTTGATCTCAGTATATTCAAGATATACAAAAACGCACTGATCTTTACGATCCTCGGCATCAAGCGAAATCTTATGTCGGTGCTCGGCATCGTAGCACTTCTCGGCGTGAACGTACTTCTGTTCATAGCACTGAAGCCGTTCAATATCATAGTTCCGGCGATATTCCCGGTATTTTATCTGCTGCCGAGCATTGCACTGCTCACGGCTTACGGTGCATACCCCGTGATTGAAAAATACATGATAAAGACCGTGCCCGCCGACAGCGACGACGACAAGCCCGAGATAGAATACGAATTCGGCGACGAATAAATAAAGTGGGTGTTAAAAAATTCATTTTGAGTTTTTTAACACCCACTTTGGCCGTGAGGTCACTTTATAAGCTCCGAGGCTGTGACGAATTCATAGCCTCTTTTTTTCAGTTCGGGAATAACTGTTCTCAACGCCTCAGCCGTGTGTCCGCGCACTCCGTCGTGCATCAGGATTATAGCGCCATCCGAAACGTTGCGGTATATCTCGCGGCATATCGCGTCTGCATCGCGTCCGCTCCAGTCGCGCGTATCGACGCTCCAAAGCATCACGCTGTAGCCGTATGCCGCGCATACGCGCGAAATATCGCGGTTCATTATGCCGCCCGGAGGTCTGAAAAGGCGTGTGGTGTATTCGTTGTGTTCGAATATCAACGAGTCGCACGAGGCGATCTCCTCCTCGGTGCGCTTGGCATCGACTCTGCCGAGGTATTTGTGGTTGTAGGTGTGATTGCCTATTTCGTGTCCTTCGTTTATTTCGCGGTCTATAAGCTCCGGGTGCTCACGGGCATTGCTCCCGACAACAAAAAATGTCGCTCTCACTCCGTTTTCGGAGAGAATATCGAGTATTTCGGCTGTCAACTTCGGGTCGGGACCGTCGTCAAAGGTAAGAGCCACACGTCCGCGCCCGGGGACTCCGCGCGAAAACACACGGCCTTCCGGCGATGATTCTCGATTTTTTGACTGGGCTGCCGCACACCGCATGACGCATCCCGTCAGAAGCGCAAATGAAAGGATCGATGAAAAAAAGCAAGTCGTTGCGCGCCGTATCATTCCACAAGCTCTCCACTCGCGCTCCTGCCGCAAAGCTCGTCGAGAGTGCCGAAGCGGTAGCCCTCCTCGCGCAGACTGTCAATAAGACTCGGGAGTATTGCGGCATTGGTCGCCGACGTCGGATGCAGCAGTATCACGGCGCCGTTGTGAACGTTTGACATTATTTTTTTAAGTGCATACTCCCTGGTGGGCTGCTTTTTGTTGTCCCAGTCGGCGTATGCAAAGCTCCAGAACACGGTGAGATAGCCAAGCTCCTCGGCGTCGGTAAGGTTCTGCTCGGTGAATCTTCCCTCCGGCGGTCGATAGTATTTGCTCATTTCCCTGCCGGTCGTTTTGCGATATGCCTCCTCGAGCGAGGTAAGCTCGGCGGCAAATTCCGACCTGTCGGTATACTTGCTCATGTCGCGGTGATGATAGGTGTGATTGCACACGAGATGTCCCTCGTCGCCCATTCGCCTGACGAGATCCGGATTCGAAGTTACAAGGTTTCCGAGTATGAAAAACGCACCCGGAACATTCTTTTCGCGCAGCGCGTCAAGTATCTTTTCAACGTTGCCGTTTTCATAGCCCGCATCGAACGTCAGGTATACCACCTTGTCGGTATCACCGTCTTTTTTGTTGTTGTCTATAAAAAATCCGCCGTGGTCTTTTACAAAAGCCAGTTCGGGCGGACATGGAGGACGGCGGTTGTCCGGTGTGCGTATGCAGTACCAGTTGTATGCTGTGCCATGTGCACCAAAAACGCAAATCGAGCAGCCTATCAAAAAGGCCGCCACAAGAATTAACGAAGTAATCTTTTTGTATATCATTTTAATTCCTTGGATTAATAATTGATTTTAATCTCCTCATAAGTATTATTTCCATCGGAAAGTTAAAAACAGCGTGTAATTAATGGATTGTCATTTGACATGGCAATAAATAAAAGAATACAGCAAGCGGCTAATAACCGCTTGCTGTTGAAATTGTTGCTGATTAAGCAGCGTAAAATGTTTAATTATTCTTTCTTTTCGAATTTAAACACATCAGGCTGTGATATTTCAATATGTTGGCCATCCTCACGGTTATAACTATCATTTGACCGACGTCAACCAGTTTGGCCACCCCACTGGATGGTTCTTCCCATCCTTCGGAAGTAAGATGTGTTTCGTCACTATATATGTTTACTTGTCCCCGGTATTTTCCTTTATTCGTCACAAAATACGTGCCCGTTGGAATATAATATGCATAAACCTTTTTTTCGAATTCAGTCCCTGCATTGTATACCTTGGTCTTTCCGTATTCGCCTGCATTTCCGGCTGTAAGCGTAAAAACAAGTCTATCTTCTTTGGGCGTTGACGATGACGGAGTGTTTACTGAAGATGTTACATTGGTATGAGGCATACTTGTTGTGCTCGAAATGTTTTTACTTATCTCGGTGCTGACATCTGAATGATCAATGCTATGTTCCGGATTGCAAGCTGCCATAGTAAAAGCAATTGCTCCTAAACAAACATATGCTGCAATTTTACGCATTGCTTTAATTCTCCAATCTTCTTGGCATTCGATGATATAGCCATTATACAACAATTTGCCGCGCAAATCAATACATGTGATTGATTTATATGACAAAATTTTCTCCGCTCGACGTAATTTACGTCAAGCGGAGAATTAACTTTATTCAAGCTCAAATGCGCCGGTGTACAGTCTGTAATAAGTTCCGTGCTCGGCAATGAGCTTTTCGTGGTTGCCGCGCTCGATGATGCGTCCGTGATCCAGTACCATTATGACATCCGAATTCATGACCGTTGACAGGCGGTGCGCTATGACGAATACCGTTCTGCCTTCCATCAGCTTATCCATTCCGCGCTGAACGATAGCTTCGGTACGCGTATCGATAGACGATGTTGCCTCGTCAAGTATCATGACCGGCGGGTCGGCGACCGCGGCACGTGCGATGGCAATCAGCTGTCGCTGCCCCTGAGAGAGGTTGGCGCCGTTGTTTGTCAGCTGCGTCGAATATCCTTCCGGCAAGCGGGTTATGAAATCGTCGGCGCCCGCGAGTTTTGCCGCAGCGCGGCATTCATCGTCCGTCGCATCAAGCCTGCCGTAACGTATATTGTCCATAACCGTTCCGGTGAACAGGTTGGTATCCTGAAGCACGATACCGAGCGAGTGGCGCAGATCGGCTTTCTTTATCTTGTTGATATTGATGCCGTCGTATCTTATCTTGCCGTCGGCGATATCGTAGAAGCGGTTGATAAGATTTGTTATCGTCGTCTTGCCCGCGCCCGTAGCTCCGACAAATGCCACCTTCTGTCCGGGTTCGGCATATACCGATACGTCGTGCAGCACGTCCTTGCCTTCTTCGTAGGCAAAATCAACGTCAACAAGGCGAACGTCCCCGCGCAGGCGAGTGTATGTCAGTGAGCCGTCGCCGTGCGGGTGCTTCCATGCCCACATGCCGGTGCGCTCGTCTGTCTCGGTGATATTGCCATCACTGTCGATCTTCGCGTTGACAAGTGTGACATATCCGTCGTCGGTCTCGGGCTTTTCGTCCATGAGCGAGAATACTCTTCCCGCGCCGGCCATTGCCATTACGACGCTGTTCACCTGTTGTGAAAGCTGATTGACATTGCCTGTGAACTGCTTTGTCATGTTGAGGAAAGGAACGAGGATGCTGATGCCGAGAGGCTTCATGGAAATGCTCACATTCGGCACATTGTTCAGTATGAGCACGCCGCCGATTATTGCGGTGAGCACATAAAGGATGTTGCCGATATTCATTATAATGGGACCGAGCATACTTGCATAGGTATGCGCGCTGCGGCTGTCATTGCACAGCTCGTTGTTGATACTGTCAAAGTCTTCGGCGCTTTTTTTCTCATGGCAGAAGACCTTTACGACCTTCATGCCGTTCATCATTTCCTGAATAAAGCCCTCAGCCTTGCCCATTGTCGCCTGCTGTCTGATAAAGTACTTTGCCGAGCCGCCGCCGACCTTTTTGGATATGATTATCATAAGAATAACGCCCGCAAGCACGAGAAGCGTAAGCCACAGCGAGAAGTAAAGCATGATCGACAGAACCGAAATGACGATCACACCCGAGGATATCATCTGCGGCAGCGACTGAGAAACAAGCTCGCGCAGCGCGTCGATATCGTTGGTGTAATGACTCATGATATCGCCGTGCTTATGCGTGTCAAAATATTTTATCGGAAGATCCTGCATGCCTCCGAACATACGGCAGCGGAGCTTTGAAAGAAAGCCCTGCGTGATATAAGCCATAAGCTGCGTATATGCGAGCATCGAAAGTATCGAAAGCACGTAAAAGCACACAAGAGTGATGATTTTCGGTGTAATGAGTGCGCGCGCGGCTTCCCAGTCGCCGCTTACGGTGTAATCGCCGATTATCTTTATGACTTCCTGCAGAAATAGTGCGGGGATAGACGAGACAACAGCCGAAAACACGATGCAGATCGCTGTTATCACGACAAGAGCGGGATAGCTTTCGTAAAGAAGCTTTATCACACGGCTGAGGATCTTGGGATCTGCCTTCGGACGGTGTGCTTGTGCCTTCACGTCCGGCTTACTGTTTTTCATCGCCGTCTCCTCCTCTCGTCTGTTGAGTATAAATATCGCGGTAGATATCGCAGCGTGACATAAGTTCGTCGTGCGTTCCGACGTCGCATATGTGTCCGCCGTCCATAACGACTATCATGTCGGCATCCATCACCGACGCTACACGCTGAGCGATGATGATCTTGGTCGTCTCGGGAATGTACTGCTTGAAGCCCATGCGTATCAGTGCATCGGTCTTCATATCGACGGCGCTCGTAGAGTCGTCGAGGATCAGTATTTTCGGCTTTTTCAGCAGAGCGCGTGCGATGCAAAGACGCTGCTTCTGCCCGCCGGATACATTCGCACCTCCCTGCTCTATCATCGTTTCGTAGCCGTTCGGGAACTGACTTACGAACTCATCTGCCTGGGCAAGCCTGCATGCTTCGCGGATCTCATCATCGGTAGCATTTTCATTGCCCCATCTGAGATTTTCGTTTATCGTGCCCGCAAAAAGAAGATTCTTCTGAAGCACCATTGCGACCTGATCGCGCAGAACGTTGATGTCGTAATTGCGTACGTCTATGCCGCCGACCTTTACCGAGCCTTCGCTCACGTCATAAAGGCGCGGGATGAGCTGAACAAGGCTTGATTTTCCCGAGCCCGTGCCGCCGAGTATACCTACGGTCTGACCCGAGCCGATGTGAAGATCAATGCCTTCAAGAGCGTTTTTCTCGGCTTTTTCCGAATATTTAAAGTTTACGGAATCGAAATCGACCGAACCGTCTTTCACGCTCATCACCGGCTCGGCAGGGTCAGTGAGAGAGGGCTTTTCATCAAGCACCTCATAGATACGGCGCGCCGATTCCGCCGAGAGAGTGAGCATGACACACACCATCGCCACCATCATGAGTGACGAAAGTATCTGGAATCCGTATGTGAGCATTGCGGAGAGCTGACCGACATCGATATATGTGCCGTTGCTGCCTATTATCAGCCGCGAGCCGATATAAAGCACAAAGACCATATTGAAGTAAATGCATATCTGCATCAGAGGTGAGTTGAGTGCAACTATACGCTCGGCGTGAGTGAAATCCTTGCGTATCTCTTCGGAAGCGCGGGTGAATTTTTCCTTTTCGTAATCCTCGCGCACAAAGCTCTTGACGGCACGCATTGCCGAAACGTTTTCTTCAATGGACTCGTTGAGCTTGTCATACTTGCGGAATACGCTTCTGAATGCGGGCATTGCTTTGCGCGCAATAAGAAAAAGTCCGACAGCGAGGAACGGTACAACGATAACGAACATCGTGGAAAGACTGCCGCCCATGATATACGCCATAATGATCGAGAAGATCAGCATGAACGGGCAGCGGATCGCCATTCTGATGATTATCATGAAAGCCATTTGCACGTTTCCGACGTCTGTGGTCATTCTCGTCACGAGAGACGAGGAAGAAAACCTGTCGATGTTGGCAAACGAATACTTTTCAATGCATTCGTACATATCATGACGCAGATTTCGTGCAAATCCCGCGCCTGCCTTGGCGGCTGTTATCGCAGCGAGAGTGCCGCAGAGCAATGAAGCGCAAGCCATTGCCGCGAGAATGAGACCGTCGGTTATAATGCTTTCAAGGGCAACTCCGTTTGTGTTCAGATTGTTGATAAGCATTGCGATGCGGTAAGGAATGAGGCACTCGATGATCGCCTCACCGAGTATGAACAGCGGAGTCAGCCATGCTGCCGTTTTGAATTCCCTTACGCACGCGTAAAGTCTTTTCAGCATAAAACCATCCTTTCTTACAGTAGATAGGGTAATACTTTGAGAGAGCAACATTGGATATTATATCACAATATAAAAAATAATTCAACCTTGCGAATCAGTTTACATGATAAACTTTTGTCGGTACGCATTCCGCAGCGCCGGCCGAACGGAGAATGTTGTGTCATGTTGATGCAAGGTGGAATATGATGTTATCAGCCGATAACAAAAGAAACTGGAGAACTCAAATGAATTATCTGTATGAAATATGCCCGGGGCAGCGTGCAAAAGTGCGTAATGTCAATGCGCCGGCGAGCCTGCGGCAACGTCTGCTCGATCTCGGACTTGTGCCGGACACCGTGATCGAGTGTGTCGGAAGGAGCCCGGGAGGAGACCCGAGCGCATACCTTATACGCGGCGCGGTCATCGCCTTGAGAAGAAAGGATTGCGGCGGTATAACCGTTTGGCCGGACTGATACCATGGGACTTACATACGATTCCACCGGCAAGGGTGCCGCGGGGCACCACACGCGGCATAGCGGCGCGCCGTACATAACGATCGCGCTTGCGGGAAATCCGAACGTCGGAAAAAGCACGCTTTTCAATAATCTCACCGGGATGAATCAGCACACCGGAAACTGGCCGGGCAAGACCGTTGTCAGTGCCGAAGGCATATTTGAATACGGGGACAGGAAATACCTGCTCGTAGATCTGCCCGGAACATACTCGCTGCGCGCTCACTCTCCCGAAGAAGAGGTTGCACGGGACTTCATAATTTACGGCAGAGACGGAACTCCGCCTGATGCTGTTGCGGTGGTGTGCGACGCGACCTGCCTTGAGCGCAACCTGAACCTTGTGCTTCAGACAAATGAGATCGCCGAGCGTGTGCTCGTGTGCGTCAACCTTATGGATGAAGCCAAAAGAAAAGGTATCCGCATTGATCTCGGCCTGCTCTCACAACGCCTCGGTGTGCCGGTGATAGGCATGTCGGCAAGAAACAAACGCAGTACGGCTGCGTTCGGAAAGGCGATATCCGATCTTTTGCGTATACCTCCGATGATGCACACCGAAAAAGATGCCGACGACGACGAACATACGGCAATCACACGCATAAATCGTGCCGAGGATCTCTGCCGGGGCGTTGTAACGTGTTCGGGAGAGGGCGGCTATTCGGCCAAGGATCGCAGACTTGATCGGATCCTGACCGGCAAAGCAGTCGGATATCCGGTCATGATATTGCTGCTCGCGCTTGTATTCTGGATAACCATAGAGGGAGCCAATTACCCGTCGGCTCTGCTCAGCCGCATGTTTTCATACCTTGAAGAACGGTTCTCGGCACTTTTGAGTTGCTGCGGCGCTCCGTGGTGGCTGCGCGGCGCGCTTGCGGATGGTGCGTTTCGCGTTCTCGGGTGGGTGGTGTCGGTCATGCTGCCGCCTATGGCTATATTCTTTCCGCTTTTTACGCTGCTTGAGGATTCGGGGTATCTGCCTCGCATTGCATATAATCTCGACCGACCGTTCTGCCGCTGTCATGCCTGCGGAAAACAGGCGCTTACGATGTGCATGGGATTCGGCTGCAACGCTGCGGGAGTCGTCGGCTGCCGCATAATAGATTCGCCGCGCGAACGATTGCTGGCTGTCATCACCAACAGCTTTGTTCCCTGTAACGGCCGTTTTCCGGCAATAATCACGCTGCTCACGCTTTTTGCCGCCGTCGGCAGCGGGATCATCCGCTCGGTGTTTTCCGCACTTATGCTTATAACGGTGGTACTAATAGGAGTGGGAGCTACGTTTCTTGCCACAAAACTGCTGTCAATAACACTTCTGCGCGGCGAGCCATCGTCGTTTGCGCTCGAACTGCCGCCTTACAGGAAGCCTGAGATAGGTCGTGTGATCGTGCGCTCTTTGCTTGACCGCACACTTTTTGTGCTCGGGCGTTCCGCTGCGGTCGCAGCGCCTGCCGGGCTTGTGATATGGGCGCTTGCAAATATGAAGCCGGACGGCGTGAGCCTTCTCAGCACTGCGGCTGCCGCCGTCGATCCCGTGGGCAGAGCCATAGGGCTTGACGGTGCTATTCTGCTCGGCTTTATACTCGGCATCCCCGCAAACGAGATCGTTTTGCCGATCATCATGATGATCTATCTTGCGTCAGGCAGCGTTCCCGGGATCGCGGGCGACAGCGCATTGCGTGACATTCTGATATCAAACGGTTGGTGTCTGCGCACCGCTGTATGCTTTGTGATTTTTTCGCTTATGCACTGGCCCTGCTCAACTACGCTTTTTACAATAAAGAAGGAAACAGGCAGCGTGAAGTGGACAGTACTTGCGGCGTTGATACCCACGCTGTTCGGTTTCCTTCTGTGCGCCGTTGTCAATGTGCTGTGGGTGCTTATCGGCGGATAGTCGACATCTCACTCATTTGCTTTCATTGCTTCGACCATATCAATGCGCTTTATCACGGGATACATCATAAGGTCGACCGCAGCGGCAAATCCCGCGGTGACGAGCGCAGCCCAAAGGTAGCTCGCCGCGTATACGCTTCTTCCGAACATTACTGCATCGACCTCGGCTGTTCTTACGACGAACGAATGCAGCCAGACGCCGAACGCAAAGCCGACAAGAATACCTACTACGGTGAGTATTCCCGTTTCACGGTAGATGTATGACGCGGTCTCGGAATTGTGGAAGCCGAGGACACGCAGAGTCGCAAGCTCTTTTCTGCGTTCGCAGATGTTTATATTTGTGAGGTTGTATACAACGATAACGGCAAGCAGACCGGCCGAAAAGATCAGCACCATTACGATATAGTCGATCTTTTTTACGGTGTTTGAAAAGCTTTCGCGTATCGTCTGTGAAAATGTCATCATAAGGATATTGCCGCTTTTCAGTATTTCCTGCGCCGCGGCGTCGCGTGACTCCGCGTCATCGGCTGTTAATCCCACAAGAAGCATATTGGTTTCGGATTTGTGTCCGAATGCGGCTTCATACGTCTTGTCGGTCATGTAGCAATAGCTTGTGACGTAATTTTCGGTTATACCGGCGACTCTTACGGCGGCTGTCATACCGTCGGCATCCTGAAGTTCTACTGTGTCGCCGACCTTCACGCCAAGTGTCTCGCATATTTTTTCGGTTAGTATCACGCCGTCTGTATCCGCGGTGAAATCAATGCTCTTTCCGCTTTTGCGTTCGCGCAGCGTAACAAAATCGCGGAAGGAGCCGGGATCATCCGTTACCTGTATTGCAAGACCTTCCTTCCCTATCTTTCCCGATTCGGTATGCATGGCAAGATACCCTCTTGTGTACCCGGAAGCGAGAAAGTCGGAAAGCTCGCGGTCGGTGCCGACATCGGTGCCCGACGAAACGTAGACGGTGAGGTCATACTTATATATATCTCCGAACTGCTTATCCACTATGTCGTGTATCGAGTCACGCAGCCCGAATGCGGTCAGAAGCAGCGCCGTGCAACCCGCGATGCCGAAAACGGTCATGAAGAAACGTTTCTTGTATCGGATTATATTGCGCGCCGTAACCTTTGCCGTAAATCCGAGATGGCGCCAGATGATGGAGATACGTTCGAGGAATATCCTCTTCCCGGCTTTCGGTGCACGCTGACGCATGAGGGATGCGGGGCGTTCGCGCAGCTCGGATATGCAGGCTGCAAATGTTGCGGCGGAGGTGCAGACTATTGCTATCGGTGTTATGATGGCAAAGTAATTCCACCTGAACGGCGTGAGTGTCGCGGGCACATCATAGAGCATCGAGTACGCACCGGCTATGACCTTGGGTAGCGAGCGGAAGCCTATCGCTGCGCCGACAAGACTGCCGAGCGCGCTGGCGAGCACCGAATAGGCGAGATAATATGCCATTATCACGCCGTCGGAATACCCGAGTGCTTTGAGCGTGCCCATCTGTGTGCGTTCCTCTTCTACCATACGCGTCATTGTCGTAAGAGCTACAAGTGCAGCAACAAAGAAGAAAAATACGGGAAATACACGGGCTATCGCATTTATCTTGTTGGAATTGCCGCGATAGCTGTTGAAGCTGATATTGTCACGGCGGTCGGTTATATACCACGAGGGCGTGTCAAGGCTTTCGAGCTTTTCCTCGGCGTCTTTTATCTTCGTTTCGGCATCGGCAAGCTCCTCACGGGCTTTTTTCTCCGATTCATCATATTCGCGGCGGGCGTCGGCAAGCTTATTTTTTTCTGTTTCGATCTTCCCTGCCGCGTCGGAAAGGCTTTTCTCCGATTCTCCGAGCGCCGTCTCATAGCCATTCAATTCGGTATCGGCTGCATCGAGCGAGGCTCTTTGCTCCGCTGCCGTTTTTTCGATCGCCGCAAGTGCTGCTTCAAGCGCTGCCGTGTTGCTGCCGTATTTACGCTCGGCATTGGCTTTTGATGCCGCAACCGTGCGTTCGAGCGTTTCATAGGCAGACGTTAATTCGCTGCGCTTTGCTTCGATCTCTGCTTTTTTGGCGGTGTATTCCGCTCTCGAAGCTTCAAGCTTTGCCTCGGCATCCTTTATCTGAGTCTCGGCGTCATCTATCTTGCCTTTGGCGGCGGCAAGCTCGCGGTCTGCGCGGTCCTTGGAATCGTTATACTGTTTTTTGGCATCCGCGATCTCGGCGGAAGCGTTGCTTTTTATCGATTCAAATCTTATATCGCTGCGTTCCTTGCCGAAATCGTCAAGCTTCTCTTCGGCGTTGTCAACGAGCTCAAAATATTTGTCGGAAAAGGTGTTAAGCTCTGCCGCACCGGTAAGGCGCAGGAATATATCCGTGTACGGCTCGAGCGCATAGCATTCGGGATACACGAACATTATGACGTTTACCCTGCCCGTGCCGACGGTCGAAGGCTCGCGTTCGATCGACATATACTGCGGGCAGCGCACGATTCCGGAGACCGTAAGGGATTCGAACGCATATGTTCCTTCGATATCGCGGTTTGAGGCGGATATCGTGAAGACCTCGCCGACCTTATGGTCGGAGGTGTAGCCGTTCGGTGAAGCGATAAGGCATTCGCCGGCGTTTTCCGGCATTCTTCCGTCAACAAGTTCAAAATCGTTTATGAACCCGTCGCTGCCGCGTGCGGAAAGGTCAACTCCGTACACGCGTGTGACATATGCCTCGCCGAGGCAGTCGAGATTGACGTCGGTGACGCGCGCGGGCATTGCCCTGTCAACGCATTCGAGCTTCGAGAGCTCATCCGCGTCGTCGTCGGTAAGCCCCATCGTTCCCTTGACGTCTATATCAAAAAAACGGTAGTCATCGTAATACTTGTCAGCAGTGAGCTGCATATCCGGCGCGGTGGACAAAAGCCCGCCGAGAAAACCGACGCCTACCGCAACGATCGCAAGTATCGAAAGAAACCTTGATTTTGTGCGGTACACGCTGCGCAGGATCATCAGAAAATATGTTTTCTTCATTCTCCGTTACCACTCGATCTCGCTCACGGGCACGGGCGAAGGATTCTTTTCGCACGAAACGATCTGACCGTTCTTTATCCTTATGATGCGGTCTGCCATTTTGGTCAGCGCACTGTTGTGTGTTATGACGATGACCGTCTTGCCGGTGCTGCGGCAGCTGTCCCAAAGGAGCTTGAGTATGCTTTTGCCTGTCTGGTAGTCAAGAGCGCCCGTAGGCTCGTCGCAAAGCAGGAGCTTGGGGTTTTTGGCAAGGGCGCGTGCGATGGAAACGCGCTGCTGCTCTCCGCCCGAGAGCTGTGCCGGAAAGTTCTGTGCACGTTCCTCAAGTCCGACTGAACGCAGCACGTCAGCTGCCGGGAGCGGGTCGCGGCTTATTTCGCCGGCAAGCTCAACATTTTCAAGCGCTGTGAGGTTGGGAACAAGGTTGTAAAACTGAAAAACGAATCCGACGTCATATCTGCGGTAATCGGTCAGTCTTTTCTTGCTGAACGAACTCACCTCATCGCCGTCGAGCATGATCTTTCCGCTGTCGCAGACATCCATGCCGCCAAGTATGTTGAGAAGTGTCGTCTTTCCGGCACCTGAGGGACCGACGACAACGCAGAACTCGCCCTTATCGACCGTAAAATTTAGATTATCGGCAGCAGCGATCACATTCTGCCCCATTTTATAGTATTTGCAGACGTTTTCAAAACTGATATAAGCCATTACACACCATACCTTTATTCTGAGTTATAGTGATATCCGTATTTTTTCATATCGACGTAATAATCATTTTCGCGTCGCACCGACGGTACGCCCTCGGCTTCAAGCCGTTCCTTCTGTATCAGCGGACCGCCCATGCCGAAATGCGGTGCCAGACGCCCCTCGCAGTTCACTACACGGTGGCAGGGCAGCGCGATCGGGTCGCGGTTGAAATGCAGAATGTTTCCTACCGCCCGCACAGCGCGCGGGCTGCCTGCTGCAGCCGCGACCGCCGCATAAGATGCAACACGTCCCGCGGGGATGGACGCAACGGCGGATCGTACTCTGTCGGCAAACGTCCCACCTTCTGCCGTGCGCTCTTTCACGCCGGTCATGTCGTCAGTCAAGCTGCGCCAGCCATTCGGCGGCGGAAGTGTCCGACGACATACGCCAGTCGCCGCGCGGCGAGAGTGCAACGGTACCGACCTTCACACCGTCGGGAATGCAGGAGCGCTTGAACTGCTGTGCAAAGAAACGGCGGCAGAAAAGGCGCAGCGTCTTTTTTATATATTCATCGTCATACGTTCCCGCAAAGCTGAGCTTTGCAATACGGTAGAGCTTTTCGGGAGAATATCCCGCGCGTATCATATAATAAAGGAAAAAGTCGTGCAATTCGTATGTGCCGAGGATGTCCTCTGTGCGCTGGTTTATCTCGCCCGGCTTTGACGGCACAAGCTCGGGTGAGACGGGAGTGTCGAGAATATCGCAAAGCACTGCTGCAAGCTTTTCGTTTCCGCAGTTGTCGGCGTAATGACGCACGACGTAGCGGACAAGCGTTTTAGGGACGGTGCAGTTTACGCCGTACATCGACATATGGTCGCCGTTATAGGTCGACCAGCCGAGTGCGACCTCCGAAAGGTCACCGGTACCGATAACTATTCCGCCGGTCTGGTTTGCGATATCCATAAGGACCTGCGTGCGTTCGCGTGCCTGAGCATTCTCGTATGTCACATCGTAATTATCAAGCGTGTGTCCGATGTCATGAAGGTGCTGCTCTGCGGCTGCGGCGATATCGACGCAGCGAAAGTCGGTGCCGAGCAGCAGCGAGAGATCCTCGGCGTTGCTGCGCGTGCGCTTTCCTGTGCCGAAGCATGGCATTGTGACTGTCAGAACGTCGGATGCCGGGCGTCCGAGCTTTTCCATGGCGCGTACTGCAACGATAAGGGCGAGCGTGGAATCAAGACCGCCCGAGATGCCTACTACGGCTGTCTTTGCTCCGGTGTGCTTCAGGCGCTTTGCAAGCGCGACGGACTGCATATCAAGTATAAGCCCGCAGCGGTTGCCGCGTATACCGTCATTCTCGGGAACGAACGGGCGGCGTGCAAAGGTGCGCTCAAGATGCGTCTCGGTGAGCTCGTCGCCGAATGAGATCTTTGTGTATCCCGCGTCGTCGCCGCACCTGAAAACGTTGTTTTTTGAGCGTTCGAATGTGAGCTTTTTAACGTCAATGTCGGCGGTGAGCATCTCTTCGCCAGAGAACGGCTTTTTTTCGGCGAGCATTGCGCCGTTTTCGCAGATCATCGAATGTCCCGCAAATACAAGATCGGTGGTCGATTCGCCCGAACCCGCGGATGTGTAAATGTAGCCGCAGATATTGTGCGCGGAGTTCTGCGATATGAGGCTGCGGCGGTATTCCGCCTTGCCGATAAGCTCGTTCGACGCCGAAAGGTTGACTATAACTGTCGCACCGGCGGCACAGTGCGATACCGACGGCGGCATCTGTCCCCATACATCCTCGCATATTTCCGCTGCAACGGTCAGCTCGTCAAGATGATCGTGACAGAAAAGCAGCTTTGTTCCGAATGGGCAGGTCTGCCCAGCATAGCTCACCGTTTCGGTGACGTCTTTGGCGGATGTGAACTGGCGTATTTCGTAGAACTCGCCGTAATTCGGTATCAGGCTCTTCGGAACAAGACCGAGCAGTCTGCCGCGCCACAGCGCCGCGGCGACGTTATATATTTTTCCGGATCTTCTGAACGGCACACCGATGAAAATAAGCGTACCGAGGTCGGATGTTGCCGCTGCAACTCTTGCGGTCTCGCGCTCGGCGGCTTTTATGAGTGTATCATGGAAGAAAAGATCCTGACATGTGTATCCGGTGATGCCGAGCTCGGGAAAAACCGTTATCACAGCGCCCGTACCGGCAGTTTTTTTTGCAAGTTCGATAGTTTTATCTGCGTTGAATGCACAATCCGCGACCTTCAGCTCAGGGACTGCAGCAGCGGCTTTTATAAATCCGTCTTTCATTTTTGAAGTCCTTCCTTGTGTGTTGTTTGTACCGGGAGCTTTCCCAGTTCTCTGATATATTGAGCGGCATTGCGGTCGATAAGACGAAGAGCGTCCTCTTCGCACACCGCACGGCGCACGAGCGATGAACTCACACCTCCCATATCTCCGTATGCCGGCAGATACAGAGTTTCGCAGTGCGGGTTGCGATCATGATTGAACACAGCCATTCCCTGTTCATACACAAAATCATCGGCGTTGCGCACACCTTTTATTATTGCGCACGCTCCGAGTGCCGCAGCGAGATCCGCAAGATATCCGTCGGCGGTCATGACCGTCACGTTTTCGATATTGGCAAGCGTCAGCTCCGCTATCTTTTTCCGCTCCGCGAAGCTGAAAAGTCCTTTTTTATCCGGGTTGACCATTATCGCAACTATGATCCGGTCAAAAAGACGGGACGAGCGTTCTATTATATTTTTATGACCTATCGTCATCGGGTCAAAGCTGCCCGGTATTATTGCAGTCCTCATTCCGATTTCCCGTCACGCGTTTTAATTATCGTTACGCTCGCCGCTCCGTATACCGATTCTTTTACGATCTCAAATCTGTCCTTTAGCGCAGTGTTTCCGCCGAACGGATCGGCTCCCCGCGCGGTCTCGCATATGACTACCGCGTCTTTATTCAGCAAACCGTGGTCCGCAAGCGCTGCAAGACATTTCGGAACAAGCCCCGAGGCATACGGCGGATCAATAAAAACGATATCGAAACGCAGCGCCCGAGCCGATGTTTGCAGAAAATCGAGCGAATCGCCGCCGATTATTCGACAACGGTCGGAAAGGTGCGTTTTTTCGGCATTTTTTTTGATAACCGCGACGGCTTCCGGCGACGAATCGCAGAAGACCGCAAATGCAGCTCCGCGACTCAGCGCTTCCAGTCCCATCTGTCCGGAACCGGCAAAAAGATCGAGCACCGTTCTGCCGCGTATTCCGAATTGCAGACTCGAGAAAACCGCCTCCTTGGCGCGCTCGGCGGTGGGTCTTGTGGTCATTCCTTCGGGAGCCGCCAGCTTTGTGCCGCGTGCGCTCCCAGTGATTATACGCATCATAATAAAACGTCACCGTCCTTTCTGTTCATTGTCCTCTGTTTGTGCCTCGGGATGAAAATACTCGAACACCGCATATGCCTCGGCGTGAGATATGCCGTTCACAGCCGAAAGCGTTTCAAGATCGGCATTTTTTACCGCATTCAGCCCGCCGAGCGCCGAAAGCAACAGCTTTGCCTTGACGGGACCTATCCCGTTTATTTTTTCAAGAGTGGATGTACGGTAGGTCTTTCGCTTCGCTCCCGTCATTTTTGACACGGTAAAGCGGTGTACCTCCTCTTGAATACGATATATAAAGCCGTAAATTCCTCTTTCGTGTGCAATGCTCACCTCGCCCTCTGGCGTAATGAGCGCGCGGGTCTTGTGATGATCATCCTTTACCATTCCCACAGCCGGTATGCTGACACCGGTTTTGCGCATTACATCAAGAGCGACACGCAGGTGCTCTTCACCGCCGTCGAGCAGGATGAGGTCGGGTATGATCGAGAAGGCTCCAGATTCATCGGAAAGATGCGCAAATCTCCGCGTGAGCGCCTCGCGCATGGCGCCGTAGTCATCGGCGCCGCCGGTCGATCTGATCGTAAAGCACCGGTAATCACGCTTCTGAAAACGTCCGTGATCGGTCACTATCATACCTGCGGTTATATGCTCGTCACCGAGGTTTGAAATATCATATGCTTCGATCCTTTCGGGCACGACCTCGAGTTTCAGCATTGCGGCAAGCTTCACCGAAACATCCTCGGCATGCGACGTGTCGCGGTTCATCCGCGCGGCGGCTTCTTTGGCGTTCTCCGCTGCCATATCACATAGTTTTCTGTTATCGCCTATGACCGGAACGCTCACGGCGACTTTCCTTCCGGCAATGCCGCTGAGATAATCGGAGAGGATACCGAGATCCTCCTCGTCGCATTCAAAGCCGACGAGCAGACGCCGCGGTGCGTATCCGCTCTTTCCGTAATGCTCGCACAAAAGAGATACATATGCCTTTGAATCGGCAATGGCATCGCCGGTGATCGGGAAATCCATCTTATCCACAAGCGCACCGCCGCGTATCGAAAGAAGCGACAGCATAGACATACTGTCATCAGAGTATACGCCGCAGACATCCTGTTCGCAGTCGGGTGCGGCAACGACCTTCTGCTTTTGCGAAAGAGCCTCGAGCGCTCTTATGGTATCGCGGCAGCGCGCAGCCGCTTCAAAAGCTTCTTTTTCCGCGTAAGCATACATTTCCGCTTCGAGCGAACGGCGGGCGGACGCGGTATTGCCGCGCAGCACGTCGGCGGCACAGTCGATAAGACCGCGATATTCGGCCTCACCGACATTTCCCGTGCATACACCTCTGCACTGACCTATTCGGTAGTAAAGGCACGGGCGATCCTTGCCGATATCTGCGGGAAACTTCTTTTTGCAGGTCGGCAGTCCCAGTGTTTTATTGACAAGAGATATGACCGAAAAAACGGTCGAGGTCCCCGAGTACGGTCCGAAATACCGTGCTCCGTCGTCCTCCCTCTTGCGGCTCATAACAAGCCGAGGGTATTTTTCGGATGTGATCTTGATATACGGATAGGACTTTGCATCCTTCAGTTTTATATTGTACCGCGGTGTGTACTGTTTTATCAGCGTGTTTTCAAGCGTCAGCGCTTCCATTTCGGTGTCACAGAGAATATACTCAAAACGGTCCACCGACGACGTCATTCGCTGTGTTTTCAGATTTTTTTCACCGTTGCGGAAATACTGCGACACGCGGTCGCGCAGCTTGCGCGATTTTCCGACATAAATGACCTTTCCGCGCGCGTCCTTCATTATATACACACCGGGACTGAGCGGTATCAGGCACGCTTCCCTCAGAAGGCGCAGACGTCTTTCCTCGCTGCTTTCGGCAGCGGCGTTAACCGGCGGGATTTCGTTATCCATGTCGAGCGCTCCTTTCGGGTGAATCAAAAAATGAAAAGACAAACAGGGCTGTTGCGCTAACGCGCCCCAGCCCTTGAAGTTCTGCCGGCGACGTGCGCCGCCGTTCCGGTAAAGCAGGTCACCGAAAAAGCAGAATCAACCGACACGGTCGAAAGCATTCGACGGTATGACACCTTATCTTACACCTTTGACCGTCTCCGGATCATTCCGCGAAACCGCTGTTGATAAGCTCTTCCAGACCGTCGAGCGCAGCCTTTTCATCCGGACCGTCTGCGATAAGCGTTACGGTCATTCCTTTGGCAATGCCGATGGAGAGTACACCGAGAAGGCTCTTTGCGTTCATTTTGCGGTCATCCTTCTGAATCCAGATGGAAGAGTTGTAAGAGTTGGCTTTCTGAATGAAATAAGTAGCGGGTCTTGCATGCAATCCGCCGTTGTTGTTTATGGTAACATCGCGTGAGATCATATCCGACTCCTTAATAAGCCATTCGGCACACTTTTAAACTTATTTAATATTATAACTTAGATCACATTTAAAATCAATATACAAAATGAATGATATTTACCCTTGCTTGTCGCGTCTGATTCGGTAATTTTTTAACATAATGCGGCATACGCCGGATCAAGCTCATACACTCGACTGCTTTTTTGGACGCCGTGCGACATTTGCTGTCATTTTGCCGTCCCGGAAGGTGCAAGCTTTGTAACGGTAACGGTAAGGTCGACTGTGCGAAGCCTGAGTGTGACGGTGCATCCCGGTGCAAGATGAACTCCGTCCGGCGTCACATATCCGCCGTCGGTGCTGACGAGATCGCACTCAATGATACCGCTTATGTCTATCAGTGTATTTTCCGGGTAATGCACATCTATCGGTGCGCCATCATCCCCGGTTGTGTGCAGCACGGCTGGCGAATATGCAGGCTGAGACGACAGCTTGCCTATAAGCTCATCACCGAGATATACATCTGTGTCGGTCTCAATGGCATCATATGTCGTGTATCGTATTTCCGAGGCGGTGAATTCAAGCCGGCATTTATCGGTCTTGCGGCTGAATACATTGCTGTCGGAAACGCTGCGTATCACGACCGATGCAACCGATATCAGAAGCAGCAGGATTATTACAATATCCGCGGCACCGAATCTTACCTTGCTTTTTTCGGATCTTGCCGTGCCGGTGCTCTCATCGTATTTCATTTTGAGCCTCCTGTTTCGGTAATGCTTATGCAGCTACCGGTACCCTCAAAGCCGGGCAGGCTTATACCGTATTCGGCACCTATCGCTATGCGGCGGCCGTTGACCGTATATCCGCGCGAGCTGTCGTAGCCCGCCTGTGCCGTAACTGTGATGAGCAGCGTTGAAAGACCGGAATATTCGTCTGTTACGACCTCTCCGGAGGCGGCATCATACCTTACGGTGCTGTACGGTGTGACCTCTACCTCAGCGCTTATATTTCCGAGTGATACCGACGTACCTTTTTCTGTAACGGGATCGTCCACCGCGATACCTGCGGCAAGTTCGCGCTTTACACCTTTTACCTCGATCGTGTATGTCACGGTGACATTGTTTTTTTCGGGAAGGCGCAGGATCCCGCCGGGAAGATATGCGAGCAATGTGACGGCAAGCACCGCGACAATGATGATTATTATCAACGCGTCGAGTGCATTGAACCGTTTTCCGGAACGACGCGGCGCTTTTTCTGCCGCGCGGTCAGAAGATTTCATGATATTGATTCCTTTCCTGAGATCACTCACGTCCGAGCAGGACCGTGACATCGGCAGCCTTTTCATTCGATTCGGCTGCGCTGCGCTCCGCAGCGGATCTTTTTATTTCCTGCAGCCGAATATCTGCAGCGGCGGATGCAAGACCCGCAACAGCCCAGAACATGAAAAGCACCGTGTTGTTATACCACACAAAGTCAAAAAAGCCCGAGATCGTAAGCGCAATAACACCGCAGATGCAGCCGCCGCACATAACGGACAGTTTTTTATCGGTCGACAGCCTGACGCACTCGGCTGACTTCTGCCAGATAAAAACGAGCGCTGTCAAAAACACAATAAGCCCCGCTATGCCGAGCTCTGTCAGCGTTTGAAGCCACAGGCTGTGCGCGTGAGAAGCGTGCCATACCTCGGGAGCTGCGACACGGACATAGACCTGCGTGAAAACATCCTCGCCGATACCGATGCCTCCGCCGGAATATCTGCCTATGATGCGGCATACTCCGTTCCATATCCTGACGCGGTAGTAGTTTGCACTGTCCGAAAGAGAGATTATGCTGTCGATCCGCGCGCCGAGTGTATTCGGAAGGAGGATGCATGCGAGAGACACGGCAGTGGTTGCTGCCGGAACGACGGCGATCGCGCGCGGCGTCATCATCAGCATAAACATGAATGCCGAGACTGCAAGACCTATCCATGCTCCGCGCGACCATGTCACGACCGTACAAAGAAGCAGCGAAAGTGCCGAAAATCCGGCAATAAACCTGCTGCGGGCATCGCTTCCGAGCACAAATGCGGCAAGAGACAGCGGGAATACGGTTATGATGAAATACGCAAGTGTGTTCGGGTTGGAAAAAACAGATGTGCTGCGGCCGGCAATATCGGCAAACAGGCTGCTGTCAAGCCAATCGTAAGTGGCTTGACCGAGCATATACTGCGCTATACCCGCAAATGAAATAAGTGTCGCCGAGATCAACACAAGTCTTATACAGGCAACGAGTCTTTGTCTGTTCTTCACGGTATTGACCGCAAGAAAGTAAACAAGCATCATGGACGCACGCAGGATGGCTTCGGTGGGATCGCCGCCGCCGGGAATAAAAAGTCCGCCCGCCAACGTAAGCAGAAGGAATGCCGTAACGGCAGCCTCGGCAGGACCGAACACCATCGTTCGTTTGCCGCGGAGAAGCTTTATCGTATATCCCACAGCCGACAGAAGTGTGACGGCTGCAAGTATCGCCGACGGATGTCCCGTGATACTGAGGAACGGTGCGGTAAGCAGCGCAAGCGAAACCCCGGACTCGGGATATGCCAGAAGCAATGAGATCAGTACAACAAGGAACAAAGCAAGCAGGAATATATACGGAGGAATGAAATACGTCAGCATTCCCGCGGCAATTCCCGCAATGATCGCCCAGCTGCGAACCGCTCCGGATACTGCAGTACGTGTACGGCGTCCCGCGGCCGAAGCTCCGCGCACATCGGAAAGCAGAGCACGTATCAGAACACTGCTGCCGAGTGCCGCCGAAAGCGTTTTTGTGCTGAAAAGCAGCGGCAAAGCCAGTATAATGAGCGCGATCCCGCAGAAAAGGTCGCGAAACGATGCAGCTGTCGCAAACAGAGCATACTTTTTTATAAGGAATATCAGCGATGTGTATATTCCGAATGTGGCAAAAAATGCACCGTATGTCTTTGCCGGGCAGCCAAGTGCCTTTGTCTTTAACTGCTCCGCGAGATTCATGAAAATGGATTTCTCAAAGCATCGCGCGATAAGACGCTTTGCACGTCGAACGATCCCGCGTCCGTGCGTGGCATGGCGGACCGCGGCGGCTATGACGGAGGAATCGAATTTTTCTTTTTTATCGGAATATGACGTCATGAAGGAACCGATAATACCGTTCTCGGTCTGTTCGCTGCATTTGTCGCACAGAGAACCGAAAACACTTTCGTTTTTCTCCTTGGCGTGACGATCGTTTTCAGGTCTTCTTTCTTTCGTTTCCGGCATACAGGTGTGTTCCTCCTTTCGTGCATTGTGAAATATATGCGAACTCAGTCTTCTTTGCCGTCAAGAAGATCCGGACGCATCTTTGCGGTCATTTCAGCCGCTTTTTCGGCTCTCCAGCGATCGATATTGGCGTGATGCCCCGAGATCAGTACATCGGGTACCTTTACGCCGTGAAATTCATATGGTCGGGTATACTGAGGGTATTCGAGCAGCCCGTCCGATAGGCTTTCGCTTTCAAAGCATTCGGGCGCAGACAAAACGCCGGGAACGGTCCTTGCCACGGCATCTACAAGTATGCAGGCGGGTATCTCTCCGCCCGTCAGCACATAATCGCCCACGGATATCTCCTCGTCGACTATTTCGTCTATTATCCGCTGATCCACACCCTCGTAATGACCGCAGAGTATGATAAGTCTGTCATAGTTCTTCGCTATTTCGACTGCACGCGCCTGCTTCAGCACGCGTCCCTTTGGCGACATGAATATCACCCGTGTGCTCAGACTTTCCCACTCCGGAGCCGAGCGCCTTACCGCATCGTAGCAATTAAAGATAGGCGGCGCTGCCATGAGCATTCCCTTTCCGCCTCCGTAAGGTGTATCATCCACGCGGCGGTTCTTATCCTCGCTGTAATCGCGGATATTGTACACGTTGACCTCGATAGCTCCGCTCCTGCGTGCCCTGCCGATTATACTCTCGGACAGCACCCTGTCGACAAGCTCGGGAAAAAGCGTCATTATATCGAATCTCATCATCAGTCGAACATACCTTCTATCGGACGTACGCGTATCGCGCTTTCGATATCCACCGATACGACGAATTCGGGCACGGCAGGCATCATCCGCTCGCCGTCAGGTGTTGCTATGCAGTAAATGTCCGAGGCTCCCGCATTAAAAACATCGGTAAGGACACCGTATTCCCTGCCCGTGTCGGCATCAATGACCGGCAGTCCGATAAGGTCCGCTATAAAATGTGCACCTTCCGGTACTGGAAGGTCGTTACGCGCGGCGTAAACGGTCAAGCCGCGCAGCTTTTCGGCATCCTCGGGAGTATCGGTCCCCTCGAGGTGTGCAAGCACAAAGCGCTTCTGCACCGACGCACGCATGATCGTGCATCGGCGGTAGGCACCGTTCTCAGCAAAGTAAATGCACGGAAGCGACGCGAGAACGTCCGGCGTGTCGCACCACGATTCAAGCTTGACTGTTCCGTCGAGCCCGTGTATATTTATTATCTTTCCGCATTCGAGGTATTCCGCCGGGGTATGCCGGACGGGGGTGATGTCAGATCCCATGTGACTCCTTGATTATCGGCAGGGAGGATATAATTCCCTTTGTTCGTTACAGATAGTATATCACATTCATATATTTTTTTCAATATTAGCGGACGTTTTTTGCACCTGAAACGCAATAGTTTACAATTCGTTATTGAAACGGCGAACAAAACGGTGTATAATGTGGGTAATATTTCATCCGGAGGATCACAATATGCCTGTTTTCTTGACATCAGAAGCCACAAGCAATCCTGCAAGCATGTGGACCACGGTCTTAATGATCGTTCTCATGCTGGCGGTATTCTATTTCTTCTTCATCCGTCCCCAGCGCAAGCAGGAAAAAGAAACTAATGAAATGCGCAACAACCTTGCGGTAGGCGATGAGATCGTCACGATCGGCGGAATAATCGGTATCATCATTGCCATCAGCAGTGAGGACACCGTAACGATCGTTACCAGCCGCGACCGCACACGCCTTCACATCCTGAAGAGCGCGATATCCAGAGTCACCGTTCCCGTAAACGGCGGCAATGACGACAAGTCTTCCGATTCAAAGAAGGACAAGAACGACGCCAAGTCCGATAAGAAAAAAGCCAAGGAAGACGAAGCCAAGGATCAGAAATCGGATAAATAATTTTCCTGATAAGTATTGCGATAAATATTACGCCCGCAGACCGCATGACGGTCTGCGGGCGTAATATTTTTTATTACCTACACATAGGATTTCATATGAATATCTGATGGAAAGGTTGGTACTGTTTTATGGATAGATCCGGTGGAAAAGCTGTTACGGTGTCGGAAAGGAAACGTCGCGGAGCTCCTGCCGGCGCCGGACTGTGGATTACCTCGCTGACCGGCGCGGCGGTGTCGGTGCTCTCGGGGCTCATTGCCCTGCTTCTGGCGGCTTTTGTCGCATATTCGTCGGAGGATCCGGACTCGATTGCATTCCCTCTTTCTGCGGCAGCGCTTTACATAGGCGCATTGGCGGGTGGGATCGTATGTTCGCACCGTGCGCACAGGACGGCCCTTGCCGAATCCGCAATAGCCGGAGCCGTACAGAGCGCACTTATGCTTATCGTTTCGGTCTTTCAGTCCGAACATTACAGGTATTCGCTCCTTTTAAAATTGCTGCTTCACGCCGGTGTATTTGCCGCATACATGCTCGGAGCATACCTCGCAAGACCTCGCATCAAACGCCCGGGGAGATCGCGTGCCGCCCGGAAAAGGCGCGCATAACAACGACGCAAAAAGTTTTTTCGGAAATTATTTTGTAATAGTTGCATCATGCGCATGCTCTGTTGCGCTTGATATTTGTTATTTGTGAATGAATAATTGGGCATTTTGACTATAAATCGCGGTTTTTGTTGACACCCGTTATTTTTGATGATAAAATTAGTTGATATTTTCAGCGGAAATATCGGACAACAACGCCGCCGCAAATGACAGCAAAGACAAAAAGCATCCCCGTGCGTCACGGACGACCGTTCGGGCCGGCGCTTATCATCTCAAGGTGCGGTGAGGCATCCCGCCGGCGCAGTTCGTGTCATGCCGGCACGACACGCCGTAAAACAGAGCAATGAAAGAACTCTTGATCAACACGGCTTTGAGCGATGAAGAAATGAAAAAGCTTCGCTCCCGTGAAGACCCGGCATTCCCCTACCTTTTTGCCATAGTGGGCGATATTTCGGTGAAATCCGAATATTGCCGCAACGTGCTGCTCGTAAGTGAGAAAAAGATCGACACCTACGAGATCGACACCGACCACTTCGGCAGGTCCGTTGCGCTTGATGAAGTCGAATCGGCTCAGAACAAGCGTATGTACGGCAACGCCCTTCTCCGACTCAAGCTGAAGAGCGGAGAGACGGTGAACATCTTCCGTTACACATTCAGCGTCAACGCCCTCAGTGAAGCCGCCGCGGGGTTCATAGGCACCGTCTCCTCGGGCGGTAACGTAGATGAAGCCTACGACTGCATGAAGGCTGTTTACGAAAAGCAGCTTTCTGTCTGCCCGAAGTGCGGCAGAACACTGTCGTCCCCGGGCGCCACCTGCATACATTGCGCAAGCAAGAAAAAGGTCGTGGCAAAGCTCGGCAAGTATCTGATACCCGAGATAAAACAGCTTGTGTTTTCGATCCTGCTAGCAGTTACGTCGACATCTCTTTCCCTTATCCCGCCGATGCTCACCAAGAGCCTTGTTGACGACATACTACCCAACAGAAATGCGGAAAAGCTGACATATGTTGCGATAGGGCTTGTCGCTTTGCATATCATGACTCATCTTATAGGCGCCGTACGCGGCACCGTGCTTCGCAAGGCGGGCGACAGGATAATACTTAACCTCCGCAATGATGTTTTTGAAAAAGCGCAGTATCTTCCGATGCGCTTTTACGACAAGACCTCCACCGGTGCGGTCATCAACCGTATAAGCGGAGACAGCAACACACTTCTCGGTTTCATGCTGCGTATAACGCAGGAGGTCGTGGTCGAATTCTTCAAAATGATAGGCATCATAGTTGTGATGCTCATCATGAACCCCAGGCTTACGCTCCTTTCCCTCATACCCGTGCCGCTTGTCGTTATCGGTGCACGTATATTCGGGAAAAAGATAAGACCGTTCTATTTGCGCATATGGCGCCGCTGGACGGCTGTCGCGTCTGTGCTTACGGATACGATCCCCGGCATACGCGTCGTCAAATCATTTACAAATGAGGAAGGCGCGGCAAAACGGTTCAAAAAAGAAAACCAGGAATGGTACAATACCGACGCAAGCGCCGCGGCGATACTCAATGCGTTCCCGGCGATAGTTAACACGCTTATAAGCATCGGATCGGTGATGATCTGGGTATTCGGCGGAAGAATGGTGATAAACGGCAGTGCCGAGCTCACTCCGGGTCTGCTCGTGTCGTTTATCTCGTATGCGTCGATGTTTTACGGACCGGTCAACTTCTTTGCCAATCTGTATGATTCCTATCAGTCGGCGCTGGCATCATCCGAAAGGATACTTGACATTCTTGACGCCGAGCCGGAGCACGACTTCGGAAAGGGTAATGTCCTCCCCGGTATAAAGGGAAAGATCGAGTTCAAAAACGTCAGCTTCTCATTTGACCGCACCAAAAAGACGCTTAAAAATATCAATCTGACGATAAACCCCGGAGACATAGTGGGTATCGTCGGAACGACGGGATCCGGCAAGTCCACACTTATAAATCTCTTTATGCGTTATTATGACCATTACGACGGAGAAATATATGTTGACGGCGTCAATATCAAGGACATTGATATGCAGTATTACCGCGGTCAGATAGGATTTGTTCAGCAAGAACCGCTCATGTTCCACGATACGATATTCAACAATATCGCATACGGGATCGAAAACTGTCCCGTGGAGCGTGTGCTTCAGGCTGCCGATGTTGCCAACGCTCACGAGTTTATCGTTCGCCAGCCCGACGGCTATGATGCCGTTCTCGGCGAACGCGGCGTAGGACTTTCGGGCGGTGAACGTCAGCGAGTCTCAATAGCCCGCGCGGTGCTCAAAAACCCGAGCATTCTGGTGTTTGACGAAGCGACCGCTTCCGTCGACTCCGAGACCGAGCACCTGATACAGGAGGCTATCGAACGGCTGATCTCCGGCAGGACCACGATTATGATCGCGCACAGACTTTCCACGCTCAGCAAGGCGAACAAGATCGTTGTTGTCGACAACGGCGAGATAATCGAATGCGGTTCACCCGAAGAGCTGCTTGCCGCCAAGGGCAAGTACTACCGGCTCGTTGAAATACAGTCGATGTCGGACAAGCTGACACGCGCCAAAGCGGAAAGCCGCTTTGATTGACGGAGGTGACCGCAATGTCAATGAAATTTCTCGATAAATCGGCAAAAATAGAACTTACCGATGTTTTCAATGTATCGCTCACTCTCGGCGACGGCACAGAATACGACGAGGTAGAGCTTCGCAGGCTCTTCCCCATTTCAGACAGAGATCATTACATCTCCCTTATCGACAAAAACGAAAAAGAGATAGCCATGATAAGGAGCTATGACGACATTACGCCAGAATCGGCTGCGGCGGTAAAGGCATGCTTTAACGATTATTATCTCATTCCGAAGATAACAAAGATCATTGAATGCTCGGATGCAACCGGTGCACTTATCATGAAGGTCGAAACAGATCACGGACCTATAAAATTCAGGATCCGCAACCGACACAGTGATATGAAGGTATATCCCGAGGATCGCGTGATAATACGCGATTCGAGCGACAACAGATATGAGATAGAAAGCCTTGCGGCGCTTGACCGCAAGAGCTGGATACTCATCTCGAGCTTCCTTTGATATACAATTACCCGTACAGGGGCTGCTGCGTTTTTACGCAGTAGCCCCTGTTTTCGGCTTGCCGATATTGACTTATCAAACTTTGAGTGTTATAATATAATGATATTAAATTGCAAAATGACACGAAAAGGAAAACTCATTTATGGAAAGCGACAAACTCGGCAAAGAACCGATAGGACGGCTCATATTCAGAATGGCATTGCCCACGGTAACGGCTCAACTGGTCAACCTACTCTACAACATTGTTGACCGCATATTCATCGGGCATATACCGGAGGTCGGCAATACCGCCCTCACCGGTGTCGGCGTGGTCCACCCCATCATCGTCATCATTTCGGCATTCAGCGCCTTTTTCGGTAACGGCGGCGCTCCTCTTGCGGCGATAGCGCTCGGCAGAGGCGACCGCGACAAGGCAGAAAAGATACTCGGTAACTGCGTTACAATGCTGACGGCATTGTCCGTTATCCTGCCTACGGCGGTCTTTATATCAATGAAGCCGCTTCTTTATGCCATTGGTGCCAGCGAAGCTACATATACATATGCTACGGATTATCTTTCGATATATCTGCTCGGGACTGTCGCAGTACTTCTCACCATGGGACTTGCGCCGTTTATAGTCGCCCAGGGACGTTCTAAGCTTGTGATGGTCGCCACCGTTGCCTCGGCGCTGACCAACATCGTGCTCGACTGGCTCTTCGTGAATATATTCTCAATGGGTGTACGCGGCGCGGCGATCGCCACCGTCATGTCTCAGACGGTAAGCGCCGTATGGTTCATGATATTCCTTTGCAAGAAAGCGGATTCCATCACCATAAAACCGAAAAATCTCAGGGTCGATTTCCGTGTGCTGGGATCGATAGCTGCGATAGGAATATCTCCGTTCGTAATGTCAAGCACCGAGAGTCTTATAGGCTTTGTTATGAACAGCGGGCTCCAGAAATACGGCGGCGACGCATACGTGGGTTGCCTGACCGTGATGCAGAGCGTTATGCAATTCGTGAGTACACCTATGAGCGGATTCACTCAGGGCGTCACCCCGGTGATCAGCTACAACTACGGTGCGGGTAACCGTGAACGCGTTGTCAAGGGTATAAAGGTGATATTCGGAGTCATGGTGACTTATAACTTTGCATTTGTGCTCTCCTCTATGCTGTTCCCCGGATTTTTCGCACAGATATTTACCGATAATCAGGCGCTTATCGACCTCACTGTACGTACAATGCCGGTATTCATGGCGGGCATGCTCGTATTCGGTATACAAAGAAGCTGCCAGACTATCTTTGTCGCAATGAGGGAAGCTCCCGCGTCGCTTTTTGTCGCGCTGCTCCGTAAGGTGATACTTCTTGTTCCGCTCGCGATCGTACTTCCCCGCCTCGGGCTCGGCGCTTTCGGGATCTATCTTGCCGAGCCGATATCAGACGGTGTTGCGGCATTGACGTGCGGAGTGCTGTTTGCGTGCAAGATAAGAAAAATGCTCGGCGGTATGGGCAATACTCAGATCAAGTAAGAACAGGATCGCGGATAACGAAAGGGGGCAAGGCACCGGTGCGTTTTGACCGTGAAAAAAACTGTCTTTTTATCGGCGTGCGTGAGTTTTGCCGCGTTTCGTGTACATCCGGAGATATAGATCTGCGAAAAAGTCAGATCGAAACGGATACCGACAACCATAAAATACTCGAATCCGGAGCCGGAGAGGGAGCTGAGATCGAGCGCGAGCTTGAACTTACCGTTCCGTTTACGGATTTTAATGTCTGCCTGCGCGGAAGAGTCGATATAGTACACCCGGCATCCGACGACGGACGAACTACCCTGCCGTATGAGGTGGAAGAGATAAAAACCGTGCCTCCGCAGATGCTCGGCGGAGCACCGGCAGTTCAGCACACGGCGCAAATGCGGCTTTATGCTCTCATGTTCTGTGAATCGAGAGGGGTGGAGCGTATCTGCTGTAGACTGACATATGTTTCGCCGGACGGTTCAAAAAAACGCTCGTTTACCGAAAAGCATTCGGCGGACGATTTGCGCTTCTACCTTGCGACACTGCTTGAAAAAGCAGCCTTCAGACTTTACGATGAGCGTGACCGCATACTTACGCGCCGCGCATCGGCAGAAAGCGCAAAGTTTCCGTATCCCGAGCTTCGCAGCGGTCAGCGAGATCTTATAAATTCGGTTTATTCCGCCATGAAGGGCGGGAGAAGGCTGTTTGCACAGGCGCCTACCGGAATCGGAAAGACCGTTTCCACGCTTTACGGTGCGATCCGGGCGCTCGGCGACGGTTTCGGCTCGCGCATCTTTTACCTCACGGCAAAGGCAAGCACGCGGCGTGAGGCATACCGCGCGGCGGCGGCACTTGCCGGGGCGGGGCTCGGACTGCGTACTGTGGTGCTTTTTTCGCGTGAACAGTGCTGCACCAATCCCGCTGCCGGACCGGGCGGAGGCAGCTTGTTCTGCAACCCCGATTCCTGTCCTTATGCGCGCGGATATTACGACAGGCGTGACGATGTTCTGCGTGCATTGACCACACTTTATCATGGCTTCAGCCGCAGCGCGATCATATCCGCTGCATCGTCGGCCGGCGTTTGTCCGTATGAACTCTCGCTTGATCTCGCCGAGCTTTGCGATATAATAATCTGTGATTACAACTACGTTTTCGATCCAGCGGTGCGCCTTCGTCGTTTTTTTGCGGAGGGCGCGGAGGGCGATTCGCTGCTGCTCGTTGACGAGGCGCACAACCTTCCGGACCGGGCACGCAGCATTTATTCGGCAGACTTCAATACCGCTTACCTCAGCGATTTCGGCACATATATTCCGTCGTTGGGCGATAAAATAAAAGAAAATGCCGAAGAACTCATAAAGCAGCTTAAAAAACTGCGTTCGTACTGCTCAGATAATCTATACCGAAATGACGACGGCAGCGAGGTCGGGTATTACGTGGGACGGGATATCCCGACTGGAATCGGAGACAGCATAGCAGCGCTCGGAGATGCTTGCGAATCATATCTGAGGGTGAATTCCGCCTCGGCGCGAGCCGAAGCATCCCCCGCCGTATTTGCCTGCTCGTCTATGGCGCGTCTTTGTCGCAAGTGGCGCTCGGCTGCCGACGCATATGATGACCGTCGTTACCGCACATATATCGACATCTCGGGCGGGAATATTTTACTGCGTCAGTACTGTCTCGACCCGTCGGAAGCTGTCGACGCAGCCATGAACAAAATACGTGCCGCGGTGTTTTTTTCGGCGACCCTTACGCCTTACGACTATTTTTCGGAAATACTCGGCGGCGGGCGAAATGCCGAATATCTTTCGTTGCCCTCCCCGTTTCCGCAGGAGAATCTTTTCATTGCCGCCGTGACATCTGTAAGCACGCGGTATGAGGACAGAGAAAAATCCGCAAGACGAATGTCCGGTGTGATAACAGCCGCGGTATCTGCGCGCGCGGGCAATTATATCGTTTATTTTCCTTCGTACCGGTACCTTGATGCCGTGTATTCATGCTTTACAAAAAAACATCCGGGCGTCAGGGTGATAAAGCAGACTCCGAAAATGTCTCAGCAGGAAAAGGAGGCTCTGATCTCCTTTTTCGGTGACGATAAAGGCGTTCTGCGCGTCGGCTTCTGTGTCCTCGGCGGAAGCTTTTCGGAGGGAATGGACCTGCCGGGAGACCGGCTCATCGGAACTGTGATAGCCGGCGTCGGATTGCCGGGACTTTCATTTGAGCGCAATCTTATCAGGGATTATTATCAAAACAAGGTCGAGGACGGCTACAACTACGCCTATACCTACCCCGGCATGAACCGTGTTCTTCAGGCGGCTGGGCGTGTAATACGCCGACCGACCGACCGCGGAGTGGTCATCCTCGCCGATGACAGATATGCCGCGCCGCCGTATACGACTCTTTACCCGCCTCACTGGAAGCGCATCAGGCGCATTGACAACATTGCCGATCTGCCGCAGGCGCTGCGCGCTTTCTGGAACTGATCTTTGGTTCAAAAAAATATTTTTGCATTACAGCGATTTTATTCTTGCCTATGCAGGCGTTATATGCTATAATATAGGTTGCCGAGTTTGCAAAACCTGCAAAACGTGCAGTCCGAAGTTGCATGGCATACGAAATCGCTGAGAAACGCCGTGTCAGATAAAAGAAAGGACGATACAATCATGAAACGAATCCAAATCAAACAGATCTATAACGATCCCGCCGCTTTCACGTCGGCTGAGATCACGGTTGCCGGTTGGGCGCGCACCATCCGTTCAAGCAATGTGTTCGGCTTTATCGAACTTAACGACGGTTCGTATCTTAAGAATCTTCAGGTGGTGATCGAAGAGTCAAAGCTCTCCAACTACCGCGACATAGTAAAGCAGAACATCGGCGCCTCTTTTATCATAAAAGGAATGCTCGTTCTCACTCCCGAAGCCAAGCAGCCTTTTGAACTTAAGGCTTCAAGTGTGGAGCTTGAGGGTGCATCGACCCCCGACTACCCGCTTCAGAAAAAGAAACACACATTTGAATATCTTCGCACTATCGCGCACCTTCGCCCGAGAAGCAACACATTCAACGCCGTTTTCCGTGTGCGTTCCTGCGTTGCTTATGCAATCCACAGCTTCTTCCACGAGCGCGGATTTGTTTATGTCCACACGCCGCTCATTACAGGCTCCGACTGCGAGGGCGCCGGCGAAATGTTCCAGGTGACCACTCTTGACATCAACGATCCGCCCCGTACGCCGGACGGTCAGGTCGACTACTCCAAGGACTTTTTCGGAAAAAAGACCGGACTTACGGTTTCAGGTCAGCTCAATGTTGAGACCTTTGCAATGGCGTTTGCCAATGTATATACTTTCGGTCCCACATTCAGAGCCGAGCGTTCCTACACGCAGCGTCACGCCGCCGAGTTCTGGATGATCGAGCCCGAGATGGCTTTCGCCGATCTTAACGACTACATGGACACAGCTGAGGCTATGATAAAATGTGTAGTGTCCGCCGTTCTCAGAGAATGCCCTGCCGAGATCGAATTCTTCAACAAATTTATCGATACTTCCCTGCTCGAACGTCTTAATTCGCTTGTTTCCAGCGACTTCGGCAGAGTAACCTATACAGAGGCTGTAGAGCTTCTGCAGAAGAGCGGTCAGAAATTCGATTATCCCGTAAAATGGGGCATCGACCTTCAGACCGAGCATGAAAGATACCTTACCGAACAGATATACAAAAAGCCGGTATTCGTCACCGATTATCCACGCGATATCAAGGCTTTCTATATGCGCCAGAACGATGACGGCAAAACCGTCGCTGCCGCGGATATGCTGGTTCCCGGTGTCGGTGAGCTGATAGGCGGTTCGCAGCGTGAGGAAAGACTTGATAAGCTCGAAGAAGCGATAGGACGCTTCGGTCTTGATCCCGCGCAGTACGACTGGTACTGCGATCTGCGCCGCTACGGCGGTACAAAGCACGCGGGCTTCGGTCTCGGCTTTGAACGCATGATAATGTATGTCACCGGGATGACCAATATCCGTGACGTCGAAGCGTTCCCGCGTACGACCGGAAGCGCAGATTTCTGATTTAACATCCCATATTCCGGCACACGGTGTCATGTGAACCGTGTGTCCGCCAAGAAAGGCAAAGTCATAATGAAATATACCGAAATGACCGACTCCCGCCTTGAGGAGATCTACGGTTCGCTCATAAAAGAATACAACGGCTATAAGTCTCAGGGATTAAAGCTTGATCTTTCGCGCGGAAAACCGAGCAACGCTCAGCTTGATCTTATGACCGGAATGCTCGACTGTATCTCGAAAGCCGAGGACTGCCGCTCGGCAGACGGCTTTGACTACCGTAACTACGGTCTTCTCGAAGGTGTTCCCGAAGCGAAAAAGCTGTTTTCGAATCTTCTTTCAATACCCGAAAAGAATATAATCGTCTGCGGCAACTCATCGCTTAATCTTATGTATGACACGGTCGCACGTGCCATGCTGTACGGCGTCGCAGGCACCGAGATCCCGTGGGTAAAGCAAGGAAAGATCAAATTCATCTGCCCATCACCGGGATATGACCGCCATTTCAGCATATGCCAATCGCTTGGGATCGAGATGATAACTGTAGCAATGACACCTACGGGTCCCGATATGGATGCAGTCGAAGCACTCGTCAGCGCCGACCCGCAGATAAAGGGCGTGTGGTGCTGCCCCAAGTATTCTAACCCCGACGGTATTACATATTCCGATGAGACTGTGCGCCGCTTTGCCGCACTCAGACCCGCTGCGCCGGATTTCCGTATCTTCTGGGATAACGCGTACGCCGTGCACGATCTTTATGACGATGCCGACACGCTTCTCGATATATTCACGGAGTGCAAAAAACAAGGCACAGAGGATTATGTTTTTTACTTTGCCTCGACCTCCAAAATATCCTTCCCCGGTTCGGGAGTTGCGATATTTGCCGCGTCCGACCGCAACCTTGCTCAGATCAAACCGATACTCGGTACACAGACCATAGGATTTGACAAGATAAATCAGATACGTCACGTAAAATATTTCGGCAATGCCGATAATATTCGCCATCACATGAAGGTGCTCGCCGACCTTATACGTCCCAAGTTTGAGATAACTCTCAAAACACTTTCGCGCGATCTCGACGGTACAGGCGCCGCGCGCTGGACGCATCCGAAGGGCGGTTACTTTATCAGCCTTTACACACTTGACGGCTGCGCAAAGCGTACCTATAACCTTTGCCTTGAAGCGGGCGTAAGACTTACGACCGCCGGTGCGACATATCCCTACGGAAACGACCTTCACGATGCAAATATAAGACTGGCGCCGACCTTCCCGTCAGACGATGAGCTCCAGAGCGCCATGAACGTTCTTACCTGCTGTGTTAGAATGACCGCAATCGAAAAAATACTTGCCGAAAGGCATCTTGCAACAGAATAAAACATCCTGCGGGGGCTGCTGCGCATATGCGTTGCGGCTCCCGCAAGCAATACATGAGAAATGAAAAAAACGACGCAAAGGCTTGTAAATCCATTCGAATACAGCGACACGAACAAAAGATATTACACATTTGAATATTTCTGTCGAAAAAAATACGGCGGCAGGTGCGTAAAAATTCCGCTTGACGCAGGTTTCACTTGTCCGAACATTGACGGCACCTGCGGTCACGGCGGGTGTATATACTGTTCCCCGCGCGGCAGCGGAGACAGCATTCCGGAAATGCTCTCTGTGCGTGAGCAGTATAATGCGGGACGCGCCGCTATGTCAGCAAAATGGGATGTGAGCCGCTGCATACCGTACTTTCAGGCACACACGAATACATATGCACCGACATATGTGCTCTCCCGCCTGTTTAACGAGGCGCTCACATATGACAGTGCAATTGGGCTTGATATTGCCACACGCGCCGACTGCCTTCCTCCCGATGTGTGCGCGCTTTTTGCCGAAATCGCCGAAAAAACAGATCTCACTGTCGAGCTGGGGCTTCAGAGTTCAAATGATGATACGGCACGTCTTATCGGAAGAGGACATGATTTTGCGGCATTTCGCGATGGGTACGCAAGGCTTCGCGCTGCGTCAGATAAGATCTCCGTTTGCGTTCACATCATTCTGGGCTTGCCCGGCGAGGACGATGAAATGATGATGCAGACCGTGCGGGACACCGCCGAGCTCCATCCCGAATTTGTCAAACTGCATCTTCTTCACGTCCTGCGCGATACGGCTTTAAGCTGCATGTACCGCGATGGCAGGTACACACCGCTTACAGAGGAACATTATGTATCGCTCGTCGTATCGGCTCTTGAACTTCTTCCGCCTGATACCGTAATAGCACGTTTGACCGGTGACGGTATGGCAAACTCTCTTGAGGCACCGCTGTGGAGCACGCGCAAAATCGCCGTAATTAACGATATAGACAAGCTCATGTACGCACGCAACACCTTTCAGGGGAAGACTTTGGCGCGGCTGACACCGCCGTTTCCATTATTTTAGGGGTTACATTATTGCTTTGTGTGGATTATAATATTATCAGAAGGCTTAGCACCCCCGGGTGCCGGTCAGTGCCAATGAAAGGCAGGGTGATATCCACGGAGCTTATTGTTATCAATGAAAATAAACTGAAAGTAATGCTTTCCGACGAGGAAATGATAAAATACGACATCGACCGCCTCGGCGACGGCGCAGTACAGGGTACGCGGCGGGCTTTCAGAAATATGATAGACGAAATAAAGAACAGGACCGGATTTGATGCCGACAGCACAAAGCTATGTATCCAGCTCTATCCGTGTCACAGCGGCGGGTGTGAACTTTATCTTACAAGGCTTTGCGGCACGGACAGCGTATACGAAAACGCATCGCCGGACGACACGAAATTTGATTATTCGGAACTGGCGACGACCGACTTTGAACGTATCCGCGGTGACGTTTACGGGTTTGAGAACCTTGCCGAGTTGATTTCGGCATGTCGCGCATTTGATATCCGCTTTCCCGCAAGAACCGCGACCGCTTACATAGACGATTCGGGCGGCACGATGCTTGTATTTGAAAACAAACTTTCCGAAAAAGAAAGATCGCTGATCGAAGAATTCGGGCAGTCACAAAGAGGAGAAGCAGTGCGTAAATACATACCGGAGCATTGCCTGAGACTTTTTGACGGGAATGCCGTTTCTGCGCTTGCCGTATTCTGGTGAGGCCCCTTGTCTCACGCAAAGCATCGAGATTTGACTTTGCGGATCTTTTGTGCTATAATATACACAGTGTCTCTGCAGCAGACTGCAACTCTGACACAAGAAAGGAATGACATAAAAATTTGTATCAAAAAGATCTCTGCTTCAAAGATCGGAAAATTCATCGGAACATTTGAGCTGAACACACACGACTGCTGTATTGCGGCGCTTGGCAGCGCCGTTCTTGCTTTCGGGCTTTACAATGTTCACTCGATCTCCGAAGTTACGGAGGGCGGAGTCCTCGGGCTCACGCTGCTTCTCGACCACTGGTTCGGTATATCACCTGCATTTTCGGGTTTTGTGCTCAATGCAGCGTGCTATCTGATCGGTTGGCGCTCTCTCGGACGGCGCTTCATCGCATATTCTGTCCTGGCTTCGGGCGCTTTTTCGCTCGTTTATAAAATATGCGAGCTGTTTCCACCCATCTTTCCGCAAATTGCCGAAATGCCGCTGCTCGCGTCGGTAGCAGGCGCGCTTTTTGTAGGTATCGGCGCCGGGCTTTGCGTCCGCGTCGGAGGAGCTACAGGCGGTGATGATGCGCTGGCTATGAGTATTTCAGAGCTTTTGCACGTCAAAATTCAATCGGTGTACCTGGTAAGCGACATTGTTGTGCTTCTCTTATCACTTACATATATACCTTTCCGCAGGATAGCTTATTCCCTGCTCACCGTTATAATCTCGGGTCAGCTCATCGGAATCGTGTCGCGCGTCAAACTCCCGCTTTCATCCGCGAAGTCAGAGAAATGACGTAGTCCGCAATATCTGCCGCGGCTTTCGGATTGATATACTT
>ENA-OROL01000045-OROL01000045.1-human-gut-metagenome-genome-assembly--contig:-NODE-45-length-114069-cov-3.759951_pt1 | contig 114069 bp, 143 predicted proteins | sample MGYA00242128_ERZ509048 | MGnify/ENA primary metagenome ERZ509048 (study PRJEB26280, sample SAMEA2338750) | human gut metagenome | biome: human gut; feature: human-associated habitat; material: faeces...
AGAGCCTGTAATGCTTCACCGAAGGACATATTCTGACCCGTGTAATTAGGATTCATCACATCTTCTGACGTGATACCTAACATCTCCATTCGCTCCCAAAGTTTACGACTATACTCTTCCATAGCCACTTGCTGCCCACCCATGACAGCCATCATCTTCTCTGAGAGTTCTACTCCGTTAGGATTTTTGAGGAAGTTGCTTAACTTCCCAATCCGTTCATTCAGTTCATTATACTCCTGAATGAGTCTTACTTTAAATGCTTCCATAATCTACTTTATATAATCTTGATTGTTATCTAACCATTGCTGAATGGTGTCCACCAATTCCTTTGTCTCCTTTCCATTGAGCCACACCCGTGTGACCATGATGCTATGCTCATAGATGTTATACGACAGCCGTATAGAACCGTTCTCAATTGAATGTTCGTTCACATTGAAACGGATATCAACATCGCTCAATTCTTGAAGACATTCGTGGAAGTCCATAGCCTGTGACGGTGTGAGTTCAATAACCTCATCAGGCTCGTACAGGCTCCAGCCCACAACCAATGAACATTCAACATTCTTCGCCTCAAGTTCTTCTTTGAGTTGAGCAGGGTTCAGTCTTCCCTCGAACCCCAATAGGGTTTTCGTCAGCACTATGCCTCTGAAATTCTTGTACATTACATGAATATTCCTTCTCATATTTCCTTTCCGAATTGTTTAAGTTCTTCTATTATTCTATCCCGATGTTCCTGTTTGATATCACGGGTTCTTCCTATCCGTTCCGATTTCAGTATTTCAAGCCTACCATCCTCGTGAACCTTTGCCGTGGTCTTCACTGCGATATCGTTACCGTAACCAAAGTCCACACCAATGATGATGTCATTGTTCTGAGCGAAGTGTATCATGGTATTATCCCCAAGTTAGGTTCATTCTCGTGTTCCTTGATATACGCTTGACATTCCTCGAGCGTTCCGTAGAAGCGATAATATTCGTCAGGCGAACAGCCTATCGAAGTATCTATTACTGCATGAGTCTTTTCCTTTTCCATGACCTTTACTTTGTTTGAGTTGAACCACTTATCCACCAGTCGGGGATATAATCATAACTATTCATAATCTTCTTTCGTTTTTAATTTAGGGAATGAGACGTCTAACAGTCGTTCTAAGAAACTTTCCTATTCGGTGCTGACATCTCATTCGGTTTACTAATTACTTTCGCTTACAGGAAGCAAGAACACCTTATCAAAGTTCTTGATGACTGACATTGACGTAACATCACTGTCCACCATAACTTTACCGTTCTTGATTTCCCTTACTGTATAGAGAGTCCCGTACACGTTCTTCACTGTCTTGAACCTGTCGCCAACCCTCAACTCTTCCAACTTGACTTCTTTATACCCTGAGCCATCGCCAAGACACAGAACTTCCTGGTCTTTGCTGTTTACCCGTACACAGTGAGGACAGGCATGACAGGCTGAACTCCCTATCTTGCAGCCTCCGTGAATGTTGCAGTCAGGCTGTAACTGGTTCCCTTCGAACCAAAACTTCATCTTTAACATATTACCAACATCTTGCAAAGTTACTCAATTTCTTACCACATCTACGACACTTCTGATAATGACCTGTTACATAGTGTCCTCCCTTGCGAGACTTCCCTCCTTTACGGTTCAGAATGTTCTGTTTACCACGCCAGCGTTCTTCTATGACCGTTACAGGTTGATGACCGAACCAATCACACAGGGTCTGTCGCCATTTCCTGATTAGGGATTTTTGAATCTTCTTCCACTTCTTCATACGTTGCGTTGAATCGTTTCTCAGACATGATAAATAACTCTCCCGTCTCGTCCGTGAACACCATATCCCCACGAGATACACACTTTGTTCCACCGTCACCTATGGCTTCGATGTAACACCCTTCACGGCTCGTGAACTGTTGGTCAATATGGTAGTCGTTGGCTTTCAACTTCTCTACCACTTCGCTGAATGTATCATCGCTCAACTGAACGATGTCAAACATTCCTGAAACTTTCGCTTTAAACTTCTTTTTCATTCTTCTCTGGTTTTTGATGTTTAAAATACTTTTCGCCAAATACCTTGTTTATCCCGCCACCAACCATGAAGCCACCTGCACACAATAGGAACACTCCCAATTCGTTCAGATTTGTCTTGATGTACCCGTTGGTCACGACGTCCCAAATAAGACAGAAGCACACCACTAAACCAATGATGGCTCCTATAATTACGGACAGCAGCAAGGCAAACGATTTACTGCTGTCCAATGTCCCTGACTTAACAAGAGACCTGAAATAACTTGTCATTCTCATACCTGTATAGCGTTATGACGAACTCCTCTTTTATTTGTGGAGGACATCATCGTATGCCTGCAACTCTATAAGTTCAATGAGGTCTCGCTTCGCTCTATGCATAGCGTTCTTGACCTGTTGAAGAGTGAACCCCAGTTCATCAGCCATTTCTTCGTAGGTGAAGTCATCAAAGAACCGCATCTGAATAACCCGTCTTGATGTTGACGGCATCTTCTGCATGACGCTCTTTACATATTCTATTCGCTGATTGAACGACAGGGATTCTTCAGGTGTACGGCTGTCGTCTATTACTTGTAACGTAGGTCGGTCATCCTCGGTATCGTCGAACCCCTCATCAATGCTGACGATATTCACTCGGTTCTTCTTACGACAATAGTCTATCGCACAGTTCCTACCGATACGAACTAACCACGCACTCAATTGATAGTCTGGTTGAAAGCGTTCCAACCGCTCGAAAGCCTTTTCGAAAGTTTCCATTACGATGTCGGCTGTTAAATCTTTGTCATTGATAATCTCACCAATCTGAATAGTGAGGATAACATTGTACTTCTTGAATATCGTTGTAAAGGCATCCTGGTCGCCACATAAGGCTCTTTGAACCAGACCGAAGTCCTTCTCGCGATGTGATGTTTTCTTTCTCATGATTACACTTGTTTGATTTACGGAAGCAAATATATGTATAAAGATTGACATATCAAAAGAAATCCCCGATTATTTTCGGGGAAATCATTAATCGTCGTCTTCGTCGTCGTTTGCCTCTCCTATTTGTTTGTAGAAGGATTTGTTCTTACAGGCTGCTGCCATCATGTTTATTGCTAATATATCTTCCATTGTGAGGTCACTGTCTTTCTTCTTTGACCGCTGGGCTTCATACTCATCACAGGTCTCCGAAGGATACATCTTGAATTTATCGTAGTAGGCTATCTGAAACAGTTCTCTCATTCGTTTACGTTCAGCCAGATAGTTCTTTCTGTGCCATTCCCACATCTGACTAAACTCAATATATTCAGCACGGGTGAACTTACATTTCACTATCTTCTTACGACCTCTCTTCCACAGTTCAACTTCCTTGAGATAGCGTTCAGTCGTTCCATATATACTGACGTACAACTGTAAGAACAGTTTCTGGACTGATGTTCTCATCTCGAACTCATACCACTGTTTCTCTTCTTCATCAAGTTTTGACTCATCGATGCCGTATTTCTCGCACAAGGCAGACAATAGGATTTTTGCGTTCGTGGCTTCACCACCTACTCCTCTTTCGGCAAGAGCCTGTAATTTACGTATCTTAAGCAAGATACCAGTCGGGACGGATTGTTCTTTGAATTCCATATTACATTGGTTTTATTGATTTGACTGTACAAATGTAGTGGTTCAGATTGAGATATCAAAGAGTTTCCTCGGGAATTCTTCAAAATAAATTGAGCCGAACTTCCCAGTCCGGCTCAACCTCGCAATATTTAAGTGCAATCCAACGGCAGATTTACCGCACTATTATAACGTGATTACACCCGTTTCATCACATTCGTAAAGAATACGAATGTCGGGTATGGGCTTCTCGGATTAGCGATAACACGATGTTTCACGAACCCATTTTCTAACAGGAACTTCGCAAGACATTTAGAGGCTTCTACATATCCGTAATTGATATCATGCGCAAGCCGTCTATCCGCCTGAAACGCTTTCTCGAGCGTATCCTGTCTATATACCTGATATCTCAACTCAATTTGTTGCGGAGGACAATCATGTCCAGCAACTATTCCGGCACCAAGGAAATCCTCAACTGGAAGGAACGGCATACGATACAGTTCCGTTGGAATCATTCCTGGTATAGTAATAGCACTATCCCCGTGCCAAGCCGTGTCATGAACCTTTTTCACGAATGGCTCAATGGTTTCCTTCATGACCTTATAATCGTCATAGAGTCCTCTACGACCATCTTCCCAGCCTTCCTTATAAACAGGCTCCAACGCTTTAACACTAAACAATAGACGGAACGCCATCTTCATACGTTCCCACACACTTCTGTTTCTTGGCTCATCTTTCATATCTACGAAATTATTTGTGAGGGAGCGTGAACTCCCTCTGGTTATTAGTTATCATTTCCAAACAGTTGTCGTTCAACTTTAAAGCCTCTCTTCCAGGTCTTATTCTGACGACCGCATACGCAATTATACGTTTCCCGAAAGAACAGGGTTAAATCATCATCCTTGACATCTTCCTTACAAAACCCGTCAAACCATGCCCAGATGTTAGGACGGTACTCAATACCAATCTCTATTTTCATAAAGTCAGGATTAGGAACTTTATCGGTTTCCCAACGTCTGATAGTCGGGTCCCACTTGTTTACTTCGAACCGTAAACCTTTACTCTCAGCAGCCTGTTTTAATTCTATTAAAGTCTTCATATTATTCCGTTGATTTATTGTTTGACGCAACAAAGTTAGTCATTCTTTTGATATATCCAATGATTTATCCGGAATATTCTTAGATTTTCCTGAAGATTTTATTCTTTGTACCTTTGTACTCGTTATATAACTGTTTATAAACTCTTTAATATTAAAGGAAAATGATTAAGACTGGTTTAACTGAAGAGGAACTCGAACGTAGTGCCCTCTTGCTGAATGGTTTACTTGCTGACCACTTCACGCTTATGCTGAAGACTTGGCAGTTTCATTGGAATGTCGTAGGAGACTCGTTTGGTTCCTATCACGAGGCTATGCTGAAACTCTACGAAGAAGAAATTGAACGTGTTGATGATGTTGCTGAACGTATCCGTGCTCTGGGTAAACGTCCGCTGGGTTCTATGGAAGCAATGTTACAAAACAACCACATCAAAGAATTCGGTATGGGTGAAGCCGTTCCACAGGCTCTTGACATGTGGAAAATCATTCGTGACGACTGGGATAAGTTGATACGCTCTATCAGAGACATTCACAAACAAATCCCCGAGAATGACCTCGCCACTCTTAACTTCCTTGAGGACATGATTGAAAGCATGGAAAAGGAAGCGTGGATGGTGCGTTCTTACAATGTTACTCCGACAGGTATTTAGAAGCCTGTACACAGGTAAACAAAACAGGGTGAGTCTTTCGGCTCACCCTTTCTTTTTACGAATATCGAACTGTTCCTGATACTCTCAATGTATCTCCCGGAGATATTGTTATAGTTGAAAATCTAACTTCTTGCTGAGAAGTGAATGTTCCCTTGACTAAAGTTTGTCCATTTAGCGTGATGTCAATACTTTCATTCTTTCCAGATGAAATAATTAGGTTGCATTTGTTTGTCGTGAACGTCCGACTCCCTGTCCATTGAACTTCCCCAGATATCTGTTCAGTATTTTTCTCGCCTGAATTCATTATCTCAATCCTTTCACACAAACTGATATATTCGCTTTCGTTGTTTGTATTTATCAGCCTTAAATAAAGTCTTGACGTTACCCGTTCATAAAGCAAATTGTTAAACTGAATAGAACCTGTTTTAGACGCTGTAAAACGTCCTTGAGCCTGACTAACTTCAATGGTTCTTGTCATACCCCCCCGAAATGGTTATCGTGGTAGAGCGAGCATCACCATAATTGGCTCCTGCCTGAACGGTCACTTCCTGTGACCCCCAGAGTCTGGGGTGATTGTCAAAAAGTCTTTTTGCATAATCTTTGAAATTAAATTGTTAAACGAAATTTATTTATGATTGCTTCGAAGCCTTATGTATTTCCACCACGCATAGTGTTTACGGGTCTTAAGATAGTCAGGGTTCTCATCATTATTGTGAGCCTCTTCCTCAAGACTGATATCGTGATATGCGCAGTTCTGTTTCTTATGAAACAGCCTGATAAGTAGGTACTCAACCCCATACCACAGGTAGAAGAACACCCAGAGCATCTCCTTCATTTGAGCCGTGTGTATCGACTCGTGCGTGATTGTTGACTCCGGTAACTGTTTACGCTTGGTAAACAGTATTCCGAAGAAGTTCAACGTATGATAACTCCCGAACGGGAACCATGTGTTATAAACTATTTTCATTCTTGATTTCCTTTCTTCTTTGCTTCGCGACGTGCTTTCCGTCTTTCACGTCTCGCTGCGGCTTCTGCTTCCGCTTTATTTACATTTACCTCACCCTCTTCTTTTTGTGCCTTGTGACGAGCAATAGACTCTCCTATCGCACCCTTTACACGCATATTCTTCTTCTGCTTGTAATGCTTGTTAAGATTGTAGTCTATTTCGAACTCACCTTTCGGCTCTTCGGGTTCATCTGGTTCCGGAGCCAGTACCACGCCATTCTCCTTGAGGCTCATATCCTTGTCGTCAGGTGTAACAGGGTTGGCACGGCTGTCTTCCTGTGCCTTCGCTGCCTTCATTGATTTCAATCGTAGGAGCATATTCTTACGAGTTGTTTCGGCTGTGGTTTGCTTCTCAGGTTCCTTCTCATCAATGATTTCCGTGATAGGGGTAAACTCCTGAACGAACTCTTTAGAGGAACGCTCTATCTGGTCCCAGTCGTATTGTTTAATCAGTGCTGACGGCAACTGTACCTGTTCACCATCCATCAAGTTACCATTGAACCCGTTGAACTTCGCATACCATGAAGACGCCAACTGTGATATCAACACGGTTGGATTCAACCCTACCTTTGCAGCCGTCAAACCCACTACCAACGCATTGATAGACATCTGCTTCATGACCGTCATTACGTTGGTCTCAGCGTGAAGTGTGGCGTTGATATCAATACGACCATCAACGGTCATCTTGATTTCGTTCCCCTTAACTTCCTTTCGAGCCTGTTCAATGATACGGAGTATGAGGTTACAGTAATCGACGTTACTTCCCCCTGCTGCCCTGTTCTTGATTTCAACCTCTACCAACATTTGATTAAGGACTTCAAGACGACCTGTTTCAGTTGCTATACGAAAGTCCTTATTCTGTAACACGTACTCGGCTCGACGTCTGGTAATCAAGTCTCGGTTCTCAACATAGAACTTCTTCAGTTCTTCCTCCGGAACCTTAATCTTGTATTCCTTCGCCATAACCTTGGCGACATCGGTAACGGTATAGAACTTCCCAAAGAGTTCCATTATCGTGCCTGTATAGTCGACAATGTTACGAGGCTTCCGGGAACGGACTCCCATGGCTTTATTCAGTTCCAACACGGCTCGTTGGTAGGCTCGGTCTAACTGTAAGTATTGAAGACGCTTGGCGTTGGCTGAACGAACAGCCGTAATGTCCCCACCGTGCGTCTTGACAACTGCCCCCACATTCACCGTCTGCTGGAAGTCTATATTGATTGTTTTCTCTTCCTCTGTACCCTCGTTTAGCACGAGGTCGAAATATCTTTTAGGAGACAGGTCTCGTTCCTCTTTTGCCCATTCAGCAGCGACAAACAAGTCCTTCACCTCGTCCGATGCTTCCGTAATGTAATCAGGAGCCGTTCTCATGATACGGTCAACGTCGGCTTCCGTAATTACACGTTTCGGGATGGGTTGTTTCTTTTCTGCCATTATCTTCCTAAATATGAAAGTGGCTGGTTTCCCAGCCACTCTTGATTGTTACTGAATGTTACTTCTTTTTCGACTTCGCTGCTTTAGCAGGAATCTTCGGCTGTTCCTCTTCCTTAGGAGCCTCTGCTTTTGGTTTCGCTGGTTCTTTCTTCGGAGTGGTTATCACGACAACCCCTGTGAACTTGGTTTTCGTAGCGGAAACAGTTTCAGAAGACGGTGCTTCTTCATCGCCCACACCATTACCAACCTCAATAGCAGCCTCAGGACTTTCAGCACGAACCAAAATGAAGAACGGTTCTTTCACCACTTTACCCTTGTCGTTCTCGCTGAGAAGTTCAATCTTAACTTTGTAGAACGGGTCTTCATCAGCACAGCCGTCTGTCTTTTCAACACGCTGTATCTTTGACGGTTGAATCTTAGGAATAGAGAAGTCCTCTCCCTTGAATTGTTTGTTCATGAACTCCGTTACACGAGCCTCGGCTTCGGTGTAACTTTCAACTTGGAACAGCCACAGTTCCTTGACGGTCTTATACGCATTGCGCTCGGTGACTGTCAACCGTTTTGTTCTTACTTCGAAAAACATAATCGTCTCTATTTAATGATTAATAATCGTCATCCTCGTTCTTGTTTCGCGAGAACAGCGTGATGTCTTTAATATCAACGTACCACCACTCGGTTCGGGTTGCACATTTGAACCTGTCGGGGAATTCGGCTCGTTTCGGATACGTATCCAGTACGACGCACAAAGTGTTTTCTTTGAATTGATGACCGCTGTTATTATGGCGGATGCGTACAATGTCTCCTCTTCGGATTTGTTTTTGACTCATAGTATCTACTTTTTATTTGGTTCATCATTTGCGGACATAGCACAAGACGTATTCAGGAACTGAATAGCGACTGAAACAGAGTTTTCCAGGGACACTCTTGACACTTTCGCAGGGTCAATGATTCCTGCCTCAAACATATCTTCTATCTTCTCAGTAACAGGGTTGAAGCCTTTCCACCACATCGGGTCGTCGTTGTTTGTCAGGTCAACTTCAATACGGGTTGCGTTCACAGCAGCATTCTCACACAACTGATTGAACGGAGCCATCAACGCTTGAGCCACTACATTCCAACCGATAATGAAGTCAGGATGCTCCTCGTGAAGTGAAGGCATATTGCGTAGGTGGTCTGACGCTCTCAACTGTACCGTACCACCTCCGGGAACGTATCCCTCTTCCAACGCTGCCCGAGTTGCGGCAATAGCGTCGTCAACACGGTCTTTTCGCTCCTTCATCTCTACCTCACTGTCCGCACCTACATAAACGACGGCTGCTCCCCCTGTAAGTTTCGAAATACGTTCACGATACTTCTCTTGGTCGTAAGAGTTCGTATTCTCCTCCATTAGATGTTTGATAGCCTCTACTCTGGTATTTATATCGGCTTCCGTACCAACGCCTCCTACGAGGATTGTACGATTAGTAGAAACGACTGTACGTTCACACTCGCCCAGCCAGTCTGTACCGAGTTGGTCAAGCGGACGTCCAAACTCATCGCCTACCACCTTTGCGCCTACCTTAACAGCCAAGTCCTCTATCATGTCCTTCTGGATTTGACCATATCCGGGAGCCTTTACGAAACAGGCTTTCAACCCGTTCTGCTGCTGAATGTTTGTCACGAGGAACTTGATAACGTCATTAGACGCATTAGGAGCAACGATAAGAACGCTGCGTTTCGCTGAATAAACTGTCTGAATGATGGGAAGGATTTCCTGGGGATAGTTGATGTTCTGTCCGAAAATAAGAATGTACGGCTTATCAAGCACGCATTCCATACGCTCTGGGTCTGTAACGAAATACGGGTTCACCAAGCCTTTCTCCCACTGAAAACCTGTGGTTACTTCAACTGTGGTTTCATTTCCCTTGCTGCTTTCCTCAACCGTAATCACTCCGTCGTTTCCTACCTTTCCGATAGCCTCAGAAATGATACAACCAACCTCCACATCACCGTTTGCGCTGATAGTGGCAATCTGATTTACACGGTCGAACTCAGTCTCACCGATTTCCTTCGCCATCGCTTTAATGAACGAAACGGCTTCTGAACGAGCAGCCTCCATTCCTTCTTTGAAACGCTGTGGATTCTTAACATTAGGAAGAACATTCATTCCCTCTTTGATGAGCGCACGGGTGAGGATTGTGGCTGTGGTCGTACCGTCACCAGCCTCGTCACAGGTCTTTGCCGCAACGGTCTTAACAAGCGTTGCTCCCATACGTTTCATTGGGTCGTCGGTATCGTACGCACGGGCAACTGTTACACCATCTTTCGTGATGTGAGGAATGCCATACCCTTTGTCAATGATTACTGAATGTCCCTTCGGACCGAGAGTAGAAGATACTGCATTAGCGAGTTCATCAATTCCTTCGAAAAGAGCCTCTTGAGCAGATTTGTTGAATAAAATCTTTACATTCATATTTATTACACTTAATCGATTTTTATTTAAAAACGCCCAGTCCCGAAGTCAGGTTCCGAAGACTGGGCAATTTCTTGATTTATTTCTTCGTATGCCTCGCTTTTATATGTTTATTTATCATGTTCCAACAAATTAACTTTCCGCAAACAGGGCACACTTCTTTCCTTTCGACTTTCTTCCCCTTGTTCCAAGCAGCGATTCCTTTGCGGTTTTCAGAAACTTTCTTCTTCTGTTCATCAGGCATCGGAACCCCTTTGTTCCAAGCCTTTCGACCCTTTTCGCTGTTTGAAATTTTAAGCCGAACATCTTCAGGAGTCTCTAATCCTTTGTTCCATGATTCTTGTCCTTTCTTAAATTGAGTCGTTTTAATACGTTCTTTTGTTTCAATAGGAAGTTTATCCATGCCCTGTTTTGTTCTTTCAATATGTTCTAAACACTCTTCCTCAGTCATTTCTTCATATCGCTTTTTCTGAAGTTCTGACATTCGTTTTCTATTTTCAGGCTTTCTGGCTTCTTCGTGGGCACGACGGGTTCTATTAATCTTTTCTTCAGGATGTCTTTCGTACAAATCCTTCATCATTTCTTTCATGAGGTTTCTAATAACCTTAGATTTATGTGCCCCAGCAACACCATCGCCACCTTCCGTTAAATTATACCCATTTAAATAGGTATCGAAATGAGAAATCCAAAACCGTTCTCGATTAAAAAGCCATTTAGCCAGTCTATCCCGATTTGAATACTGTTTACTTTCTAAAACTTCTATTTTAAAAGCATCTTCACCATATTTATAAATATCTTCATGAAGACCAGTTCCTTTCGTTTTAGACTGTGCTAAATGCTTTTTCCATCTATTCAGATACCCTCTAATAGTTATTCCAACATATTGTTTCCCTGTAATTAAACAGGTTATAAGATAAACTTCTCCTAAAACTTTTTCTTTCATATTCGCACCATTTTAATTGATGGATACAAATATAACGTATTTACTTTTTCAATCCTCTCATCTCCTCCAAGGAACACGCACCTCCGGCACAGGCTGTCGCAATTTCACTGCCAGCCTGTTTAAGCGGTTCTTCCCATACGATGTTGTCGTAGGAAACAGGCTTCATTCGACAGATGGCTTGCCACTTGTGGTATGCGTTTACGTGCTTCAAACAGTACGATGTCTTCTGACGGTCGCTTTCCATATACTTGTCGGCAAATGAATTGAAGCGACGCACCCAATCCAACCGTCTTTCAACACGTCGTTTCAGGTAGTCAATGACACAGTTCACGTCTGAGAAACAGATACCGTCAATGTCAACAAGGAAACGTCCGTCCTTGATATTTTCAACAACGAAGTCGGCTATCTGTTTGTCGTTGATTGTAAGTAACTGTGGAGCCAACCCCATCGCTGCGTTACAGGCTTCCCAAACGTCTTTAAACACGTCATTCGCATCAACGATAAGACCGCTCGACAGAATTGCTCCTGCTCCGTAGCGTTCCGCCAACTCAACCTCGTCAAGAACTTCGGTGTACGGTGCTTGAGGATAGTCCAAATCACCGAATGATGATAACAGGCTAATACCACCAAACTGGTCACGATGTTCCCACAGGAACTCCCGTACTTCATCCCATTCATCTGGGCGAACTGTACAGGTATTTGACACGTTCATTCGAAGTTTCGGATTGTCAAGTGTAGAAGGATGAGTCAGGTTCGTACCGTACTCAATCCAGTTCTGTTTCGTTAATAGAACATATTTCAGGAATTCGATTGCTGTCAGGTTCTGTTTCAGCAACGCTCCTTCGGGAAGTGTAACGGGGAAGGCAATAACTTTTTCACGGTCAGGAGCCCAAACGCTCGCTTCTACCATATCCGGATTGACACGTTCCCACTCTTGAACAGCCTGTTCAGTATCCGCAGCCTGAATATGACGAATGTAGTGACGAGCGTGTCCGGCAGTTATTCCTGACAAGGTTCCGAGGAGTTGTGAACTGTTCCCAGACGGCTTCACAACTGTACACCGTGCAGCCTCATTGATACCTATCATTCGCGCAATCTTCTTGTTGGTTTCTACAACGATTTGAGCACCACGCTTCTGTACTTCTGGGTCGAACAGGATAGCAGGGTTCTCACAGAGACCTGTAATGCCCACACCGATAAGAGCGTCCCGCTCGGCTATCAACTGTGACCATTTCTCAAGCACACGGAAATTCGTGTAACCAGCCTGCAACGTACAGATAGTGGAGGCTGCTTCACAGGCAGCATAGAAATCCTCAACTGTCTTTACCTTACCACCGTTGATTTCCGCAAGATTACAGAATCCCCAACCCGTATGATAATCACCGTTCTCGTCTTTGATTTGCGGGAACATACCTACCTCTCCACAGGGGTTGAATACAAACCACGGAGAGTCGATGAATACAAATCCTGGCTCCCCATACAACTTGGTATTCTCGTAAATACTGTCAAACACTTCCTTCGGTGTATCAGGTAGGATGGCTGCTGAATTGTTACTCCGGCACAGTTCCGGCATCGTTGCTATCCAGTTACCTGTTTTGCACGCAGCCATTTCAGCATCGTCAGCGTCAAAGATACTTATCATCGCTGAGCGACGCACACCCCCTGTCACCACGCTATTCGCACAGATACAGATTAGATAGTGGAGTTCAAACGGTCTCAATTTCCGTCCTTTGATACGGGTAATGATGTGGTGACACTTCTCTATCGCCTGACGCAACGGTTCGGGTCCAGGAGCCTTAAATCCCCCTCTGATGTATGCACCTTTCGGGCGGATTGCTGAATAGTCGAACTCGATGTCCGCACCACCATAATAGTAAGCGGTCATCATCTTACCGACAGCCTCTGCCCACCCCTCAATCGTATCAGGTATCACGAATTTCTCAGCCTGTTTTGAATTATCAAATCCTTTGGGCACAGGAAGTCTATCCGTGTGAACGTGCTGAACGCTGTAACCTGTCCCAGCACCACAGAGCAACAGATACATGATTTCCTCGAATACCCGTACACGGTCAACGTAGGTAGAAGAACAGTTATAGAAGCGAGCGTGCTTCTCTAACATCAATTCTCCACCATACTGTAACGCACGCTGGGCTCCCAATACACGTTGCTCGGAATACAGGCTGTATGCGTGAGCAAACATCTTACTGAACTCAGCCTCATCTTCAGGCTTCACCATACCGGAATAGCGTTTCAAGTGCATATCCATTACTCTGTTCACGGCTTCCTGCCATGTTTCCTTTTTCCCATCATGGGTTTGGGAATACTTGCTCAAAAACACGTACTCCCCGACCACTGGTCGACTGTCCTTTTCAATCATGTTTCTCTTCAATTTTCTTGGTTCTCTTTTTACGAACTGTTTTGGGCTTCGGTGCGGGTTCTTCCTTGCGTTCTGCTATAATGCAGCACGGCATCGATGAACCCAGCGTCAAAGCGAGCACGTCAGGGGTTCCCAACGCTTTGTCTTTCGCTCTGGCTTCCGAAACAATAGACGCAAATATACTACTTTCTACTTCAAGATACAAGGGTTGAGGTCGGTACGTGTTCTCATTCCCGGATTCCTGCTTCGCCATTTCAATGCGAACCCGTTCAGCCTGAAAATGAGTTTCAAGAATTTCTTTCGTAGGTAGAAATCCTGCGAAAGCCTTAATCTTCTTGCACGCCAACAGGCAGACTTTCACTGACTGTTTACCACCCTCGTACACCTGATGAGGAACCATCAGATACAGGTCGATTGGGGTCTGTTTCTTTACTTCTTCCATAATTCAAATTATTTAACAATATATTAAACTTGATGATATCGTTTATATGCGGATTCGGACATTTTCTTTCGAGTTTCTTCACTCATCTTCCGACCTTTCCGCTGTTCACTCCATAATTTTCGAGTTTCTTCTGAAGGAACCCAGCCTTTTCTTCCTTCACTCATCTTCTTTCTAATTTTCTTAGAAAGTTTCTTTCCTTTACACCAAGGAGGAACCCCTGTACGCAATTTTCGAAGACGTTCACATTGTTCTTCAGTAATTGTCTGATTTTGACTCATTCTTTTTCTGGTATCAAATGAAGGCTTCAAAATCCCCTGCCCTCCGGAAGTCATATTATAACCGTTCCTCTTTGAATCAAGTTCCTTAATCCAAAATTTTTCACGTTCATTCAGTTTTTCTAATAATTCAGAATCAGTTTTTGTTTCAACCGTTTCAATTAAATCAACCCAAAACTTTTCAATTCCATATTTTCTCATTGCTCGATATAAAGCGTAATCGACTCCACGCTTTGCACATTCCTTATGTTTCTTAAAACGCTTCAAATATCCTTGAATCGTTATTCCAATATAAGGTTTATTATTTACCGAATTAAATATGACATAAATTTCACCTTTCATATCAGCAATAAATTAATCTTTTTCTTGCCCGAGTTATCGCAACAAATTTCAAGCATTTTTCTGCGTATAACGCCAACTCAGTAGTTGCATATTTAGATGGCAACAACTCTGGTTCTAAGAAATATATATTGTCACTCTCTAAACCTTTCGATTTATGAATGGTCGACAGCGTGATACCACGACTGGCGTTCTCTACAAATATATCGTAAATCCGGGAGCGCACGGTTTCCAAATCACCGAAATATTCGTACAGGCTCAACAAAACATTCACTTTCTCATTCAACTTGTCGTATGCCTCACACTTGGTTGGACTCTTAACTCCCTTCTTCTGCAACTTACTTATCATGTTCTCAAGAACCTGTTCAAGTCCCCATACGTCCTCGACGCTGTCTATGAGCGATACAAGTTCATCACCGAATTCCTTCCCAAGAATTGTACACTTCTTCCCCTGTCGTAACAGGGTAATGAAAGCGTCAACCAACGGAGCGTTATTCCGGCACAGAATGAAGTCACCTTCCTGAGCGTCCTTGAATGTACCGTCCCCAACGAACCCTTTAACCGCTCCAGGAGCAGCCACTATGCCATCGGGGAACACTTTACAGGCTTCGGCAACTATATCCTGGGCACAACGATATGTCATTGACAGAGGCAACGTCACTGTATTAGGAGCGTTCTTGATAGCCTGTAACGAGTCAAGATTACTCCCCATGAATGAATAGATTGATTGCTTTTCATCCCCTACTGCTATCAGGCGACCTCGTGGTGTCTTACACATCTTCACGACCTCAAACTGTAATGGGCTGATATCCTGACACTCGTCAAGCATAACGACATTGTACTGTTTGAAGTCATCCCGATGAACGTATTGAGTCGCATAGTATAACATATCAGTGAAGTCCATAGGAAGTTTCCCCGACCCACCTTTTAGGAAGTAATTATCAGCAATCTTTTTATTGAGCATACGGAGTTCTATTGCTCTCTTAGCGAGATTTTCGTCAGCCTCTTCACCGTACCTCTCACCCAATGATATTATTGCCTCTACATCGTCTTGTACGAGGTTAAAACGCATGAGGTCGTAGAGCCTGCATATCTTCATTATCATTCCCGGAATACGCTTCGAGTGAACCCCTTTGAAGTTCATCTTCTCTTTTGCCAGATTGAAGTTCTTTGAATCCGACAACGCAAAATTCAGACTGAACGCTTTACACAGGCTTGACAGCGCACACGAATGTAGGGTGGAAGCCTTTACGGTTCTTGGGAGTCGCTGACCCAACTCCTCTGCGATTGACTTATTGAACGCCAAGAATATCGAACTCTTTATAGGAGGAGTTATCTCCGCTAACTTACAGAGAGTGAATGTCTTTCCACTCCCTGCCGTTGCACTGACGAAAATGTTCCTGTTCGTACTTTGGTATTCGTCAACTATCGCTTGTTTATACTCATCTAATTTCGCCATATACTAAATCTTTTCTACTTTATAATCGATGTCCAATTGCCCATTATAATACGGCTCAAACAGGTATGTTCCATTAACCCGTTCAAACAACTCCTCTTCATTTGCGTAGAAGCAATCGCCTATAATGTTCACGTCTCCACCCACTTGGTTCAACTCCTCAAATTTTTCAGTCTTTTCCGGAAACACACAGTCAGAGCCATCATGGTGGAACCAACTGAACCCCTCAAGCGGTCTGTCCTGAACGTAACTGTCTTGCGTCTTATAATTCGCCAGAGCGTCCGCACAGGCATTACCGTAAACCAACGGGTCGGACAGGTCTTTCCCGTGTCCGTTGATGTGTGATATACCGAACACCATCTTTCGACGGCTTTCAATTTCTTTCAGGATTTCTTTCCAAAGTTCAGGATTCTTAACTCCCCACCACCCGTTGGCTCGCCATTGTGAAAGTAGGGACTTCTTGAAGGCATTCACCACGAACTCGCTGTCGGCTACGACATGAACCTTTGTATAGACGTCTGGGTCTATCATCTGTATCGCTGCCAGCAACGCTTTCATCTCCATACGGGAGGTCGTCGTGTTCCAAAAACCTCTTCTCAGGTGTATCTCCTGATTTCCATAAGGAATGTACACCCCGAACCCACCTAATTTTCGGTCGCTCTTTGCGTTACAACTTCCGTCGGTGAATATTGTTATGTTAATCCTTTCTTTTGGAACCATATCACTCAACCTTTCTTATCTTTAAGCCGTGTATGGTTTGCCACCCCTGTAACCGAAGAGCATCCTCAACCTTGTCCGCACTAACAGCCATAACGAATTCCGACTGTTGCTTAATTTGTCCTTTACGTTCTTTCGTACCGAAGAACTTTGCTTTGAATTGAATTTTGTCCATTGTTATCACTAAATTATTTGATAATTACATAACGTCTCCCGATGGCTCGAGTTTCCGTCATTTCAGATGTTTTTGTAAGAATTTCCTTGCCAATAGTTCATTCTCGCTTTGCCCCCTGTTCACCACCCCTGTTATAAGGCTCTTATCCTTAACAGTTTCTCTCATTTCAACGTCTATCGTGTCGGGTGATAATAGGTAGGTGATATTTATACTATTCTTTTGTCCCATTCGCTCAAGACGACTGTTCGTTTGTTCCAGGTCGGTTGACTTATCAGGCAGTTCAATATAGAATAGATTCGAGCAGTTGTCCTGAAGACCGTCTGTCCCTGTACCAGCCGACTGAATGTTCGCAAAGAGTAACCGATGTTTCCTCTGGGAAAACTCGTTCACGATTTGTTGCTTCTTATCAGCCGAGACTCCACCCTGTATTATCGGAGCCTTAAAGTATTTCGCCAGTTCCTGGAGCGGTTCACGGTGCACACCGAAGACCACCAACTGTTCGTCTTCATTCGCCTCTAACCAATCCTTGATGTATGATTGCATGAACGGCAACTTCCCTTTCACCGACAGGGATTTCAACGTGTTAATCATTACAAGGTGAGGAGCGTTCACGGCATTGTTTGCCTTCTCGATATCTATCTTCTCGAGATACGCTAACAGGTCTGACTCGGCTCGCCTGTACTCCTTGAGGTTCGCAATAGGAACATCAACTGTTTGCTCTACCAGCGGTGGGAGTTCCTCAAGAACGTCCCTCTTATTCCGTCGTATGTAACCACCCATTCGTAACAGTTCATGAAGTTCCTCGAGGTTACTGAACCCACTGTCGTCGAACCCGTATGCGGTTTGCTTCCCGTTGCAGTAACGAAACTTGAACTCCAGCGTATCACCGAAGATGTCATCGAACCGTCTAATTATCTTGAACGGCTGTATAAGGTCGGCTGGCTTATTCTGAGTCAGCGTACCTGTCAATCCCCATACGTGTTCTATTCGCTTGGTTATCTTCTTCGCCATCTTTGTGCGAAGAGCCTTTTCCGACTTCAAGAAGTGTATCTCGTCCAAGGCACAGGCTCCCCAATACTTCTTGAGTAGTTCCTTGAACTTCGCTGTCGGCTTCTCCATGTTACGTTCCCCGAGCACATCGTAATTGATAATCACGACATCGCTATCCCATACGGCAGGGTCGAACTTTCGTTTCCTTTCGATTACACCTACTTTTCGGTCAGGCATCCACTTCGCCCATTCCTTCTTCCAATTGTACTTCACGGACGCTGGGGTAACTATCAGAGCCGGAAACGCTCCGAGTAGTTCAATGATGATAATCGTCTGGGCTGTCTTACCCAACCCACAGTCATCTCCATTGATACAGTTCCCGTGATTAATCATATAGGCAACCCCCTCGCACTGATAGGGACGGGGAATTCGCTTCATTCCTATCTCTTTACAGGCTTGCTCAACTTCCTCGGCTGTTATCACCTCTTCGGGTTCCTCATAATCAATCACCCGACGAGAGGGAACGTAGTTCATTCCCTCTTTGAATCCGTTCTCTTCTAACCACTTCTTCAACGGGTTCACCGTGACAAGTGAGAACGGAATGTACCATTCACGATTTTGGGGATTATATCCTGCCCCAGCGAACTTCTTTACCGAAGTCACCAACGCAGGGTCGTAGGAAAAGCCAATGTACCACCAATCATGGTCTCTATACCAATATCTCATAACGATTCCTCCTTTTCGCTTCAGACATTTTCTTTCTTGTTTCCTCGGAATGTTTCTTTCCAAAGAAATGATTTTTCTCTCCTTTATGTGATTCTGAAAGTTTCTTTTTCCATTCATCTGAAAACTCTTTCCGCTTCACCCCTTTCTTAGATTCACTAATTTTTCTACGATGTTCTTTCGAAAGAGTTTCCCCACGAAATGCTCCAATATGACCAGAATTTGCTTTAGAAATCTTTTGTTTAGCTTCTTCTGAAAGATGTTGACCTTTCATTGAAGGAAGCCTTCCTTTATTTGATTCGGATATTTTTCTCCTTGATTCTTCAGAATGTTTGTGTCCCCAATATTTAGCAAAGTGAATCTTTGCAGCCTCCCTTGCTTTTGCACGACGTTCTTCTGTCCATACAGTTCCAACCGCTCCATCCCCACCATCCGTTGAATTGTATCCAAATTCTTTAGTTTGAAGCCTTTTAATTAGACGCTCCTCAATGTAACAAAGTTTTGCTTTCAGAGCCTGTCTATTGGGTGCCGATACCTGAATAATTTCCTCAATCGTAAAGTTCTCAACACCGTACTTCCTCATGGCTGAATAAAGCCTGTAAGGAACTCCACGTTTCGCAGCCTGTTTATGTTCTTTGAATCGTTTCTCAATCGACTTCACCGTCTGACCAATGTAAAGTTTCCCATTAGCCAGACAGCATATGCAATAAATATGTCCTATTCCATCACAATATTTCATTTTCAAAATCTTCTCTCGTTACGATACGAAGTCCTCTTTGTTTAGCTGTCTTCATCTTAGAGGAGGTCGAGTTGATGTCGGCTACGACAAGAACTGTACATTCCTTGGTTACACCGTTCAACACCACGTGCCCCTGAGCCTGAAGAGCCTTTTCAAGTTCCTTATTCCGGAATCCTGTCATACAGACGTGCATCTGTTCAACCCCATCAGGAGTCTCAACCTTTGGCGACTGTACATAAGTAATAACGACTCTTCTGTCTTTTCCCCTCGAAATATACGTTTTTAACCCCTTTACGAAAGTCAAAGCCAGCACCTCACCTATTCCCGGAATAAGTTCACATTCGTGCTTTAAAGCGACAGCAAACTCCGCTGTAAACTCATCACGATAAGAATTTCTTAATTTTTCAATTACTCTCTCATCCAAGCCGTCTAAGATTTTCTGACAGGTCGCCTCGGCAATCTTTCCGTCAAATACATTTATGGCTGTTAGGTAACGAGCCAACGGTACTCCGGCAAGAACCTTTTCAATCTGACTTGAAACGGTCTTCCCCTTTGACTTCCCTAACAGGTTCTGGAACTCCGCAACGTGTGACTCAAGAATTGTGTCTATCGTCTTATAGCCGTGTCCATACAAACGACGTATCGTAGGCTCCTCAAATTGTTCGCAACCCATCGTGCGGAAGAAATACACCATACCAGAGATTACTCTTTCCTTGCACGACTCATTTGAGCATACAAGGTCAACGTGCGTTTCGTTCCATTTAAGCGGTTCCCCACAGGAAGGACAGATAACAAGGTCGTCCATCATATCAGTGTACGCATTCTCGTTATATTCAATCGTCTTCAAGTGTTTAGGGATAACGTCTCCACCACGTGTTACTTCGATGAACGCTCCCTCACAGATATGCTGGTCAATCAGGTAGGCTGCATTATACGCTGTGGCTCGGGATACGGTTGCTCCGTTAATCTCAACGGGTTCGATGATGATTACAGGGTTCAGAACACCTGTCTTCCCTATTCCCTTTTCTATACTGATAACCTTTGTCTGGTACACGTCACACCACTCTTCCTTCTTGAACGCAATAGCATAGGCGGGATTTCCGTTAGGAAGCCGTCCCAGTTGTTCACGGACGCTTTCTTCATCGACTTCTATCACCACGCCATCAATCTTGTATTCAGCATCAAACCTGTCATGAAGTTCCTCATCAAGCAACAGGTTCATTTCCTCATCGTCGAGTTCCATTATCTCTTCAATCAAGAAACTGACATACGGAGTAACATTATGGAACGTTCTTTTCAATTCTTCGAGAACGCTTGACTTGTCGCCTGTAAGGTCGGAGCCATAACGCACGAAGTCCACGTTCGCCATAAAGCGGTTGTTCCAACCGTCCGGAGAGTTGAATATTCCGGCAACCATATTACGAGCGTTCTTATAGGCGAAGTCGGCTTGGTTGTCCTTGAGGTGGGCAAAGGTCTTCTTCTTCATGATAGCCTCGCCCCACGTGTGCATAAGGTGTGGTTCCGGATGCTCGCCCTCGCCATTGAACATACGGTCGAAGTGTTTCGTTGACAACTGTCCTTCTACACCATCACCACGAGTCCACGCTCTCTTATCGTCTTCATCAACGACAAGGCTTATTCCGTCAAATTTAGGAGTAGCGACAATCTCCTTACAACCTGCAGCAAACATCTTCTGTAACCATTTGCGGAAGTCCTTGATTGTCTTGATTTTTTCGAGGCTGTACATAGGGACAGGCAACGGCTCCATACGGTCGGTGGCTTCCTCTACGATACCTTTCTTGAAGAACTCGTCCTCCGGACTGTTTACTCTCAGAGTTTCAACCATGTGGTCGTAATCAACATCTGATATTTGAGGATTGCCCTCACGATAAGCCTTATTGAGAGCCACCAACTCGGCTCTCAGGCTGTTAATCTTTTCTTGACTTAATTTTGCCATAACGAAATTATTTATTTTTGGTGCAATTCGTAATTGTGGTGACTGTACGATTCCCCGATTTAAATGTGGAAACCATATACAGAAGATTTTCTTCTTCCTCGTCCCATACCCAATACAATGATGAATGATTGTTATACTTCATCAAATCTCTACCAGTTCTTCTCGCGATACGAGCAGCCTCTCTTGCTGATGTTGTTTCAACTGTGAAAGTATCACCTCCGTTGTATTGAATATTGAACTTTTTCATAACCTTTGATTTTTAATGACACTACAAAGGTAATGGATTCTCATGAAATTCCAAAGAGTTTTCCCCGAAAATCTTCAAAAGGCTGAAGAAATTTCTACAATCTCCCCAGCCTTTTAACGCTTAACGTCCAATTTTCGGTTTAATCTTCCATCATATTGTGGTAAAGTTCGAGTCGGATTTTAGCATACGCTGCTTCGACGTTGGTGAAGGCACGCTGGTTGTTCACCCCTTTATCATTATATATTTCCGACTCGACTACCTTTGCCACCTGTTCAATCCATTTCGTATTCGTATAGGAAGACAACTTCTTGCCACGGAACGTAAAACAGTCAAACTTGGAATTTCGGTCTTCATGTAAGTTCGTCAACAACTGTCTTATCTTCTTCGCTGTCCCTTCCTTATCCGAGATATGGTTCTCTTCACGAACCCTCTTAATAATACGGCACACCCTTTCAACCGCAAGGTCGAACGCCATATTCGTGACCGTCTTGATACGCATCTGCGTCTCGGGGACAAGTCCCTCGGATATGTTACTGAGTTGAATGTTTTGATTCCTCGTCTCAGCCAACAGTTCTTTAAATGTTTCCCGCTGTGCGCTCATTGTGTCGTTAATGACTTTCATGAACCAGCGGAAGAAAGTTACCCACATCAGTGCTGACAGCACCAAAAAGAATCCGGCTGTAATAGCCATCATTCCGAAATCTCCAATGCTCTTTCCTGTCTCGATAGCAGGATTAATCATGTCTGTACCCATCGTTATTCCTTGATTTTGTTAAAGTTTTCACTCGTTGTTATCTTTATTGGTACAAAGATAATAATTCAAAATGAAAGTCTCTAACCTTGGTTCAAGGACACTTTGGTAATCCAGAAGTAATTATCCGTTCCAAACTTGAAATCCTCTTTGTGAACTGACTGAATTCGCTCACGAAGCCTCTGTTCCGTCATTCCACTGGCGAAATTATGCCCGATGTTTGCGAGTAGCGGTGTAACCTCTTGAGCGTCCCGCACTTCATTGTATCGACATTCACGTGTCTTCAGCCGTACTTCCGGAGCAACGTAGGCTCGGAACTCACCCATGATTTCCACCACGAGTATCTTACAGTCACAATTCATTACAAGTCCTCGACAAGCGTCAAGGAACTCTTTCTTAGCAGCGTTATTTTCCATAACCAATCATTTTTTCTATTGCATTTTTCTTTCGTTGTTCTTTCTCATCCGCAGCACCACGCTTCAGTTCCCTGTCAAACCGTTGGCGAAGTATCTCCTTCTTTTTGTCGTCAGGCAATCCCTTAAAGACGCCAACGCTGAACTCTGGTATAGTGCTCTCAACTTCTGTGAAAACCATCTGTTCGCAACAGTTAGAACACTCATACGGCTTCCCCACAATAGTAGGAACCATCTTCTTGAGTTCTTTACTGTACTTCATCACGTATTTTCCCGGAGTAAACGCCACGCCATGAAGTTCACAGGCTTCATTCGGGCAGCACAATACATATTTCATAGATAATGTCTCCTCCCATATTCAGCGATTAATAAACTGTCAGTCAAGTTGTCATCGGCTTTCGTACAGTTCTCCGTCCGACGTAAATCCTGTCGGGGGAACAACCGCTTCGCTGCAAGCACTGACATCACTTTCTTGTCGGGGTTCGGCTTGATTCCCTCGTACATTTCTTTTTGCCACTTCTTAGGAGTCACCAGCACAATCCTCAAACCGCACATGATGAACCCCATACGAAGCGCATAACATACTCCCCCGAAAGTGAACGTAGCACCCGCAGCAGAACGTGGTAGAGCGTGAACATCCTCTATCACGACAACCGTGTTATTGATGTCACACTCCTCCGATATCTGAATAATCAATTCTGACAGTTCATGCAGGTCAAGTTCCTTCCCTACCTTTGGCATCGGATAGTGCTTGATACCTGTACTTTTCATCACCGTGATGAACCCCTGTTTTCCTGGGTCTACTCCGATAACTGTTTGCTTCTTTTCCATATTATTCTATATAACTGTAACCGTTTTCCTTCACGACGGTGAGAGTGGTTACACCAGCACGAATATTCATGACGTGACTGATTACATATACAGGATGATGAACGTCGCTCATTGACTCAAGTAGAAGAGCCAAGCCCAACGGGTCTGTCCCCTCAAGAACCTCATCAATCATTAGGAAGTGAAGTCCTCCCCATTGGTTCGTTCCGTTAATCATTTCCTGAAATGCTTGTATCAAAGCCATTTCAATTCTTGCTCTCTCGCCTCCGCTAAACGACCAGAATGATTTATATTCGCCCTCGCCATTGATGACTGATACAGTTATCTCCTCTTTGATTTTCCCTTTCGCATTACGCTTGAACCCGTCTATTGATAGGCGAAGTTCTGAACGCTGCTTCTGTAAGGACATATTCGCGAAGTTCTGAATTATCCGTAACTGCTCACAGGCAAGGCTCATCTTGAACTCCTTGAAACGCAATCCCCACTGTACCATGTCTGATACCTGTTTCTCGCACTCCCCATACTCCTTGTTTGCCTTTTCGAGTTTCTTCTTCGTCAAGGCAACAAGACCTTCCAGTTCGGTTTCCTTGGTTTCCATTTCAGCCTGTTCAGCCTTTTCAAGTTGTTCAACCAACTGTTCGCTCTCATTGTTACAACGTGATTGAATCCCTTCTTGATGCTTGATATCTTCTTGGTAGGAGGATATCATTTGGTTGCTTCGGGTTATCTCCCCACGGATTTTTGTTATCTCTGCTTGAACCTCACGAATGGCTCTGACTGTACCCTGTTCCTGAACACGTATCTTCATGAACTTGTCGTCGTACTTCTTCACTCGTTCCTCGAATGAGTTAAGTTCTTCCAACGCTGTTTTCGCAAGGTTTTCCTGGGTCTCGGCTTCCTTCTTCTGGCTTTCAATTTTCTTCCGAGTAGTGGGAACATCAACCGTTTCATCTGATGTCACGAACTCCGTTCCACACTTCGGACACTTTACAGTCCCTTTCAGGATAGCCGTGAGGCGGTTGGCTTCGGCAGTGTACTGTGAGGACAGTTCCTGTGCTGCTTTACGCTTCTTCCTCGCTGCCTCTACCTTTGTATCAGTCGAAGAACGTTCTTTCGTTAGAGAGTCATATTGAGCCTTATAGTCAATCGCTTCTAATCCCTCTAACTTCTTAGAGGCTTCAGTGACTTTCTTCTGGTTGTCCTTGATACTCTGTTCAGCCAACTTGATAGCCGTCCGGGAATTCTCAATCTTCTTTTCCGCTCCGTCGTACTCCTGTATGACAGCGTCAATTCGTTCGTTTATACGCTCTATAAGTGATTGTCGTTCCTCCTCAAGATTACGTTCTCGCTCCTCAGCCAACTGTGTCTCATAGACACCCAATTCACCCTCTATCTTTTGAACCTTTCCCAAGGCAACAGCCTTCTTTTCTTCCAACGGCTTAATCTTCTCTTTGATTACGCTGTCAGAGTCGTCTAACTGTTCAGCCTTAATGAAGCGGTTTATCAACGACAGTTTGTCGGAGTTGGATGACGAAACGAATGACTTGAAATTCTCTTTGTTAAGGATATAGAAACTCTTCAGGTCTTCCGAGGATATACCTATCCAATTCAAGATGTAAGCGTTCCCGTCATTGACGGTTGCTACCTGTACCGAACCCTCTTCCTCATTAATCATGAGTTCCAATGACGCTGAACCTTTCTGTCTCAGGGTTCTATGTATATTCAGCGTTTCTTTCCGTATCGGGCAGTAGATGTCAAGCCAGATGTCCGCCTCTTCTTCACCCCACAAGATTAAGTCTCTGTCAAGTGTTTGTTTCTTGAGCGAATTGGCAAGGATTGCATACGCAATCCCTGCTTCCATCGTACTCTTCCCTGCTCCGTTCGTTTCCTTTGACTCTATCTCCGTCAGGTTCTTTCCCTTGATTAAGACAGGCTCATTCACGAACTTATGCTTCAGTTCCTTGAATGACAGGAAATTCTTCAAACGCAAATAGGTGAGTTCCATACTAAATTGTTTTCATGATTTGTTCTTCGATTTCTTCCGCAAGGTCAATGTCGTTTGAGATAATCTCACGAGCCTTTTCTTGACCCTGTGCCAGCGTCTTTCCTTTGTACTTAAAGAACGAGCCAGCCTTTTCAATGATTCCCCGTTCAACTCCTACGAGTAACAGTTCCGAAGCCTTATCAATTCCCTCACCGAAGCGAATGTCGAACTCGGCTTTCCTAAACGGAGGCGCAACCTTATTCTTCTCAACTTTCACCTTGATGTGGTTAGCGGTTTCTTCGCCACGGTCTCCAACTGTACCCGACTTCGCAATGTCCAACACCTGTGAAGAGTAGAAGCCAAGAGCCTTTCCTCCCGGAGTCGTCTTCGGTGAACCATACACCACACCAATCTTGTCACGATATTGATTGATGAAGATGACCAACTGTTGGTTCAGTTTAATGTCACCAATCAATCCGGGAAGCCACGTAGCCATAAGCCGAGCCAGCACACCCATCTTAGCATCGCCCACATCGGCTTCCAAATAACATTTAGGGAACATTGCCGCCACCGAGTCCATCACGATTGCTCCGATTGCTTTCGACTTAACAGCCTCTCTCATGATTTCGAAACATTCTTCCGCAACTCCTGGTTGGCACAGAATAAACATCTCCGGAGATATGTTCACTCCCAGAGCCTCTACATAATCCATGTCAATTGCGTTCTCACGGTCTATGTAGAGAACCGCTTTGCCTGTCTGTTCCTGTATGTTCTTACAGGCTGTCAGAGCCAACGTAGTCTTTCCCGAAGACTCGTAGCCACGCAATTCAATGATACGACCCATCGCATAACCGCCACCAAGTGCCAAGTCGAGCGACAGGCTTCCTGACGATACGAACTCTACTCCTTGAGTATTGTTTCCCGCCACAACTTCTTTGCCGAACTTCTTTTGTAGGGAGTTCACCAAATCTTCTACTCCTGCCATTGCATTACTTCTTTTAATAGTTTATATCCTTCATCATATTCGTAGCCTTTTTCATCGCAAAATGCTTTGAACTTTTCGGCTATATCTGTTCCGGACAGTTCTTGAACCACTTCGGCTTCTTCAGCCTCCGTAACTTCGACGTCCGTGTACTTTGCTTTCACTGAAATACCGTGTTCGGTGAAGACCTTTTTATTGACAGCCTTAACAGCCTGTTGGTCTCCCACAAGCGTTATCCGAACGTTGACACCATCTGTGTTCGTTTTAGCGAGTTTTAATATCTCTTCCTTTGAGGTCTTAAGGACATCAACTTTTATTTCCTTATACGGAACAAAATGAGCCTTTACGAACTCGAAGGACGTATCGCTGTACAATACCGTAAATCCCTTCTCCTCATCTTCCCCGAAGTTATTCTGACGGGTACTCGGTAGGTGAAACACGTTGGCTCCTGGTTGTTGAGCGTCATGATAGTGCCCCAGCATGACCTTTCCGTATTTTGAGAACAGTTTCAACGGAATCTTGTTATTCACGACCTTCCCATCATTATTGATAGAACCCTGTACGGCTGTATGGCTGAACAGGATTGATGCCTTACTTTTCGGAGTAGGTAGTTCAGCGAACTTCTCTAACCATACGTCTTGTGCGTAGAATGGCAAGAAGTGACATTCAACCCCTTTCAGGTCTATACAGGTAGGAGTCTCATACAGGTTGAATCCTGGATGGTACTTATACGCTGTCAAGAAACTTTCGTCTGACTCATAGTCAGTCTTATCATGATTTCCGGGAATACAGAGCAACGTGATACCATGTTCATGATACAGTTCTATCATCTCTGTTAGACAAGTGAGAAGTTCTTGTCGTTGGCTTAATCGTGAGTCGAAGATATCCCCAAGCCATATTACAGTATCAACCCCCTGTTCCTGAGCCAACGCAATTTCCTGTTCGGCTATATCCAACAGTTCAAGCGCATTCGCCTCTTGAAGATGTTTATCTGTACTTATTATTGCGATAGGTTCTTTCCTCATTGTCGAAATTATTTAAAATGAAAGTCCAAGTGTATAACGCTTGGACTCTCACTCTGATTACTCATTGTTTACTTCTTTTTGTTGCGCATAGCACGGATACGGTCTATCGCACTTTGACCAGATGAACTACCAGCGTCCGAAGCAGGTCTTACTCCTTGAGTAGAAGCGGGAGTTTCATCTTCAGGTTCGGGGTCGGGTTCATCACCACCGTCATTGTCCCCAGCGTACTCTTCACCACCATCGGAATCACCGTCATCAGAACCATCCCATCCGGGAACGTGTTCAATATCGTATCCGAGGTCTTCGTGTTTCAGAGCCAACTGATAAGCTTCTTCCAATTCAGCACCCTCGAGGTCGAGTTCCTCGTATCCTTCACCGTACTGGCGAATGAACTCTTCGTTCACAACTTTCAGTTTCTCTTCGGGTGTGGGTTCGGCTTTCTTCTTTGTAACAGCCTTTTTCGCTGGAGCCTTTGCCGCAGGGGTTGCTTTCTTAGCAGCCGGAGCCGCAGGTGCTGCAGGCTTCTGTTCCTCTTCACTCGGACCGAAAGGTAGGTCATCCGCACCAGACGGTTTTTCGCCTGTCTTCTCTTCAATCATGTTCTGGAGTTCCTCTACCATGTCAAGGAAGTCATCCTGAGCAAAGATTTTGTAAGAATTGGCGTCATCGAAGCGTTTCAAACCATCAAGTGCATAGTCGAAGTCACGTTTGCCGTAACAGTCAACATACAACTTCTGAAGACTGGGCAGTCCCTCAAGTTCCTCAAGAACCTTGTCGGAAACAGCGTTCTTTTCAAAGTAGTCTTCCCATGTCTGTCCTACTTTCAGCGGTAACGACTTGAGCGTTTCAACTGTCTTGTTATTCTCGTCCTTACCACGACTCCACTGAATAGGGAAGCCAGTTGACGGGTCGCTGAACATATCTATCGCAGCCGTGTCGTTCTGAGCACACAGGTCGGCAGACTCTTTATTCAGTGCTTCCATCTGTTTCGGTTTCAGGCTGTCACGGTAAATCTTTCCTTCGATGAAAGCATAATACACGTATTCCAATTGAGGACGAATTCCCGGAACCCACGTACCGTTCTTTCCACCCATACGATAACCCGTAATCGGGTTCAGGAAGCGAGCACGTTCTTCTTTGTCCTGGAACTGTTCAGCCTGTTCGTAGACACGCTTGATGTACTCTTCGATGATGTCGTACGGATAACCACCGTGAAGCGTCGCCAAGAAGATTTTCTTGTTTGAAATTTTCTTCCCGATAACTTTTCCTTCCTTGTCCTTTTCGTCGACTTCACACTTGAGCATCGCTGTCAGCATAGGCACGTAGGGAGAGTCTCCTGGTTCGTGTGCAGGAAGAACACGTTTCACGGTGATACCGTCTCTTTGTTTCCAGAACTGAGCATACTCGCCTTTACCACCAAAATACGTGTCATACTGCTTTGTTTGCTGTACCGTCTCACTAACAGTTGAGAGCGGTGCTGCCTTCCATTTACTTCTGTCTAATGGCATAATACTAAATTTTTAAAATGTTGATAATTATCTGTTTTCCTTCACTATTCGTGTAACGTCTTCGAGAAACTTCTGTTCGTAACTCTTAATAGATTCCATCAGTTCGATGATGTCCTCAGCCTCTTGTCCGGCACACTTGTTGGCGATTAACTGCAATGCTCTCGGGAGCGTACAACCATAAGCCATGTCGTCCATTTTACCATTAGGATGGCGAGGACTGTCAGACTTCTTTAATTGGTAAACGTCATAACTTGATGCGTGACTTTCAACTGGTTTCAGGTAGAATCCGTCTGTGACTTTGATGTAACCTTTGAACTCTTCTACTGCGCTGGATTGAACTGTTTTCTTTGCCATAATTCTAATTATTTGAATGTTTAACTTAAATTTGATGATACAAAGGTAATGGAATCATTCGAATTATCAAAGAAGTTCCCCGAAAATTCTTCGAAAAATTTATTTGAACCCTGCTTTCTTGATGAAGAAACTGTTTACTTTACCCTCTACCAATTCCCCGAGGAACTCCGTTGGGGTGACAGGTTTGAGGAGGTTGTTCAGTTTCTTAGACTTGTCCTGAACCGCCCACTGAAGTGCGTCAAGAACACTGAAATTCTTCTGAGCGTCAATATACGCAATACAGAGATTCTGATAGTCTTCGTCAAGTAGGAGAGCCTCGTCAAGAGCCTTTTCCGACAACTTGATTTCCTCAACTTCCCCGTCTTCCAAAGCCAACGTGAACTTTCCGCCATTACGGTTCGCCTCGCGACGCCATTCCTTCTTTGTCTGGGCTTCGTAAACCTCTTTCTCGAGTTTACATTCCGCGACTTTCTTTTCGGCTTCAGCACGGAGCAACCCTACTTTGTTCAGGAGCGCACTGACTGTAACCGCTTCACCATATAAATTACTGTACTCAATAGAAGTGAGTTTATCGATGTCAACCGTGTCCTCAAATCCATTTGTTTGTAATGTCACTGGGACATCATTGAAATGCACAAGAATGTTCATAATTTTCAATTATTTAGTTTCCAAATATATCCAAAATAAGGAGTTCCACTCAATATATGTTTCTTAAGAAGTTCCCTATTCACTCTCATTACTTTCTTAATCTCAGAAATACTTATCCATGTCTTAACAGGCTTTCCGTCAATACTTACTTGAATAATTTCCTTGCAGCCTTTCGCCCGACTCATTCGCTCCCGACTCTTTTCAGACATCTTCAGTCCCAAGGTATTCTTATGACCTTTCATTGACTCTGAAATTTTCTTACGATGTTCTTCAGAATGTTTCTTCCCGAACATAGGATTTCGGCTTCCCAAATGAGATACCCGAATCTTTTCTCGGGGCTCTTTTGAAATTACACTACCTAATTTCCCTTCACCACCATCGGTTGAATTATAGCCTTTCTCACGTGTGTTGAAACGGCTGATGTATTCAATCTCAAGCGAGTCGAGTTGGGCTTTCAGTTCCTTCTTCGTAGGAGCCGATACCGCTAACAGTTCTTCGACCGTGAACTTATCGGCTCCATGTTTCCGAATGGCTCTGTGAAACTTGCAATCAGAATTCTTTTTCGCATTTCGTATATGTCGTGACCATCTTGCCTGTACGGAAAGAATTGTCTGACCAATGTATTGTTTCCCATTGACCAAACACGTCACACAATATATGAAGCCTCTTTCCATAATTTTCTTCCTTTTATCTTAGTAAATTTATAACGTCAAAGTAACGATATTCGACTCGAAACAGGCTCTCAGCGTGTTCACCTCTTTACGGTTGTCGTAGGACAGAATACCATTGATGAGTATCAGGTTCGCTCTTCCACACGATAACAGGGGTTCCAACTGTTCGTATTCCTGCTGGAATATCACAATTTCGATGAACTCATAGTTCGCCTCTAATATCAGGCGACACATCGTATCCCCCTTGCGTGTCTTCTTAATCTCCATTTCAGCGATGAACCCAGCCAACACGACGTACCCGTTATTCGGCTTCACTTCCGTATCGTGACACTCCTCAAGAGTAGCATATTCGTAGGCATCAGGGAACTCCCCAGCGAACCTGTCATAGATTTTCTGGTAATCAAAGAACGCCAGTCCGGATACTTTCTTTTGTAGGAGTGCCCACCACCAAGCGTCATTGGCGTGGAAGTCGGCTCCAACTAATACAGGGTCATCTTCCTTGACATTTCCCTTCGTTGTTCCGAGGAAGTGTACCAACAGGTCTATTCGTTCCTGGGGTTTCTTTACCCCCTCAAGACTGTCGAACGCTCCTGCCAATATCAAGTTTCTGATGATACGGCTGTTCACTGCTGAACCCTTCCATTTATGTCGGGTGATAAAGTCGTCTAATGACCAATATTGACCGTTCTCTGTGCGTTCCTTTATAATCTGGGTTGCAGCCTTTTCTGCGACCTGTTTGACTCCTGTAATTGACCAATACAAGGCTTTCTCTTTGAAGTTGATAACAACATCGGTATCCGATATATTGATATCCACAGGACGTACCGTACAGACTCCCGTTTTATTGATTTCCGCAATATAGCGTGAATAGTCAGACTCCATCGCATATTTAAACGCCACCGACCAATACTCAATTGGATAGTGAACCTTTATCCACTGTGAGATATAGCCTGTAATCGCATAGGCAGCAGCGTGGCTTCGGTTGAACAGGTACGTCGAAGCCTTATCAATAGCGTCCCACACCTTTTCGGAGTATTCCTGGGTGACGTTATAGTTGTCCCGATAGTAAGGAATAAACCGTTCTTTGTACTGCTGGAGAGCCTCGTATTTCTTCTTCACCATCGCTTTACGAACGTCATCGGCTTCCACCAACGACAGCCCACCCAACTCACGACAGAGTTGCATGATTTGTTCCTGATAGGCAAATACTCCATACGTGTTATTCAGTATCTTGTCCGTTCCTGTGAAATACTCAACCTCCTTCTGACCCTCTTTACGGGAGACGTACTCGTTGTGGAAGTTGTTCTCCATTGCTCCCGGACGATACAATGAAATAGCAGCGATAAGGTCTTCAATATTGTCTGGCTTCATCTGACGGCAATAGCCTGTCAATCCTGAACTTCCAAAGTGGAAGTTATCCTCATTCCAACCATTCTTGAAATACCTGTACACCTCTGGGTCATCCAACGGCACACTGAATATGTCTAAATCCACACCCTCGTGCTCCTTCACCAACCGAACCATGTCCTGGAACTTGTCGAACTGTTTCACACCCAGAACGTCCTCTTTTAGGAAGCCAGCAGCGTCCATCTCACCACCTTCCCACTCGGTCACATACTCCTCGCCATTCTTACGAATAGGAACCCAATGAAACATATCGTGTTCCTCTGGGAATACCATCATCGCACAGGCATGAATTGACTGAGCCTTTGGTGCGGGCATTATCAGCATCACTTCATTGATGAGGTCGGAGTGTTCAACGACAAAGTTCTTCACCCGTGAATGAGCACAGGCTATCTTGAACAGGTCTTCAGGCTTCCTGTCTTTGACGTCAAACACTTTCATCATCTCGTTCGTTTCCTGGAAGTCCAACCCGTACACACGAGCCATATCCTTGATGGCTGCTCGTAACTGTAATGCGCTGTAAGTTCCCACGGAACATACCTGTTTCCAGCCGTACCGTTCTTCCATGTACTTCTTCACACGGGGACGGTCTTCACCAGGATAGTCACAGTCAATATCGGGGAGTGATACCTTAACACGTCCTGCGTTCAGGAAACGCTCGAAAAGTAGGTCGTATCTCATTGGGTCTAACTTGGTAATCCCCAACAGGTAGGAAACAAGACAACCACCAGCCGAACCACGACTGATACCTGTCATTATACCGTTACGATGGCACCAGTTGATAATGTCCCAAGTAATTAGGAAGTAATCAATTGCCTCTCCTAACTTTATAACACCCACCTCTCGGTCTATTCGCTCCATAATGACCTCTTCACCCCAATCCTCAATGAGGTCTGGGTGACGTTCAAGACCGTCGGCTATAAGAGACCAAAAGAGGTCTTCATTTGTTTCGAACTGTTTCGCCTCTTCCTTCGTCATCTTATAGTGAGGCAAGTGTCTCTTCTTTACATCGATGACAAAGGTTATCGCCTCGGAAATGTTTTCAAGGAATTCCAACCCTTCCATGAAACGGCTGTACACATCCATAAACCCTTCTTCGGTATCCGGAAACATTTGAGCCAACTCAACAAACAGTTGGTCATTCGCTTTGAAGTATTGATTGTCGCTCTCGTAGGCGGTTGTCCCACCAATACTATGTAAGCGAGGTCTGATACAACTGTATTCCTCATCAAGATACCAAGCGTCAACCGACGGAACGGGTAACAGGTTCTTATCCTTGAAGAACTTCTTCAGGTTCGTCAGATACCATTCGTCACGGTTGTCATCTACATATTCACATGGGTCTAACTGATACACGACAGCATCTATATGCAAGTCTTTCAACTTGTCGTAATCCGTTGTCTTCGGGTCAAGGAACATAATCAAATCATCGTTGTTAGTGGTGATTTTATTGAAGTCCTCAAGACCGATGTACTTCGGATTGTCACAGTTGATGAACTTGTTTATAGTGAGGAGGTCTCGCCAACCCTTATCATTCCTTGCGTACACCTTAACAGTGAAGCGGAAATCCCGAGGCTGGTCATATACCACACACTCCATACCAATCACGCTCTTGATATCGTTCTTCTGGCATTCCGCTTGAAACTTCAATGCTCCGGCAAGTGAATTCTTTTCACAGATACCCAACGTCTTCACTCCAAGGAACTTTGCCTTCTTACACCAGTCGGCATAAGTTCCCGTCCCGGACATCATTTCATACTGACCATGAACTCCCAAGAATACAGGGGTCTCAATTTCCTGTTTCGCTTGACCGATATATTTCAGCCGTGTGAGTTTCACGTCATTCTCTTTACCTTTGGCGAGCATATAATACACTCCTCCAAAACTGAATGCGTAGAAGTCACACGATGTTTCGACGGATTCCTCTCCCGAGCCTTTACGCTTCGGGTCGGCAGGAATACCAACAAAGTTGAACCCGTCATCAAACAGTGCACCGTCATACGCTGGATGATACAATTCAAAGGTCTTCCCTCCTATCTCGACCACATAGTCAGAAATAAGAGCGAAGTCCATTAAATTCTTCTCAAGATATTCTTTGAATTTATCCATTGATTTTCTGCTTAACAAGTTCCGTTATATCGTCACCATCCTTACAACCCAACGACAGGAAGTATTGAGCAAACTTCTCGCTGACATGGTCATTCAATTCATAGGAGTCCGAATGATAATCACAGAAGTATATCTGAACTTCTTTACCTGTCGCCTCGGCAACCTTGAAGATAGCCTCAGCCTCACAGTCGAAACGCAATGAGCCAAACACAATATCGCACATAAGAGCGTCTTCTTCAGACATCTTTGCCCAACTGTTCGTAACAGCGTTTGCCGTCCAACGTGCCCATACGTCTTCACCAGCCAATGACTTGAGATATTCGCCTGTACGCTGTAACAGTTCACGACCCTCAACCCGTACCGAGTCAAGAATATTAGGAGACTCTTCTTGAGGCTTGAACGGTAACAAGATGTCGCTGCTCAACTGTTTCCACTTCGCATACGCTTCACCCGTACAGTCAATCTTCTTTGATTCCCCTGTAAAGATGTTCATCAACGTCTGGCGAATTCCTTCACTGAAATCTCCCATAATCATGGGTCGTTCTTCACACACAGCACCAACCATAAGTGCTTCTGCTTGGTACGATTTACCGGAGCCAATAACCCCTACCAAGCCATATATCTTTCCTTTAAGGCTCATATTGATTCATGAATTTTTGAACACTTTTGAAGAGTTTCCAGCCGTCCGTGTACTTCTCCAACAGTTGTTCGCAGTTTGTGATACAAGTCAATAACTTCTTGGACGTGTTTCCCAGAGCCTGTTCGTTCTTGCAGAATATCCATAAGTCCAAATAATCACAGGTCTTGAAAAGACGGTACTGGAGGTCAGTCATTGTCTTCTTAATTTCTTCATCGGAATACGGCAACAGGTTCACGTCGCCATGACAGATTTCGTATTCAATGATATCCCATGCCGCAGCCGTGTTCTCATTGAATTTCTTTACGCACGCATTGAGGTCGCCTGTAACACTTTCCACGTAGTCGTGGAGTAACACCTTGTCAAACACGTTGATGTCGTAGGCAACGTCCTCTTCTGAGGCAAACCAACGAAATAACATGCCTACCACCAACCCATGCTCCAAGAGGTTGTACCCCCTGTGATGGGGGGTATTAGGCAACCTCTGAATGTCTTTCATCCCTAACAGGATGTCAATCTTTTTGAAATTCATAACTAAATCGTCTTTATTTTAGTGAATAATTCTTATCCAATGAACAGTTCGTTCAGTAACGGGTTCCGGAACTCTACCAACTGTTTTGTCCAATAACGGAAGATAACCTTTGCCCAGTCAGAGAACATCTCATCTTCAAACTTTTCAATATCCGCACGCAATAACTCGAAGTCCTGTTCTGTACGGTTTTCACTGTTACGACAGTTTTCTTCGAACTGGCTCAACTGAGCGATAAGCGCATCGAACTCCTCTAAAGTTTTAAACGTCGTCTTATAGGAAAAGTTTACTCCGGAAGGATACGAATTTGGGTCTCTTTTAGCGATTTCTTCAGCCAACGGAATGAAGTCCTTATAGACATGAAGATTGTCTGCCTTGTGGTAATATTTCCCGACAGGCACGCCCACTATCGCTGCGACGTACTCCTGCATCAATGTAAAGTTGAACACGTTCACCGCACTGAACCCCCAGATAAGGTCATTCGAACGGATATCCACGTAACAGTTCATCTTTCCATTCACTATCATGAAGTGGATTGAACGGGTACACGGTGTATCCTTTGTGAGGAGCAATGGAGCCTTTTCCCCGTCCTCTTCATTCTGATTGAAGTTGTCAGAGATAGGGTCGTGAATTGTGATAACCGCTTCACGGGTATCGATGTCCTGCTTGAACTTTTCAATGACGAACCGTAATTGGTCAGTCACGTTCTGGTACAGTCCGGGAGCCTTCAATTTTGAATAACGACCGTTTTCGTCTGCTTTACCGTTCTTATACTGTCGCGGAAGTAACTTTCCGGACAATGTTACCATCGAATCAAAATTGTCCCCGTAACGACGTATTCTGGGTCCATATCCCGCTCTCATGAACTTCCCATCATCTGAGAAGTTTACAAGGTTCTTCACGTAGGAAGCAGGCATCTCAAGACTGTTATCCCCACGAGCCAACCACAGGGACTCAATCCACCCCAATGTTTTGTTCCATTTACGCTCCGGAACACGAACATAGCGGTCGGTCGGATTAGTTATCTCAATGAGGACGGCTCCAGGGAACTCACGACATTCGAACCCTCTTCGGGTAACGTCAATTCCTTTATCCATCAACTCCTTACAAAGTAGCACCAGCGCACTACTCAAATTTTCTGCTTGAAAATACATAAGTCTTCTTGATTTAATCGATTAATAATTCTCCTGGCTTGGGCAACTCAGCATTCCACTTTGGAGGGAAGACGAACTCAATCTTCTTCGGACTCTTTTCGTAGGTGTGCTTGATACGTTCATTTCTACCTTTGTTGAAAGACGCTCCCAATCCCTTCGCAAACTTCGATGTTTCACAGAAACAGTTCTGAAGATTCGTAAGAGTAGGAACAGGCTCCCACGGTAACGGGTTCCACTTCATACCTGTCTTTTCGCAGAAGTCACCCATCAGCCTTTCAAAGTTGTCGTGAACCCACTTGATAGTGCCCACATAGTCATAACGCTTTCCGGACGCTCCGTCAAATGTCCAGCCGATACCTTTCAGCGACCCTGGACCAGTGATGACAAAATCGTTTTCCGAAAAGTTAAACAGGGGTGAATAATTCAGGTCAATGCAATATTGCTGAGCCGTGAAGTCCCCGTAGATTTTCATATTCCTGAAAACCCAATACAAGTCCTCAAAGGTCTTCGCCTCTAAGAAGTCATACAAGTGTCCGTTCTGGAAGATTTCGTCCTCAAAGATACGGAAGTGAGCACGATGTTTGCTCATACCTGTTATGTGCTTATATTGGGGATACTGATAGAAGAAGCAATTCACGATGTATGCGTTACCGTATATCGTGTCGCCACTGTCAACTACCTTATCCAAGAACTTCGCCATGTTTTCCAAGCCTGTTTCGTAGGTGATATCCCCGAACTCCTTTTCCAACAAATCCCACGTTTCGTTCTTATTGAAATGCTTGAAAAGCAATATGCGAAAGAACATATCCTCTGGCTCGTATTCTTTACCATTGTAAATCACACGGCTCAACAGGTATTGACTCACACGGTCAAGACAACGATACACGTTGGTGAACTTAAAGTTCCTCAATATGTCGTCATCCGTCCATGGAGCCTGTTCCCCATTGTACTTTCGCCAGAAGATATTCATTCTCTCGCACATCCAATATAGATAGTGAAGGAAGTTATCGTTAGGAGTCGGACTGAAATTATTTTCCTTTCTTGCCATTCTCAAATGTTTCAAACGAGTTCTTTTCAATGTAGTCCGACGCTTTACAGAAAGCCACGAACTCTTCACATAGTTCTGACAGCCCAAAGAAATTGAAGATGTGAACACCCAAGTCCCAGACCGGAGCGTCATACGGTTGGTCGTGAAGAACTACACAACCGCCAGCCTCATTCACCTCTTCCCCCTCTCTTTGAGCCTTTTCGAAGTCGTGCATAAAGGTTCTGTGCTTTCGCCACATGCAATCCCCCTTAGGAGGCTCGCCAGACCTGTATGCTATCCGAGCACAATACTCATCCCATTGGTCGTCACGGTAATCATACCTGACATGGAGAATGTTCGTAAACTCACTCTCTCCGCATAAATCCAAGGGACGCAATCGCCATGATACAGTTGTTCCTGCACCATCAATCAAAACTCCATGCCCTGCCTTAGACGTTTCCTTCAAGAAGTAGGATAGACCCTCAGCCTTGCACAGTCGCGACGTCATACTGTCGTAACCTTGCCAGCGTCGGATACCGCCATTCTCATAGAATTTCCCAACGAAAACCATATTGAAGTCCTCGGAGTAAACTCCGACTTCCTTTTCCTTTCCGTCAAGTGTCTTGAACTTGTATGGGTGGAGTTTCATACCTAATGATTCAAGGAACTCGAGGAAGAGGTAAACCCTTGTAGATTTACCGCTCCCCGAGATACCTTTAACCAATACTATGGATTCCCCGTCAACCATTTACTTCTTCTTTGGAGTTTTCTTTGCGGGTGCAGGTTTGGCGTCCTCAGCCAGTTCCAACGCTGTTACACGTTTCTTGATAGGCTTATCGTCACCGAACTTGACCATACACTTTTCTTTGCCGTCTCCGGACTTGTACAGGCGAGTGATTTCACCAACAGCGTCCTCGCCTTTCAGGGTAACTTTCGAACCTACTTTCAGTCCCGGAATTTCTTCCGATTCTTCGAGGTTCTGACGTTTTGTTTCACGAGGAGTCTTGTCGGCTTTCGCTGACTTCTTTTCCTTCATAGACTTGTCTGATTTAGACGGAGTCTTGCGGTTCTTCTGACGTTCCTCGTACTCTGCCTCAGCCTTTGCCAAGCGTTCTTCCTCTTCCGGAGTCAGTTGTTCTTCTGACTGATAGGTAGAGTTGCGTTTGTTCTGACGCTTCATTGCTGCTTCAGGTGAACCATCCTCAGGGTCTGGGTCGTCATCAGCGGTTTCCTCTTTCTTCGGAGCAGCCTTTTTCGCAGGAACCTTTTTGTCTTCCTTTTTAGGAGCGGATTTCTTGGCGGGAGCAGCCTTTGCAGGTTGTTCTTCGGCTTCGCCACCTAACTTGTCAAGGAACTCTTGAGCCACCTTAACTTCCAATTCACTTGAGTTTTCATTCTCAATGATTTCGTTCAACTGTTCAGCAGTGAACTTTCTGTACTTCATACGAAGTGCCAACGCATTGTTTGCCATAATCGTTTTTACTTTATTAGTTAAAATTTTATTTTCAGTGATGTTTTATCACTTATCTCGGTACAAATATAATGTAAATATCTCGAATAAGTTTTGATTTTCTCGCGAAAAATCGAAATTATTTTTTGCCGGAATGACCAAAACCTCCCGCACCTCGTTCTGTATCAGTCATTTCACTGACATCAGAAACTTCGATAATTTCCTCGACTTTCGCATACGGAGCGAAGACAATCTGAGCAACTCTGTCGCCACTTTCGATTGTCTGCGGTTCTGTTGACAGGTTAATCAACGGAACACCTACTTCCCCACGATAGTCAGCGTCAATGGTTCCCGGAGCATTGATTACGGTCAGACCCTGTTTAACAGCGCAACCACTGCGAGGTCTCACCTGACCCTCATACCCCTGTTCGATTTCCATGTACAAACCAGTAGGAATGATTTTACGCTCCATCGGAGCCAATGTGATTGAACCCTCGGGAAGATAGGCACGCAAGTCCATACCCGAACTGTCTGGAGTTTTGTACTCCGGAAGAGCATTTGTGCTCTTGTTTACGATTTTTAATTTCATACTTGTAAATGATTAAAATGAAATGTTACAACCAATCAAAATTGGTTATAATTGTAATGTCATTATATTTAACGAGAAAATCACCTTTCGAGCCTCGAATTTTGACTTCCTCCTTAGCAGGATTGTTGCTTACGACCTCCATTATCGTCCCTTTATACAGGACTTTGGTATCCCTGTAAAGAATGTACCAACGGTCATAATTTCCCTGAACTCTCCTCTGTTCTTCGTCTTTGTACTGAAACGCTGGAAGACCTTTCTTTCCCCAGAAATTCTTTTCGACGAACTCCGCCACATTATATCCAGGAGTGAATATACTGTCGACGTTGAATTTCACACTCAACTCAATAATCTTCAACCGCTTCTTCTTAGCAATATCCGCTGCGACTGACGCATACGTTCCATTACGGTATATAGAGGAACGTAATTTGTGAGTCAGATACTCCAATTGAAGCCGTGTCAAAAACTGTCTGTGGCGCAGTCCTTTGTCCTCACAGGTTTCTTCTCTTACTTTGTCCATAATTACTCAAATTTTTATTTCCACTTTATTATAAAAGAAGCTAATTGGGTCGACCGCACCCCTCAAAACTTCTTCGAGATATTCTAAATCAATGTTTCCAGGGTCTATTCCTGGCTTCCTAATCGCTGTCACGTACACACGGTCAAACAGTTCCTTCATCTTTAATGCCGACTCTTTGCTCTCGTTTATAGTTCCAAAATCGTACAGGAGTATGACGTTCTTGATACCTTTCTTGAGCATCATGTTAATCTGTCCTTGACCGATATTATTCCCGAACGTGAAGCAACACTTGATGTCGTCAAGATGTTGAAGTCCTAAGAGGTTGTCGATGTTCACTTTGTCAAAGATACCCTCAACGATGATGACTGTTTCAGTCTTCCCCTCTATCAACTCATCGCAACCCCCTAACAAGTCTTGAAAGTTGTTCTCGGAGTTCCTGTAACGTAACACCAAGTCAGCCTCATGACGCTTGTATGCCTCAAGATTTTCTTTGTGCCATTCCTTCGAATACCTACTGCGTGCCCACCACGCCACACACACTCCATTGACTTTCATCTTAAAGATGATGAAGTTCTTCAACTTCGCTTCCAACGGTGTATTAGTATAGGATGGCTCGAACTCCGCATAGTGTTCAGGTCGGAACCCACGATTATTCAGGTACTCATCATCCACAAGTGGTTTCAGCCGTAACGGAAGAGTAACAGGCTTTAATTCTTCTTCCTGCACCTGTTCTGCATCACCCTTCATCCACTTCGATGTCTCCCCCTGAATATCACCTATCTTTGGACAGTTCTCAAGTTCATTCGGCTTGACTGTATAGGAGCGTTTCGCGAGGTCTGTTCTACCGAGTTTCTTAAGAAACTCATAGACGGACACTTTACGAGGACACTTCCAACAGTGGAACGTCGCAACGCCATTCATATTGAAGATGATACCCCACTTCCCTGCTTTTCCGCAGAAAGGACAGTCCATATCCTTATTCGTGAGCCACCCCTGTGAACCAAATGGCGTGAGATTAAAATCAGCGATTATCTGTTCCTTATCGTACCGCATAACGAAATTATTTCTTGCGAGGTACAGGCTTCCTCGTTGTCTTCGGGGTTTCCTGTACACCCTTGTTTGCTAAATATTCCTTGAGCGACTGTTTAGTCTGTCGCTTATTCAACGTCTCTTGTGGCTCCTGTGCAGCCGTTTCACCCTCGCCAACTACCTTTGTTCCGTACACTCCTGGTGCTATCTCTACTCGCTCCTTCTTCTCCCCAACGGCTGCTTCTCCGTTACCTTTACGGCTGCGACGGCTCTCAAGCCTGTCAAGAGCCGACATATCCAACACCTGCTCAACGATTGTTGAACGTGATATATCGTAGAAGAAGCCGTTCTCGTAATTAGTAGGGATTCGAATGATGATACCATTGTTTCGGTAGTTTCGTAACTTATCACAATAGATACGAGCCATGTTCTGTTTACCCTCTTCGATTGTGATGTTACCTGTAAACACGAACGAGAATGGCTTGATAAGTGTACGGTCGCCCTCTGTATTCTGACGAGTAATTACCCGTGTTGGGTCGTTCCATACTTCAATAGGAACGTCTCCCGTCTGGGTCGCTGTAATTACGGCACAGTCGTATTTCTTCGCGATATCCTTTAATCGCTGGGCACACTTCTGTAACCTGTATTTGATGAAGTTCGGGTCGAAGTCAATCTTCTTGTTTTCCCCTGTCAATAACAGGTCAATAGAGTCGACTGTAACCAAGTCAGGATAATACCCATACTCTTTCTTATAGTCCTCTATCGCAGCCACCAAGTCGGCTATCGTCATGTCCATCATCTCTTCAGAAGCGTACACGTCAATATCACTGTTCACTGTTTGTGCCCTCTTGATGAGTGCTGAGATACGTTGTCGGGTCTCATCGCTGACATCACCCCTCATGATTTTCGCATAGGTAGTGTTCGCCAACATTTGGTCAAACTTAACAACCGCCTCATCACGACCACCCTCTAACTGAAAGTGAAGACAGTGATTGTGAGCGATTGATGTATTATACCAAGAAAAGTATTTAAGAGCCGTGGATTTACCAACACCGGAACGCATGATTAGGAGAACGGTATCCTGGCGAGGAATTCCCCCATCAGTAATTTCGTCAATCGTTGATATTCCTGTCGGTATCTTTGCCCGACGTGTTTCATCCTCGGCTTTCATTTGTGCCGTTCCTATGTTACGATAGAAATCCCTGTACACCCGTACAAACTTTCCTCGGAACTTATCTAAGGAAAAAGCGTTTATTTCCGCCATTCTTTTCTCAAGAAGAAGCATCGCTTCCTCTGGCTTCCCTTCATTATACATATCCGACACTTCGTGCTGAGTAGCGACAAATGTCTGACGTCTAATAAAGGTTTCCAATTGCCGTGTCATAGGTTCCACCTCTGGAAGTTTAATTCCCTTGACCTCAGCAATCTTCTTTGAAACTTCCTCGTTGTTAGGGAAGGTCATTTCCACCATACCAAACGTCGCCAGATTACCCGTTTTCTTCATCGTGTCTGCCAACACTTTCAGCATCGCTTTACAACCTCCCAATTCTCGGGGAAAGTTACTTAAATCGAGATTATCTACGACCAACTCCGCAAACTGTTTGTTTGCGAAAGCCAATCTTAACATCTCTTCCACGAAATTCGGGCTGAGAATCGCATCAACCTTTTTTGCCATATCTTTTCAATTTATACTGCGTCAATTTTTATCATTACTGTACTCTCTCGCAACTTGTTAATCGCCATGAAAGAGGAGGACACGGTATCATCGTGCCCACTGATACTCTCAAGAGTTCCCTTATCGCTGCGAAACGCAACTGAGTTGAACTCCCCAAACATCTGGTCAATCTTAGCAGCCGTGTCAGGATGATACGGACACTTGATTACACCTCTCTCAAATAACGCTGCAAGTGATGCCCACCCTGTTCTCAGGTCTTTCTTATTCCCGGAGGTCGTCGTGAACGGTGTAATATTCTTGATACCCATCTGGACGCACATATCCGCCAATATACTTTGAAAGCCGTTGTTTTCTACAACTATCTCGTTTGGCTTAAACACCCTGTTCAGGAGGTCAATCTTCTGTATCTGTTCATTATGCGACAATCCCTTTTCCCGGAATATATAGAGGAGATAATAATTCCCCTGGACATCCTTCCCCCAAACTGTATAACAAGTATAGTCGGCTCCCACATTTCCCGAAACAGCAAAGTCACAACCCATGACCACCCTCTGTAACTTGATAGGGAACGACTCTATGTTATCTACGAGCCTGATGTTTTCCATCCCGATTGTACTCCTCTTTAATATCTCCCAAGGGAAGATTGTACTATCGTCGGAAATAGGTACGACCAAATACTCACGAGAGAATACGAGCGTCCCCAGAGACGCTTTTTCCTCCATAAGTTTTGCCCACGTAAAACGGTCAGGAGCCAACAGGCGACCGTCCGGGAATATGGCTGGGTACTCAAAGACACGGAACTTTGGGTCTTTCTTTAATTCGGCATACAAGTCCTCTTGCTGATACGGTGTACCATCAACGATGTTATACCCATACGGCTCAACGATAGGAGTGATAGCACCTTTAAACAGGTCTCTCAACTTCTCACGCTGTTCAAGCGAATAGATACTACTCTCGTCTGGTAAGTCATCGCTGACCGCTGCCCCCACGTGAAGACCACGAATAAACCCGTCTTTTCCACGGAGGTGAAGTTTCGTCCCGTTCTCGCACTCAATACTTGTCGCTGCCAGCGAAGCCTTTCCAGTAGGGTTCAGTTTTGCTGCCAAAGCCTCATTCACACGGATTTCCTCGACCACCTTGTCGATGTGCTGTTTACCCAGTTTTTCCGTATTCGTAATAATACAGGTTTCCTGGCGGTTTTTATTGTCAGGAATATCAGGTCGCATAAACGTCGGACGTCGGTAACTGTATAATCTCCACAGCGGAAACGCCATACAGAACTCGTAGGAATTGTGAACGACTGTACCATCCTCCAACTGAAACAGATGGTCGCCATCGCACATAAACCCGTAATAAGACTCTTCCCCGATAGGTTCAACCGTTATATTTCCACGCTCAAATACAGGCTTGTCGTAAGAGAACACCCTGTATCCTTGGAACCGTCTTTGCTTCTTAACGGGATATTTCAGGAATTGTCCCATTTCTATTTCGACATACTTCTTCCGCTTCGTGTCAAAGAGGCACATCGTGTGCGCTCGGTTCACGGCATACGGCATACCATTCTCCTGCTCAACCCTGAACATCTGAGCACGACCGATATGTCGTGTCAGAACCTTTCGGGGAGTGAAGTCTAATCCCATCACTTCCATTCCGGGATAGATGTCCTCTATATTCTTCACGGAAAAGTCAGCCATCAGCACCCGTGTGCCTCTCGCAAAGCATTTACCGTGAGAACGAGCAGCAAGATATGCGCTGTTCGGATAAAGTTGCACCATGTTTCCCCATTCAAGATTTCTCCAACCCTGACGGAAATTAGGAAGCATAGTTGTCTTGAAATAGTTGTACGACTGAACTTTCAGCGTCTCGTCCATTGACTCTTCCAATTGGTCAATATAGTTGAGCCGTTCAGTTTCAAGCGTGGTATTTAGGGAAAGAACATTATTCGTCTGAATGAAGATTTCCGATAACAGTGCATCAACGTCACCACCATAGCCACCAACCAATTGATTGATAGCCACAGGTGGTAACGACTCAAGCACGTTGAACGCAGTAGAGAATACCGTGTCCAACTGTTTGTACGACAACTTTAAATCTTCATTAAAATGTATCATACCAATTGGAACCTTTCTCTAAATCTTGACTCTTTTCTTGTAGATGAAATTGCTGCCACAGGCGAAGAACCCCCTGTGCCTCTCATGTGCTCAATGTACTTCAACATGAGTTGAGCGTTTGCTCGGGTATCTACCAACGCACGGTGGGCATCTACCAACTCAACACCCTCCAGTCGGCAGCACGTACCGAGTTTATAATTTTCTTGCTCTACTGCCCGATACCACCCCAATTTCATTGTATCTTCAACAAATTTAACATATTCCCATAAATTATCTTGCTGAAACTCAAAGAGTCCTTCGAAAAACGGAATATCGAATAATTGAAAATTGTGTCCACACAAAATTGTGCCCACACGGGGATTTTTATACTTCGTCAAAAATGATTTCACGGACTGATAAACATTTTTGACACTTTCCCCATTTTCAGTAAGATGCTTCAATGATAAACCATGAACTCTTTCGGCTTCTGGGCTGTATTCTAACCCATCTTTATAAGGTGAAATTATTTCGCTATATTCATCAACTATTTTCAAGTTGACTAAATCAATAGCAACCAGCGCAACCTCACACAATGAAACATCGAAAAAAGCCTTCTTTTCTGGCTTCCCTTTAGAAGCCTTACAAGGCAACCCTCCTGTTTCGGTATCCGCAACTACCATAAAATTTGCAGTCGTTTTCATATCAAAATCTATTTTAATTTGTAACTAAATTCAAATCCATCAACACTTATAATCTTCCCCAAACAACAGCGATTTATTCTACCAATTCCAATAGAAGTTTCTAAAGCAGCCTGAGTTAAACTATCAAAAGTTTTCAGCAACTTTCCATCTAAATATTGGTAAACTGCTTTCCTTCCAACTCCAGTCCTACCTTTGAGAGAATCAGAAATATGTTTCCTCTGTTCAAGAGTTCTCTTCTTTCCCCGAAGTTTTTCTGCTCTATTTTCTATTTCTATTGTGGACTGTTTTCTTCCTCTTAATGGGGAAATACGCTTTTCTATTTCTTCCTCAGATTGTTTCTTGCCTCTATTTCCTGAGCCCATTTTATACAGAATTTCTTCAGTAAACTCATACCCACTTCGACCACCCGAAGTTGAATTATAACCATTCTTATAGGAATCGTAAAAAGAAATCCAATATTTTTCTCTTTCATCCAACCATTTCACGCATTCAACTAAATTTTGAAATGGTTTCTTTTCAAGGCATTCAACAGAAAAAGAATCTTTACCGTATTTTCGAATTGCTCGATAAAACTTACAGTCCTTTATTCGTTTCTTTGTTTTAAATGCCGTCCGGATATGCCGATTAAATCTTCGATGATATTCATGAGTAACCTGACCAATATAAACTTTATTAGTCTCAGAGCAAGTCACCATATAAATATATCCAGTCATAATCGTCTTTATTTTAAGAAATCATAAACTTTAAGTCTTCTAAATCTCGGTCTCTTGTTTCGATGTCATCGTACACCAGCGTCAAATTGACGACAGGGTTCTTTTCACCTTTTAACCCCAACGGAAAATCGTTCAACACGATTGTAGGCTCACCCTCAACCGTCATATCGCCTCGGCATTGAATGACATAGAACTTGATAAGAACTTGGTTGGTTCTATCGTGAAACTGAAAGACTTTCGAGTTAAACTTCTTTTCAAGTTTCTCAATGAACCTCGTGAAAGCCTCAAGAAACTTTTCCTCGGTCTCTGAATTCTCTTCTGATACTGTTAGGAGGTCAGCCAACCGCTTCGCACCAAACAGCAAGCAAAGCCTCACGAGGATACCTGTTATTCTTTCATCCATTTCGGTTACAAATTTAATAATTATTACTCGTCTTTACAAACTGAACTTCTCGCTCCAAATTCGTACTTCGTGTGGCAATCTTCGCAAGTCAGTTCGATGTTACTTTTTACCAGCCTTAACTCGGGATATGCACCCTTTGATTTGATGTGGCTAAAATAAATCGGTTTAAGCGGTTCTAAGAGACGCTTCCCACAATGCGTACAAATGTGAGGACGCTCCGACCATATTTCCTTAAAGAGAGCCAATTCACCCGTTGCTGGTCGGAGTTTAGGTTTCTTTGCTTTACTCCTTTCAGCACGTACCTCAAATCGTGACTTCCCGTTGTGAAGCCTTTTATAATTACAGTCGTCGCACAGGCACTTTGTTCGGTTCGTGATGTACCGATGTTTCCCGCACCCGTTGCATATCTGATATTTTTCAGTCGTCTTCGCCATAGTCTGTCATACGTGATACTTCCCTTATTGTAACGTGAGAACCCTGTAATTGCTGTGTCTCCGTAGCACTCTTCTTTTCAGCACTTTCCGAGATTTGTTCATACAGGCTTTTCCCACTGGCGTCCTTCGTTCCAAACAACATCTTACAATCCTTTTCGAACGGGCAAGTGTAACAGATTTCATCCTTAGGATTATAGGGACTACTCCCGAACTTCGCTTCACAAAAATTCGGACCCGATATTCTTGACATCCTCAACCGTTCCCTGCGAAACACGTCATCCGATACCGCTTCATAAGTGTTTGTCTTGACAGGGTTCACCAACTTCTTTTCACGTGCCCAATCCCTTGCATGCCACTTTGCTTCATCAGAATACTCATTCCAACGTCTCCATGCTTCTTTCCCCATAAACCAACTCGGCATCGGTTTACGTTCATGGTCTTGACCCACAAAGACATAGAATTGAAATAGGAGGAAGTTCCAAATGAAGTCCGCTCCCGCAGTCGGGGGAAGAGTTTCCATGAAAGAAACAACCGCAGAACGATGCAAAGGTTTATTCATCTTGAGCGTTCTGGGCTGTTCCTTCATTCTCATTTGCAGATACTCGTATATCCGCAAAATTATCTTCAAAGTTTCATTATAAGAATATAGCATAATCATCTTTAATTTAGGGAGAGGGATTTCTCCCTCTCCGTTGTTACACCCAGTCGACAATCATATCAATTGACTCCTGTTGGGGGTGGGTTACAGGTTTATAACGTCGTCCGGTCGGGTCACTGGGGTCTGGCTCACAGACGTCATTATATTGCTGTTTGGCGGCATCCACATCAACGTGACGGCAGAGCCACAACCCTATCTCATCCCCAGGATTCAAATCTCCCACCTCAAGAACGGCTTCTTCCGTCATGTCAATGAACTGTGCCCTGAATGGTTTATTATTCGGGGACAGTACATTCTCCATAGACTTCTGGTTGTATTTGTTCACTACATTCATCGCACCGACAGCCATCTTGTAGGAACAAATCGCTCCTTCTTGACGGCTTATCTTCACTGTGATATTCGTACACGGTGTATCGAACTCATTCTTGAGCACGATGGCACGATATTCATCCCTTCCGGACTTCATTGTCATCAATGATATTTCATCAAAGATGTTGCTGAAGTCGTCATTCGCAACAGGGGTGGAGGATTTGAATCCTCCAAGTGAACGTTCGGGATTGGGTTGTTCACCATTGTACCCTGATGTTGTAGTATAATAAAGTTGCATATCCTTATGAATTTTCGTTGACCTTTACCATGACGCCTTCAAATTCACCAGTTCCGGCTTGAGTCGGTACGGTAAACAGTTCGTATCCTCCGTCAGCAGTCTTAGTTTCGAAGTCCCAGAAGTCTTCCTCGGTATCCTCAACGAATGTTGCTGTGTACACCGTATCAACCTGAGCAGCGATATCCTGAATGGCTGTCTGATTGTGAGCATTACCATTACGCAACCATCCAGCAAACTTGTAACCAGCAGCAGCCTGAGCGCATATCTGTACAGTCGTACCCATAGGCACGGAAATTGACTCTTCTGCCTTGTCGATTGTTGCTGAATTGTTGATTGAAACGGCTCCTTGAGTTGTACCACCGCTGGCTGTCTTGACGGTTATCTTGACATCCTGTACAGGGTCGGGGTCGACTTCCAACACGATGTTTAATGTCTCGTTCTTTCCCGATACGGTATAGTTGCCCGTTTGGGTCAGGTATCCTGGCTTCGAGACTGACCAAATCAATGTACGACCATCTATCGCCTCCACGCTGTTTGTGATAACACCATCGATGATTACCTGTGCGTCGGCTGGCGTTGGGTTGATTGTGATTGTATAAGTCTGACCCGAACCTCCTGAACCGCCCAGCGTCCAATACTGTGTACGCTCGTCAAGAATTGTAACCGAACCACCATTGTTACGGACACGAGCGATATAATACTCATTCGAATTTTTAGGAGGCATTGTACCTGCCGATGGCTCCTCTACAAAGGTTAATTTATAGGTGTCAAAGGTATATAATCCTTCCAACTGTTCATCGGTGAACCTGCGACCCATAGGAATGCTTCCTAAAACGATTACCCGTAACTGGGTCTCAGCCTGAAACGCAACACCGCTTGAGAGAACGATGTTGTTATTATTGATGATATCAACGATTTGATACACCTGATTGTTCAATGGCTGTGAGCCGTCTTCCTTTACGAAACGAATACAGGTAGGAACGCCAGAACTCTGACCTCGTACGATTCCATTGAAATTGACAGTTCCTGACACGTTTCCTGACGTATCAACCTGAACAGTTCCATTCTCGTAATTGTGTGAATCGGGACCGACTTTCAGCCAATAATACTTCTGGTCGTTAGGAACAGGGAGGTCGAGTTGATTGTCGACCCTGTACCCTTTCAGGTCAGAGCCAATCACATATCCTCCCACCATGTTAATCGCCCCCAGAGTTGTGGAAGCCGTCACTTTGAACGCTGAACCAGCCTTTCCTCCAGGAGATACCAACCCGAAGGAAAGAGAGGCAGCGAAGATTGCGGAAACTTCAGGCTTCTCGTTCAAGAAGCCAATCATCCGTGTGAGTTCTTCTTTCTCTAAGAACGTACCTCTGTGAATGTTTATCTTACTCATATTTTCAAATATTTATTTATCCCTGTTGGTCAATTTCAATTCTTATCGGAGTTTCACCCTCATCACCTGACATCGGTGTAACCTTTGCCCAGTTTTCAGGTAATGGGTCGAGTGCCCATTTCTTAGAGGCAGAAACAACGATTGTCTGAATACCACCTGTTGCTGGTATCTCAACCGCAGACGGAGTGAATGTCAATTCGCTGTTACGCTCGAATATAGCCTGAATGTCGAGGTTATGGTCACCAACCCAATATTGAGTCGGGTTCCGAACGTCTTCCGTAGCATCTGTGATAATGTTCCATTTCTTAAACGTATATCCCTCGCTCGGAGTAGCAGTAAGCGTGATTTCTGTTCTCGGCAAACGGCTTCCCTCGACTGTGGCGGTTCCCCATCCTGGTTCAACGATTTCAATGTTTACGTCAAGAGGCAAGTTCATCGTAATGTCAAGCGTCTTGTCTTTATCCATTGTTACTTCCCCAGTCTGGGTTATTCCCTTGGCGGTGATAGTATAGCGGATGACCTCGTTCATAGACACTTCGAAACGAACATACCCATTGGCATCCGTTGATGAAATAAACCCATTGCTCAACTCTACTTGCGCACCCTGTACAGGTTGCCCGTCAAGTTCTCGTTTGACATTGAACGTCAAGAAGTAGGAAGTTCGTACCACCCAATCCAGCCATGTGTACGACACGACATTCTTGTATGATACAAGGTATCGTCTCACGAACTCTTCAATATCGTTCTTCGTTCTTGCTGACTTGATTTGGGCATACATTGCTATCACGTTCTTCTGTCCCAGATACCCCTGTGAGAACGGGAGGTCAAGCGGTTTAAGAACTATTCCGGCAATGAGAATATCCGCTGAAATTGAATCCCTGTCCTGAACAATATAGGGAGCCATATACTTCACATCACCAATGAAGCGAAGCGGTCTTCCATTCTCGAAATTCAAATACAGGCTTTCGTCTTTCTGTTCAAGCACATTATAGATGATACCCCTCAATCGGTAGTATATTCCTGGAACCTTACAGGGACTCTGATAACGAGAACCCGTGAAGAAACTGTTTGTCTCCCGCCAGTCGGTGATACGCACCTGATTGATAAGGTTGAAATTCGCATCGTAACAGTTCACCCCAAACTCAATGTTTTGATTCCCTAAACTCAATGCCTTCACCCATACAGTCACTTCGTAGTCCATTCCGGGATAAACCTCCATCGCCTTACTTTTATCGGCTTCGGTTGATATACCTACTCTTCCTCCACCTGTCGGCTGGAAGACGTACATATTATCAATGAATTTTCGTTTCACCGCACCAAGTATAGGATAATCCTTCAATGGTCCAACTCCGATAGTGTACGATTCCGAAAACTCAGCCGGAACGTCCTCCCCTGTATAGATTTGCCACGGATAAACCGTATAAATCTCATTCGTCTCGGGAGCACCTGTACGCTTCATTTGAAGTTCGTCCTGGTCAAACTGTATCAGGTCGCTGAATGTATCTCCGGCATAGTCGGGTCCATAGTCCCAACCCTTTGAAACGGCATTCACGGTTTCCGTACCATACCAAGTAGGGGAACTCCATCCTAAACACCAACCCACGTTCTGTGGGGATAACACTCCGAAGATGAACTCATTCGGCTTTTCGTAGCCTACCAACCGTCTCAACTCACCCTCTATCGTTCCACCAGTTTCTACGACTTGATATGTTCCTCTCTTGTAAAATTCTTGAATCCAATTATTGAACAGGTAACGACGCTGGTCAAGTGTATCAATATTTTCATACACCAACCCCCATCCTTCGATGAATTCCTTCATGAGCAAATCGCTGTTCTCCAACTGACGATAATTTCGTGCATAGATTACAACAAATGCAAAATAGTGGGTCATCGTGAGGAAGAATGTATTATAGTCGTCTTGGTTGTTACGACTCACATACATTGGGACTATTCCAGGCTCAAATAGCTTCTCTAAGACATTTACCGCCCACATCAGAACCTGTGGGTCGTTACTGTCAAAGAACGTCTTAAAAATCGTCTTATCGTAAATGGTAGTTGATAGTGGGTCAGCGTATGGGTCAATAAAGGCTCGCGTCTTGACATACGGCTTCGTCACGTAGTCAAGAACCAAATCACAACTGTCAGTGAGCCGACCCAGTTCACTGAAAGTTTCTTTCGTCAAAGTTATCCACTCGGTGTACGTTTCACCCCCATCCCTTGAATAGCGGAACAGGCTCTGCTGGTCAGAACGTGCTGCCCTCAGAACCGTTACCAATCCCGCAGGTGGAATCATCTGAGTGTGAACCGTAAACCCCTGTCCAACTCGAGGAAATTCTTTAAACTTTATTGTCGCCATTGTTACTTCTTAAATTTTCTTATCAGCCAAAAGATTCCTCCACCAACAGTGGCTATCCCTGTGTAGAAGAATATCTTTTCCCACCACCGTAACGGCATACGTTTCGGAACCTCAACTTTCTTCTCGACCTCAACGGGATATGGAGCGGGAACTTCCTTAATTACTTCCCTATCTTTATACACCACTTTGACCGGAATACTGTCTTGCTTATTTTCGATATCATGCTCGAGCAAACCAGACTGCCCATGATATGTTGCGGTTGAACGAGCGTATTTCGTTTCAACCGTGCTTGTCGTGTCAGGTGTGATTACTTTCACATACTCCTTCTCGAGTTGTACCTGTACGACTGTGTCCCGTACTGTTTCCGTTACTGTAACAGTCTTCTCCACGGGAATATAAATCTTTCGGCTGCACGCAGCAACCAAAAGAACTATTCCCACCAGCATAAAAGCCACTTTCGAAATCTTTTTCATATCTTTATTATTCAATGGTTATCCAAACATTCCGCCCAGCCTTAATCGCTTCACGGACAAGTTTCTTGACCCTGTCAGTGACGTTAAATTGGTTCCTCAGTTGTTCCCTTCCAGGAACCCTGTCGCCTGTCAAAATGCATCCTTCGGTATGTCCGGGATTGGCTCCTGCATGAATAAGTATCCCCAAGAAATGGGGTACGTCTTCAAGAGCAGGATATTCTTTTCCGAATTTCGGAGAATACCGATAGATAACTTTATAACGTCCTGGAGGAATACAGGTTTCTCCGTACACCTTTTCCGGACACTTACATGACTTCCCCTTTGAAGTATAGGGACAGGTCTCAGGAAGTTTCCTTTGGCAGTCCTCAAGCGTATCAGCAATTCTCAACCCGTTGACACTCATGACCCCCATGGTTGCCGTCGAGGAAAACTCCTGTCTTTTCAATTTTATTTCCAAATCTTCCATATCGTTCCTTATTTAATATTCACCGTAAAAATACTGCATTTTATCTCTTGAAACAACTCTAATTTGCGGGATAGAACACCGGAGAGAACTCTTTCGACTCGTCAAACATCACGTTTCCTTCCAAGTCCCTCATGATGAATTTCTTAATCCTCGGCAGCATGAAATCTGATACAGGCTCATCAACTGATGGCTTAAACCACTCTGACGCAACGTAACGAACTCCCTCTGTGTTCTTTACGATTTCCAACAGGTTATCCCACTCAACACGCTGTCCTGGCTCCCAAAAACGGAAGTCAAGATACTTCGTCATTCCTACCTGTATATTCTTTCGAACGGTTGCCGTATCGTAACCAGCCTCCAGTTCACAACGGAAATCAACACCGTCTTCCCCTCCAACTTCGTACCACGTAGCGTTCTCCAACTTGATACCCATCAACTTCCCGGAAACTATCATGTCTCCGATACCGAAATAGGGGGTCGCTTTTTCAAGCAATGTCTTCAACTCTGCGTAGGAAAGTTCTTGACCGTTCTGTGTCGCCAACTGTATGTGAATGAATGAGTCTTCCATGATTCCTACAAACATAATCTTGAGGATTCTGTTATCGAAATTCTGAAAGATTTGAGTCAGTTTCTCAATCGTCGCTGTGGCATACACGTTCTGGTGGTTCAGGATACGTCTCCGGAACATTTCATCGCTCTCCTTGTCACGACCGCCAATAGCATAGTATTCATTCGTGCATTCGTAGTGTCCCTGCGGAATAGGGTTCACGGTCGTAATACTGTTCGCATCAACATTCGTAAACAGTCCTATTGCCTCGCTTCGCACCTTTACATAACCATACCCCGACTCGCCAACTGTAAGAGAGTTTTCGATGGCGAAACGAACGCCATTTGTACTCACAAAAGTGTTCACTCCAGCCGTGTACGTTGTTCCTGGCTCAGCATATACTCTGATATACGTAGAAGAACCCAACGCTCCGTAACGAGCCGTCACTCCAAACAGTGAGGCTGCTCTATCCAAGTAATCACCAGCAGCCGTTTCTGGAAAGATTTGAGCCTCTACGATAGCCACGTCCTTGATTGCCTTTTGCGCAACCTTTGCCGTCGCATATGCGGCAGCGTTCAAAACGGAGTTGTCGGTGATATCTGACACTTTATCCGTTTTGTTCAAAAATGTCTCGACCCAAAGATTTTTCAGGAATGAGATTGTGTTATTTACTTTCGTTATCATATCTGAATATTTGTTACAAGGAAATTATTCGTGACTGTCTTCGCCTGTATCTTCATAAAGATTGCGTCTTCTTTACGGTACAGGTCAAGAAGATTTACCTCAACCCAACGAGCGTCCCTTTGGAACATATTGACAAGATGCTTGAATAGGGACGGATACTGTATAGCGTTCACCGAACTACCGATTGCCTCGTTAGGAAGCCCATAATCCGGAAACTCCGGAATTGAACCTTTCAACGAATTGATGATAGTGTCAAGTGCCTGTCCTATCGCTGCCTCGTATTCAAGTGTCGCCAAATCATCATTTTCGAACCGGAAGTTCTTATCAATGTCCTTTCCGAGTATCTTCTCGGAATCAAGATTATCAACGATGTTAGGAATGTTGAAATTCCCTGTGGTACGAATGTTGATTTTAAAAATTCCCCCACCCTTGTTAGCATCGTAGTCCTCTTCCTCTACCAAGTTGTTTCTTGCGATATCAACCCAATCATCCTGAGGATTGTTTGAACCTAACTGTGACGATACGTTCTCAAACGTCTCACGGGTCTTAAGAACCCTCTGAAGTGCAACGTTCATACTGTACCGCCCAATGATAGCCGAGCGCAACCATCGTGATGAATTGTCTATCGTCCACAACTTCGTTTGACACTCCGTGAACATATCAAGCAACTCCCATGAATCTACTCTCGCCAAGCCTGTTGCCTTGAGCGTGAACAGGGGTTCAATCTCTCGTGACTGTTTCAACAGCGTATCAAGCCGTCCGAATGAATCCCCGATATCAATATCGTCCTGACCTGTATAGTATGCAACTATCAGAGGATAGTAAGAATTCGCGAACAGTGCAAACGACTCAAAGAACGACTGAATGTCGTACCCTGTTTGCTTCTTAAAGGTCTCTAATGCGTCTTTCATAACCATCCCTCCAATACTGTTTCAGTTACAGGTTGCAAAGCGTCTGTGACCACTGAAGCGACCTCACTCACTCCCGTCTGTATCATCGAAGGAAGTAACTTATCAAGCAACGATTTGTTATTCTTGTTAGATACTGCTTCCAGCGGAGCCAACGCTATCAACGTCAGATTATAATTCCAAATCATGTTTTTCGACAAGTCCTGAGAAAACTGTACTCCGCTCGGTGGAATAGCCACAAGATAACTCTCCCCGAGTGCCATATTATAGAAGTACAGACGCAACGGCTTGCCCTTGTCGTCAAGACCCACACTCTTACTTGCCATAGCCTGTAATATCTTCATCACACCATAACCCGTCTTGACGTTCAGATTAAAGTTCGAAAAAGCGAGTCCCGAAATTGAACCGCTTTTCTTTGTGATGTCGAACAGGTGGTATTTCCCAGCACTCACACTCTTACTTGAAGAGTTAATGCTCACATCTGGCTTTGGATTTATCAAGATTTTGAATTGACGACCGAAACTTCCCTTAATGTTAATTTCCTGAGGCGAATAAGAAGGAGTCGACAATACTGTTACTCCAGCCATTGACTTCTTGATATTCGTTCGAGTAGGTTCGGTCTTTGAGATAGAATCCGGCATAATAGGGAATGTCAGATAATCTATCGTATTGTCATCACTATCCGCAAGTTCCAAAGCAACCATGTACCATTCGAAGTCGTTGGGATACAGGCTCGCAAGAGCCTGTCCCCCGATTGACTTCGCCATGTTCATAACTGTATCTAATGCAGACATATCTTTAAATTTTTCTACAAATATAGTAAATCGTTACAATATTTTTCCTGGACCAGTCGTAGCACCTGTCTGAGCAGTAGCAGAACCAGCGGTCGAAACAGGGATTCCAGCCTGAACCTCACCCGTCTTGACAAAAGCGTCAATTGCGTCTGCCAACCCGTTCGCGAACTTACTATCATCAATCTCGGTTTCCTTTCTCGCGTCTGTCATCAATTTCAATATTGATTGTGCGAGTGCTGTTTTATTTAATGGCATAATCTCTTATTTATTAAAGAATTGTTTCAATAAACTGTTCAATTCAGTCGTCTTCTGGATTGTAGGCGGTAACGGTGTGCCACTCGGACCAACAGCCGTTGAAACGGTCAATGTTGCTATCGCATCCACAATCTTCGTCAACAACTCGTTCAAACCTGTACCCCCATTGATAATCGCCATTTTCCCATTGCTGATTTCAATCATCGCTTCTCCTTGAGAAAGAGTCACTTTCTTGTCCTCAAAACGTAGGGTGCAATCGAATATCGTGGTTTCGGCTTTGCTTCCATTTACTGTGTGTTTGTAATCGGTGTCGCCTACCTTTGTTTCGGTCACGAACCCTTGCTCCGTTATGGTCGTTTTTGAGAAGTCTTTGTCCTCGTCCTCACCATACGTAGCAAACACACTCATTTCTTCCTTATTGACGCTTATTCCCGACTCATTTTCGGTGACAGGGTCAATCATCTTTGCAGTGAGTTCTTCAAAAGCCTCTATTTCGGCTTTCTTACTCGCAGTCACTTTCACTGTACCCGTTGAACCAACCTCAAGAAGAGCGTTCTCATCGCCAAGTGCATTTATCTTGAGCGTTCCGAACTGTTGCCCCCGAACATTGATAAACAGGGTTCCTCGCTTCGCACTACCTGTAATGCTCAAAGAACCCTTGTCCCATTCCCGAAGGATTGAAAACTCTTCATCACTTCTCATAGGGATTCTTCCATTCGTTGCAACAAACGTACCAACTATCATCGGTTGGTTCATGTACGACTGTGAAATCCACATTACTGGAGTTCCCTTCTCACCAACTTTTCGAGGAAACTGTATGTTCTGAAGAGCCTCGTTTGAAATAAAGCACTCGTGAATAATATTCCCCTCGCTATCATCAATGATAGATATCTTGTTGGTTCTGAAACAGGTATCAACGAACTTATCTCGGTCAACCCCCTCCGGAATCAATACATATCCGAATCCAGTTGTTTGCTGGACTGTCCCCTGTTTGCGTACAGGGGAAACTCCTTGCTTTCCTACTTTCTTAAGCCTAATCTGTGCCATCTTTAAACATTTCTCTTTTTAAGAAGAAGTTAAACACACTCGAATTGACTCCAAACTTCGTAGAAGAAGGAGCAATCGTTTCATCCTTATGCTTTGGGTCACGTTTCTGAATGTCGGCTCGTATTCCGTCTATATCTACGATGTTAAAATAGTTGTTAGACGCATTCGTGATATACTCAACCAACATTCCTCTTTCAACTGTCAGCACCGTAACACGGTCAATGGCATCGTTCGTGAACGATATTGTATTGTTTACGGCTGTAACATAGAACAACTCCTGCGTGGATTCTAAGATGATGAACGTCCCCACTTTGATACGTCTATCCCCATTCAGCGTTATCGTCCCCTTACGAGTAAACGGAAGATAACAGGTCGTCTCCACAACGTATAACAGGTCATTCAATAAGGCTTGCGACATTGTGTTGATATTCTTCTCATCGTCCTTTCCTTTCAGGCTCTTTTCTGATAGGTAAATGTCATTCGTGATACACCGCTTATTTCCGAAACGCTCCACGTATTCATTCAGGAAGATAATAGGAACCAACGCCAATGACGAAAACTGTGAACTACCTGTCAAAGCATTCTGAGGCATTATCCTGTACCAAGCATAAACACGGTTATCGTACTCAAGAGAATACGACAGTAAATCTTTCGGCTCTACTCCAACATACTGTTTCGAATTAACGACACTTTGTATTGCTGTCTTCGTGAACGGTGGCTGGCGAGCCATAAGGTCGTATTCATTCCCCCACGTATCACCCCAAAATTCAACGAAAGGTTGCTGACAAATCTTGTTGAAGAAATCCATCAGGGTTCCTTCGGGGTTCGTCAGCGAGCGGTCAACGATACGTCTGTCTGACAGTTGTGAATCAACCCACAACTTTATCATCTGCCATACCCCTCGTGCTTCTGGACGTTGAGCGCAATGTGCAAAAATACTGTCGGGAACGATACCTATGTTAGACAACTGGTCGACGATGAACGATGATACAGAGTCAATCCTCTGAAATTCGTATGCGAAATAATAGTCATAATTTCCTGTCACCATATTACGCTTGAACCATGATGAAGACGGGTCTCCACCATAGAACCAACGGTCAGGACTTCCCTCAACAAATTTCAACGGAATAAAGTAGGAGCCATCCTCAACTAACAACTTCGACAGGTCTCGCCCATTTACATTCACGGAATAGTCAGTGCTGCTGGCATCTACATTCGTTGACACGGTATCAACCAACCCCATCATATCCCATATCAACTTGTTATTCAATTCTGACGGCTCTACGACGTGTGTGCTTGACTGTCGCTTCCCTTGGTCTTCGTACTTCTCTTTCTTCAATTTCTCGAACCGTATAAAGACCATGTCATTGTTCTGTATAAACTTCGAGAACCAATCACGATTGATACTCCCTCGCTTATCAGTGATGTTGAAATGGTTAGCGAAATCATCCCCGAATGTCTGTATTGTCAGCGTATCAGTAGGAACCAACTCGAAAGAGAATGTCCCCATCTGAAAGTCCTTTTGAGTTGAACAGGTTCTTATCCATGAACTGATGTCGTATATCTTACCGAAAGCGTGAGAATATACCCACACTTTGATATTCAATGCTTTCATCTGAACGTGATACTCCTTATTCTCATCGCCTGAACCCAACGCTGCCGCACGCTTCCGTGCCGCATACGAGTCATTGATAGGCTTCGAACTGCTTGATTCCCCATTGTTTGTAGGCGAGTCCCAAGGAACATATTCGGGGTCTGTCAAAAGTTCGGCTTGCTTATCTGACCAGAAAGCCGAAAAACTGCTATACTGGCGCATAAACAGGTCGGACGCAAGTATCTCTTGAAGTTCGGTTGTTATCTGTTTGTTCGGTATAGCGTACCAAGTACCGATAGGAATTAACGGTGGCTTATTCTGCTCTATTTCGCTCTTATATTTCTCTTTCATAAGCGGAGAATAATTGTTGATTATTATCTCCGCATTTGTCCAGTGACCGTCTGAAAACTTTAAGAAGTCGTCGACAGTCAAGTCTTCTTGATACCCCTGTTTCTTCAAGTCGTCAAGGAAATCTTGGATAGTCGCTGCCTCGCGACTATCTCCAATTCCCTTAAACCAATCGGTCGAATACGGTGGTATTTTCTTTTCCTCTTCTGCCATAACTCTTACTCTTGACTGATTGTTAAATTATTCAACACTTTGGTCGCTCCATCCTTCGTTCCAGCAGCAACAGATTCCCGAAGTTTCTGTAACTGTTCATCAGTAAGTTGTAAGGCAGGGAAGCCACCCTGTTGCCCTGAACCAGAACCTGCGCTTCCGGGAGCGGGAGCCACGATTGTAACAGGTATCGGACCCTCGTCTTTAATAGCCTTAACAACCGCAGCAATAGAACCTTTTCCACCAAGGATTTCTTCATATCCGTCCTTAATTTTTCTGTTCTGAGTTGCGGCAGTAGAAGCAGCGATATCCCCAACCATGCTTCGAGCCTCCGCTTCAGAATACTCAGCACCCGTTGAACGACCACGTCTGAATATCTTCTGGGCATCGTTTCCGGTTGCCTTCTCCAAATCAATAATGTCAGTCATTGACAAGTTAGGGAAGATTGACTTCATCACCTGTCGACCCATTTCACCACCACCCGTCATCTTCTGTATTCTTTCAAAGAACTTTTGCTGAAGTTCAGGTTTCTCCGGCATCTGTTCAATCATCGCTTGTAAATCCGATAATTGAGCATCGGGACCAGCAACCTCTCTTGCGGTTCTCAAAAGCAACGCTTGGCTGACGTCATCTTGACTTATATTGTTTCCCATTAAAGAGTTCTGTACACGCTCTAATTGGCGACCCTCCATCCCAGTAGCGTTCTGTATGCTTGTCATCGAACGTACAATTCCAGCCGTATTGATTCCACCTGTCCTATTAAGAACATTTTCCGCCATACGGTTGAACGATTGTAGGTACTCGCCAAGTGTCGACGCAATGTATTGGTCACTCTTTCCGAGACCCTGTAAGTTAGTGTCGAAAGCCTGTACGACGTTGGCTCCTGTACGACCTGAACGGTCAAAACGGGTTGTCGCCAACACCGAAGCAGCGTCATCTTCCGATAAGCCTCTAATCTTACCAGCCATTAACAGTTGGTTCACATCATGAAGCGAAGTGTTCCGTTCATAGGCTCCTGCTTTCTGTAAAGTTGTAACCTGCGACAAATAGTCTGTCATATTCAACCCCAGCGTCCGTGAAGCCCATGTAGGAAGTTCATCCCTGTCCGTTACCAGCCCAGCCTTATCAGCATTCCTCAACTGCTGTACCTTCTGACCATGTTCCCATTCTTTCCAACCTTTTGCGTCTTGCTCAGTTCTTGGGAAAGCAAGCATTGATAAATCAAGTTTTGTTGGGTCTTTCGGTTCAGATTGTTTCTGCCTGTATGACCAGTCAGTCGCCATCTTATAATCATGGTACGTTGTGTTTCCACCCGTAACATAATCAACATTATCCCCGAATGAATCAAGGAATTGGCTTCCCAACGCTTGTCGATAGGACATACGATGTAGAGCGGAATAATCACCCAACGCTCTATCGTTCTGGGTTGCCGCATTACGACCAACTTCCTTCTTTTCGGCTTCGGCTCCGGATATACCGAATGTCAGCATATTCAGCAACCAATGATTCCCCCTGTTATTCCGACGCTGGAATTCATTTTCAGCACCGTACTGAGCAGACTCATATTTCGCTTGCTGACCTAATATCGTACCAATCCCCATGATAAGCGCACCGAAAGGAAGCATTCCCATCAATCCGCTCATACTCGTAGGCATCTTGAACCCTTTACCAAACAGTCCAGCACCGCCTCCCTGCCCAAGAGTAGGTACATCAGGAGTTTCGGGCGCAGGGGGTTGTGGGGGTTCTCCTCCACTACCTGTTGGCAAGACTCCATTAGTGTCATCCCTCTGGGTCTTTTCCATCAAGTCTGCTATCCGTACAACTTCTGACAGTATTTTATCGAGAGTCGTTTGCTGGCGTTCGGTCAATTGAGTGTTCAGAGCACGACCAGAGGTTCCCGGAATAACCGCACCCCCTCCACCGCTTAAAGGTCGCCCAGTATAAGGGTCTATAAGCGTCGGTCTTCTTTCAGTCGGGGTATCATTAGGAAGCCCACCTTGCATTCCCCCTGCGAGAGCGTTTCGCTCCTTTAACAGGTCGATTTGCTTTTGGATGACTCCAACCGTTTGTTCAGCGATGTTTTTGAACTCGCTTTCCATTTTGTTGAAGTCGTTCCACAAGGCTTGGGCGTTCTGTCGGAGTTCCTGAAGCGGTGACGCATCAGCCGATACCCGTATTCTCTTGTCTTCCGCCATTTTGTTCTAATTTAAGCATTTCTTCAATTTCTCTTTCAGCCTCAGTAGAGAAGTCCTCAATCGTAGTCGGAGCCTTAAAGATATCCCCAATTCCGGGAATGTACTTATCTTTATTCTTCTCGTGTTCAGCCTGAAACTCCTTTAAATACAACTTGTCTTCCTCGAACTCAAGGAGTTGATATATAAAAGAAGATTCCCGATGTTCAGGGGACATAAATGAAACATTATGCTTTATTCGCCACCACCTGTCCAACGGGAATCTATTATTCCAACTGACCACACCCTGTATCAGTTCAGAACGTCTCATGTTACTCCTCTTTCTTTACGTCATTACTTTCTTCGCCTTTAAGCAGTTCAGTAATTTCCTTGAAGAACGGAGCAACAGTCTTGAAGTATTCATCGCGGATAAGTTTATAATCCCTGACGTCAAGTTCTGAAAAGTTCTTCACTTTCAAGTCCTCTATCAGTTTAGGACAAAGAACCACAATGGCTGCTTCAATGTCAATCATGTCCAAAGCGTGTTGAGCCTGAACTGAAGGACTCATGACCATCGAGTTATAGAAGCCTCTTGACAGGCTTTGCTTCATCGCCTCAATCTGATAGAACTGTCCCACTGTGGGGAACTTCACAGGGTAACTGTGACCCTTGATTTCAATTGTTACTTCATCTTTTATCATAATCGTTTCTTATTTAAAGCAAGGCAGGATTACCCTGCCATGCTGATTGGTTCAAGATAAATACCACTGATATCGGTTCCCGCAAGACCAGCCTCTTGAACGCTGAACGATTGTGTGTTCAGCAGACAGCCTTGGAGACGAGCAATGGTTTCACCCGTGTTATCAACTTCGGTAACAAGTTTCGTCGCAGCGTCTTCGCTTGATACCGTCTTAGCATACACCGTGATGTCGAACGCAATGTCGCCCAGAACCAAACTGTTCTTAATCTCCGCTATGCTTCCGAACTTTTTCAGCATCTTCTTCATAATCGGAGTATTGAACGAGATGAAGTATTGGGAAACACTCCATTGACAAGTGTAAACCACAGGGGGAGCCTCCTGATAAGTCAGGCTGCCGAGTCCCTGTACATTTGCACGCTGTACGTTCTCTGAGAAAGTCAGGTTGCGGACGTATCCTGCAACCTCGTTATCTATTTTGATAAACGCTTTCGGTGCTGTAAAAACTCTTCCTCTTGCCATATCTTTTAATTTTTAAGTAAGAATCCAGTGAAGAAAATCTTAGTGATTTCGCTGTTCACCACCACCTCATAGGTGACATCGTAGTAGTCCTCAATTCGGGTTGCAACTACATTCTGGAAACGCTGTATCAAGTTGTCCTGATTAGCGGTTGCCACACGTGATTGCAAGAAATTGATTGTCCAAGTCTCAAGAGCACCTTTTGACAAGGTATTCAAGTTCACACCGTTTTCATCGCCTAACAGGTCGATTTCCGCATTCACCACACACTCTTTGTTCAACTGTGCGATAACACGCATGAACTGGATGCTGAATGAGAGACCTTTCTTGTTGAATAATGTTTTGTTATCTTGCAAAGTTGTAACACCCTGTAAGACCACGAAACGACCGAGATACGGGTTCGGATAAACCACAACCAAACCAGCCTTGACAGCCTTTTCCATTTCCTTCTCGTCAGGAATGTGCTGAAGTTTATCACCACCGATTGTCTTGTTGGTAACGGGGATATAGGGAGGTTTGCCGCTGACACGTCCAATAACCTGACACAAATTGTAGAATACACCCCACCAACGTACTTTCGAAGCAACAAAGTCGCTCGCAGTACCGATACCACCATGAACGCAAACCACGTATGCGTTGTTGAACTGTTTCGCCATACCCAGTGAGTCGTTGAACTTCACTTTCGAGTCGTATGCTCCAACGTACACGAATTTATCGAACTTCGCCTGAGTGTTGCGGTGTGCGATAACCTTGTTATTCGTAGCACCAGCACCCGAAGCACCGATTTGGTCAGTGAATACGATGTTATATTCAACATCAGTGATTTGAGCCAACAGGTCGTCGAGGTCAGTCGGTTTGTACTGTTCCGTACCACCTGTCGCAACCTGATATCCTGCGTTATCCGTAATGTCTGACGCATCAACCGTTCCGTCGCCTGTAATCTTACTTGAATCATCAAGAATGAAACGAGCACCGAAGTTCTCGTCAGTCTGGCACCAAGCAATGACTTCAGCCATATTGGTGCATTCAGGAGTCTGACACAAAAGATACGGTTCAGCCTGTTCAACTGTCAGTTCATCGTAGGACAATTCAACACCCGTGATTGGGTCTTTATAGAGTCCTGTAAAGGTTCCTCTCCAGAACTTGATTACGAAAGCATTCGGGTCTTCCGTTCCGGCTTCCACTGTGAAGGCATAACCCGTTTTCAGGATATCACCCTCGAGTTCGCCATTAGCGTTCAATCCCTCGTCGATAGTTTTCACTACCAGCGTACCACCTTTTGACCCACCACCCGTAGGAGCGAAAGTCATCGTTGCCGGAGTTGTCGTACATGCACGGGCATACAGTAACTTACTGATACCAACCGCATCCGCATTATACGGGTCGGGGGTAAACAGAGCCTCTGCACATTTCCAGAACATTCCGCCTTTCACGAAATCCCGGAAATCCGATAATGTTTCGAACTCGTAGACAGCGTCCTTGCCTTGCTTGTCAGTTCCGTTCACACCAGAACCACCACCGAAGCCAGCACCATAAACACCTGTGTCAATCAAGAGCACGGTTCCATAGTCCAAATTTCGGGAAGCACTACTCTCGCCCGACGTGATTGTAGAATACACACCAGGAAGAGTTCTCAATTTTCCATTAAAATAGACACTCGTTGCCATATTATCATTATTAAAGAGTTTACGAATTTATTTCGGAATAAAGGTATAAAATTTTTCCAAAACATCAATAATCACAAATCTTTTTGAGGAAGGGCAGGAGCCGAAACTCCTGCCCAAACTCATTAAGAAATCTTCCAAGTAGTGTTGGTCGTAATCTTGAATGTCTGAGAACCACCCGTTGCCCCATAGGACAAACTGGTAGGAGTGACGTCAAGATACAGAATCTTCGCTACCAATGTTCTCGCACCTGTTACTGTGAACGTGTACGAAAGACTCGTGCTGACACGGGTACTGCCCTCGTACCATCCGTCAAATACATCTTGACTGTTGGCCTTAGTACATTTCACCGTTGCTGAAGCACCATAAGCATAAGAGCCACCGCCAGATACAGAACCACGTCCCGCAGCAGAACTGTCAAGACTGACTGAAATTGTATATGACTTGGTAGTTCTCGTACCACGAGCCTCAAGAGTCACCGCACCTGTAATGTTTGTCGGAGCATACGTTACCGATGTTGAAACTCTGGTAGAACCATTGTACCAACCGTCGAATCCGTATGTATATTGAGCATCGCTCGCCATTACCGTTGCAGTAGAACCAGCAGCATTCGAACCATAACTTACAGACTCACTCGAACGACTCACTGAGGAAATATAACTTCCCTTATTGTAAGTCACGGTATAACTTCTCAGGCTTCTCGTTCCCTTCGCTGTGTACGTTGCATTAGCAGTTACACCCGTAGGAGCATAAGTCGCAGAAGAAGTCACCCTCGTTGAACCACTATACCATCCATTAACACCATAAGAGTATTGAGCCGTCGTTCCGTTTACAGTCATCGTTGAACCAGCCGCATTTGCTCCGTGAGCCACACGTTCTGTCGTTCTACTCAAACTTGCCACGTAATCGCCAGCCAAATATGTGATAGTATAATAGATTCTCGTGAACCTTGCATATACAGTCATCGAAGCCGTTACTCCCGAAATTGCGTAGGAAGCAGAACTACTCAACAACGTACCACCGCTCGTACCAGCCGAATACCATCCGTCGAACTTGTATCCCGCAGCAGCCGAAGCCGTTACCGTGATACTTCCACCGTGATTTACACTTCCACCACCTGAAACAGTACCACCAGTCGTTCCGGCTGTATAGTTTCCTGTGCCGTCTGTGGTTCGGTAGTAAGCCGAAGGACTAACAGTATAAGAGTTGATGTTTGCTTTGGCTGTAAGAGACAGATTTGACTTAACAGCAGTCGGAGCATACGTCAATGAAGTAGATACACGGGTTGCCCCATTATACCAACCGTCAAATGTATATCCCGTCGTTACTGTCGCAGTACATCCTGTTGCATTTGCTCCCCAACTTACTGTTTCAGAAGTCTTGCTGATTGTCGCGATACCTGTTCCCTTGACATAAGTCACGGTATAAGTGTTCGTCGTGTATTCAGCCGTATAGGTCGCATTTGCTGTTACAGTCACTTCACGAGAGGCAGTAGTTACACCGTCAGACCATTTCGAGAATGTCTTTCCTTCAATAGCCGAAGCAGTGATAGTTACTTTCGTACCGTAATTATAAGTTCCAGAACCTGAACCGTTCACGACTGTCAACGTGTACTTATTCACTGTCGCAACGCCACGAGCCTCAAAGGTTCTCGCTGCCGTGATATTCGCAACACTCAACGCCAAAGTTGTTCCTATTCGTGCACTCCCTTCATACCAGCCACCGAATGAATAAGTGTACTGAGCCGTATTTGCCGGAAGAGTCGCTGTACAGGTTGCAGTTCCACCATAATTAACCGATTCACTCGTCTTACTGATAGAAGCGATATTCGCATTCTTCGTATAGGAAACTGTGTACTTATTAATCGTCGCAGACGCTGTCAATGTACAATTAGACTGAACTCCTGACAGAGTAGCCTTTCCAGCAGTTACCGTCAATGTTCCTGTTCCGGAGGTCTTAGTCCAAGTCGGAGTATTGTATCCCGTAGAAGCAACCGCAGTTTCTGAAGTTACTGTTCCGTTATACGCAACACGTTCTGTGGTCTTCGTCAAAGCATTTACACCTGTTCCTCGAGTATAAGTTACTGTGAACCAATTCTTTTGGAAGCGAGCATAAACCGTAACAGCAGCCGTCACGCTGTCAATGACATAACTTGCAGCCGTACTTACTTGAGTGCCACCTGCGTCGTACCATCCCTGGAATGTATAACCTGCCGCTGCAGCAGCCGTTAAAGTCGCTTTAGAGCCATAATTATAAGTTCCCGAGCCTGTTACCGAGCCACCGTTATTTCCTGTCGTAAACGAACCAGTAGAGTCCGTATCACGGTATTGAGCCGTTCCTGTAATAGCAAACGTCTTAATAGTGGCTTTCGCAGTGAGCGTCATGTTACTTGTTACGTTCGTCGGACCATACTTCAGAGCCGTGCTAACACGAGTCGCACCGTTGTACCAGCCGTCGAAATTGTAACCTGTCGTCAGGGCAGCAGTAGAGCCAACAGCGTTTGCACCGTGTTCAACGGTTTCGCTGGTAGGAGTCACTGAAGCAATTCCCGTCTCTTTTGCATACGTGATGACATAAGTATTGATTCCGAACGATGCAGCATACGTCGCATTTGCCGTGACATTCGTAACAGTCAATTTCGCTGTCTTCGTACCATTACTCCAACCACTGAACGTGTATCCAGTTGCTGCCGTCGCAGTAGAAGAAGCCTCTCCACCATATTCAACACGAGCCGAAGTAGGAGCGACAGAACCACCCGTTCCTGCGGTGAATGTTACGGTGAACCATTGACGTTGGAATCTCGCTGTCAGGCTGCGATTGCCTGTTGCGCTGAACGTATAGGAAGCACTGTCTGATACCTTATTCGAACCCTCATACCAACCAGCGAAACTGTACCCAGTGGCGGGAGTGGCTTTGGCTGTAACAGATGTCCCGTGAGTAACTGTACCGCCTCCGGAAACAGTTCCTCCCGTCGTACCACCCGTGAAGTCACCTGTCTCAGCAATACGGAATTGTGCAGCCAATGTGATTGAATAACTCTTAATAGTGAAGACCGCTTGAATTGTACGGTTCTTCGTGATTTCCCATCCCGGATACGGGTTGGTCGTTGACTCACCACCTGTTTCGTCAACCCACTTCGTGAAATTGTACCCAGTCGCAGGAGTCGCAGTTGACTTAACAGATGAACCATAGTCATAAGTTCCTCCTCCAGATACCGTTCCCGCTCCAGTGGGCGTGATGGTGAATGAAAGGGTGTATCTGTTAAGCGTCCGAGCACCAATTGCCGTGAATGTTCTGTTCGCTGTGATATTAGATACGCTCAATGAAAGGTCGGACGATATTTTCGTGTCACCCTCATACCATCCTGTGAAGGAATATGTATATTGAGCCGTATTCGCTAACAATGTAGCCACCGCAGTTGCTGTCCCACCCCAGTTAATCTTCTCAGACGTCTTATTGATAGTGTTGATATAATCACCTTTCGAATAAGTAACAGTCCAAGTCGATGTGGCTTGCGTGATAGTTACTGTTCCAGTCACTGAAGATGTTGAACCCGTTACAGAAACTTTTCCTGTACGTTTCCCCACAGTATTCTTTGGGATTGGAATTTGCATTGAAAAGACGAACTCATCAACCGCTCCTGGGTCGTCAGGAATTGACGTCCCGTTCACAGTCAATAAGCCATTAGCGGTATAATTCGCAGGAAGAACAATAGGGATATCATTCCCTGTCCCAAGGGAAAAGGTTATCTTCGGTGAGTTGCTCTTTCCAGAAACAGTTATCGTCGAAGCACCTTCCCCCACGTCAAACGACGTTTGGTCCAGAGTGATATATTCGGCAGTTGGCTCTTGCTTTACTTGGTACGATTTTGCCGCTTCAATTCCTTTAACGACAGCGGTAACAACTGTCTGGCGTTCCAAGCGTCCTTTATTGATTGTGCCTGTATTCGTCAGAGCAGCGTTCCCCTCTCCCGCCATAGGATTTACGGTCAACCAAGAATCTTTCGCCATACCTTAAATTCTTTTTAAATAGTTACTAACTAACAGTCCAAGGCACATTCGTGCTGACTTGGAATGTCTTACTTCCACCAGCAGCGTCGTAATCCAACGAGGTCGGTGTAACATCAAGATAATTAATCTTAGCAACCAGACTCACTGCTTCCTGAGCCGTAAATGTATAGGTCGCATTCGAACTCACCTTAGATGAACCACTGTACCATCCGTCAAATACGTCACCACTCTTCAACAAGTTACATTTCGCAGTAACTTGGTCTCCAACGTTCACTTCCGCTGTTGCTGTCGCTCCCGCAGTACCATTATTGATTTGAACCGTTCCTCGGCTTGTGACATCGGAATTAACTGAAAGAGTAACTTGGAACGCACCCTTCGCAATGTCTTTCAACATCACATAGTCATTATTCCCGTAGGAAGCCAGAGCGTCAGCGTCAAATTTATTGGTCGCGATAAGTTCCTTCTTGCGGACGTAATCGTTAGCAGCCACGCCAATATCGCCAGGAGTTATCCCAACGCTGTCGGCAGCCTGTTTCGATGTCGCATACGGATTATTTGCCATGATTAAGAAGTTTTTCCAGCACCTGACTGGCAATCTACATATTTCTTGAAAACGATATTTCCTGATACGGAATTAATCTTGTCGATAATTCCTTGCCCAGTGAGTTTATCAAGAATGTTCTTTTCCGTCAGATTGTTCAAAATGCTTGACGGATTGTCTTGCTGAGTCTGAACCGCTGTCAGCAGTTCGTCGACCTTTGCTCCTGTAAATTTCGATTTGTACGCCATATCTTTTTATTTTAATGGTTATTCTTTCAATACACCAAAGTCCTCCCCAGTACTATCCTGGAACGGCTCGTCACTATCAAAAGGAATGAACGGTTCCCGAAGACCCAGTTGAGTAATCGTAAAGGAAGATGTCAAGGGGATAGTCCCTTCGGTGATTTTACCTGTTACAGTCATTCTCCTGTCGAACCCCTCATTCGTTTCAACTGAAAGAGGGACAGCAGCCGTCATGACTGACGGCTGTGCCTCTACTTTGCTTTTCTTTAACCGTTTCTTTCCCATTATTTCTAAACGTGTTAGGACAATTCCCAAGAAGTATTAGAAACGATAGTCTGAGATACGGCAGCACCACTGGCTTCAAGAGTGATTGTCTCCTGACCAAATGAGAATACAGGGTCACCAGCAGATTGCTTGATTTGAATCTGAGCCGACTGACCTCCAGCGGTCGTTACTTTCATTGCTGCAGTCAATTCGTCAATTGTCGTATTTGCTGCAATTCCAGTGAAAGTGATACTGAACTCAAACTCCTGCTGTGCTCCAGGGTCGCCAGTGATAGCCACATTATTGGTGGTTTCTACTCCACCAGCGGTGTACTTCGAAGGAAGAGTCAATTTAAGACCTCCTGCAACCACCGCACGAGTCTCAAGATTAACCAATTCGAAGTTCAACTTCGAAGAGTTGGTTTTACCTGTAATCGTCAGAGTTCCACCTGCTTTTCCAACAGTTGTTTCTGCTCCATTCGTAAATGAAACGAACTCAGGTTTTCCTTTCTGGATAACCTTGTAAGTTTTATTCGGCGAAACTCCAACCGCCACACCTGTTACAGTCGTCTCACGTTGTTCACGACCTGTGTGAACTGTACCCGTGTTCTGAACTGTCGCATTACCGTTTCCCGAAGCGGGATTGACGGTCAACCATGCTGCCTTTGCCATAATAACAAACGATTTTATAAATTAAACTAAATTATATCACCAACAAAGATACAAATAATTAGGGAGAAATACTACTCCAATCTCCAAGGGGTCTTCGCTTCAATCTCCTGTTCACCTTTGTTGTTCATCTCATCAAGCCATACATATCCCGAACCAAACTTGAACAGTTCGTCACCAACTGATAACACCCAATCAGTATTCGAATAGATAGTGTTCTCACCTGTTGCTAACAGTGAATCCAGCCATACATACGGATTTGAAAATTCAAAATATTTGTCCAAAGGAGGCGGAACCCATCCTGGGTCTGACCCAACAGGTATCGCATCCTCAATGATAAATCTCCTCACAATTTCAGGTCGAATGATAGAAGCATAATCACCAATGTCCTCGACCTCTATTGATACGTTCTTGACCAATATCGGCTGTGGAAACAAAGCGTTTTCCGCTATCAATTCATTCGTGCTGAAATCGAAGTAAGCAAACTCCTCTTCAAATGTATTTCTGGCTCCAATAAGCAACGCATATATAACTTCCCCCATCAGAATTGACTCAAGCATATTCTCACTGAAGCACATCAAATCAATCTTCGACAAGGCTGGTTGACGGAACCCCTCACGTTCATATTCAGTCCCACCAAACGTGTCTAATACGGGTGCACCATAACCGCCAAGCGGTGCTGGCTTATCCGTAGAACGTCCTGGCTCCCTTACGATAATACAGGGAAGATGACTTTTATCCTTTGGATATTCCATCTTTACCTGTATCTTTCGGGGACTCGTATTAGTTCTCAGGAACAGTTTCTTTGCTTGCTCATAGAAGTCAAAAGAGCCGTCCCTCGTCCCATAGAACATATGGTAGAGGAAGGTCTCATGCTCCGGCACACTTTCGTAATCATACTGAATGTACTGAAGCAACCCATCGACTATCTGTTTTATTCTCGCAATTAAAATCATCTTTATAATTGATTTAAAAATTCATCAATCGCCATGTCAGCAACCTCAAACACCTGTGCCTCGTCGAGTGCCCTGTCCATGAACTTCCGAGGTTCAAATCCCGGATTTATCCAACTTAACGGGTCGCTCTTATCACTCACTCTTCGGAATGTGAAGTATCCCCCACGATTCTCCTTATCAGGAGAAGCGATATCAATTCGTACGAGTCCTTGATATTGAGGTGCTTTGTGAGTATAAGCCGGAATGATTCCTTCGGCTGTTTGAATAGGTTTACGCTGCCCGAGTTGTGCGTACTGTATAGGAAGCTGATTCTTCTTTACAGGCTGTCCACCGTTACTCTTAGCAATATCGTAAATCTCTTTCGGCAGCCGATTTTGAAACACCATTGATTCCGCCACAGCATCAGGAGTAGCGTACCGAAACGGAATTGTCAGATACCAACCCCCACTCGCAGATGTCTTCTTCTTTGAGGAGTTGGAAAATCCTGGCTTCATGTCAAAGGGAGCCTTCCCCTCTTCAAGAGCCAAAGCCAACCCGTCCTGTCCGGGAGCAAGCCCAAACACCACTTCCGTCGGACTCACCCTATCAACGTACATGGCATTCTTATACAGTTTTCGGGTCTTCTTTAACTCTCTATTGACAAGGTTCTCCCACTTGTTTACATACTCAGTCACCACCCGATTGATAATCTCGCCACCGAGTTCCTGAGCCTGCGAACCTGTAAGAGCAAACTCCGCTACGATTTCACTCAAATCAACGTGTATCGGAATCATTGTCGTCGTTATATATTATTCCACTTCCATCGTAATTAGGACGCTGCATGTCTATTAGGTGAGTTCTCCGTCCCACACCCTGTATCGGCATCTTGAGGATTTGAAACTGTCCGCTCTTCTTATCCTTACCTAACGAGGCTCGGATTTCGTGAGGCATATCAATGATGTGGTATTCCACCCTGTGTTTGTACAGGACTGAAACACCTGTCTCTGGAGGAACGTTCCCAGGAGCAAATCTCAAGCAATATGGGTTCTCGGGAACTATCTCATAGACTGATGGGTCTAACTTGATTAACGGGGACTCGGAATCCTTAAAGGTGTACACTGCCACGATACCATCCTCTATTGGGGCATAAGAGAGAAAAACAGCAACCTCGTCACCTATCATCTCCCTCGCCACCAACATTTCCGTAAACGAAGCATATTCATCCTCTACCGTCACTCTATCAAAGTAGGAAAGGAAGTCTTTATCTTCATCCCGAACGGTTATCGCAGCCGTACCCATCAATTCCGGAGCCCATTGAACGTACTGTGTATTCCTGTTCAGACCTGTTACAAGTGCTTTGGTTCTCCTCGGATTTACGAAGAAGTATCCAAAGCCGTGACAGTTCTGACAATCAGGTAACGGACTGCCCGAGTTTCCCTGACACGGACAGCGTATCGCCTTTTCACAGATTATATCATAACCGTGCGCCCAAATAACCGAGTTAAAGTCATTCGGGCGAAAACTCACTTGAGGCTGTCCATATAAGGACTGCTCGGGAGCCTCTGATATAGGTCTTCCATTCATGATGCGTATCTCCTTTCTAATAAAGTTTTAGAATTCCAAGGCTGAGGTTTACCCTTTAACGCTTTAGAAATCCTTTTCCGAGTTTCTTCTGAATGATGTTTCCCCAGCATTGGTTTTCTACCGACCCTTGCTTTCGACATTTTCTTTCGAGTTTCTTCAGAGTGTTTCTTTCCTATATGAGTGGCAAGCAACTTCTCTTTCAACCAATCAGGCATCGGAACCCCTTTGTTCCAAGGAGTTTTACCCTTGTGAAGTTCTGATATCTTTTGTCTAAATTCGTCAGTCATTTCCTTTCCCGTACCGTCACCGCCTGGAGTTGAATTATACCCACACTTATAGGAATTGAATCTACTTATGCAAGCCTTTTCAAACAAAGGAAGTCTTTCGATTGGAATACCACTCAATAAGCAATCAACGTGAAAATTCTGCGAACCATATTTTCTGATTGCCTTATGAAACTGAAAATTATCCTTCTCCGCTTCCGCAGCATAAATATGTTCATGAAATCTTCTATGAACCTTACGAACAGTTATACCAACGTAAACTTTATCGTTGATATCGTTATACACAATATACAAACTACCTGTCTTCATTTATACAACTACCATACGAATTTCATCATATACTAATTTCAATTTCTTCACAGAATCCGCAATCTCTTTTTGATATTGCAAAATCCTTGCCCCATATCCTGCGTTGGTTGCTGATGATGTTGAACTAATTGATTGACTCAACCCGTCAACACCTATCGACTGGGCAGCGATACCCGCACCCAATATCAAGTCACCAGCAATTCCAAGTGGTCCGAACGTAGCCAATTTCCCCGTCAGATTGATTAAGTCCATAGGCATATGGTCGAGGTCAAAGCCTGTAATATACTGGAAGTCCCAATAATCCGGAATCATCCTGAAGTGCTGGCTTCCCAATTGGGTTGTCAGACCACTCAAGATGACCTCAGCATTGGCAGTAGCAACAGCCGAACCCGTGGGAACGATTGAAACTCTTCGCTTATATAGACCATAACTGTTCTGGTGAGTTGTCAGCCATTGTGTCGGATAGGAAATTTGCTCAAGATTGTTGAACCGTCCCGTCAACGATATCGGTTTGTTGACGGGATAGTTCGTGAACAGAATAGGGAAACTCTGCCAATAGTCGGCTCGGTAAAATGTCAACTTCTCTTGGTCAATGAACTGGCGCATCAGTTTCAGGTTGAAGAAGTTCTCAACCTCTCTTTGAGCAGCCTGTATATAGAACCGCATACTTTCACTGCTGAAAGAAGTCCCGTCGCCTCCCTGTATGGTTATCCCGTACAGGTACAAAGAAAAAATCTCCGTTGGATTAAATATCATCCCCGTGTTCTTTCTATACTTCATTGTCAAAACAAGTTGTCCCATCTCGCATTACTCTTTAGAAGCGTTTACCAAAAATTCGATGATTTCGGCTTTGGTTTTTTCAGCAACAGCGGTCATGTCAATACCACCCTCCTGACCGAAAGCAATCAGTTCATCTTTCTTCATTACACCCAATTCCTTGCGTAGAGCAGCCTCTTCCTCTTCAGGAGTAGGGGTTCCCTCGCCACCTGTTACTTCGGGGTCAGCGTCTCCCTGAGTTTCCTCGCCTGTACCCTCTGTTGGGTTCTCTACGATAGCTTCAGGTGCAGGGGGTGTAACTGTCTCGGCTGGGGGAACGGTTCCCGCAGCGAGTTGAATACGAGCCTCGTGTTCACGATTGTATTCGTTCTTCCAGTTTTCAACCTCTTGCTCGAGTTCCTCAATCTTCTTTTTATTCGCTGTATTGACATTTGTCAGGCGAGCAATCTCTTTCTTGTACCACTCTTCACGGTCTTTGAAGTCTGACTTCATCTGAACCTCTTTCGGGGTTTCGAAAACAGGCTGTTTGCCGTGTTCGTACAGGTCAGGGATTCCCAACTTGAGAACTTCCTTACCAAAGTCGTCTTCGACCTCAGCGACACAATTTACGAACTTCACGTTCTTACCATTGTAATTGATGGTTTTGTTTCCCGCTTTTCTGTTAAACAGTTTCATAATTCTTTGAATTTATTTATGATTATAAAATTAATGGGGATGGGACATACACCCCATCCCCATCATTATAACGTAATTGTCCTCGTTATTAGGTAGTCGGCAGACCAATCTTACCGATGTTGATAATACGGGCAATCTTTCCAGGCATATACTCTACCGGAGTTCCGTAGTTCAATACAGAGAATGAACGTCTCGGACCAACAATAGCGTAATCCAGTTTCATGGTTCCACCCAGTTCCAGATACTCAATCATTTCACTTCCGTTGAAGTAAACGAGAGCAGACTTGGTTCCGGCAATCCAACGGTTACGGTCATGAACCTCTCCCGGATTAGCACCGTCCCAACCAGCAGCAAGTTCAGTCTTGCTAACTTCGAAGATAGGATAGAAATCAGCAGTGCCTTTATCGACCGGATTGGCTTCGGTACGATAGATGACATAACAGGTTTCAGGATAAGCCGAAGAGTTCGCACCAGCAAACTTCAGAGTCACGGACTGAGTTGCGCCAACAGCCTGTTCAGCGTCGTTCAACAGAACGGGTTCAGACTCTCCGTAACGGTTCTTCGCTGTAACAGCATAGAAGTAGTTACCAGCGTGAACAGAACCGAACATTCCCTTTGCGTCAACGGCAACAGCAACCGGAGTCGTAACATCCTTAATAGGAGCGTTCGGAGCCTTGTCAGAAGTCTTACCACGACCCAACTTAATCGGCTGGTTGAAGTCGAAGTATTTGTCCGCTTTGATGTTCACCTTACCAAACTGAGTGGTGATGTCGTTTACCGACTGACCCATAGTTGCGCCCACAACGCCACCAGCCATACCAACGATAACACGTTTAGACTCGTGGAAGAGTTTCACGTAGTTGTTGAATACGACAGGGGAAGAAACGATACGGTCGATGATACCGTTTCGGTCGTTTACAACTGCCTGAGCAGCGTCCTCAACCAAAGCGTCATTCAGAACAGAACCGTTTGCGTTCAATACGGCAGGGTCTCCGAAGTAAGCGTCAAGCACCTGTTCAGAAGTTTTACCCAGCAAGCCACCTGTGATATCGTTGATACCAGCGATGTGCTGTGCAAATACACCGTCGAACTCTTCAGGAACTTTTGCCGAGTCAGCGTCAATCACTTTCTTGTCAAGGATAGTCTGAAGCAAGATGGTCTTGTTTTCAACTTCCTTGGTGTACAGTGAACCAACGACAGTCTTGACAATCATACCCGGATGAGTAACCTGTCCAGTCACACCTGTGAACTTGACAACAATCGACTTCCGACGATATACAGAGTCGGTCTCAGTAGGAGTTTCGCCTTCCTGATTGAAGATGCCCACTTCCTGACCATACTTGTACAACTGATTGTACTGATGAACAGTATTGTCAATCTTCTGACGGTTCAACTCATTCCAGAACACCAACTGGTCCAAATGGTTTTCAAGGTTCTTCAGCACAGAATCCAAGGATTCAGGTTTCAGACCTCCACCGTTATTCAATTGGTCGTTGTACTGCATACCAGTCAACAGACCTGCTTCCATCGCCTTCAAGATTTCATCCGAAGACATACTTTCCAACGGATTTGTAGCCTCCGTTCCATTGTAATTGAATAAATCCATTTTCGTATATTATTTTAAAGTTTCGTACGAAATTATTTCACGAGGCGAACGTTCTTCTTGTTATACATATACAAGGCTGCGTCTTTACCTATGTCCCCACCAATCGGGTCAAGCAAATAGGCAGTTGTATTGTCGCGCAAAGACTTCTGTATTTCGGGGTCGGCTTCCTCGTCAATCGATTTAGCAATCAACTCACGAACAACCGCACGGTCTCTCGAAATGCTCAGAACTGTTTTGTTGTCCTCATCCTTAGCACCGCCACCCTGTTCAATGCTTTTCTCGATGATAGCCTTGCTCAGACCAGCACTCTTGAATTCAGGAGCCGAATTTCCGAAAGCGATAATCGCCTGTCGCATACCGTCCAAAGATTTTTCAATCTTGTCAGTAACAGGCTCAAGAGCCTTTTCTACGATAGCAGGAATAGACTTCAGCAGGTCATCCTGAGACTGATTGAACTTGCCAAGCAAGCCGTCCTCAATACTCTTGATGATGTCGTCAGAAAGTGACTTCGCAATGTCGTCCTTTTTCTTGTCACCATCGCCACAGCCGTTACCCTTTTCGAGGTCGGGGTCATCATCGCCTTCCCCCTCTTTCTTGTCAGGGTCTTTCTTGTCCTTTTCCTTCTTCTCGTGATTTCCATCACCGTCGCCTTCGCCATGGTCATCCGGACCACTTTGAACCGACTTTTCCAATTTGATTGAGCCGGATTCAATCCAACCAGCAATCACCTCTTCTGTAAACCCACTGCCAAGCAATGATTTTACGAGGTCGTCATTTTTCTGTTCATCAGTTAATTGTGCCATACTACTTTAATTTTTCGGATTAAAAATATTACAAAATTTCTTTTCCCTAAAATGAGTCATCAAATGCCCTCTTGAATAATACGGAATTTTGAATCGATGACAATCCTCTTATTCCCTATCACCTGTTCGAACATGACATCACGCTTGAGTTGGCTCTTGAGTAAATCACCAGTAGGAATGAAATCCTGAGATTGAATACCTTTCACGAAATCGATATACGAATTGAAGTTTACAGGAGTAAACGTCAGCGCAATATTATTGATAATTGCCTTCGTGATATGTTTTTCGTTCTTCGGGTCTCGCTCCAAGGCTTTTCCCTCAATAGACATTCCAGGCTTTCTGGTTGAACCGCTTTCGCGCATTTCAATACACTTGTCCCAAAAGGCTCTTGCCTCGGGAGACTCGCTCCATAACTTTCCTTTCACCCAAAATTTGTTATCGACTATCTTCCCGTCAAGCGGTTCACCAATCCAAAACCTACTTTTCAATTCTTTTGCTCGAACTGTTAAGTGGTCAAGATTGAACAAACCATGCTTGAGGAAGTAGTCTATAACGAACCCATTGGGCTCCATTGAGTCACCCTGATAATCTTTGCTGTCGTCACTCGCGATACCCTCAAATATCATATTCTCGTAGCGACGGTCATCACCACGAGGATACTCAGTAGCGTCAGACTTCATGAAATCTATCGGTAACCAGAAGTTAAAATCATTTGGGGTCTGCTTCTTCATACTTCCACTTTATAAATTTGTGACAAAGTTACAAATCATTTTAGAAAGTTACAAATATCGGGTCTCCAACATAATCGGTTCCACGCTCGTTCGCTGCCATAAATTCTTCTTGAGGAGTCCGGACTTTCATGGGTCCAGTCATCAATGAATATTTCATTTCCTCGAGAATACGCATCATGTCGTTGTCGTCCCCTGTAAACACTATCTCAACCTCTGTTAAGCGGTTGGTCGACGGGTCTTCACGGTAACGAGTGTCATGAATAATTAGAGGCTTCACAAATTTGAGATGACCGTTTGTCCCAACTGTTACTTCCTCCGCTCCGCTAATACCTTTCATGATGGTTTCGACACACTTCATCGGGTCTCGTACAGGTACAGAAACTTTTCGTTTGTCCCCATTCATAGATTCCGGTTCAAGCGGTTTCACGGCTTCGATGTCCAAAGCCTTCTTCAGGATTGATGTGAATCCCGGAACGAATGCTTCGGGAGTGATACGTCCTTCTGATAAGGCTTTCATCAGCGGTTTGGCTTCCTCTATCTGATGTGGCTTCATCAGCATGTCAAGAACTATCTCTCCTTGGTCGAAGATAAACGGCTTCAAAGGAATCTGTCCCAAGTCAATGAATTCAGCGAAACAATGTTCCGACGCATCAACTGTTACAGGCTGCAAGCAGTCCACCCAAACTTGGAAATACTTGATATGCGCATCCTCTGTTTTGTGCTCTCCGAGGTACACAATTCCCCTCCCCTCAATTGGGTCAAGATTTGTCTCCTCTTTAAGTTCCCGAAGCGCAGCCGTCTCAAAGTCCTCTCCTGGGTCAACATGACCTCCAGGGATACATACCTTACCAGTAGGAACAAAGTTCTCAACACGATGTAAAACGAGGACTCTACCATCCTTGTCAAAAGCAACCACGTCAGCGTACTTTGTCGGCTCGCCTGTAATTGACTTCACGATGTCGAAATACACCTGTTTAGACAGTTTACCGCCACGATAAGCCTCTTCAGCCTGTTCAAGAGCATCAATACCTTTACAGATGTCACCAACGTCGGGGTCGTTACGGTATGCCTCAAGCGATTTCAATATCTTGTTTCTTTCATTCACGGCTGACGAAACTTCCTTCTGGTGCTCTTTTAGGAATCCTCTGTACTTTTCAAATACTTCGGATTTCTTCTCCTCAGGTAAACCATCCACACCGTCAATGACAGACTTCTGAATTGAAAACTTGTCGGACAATTCCTGACCCAAAGTTTCAAGGTTCGCCAACTGACCTTTCAACTTCCGATAGTCCTCAACCTTTTCTTGGGTTGACTGAATTCCTAAAAATTTCTTCAAGTTCATAATTATCATCTTTTAGACTGTATATTCTTTATTTCCAATTGTTATCTTCGCTCGACTCTTCCGTTCAACCTTTCTCTCATAATTCTTAGGAGGCTCGAACTGATGTGTGTCAGGGTTCCATACATATCCCTTCGGAACATAACGCAAGTCGCACCGACAGAACGGGTGAACAGGGTGTATCGTCGCTTTCCAATCTTTCGACTTCACACCATAGTTCGTACCGTTTGCCATGAGTTCCGAAAGCCTGAACACCCGTGGCTGGCTCCCGATACCCCCTGTTAGGTATAGTCGTATGCAATGGCGACAGGCTCCAGGGAAGACATCAAAGTAAACCAACGGGTCGGGGTCTTCTTCCATCATGATTTCGGCTCTTCCGAGATTGTATATATCTTGACTTTCCGTCTCAACGATACGTCCCCAATCCCGCTGCCAGTCATTCATTTGGTTAGCGAGGTTTGAAGTAATCTTCTTGACGGAACGCTTCTCGAACGTGCCTTCGAGCATCTCCTTCCGTAAAGTCACATCAGCCTTTGCCTGCTCTTGAGCCTGTAAGTAACTGAGTTCCTCTGCGGAAATTGATGCTCGGACATCGTTCTTGATGCGGTCGGCAAATCCTTTGATATGAGTATAAGTTTTGTTGGCGGCAACCTTGTAGAACGCCATTTCCCTCGCTGTGGGCTCAAATAAGCCCATTTTAGACAGAAACGCAGTAAACTCGGAGTAAGTCATCTGAGCTGTGGCTTTCGTCCCAACAGCAGCCGAAACACGACCAAAAAGAAAGGCTTGATAATGGGAAGGGAATTTAGGAATCAGTTTCACCAAGTCAACCCCTTTCTTCTTCAGGAGCGCAAGGTCTTCAGTTGTTAGGTAGTCTTTCCCCAACACCTGTGCAACCATCTTCACTACTGCGAGGTCGATGTTTGTCAAAATCTTCTTTATTTCATCTTCCGTGAATAACATTATCTTTTCTTCTTTTGTATTTCAACCATAGTTTCAACAACGTCTCCAAACAGTTTAACAGCGTTGAACGCATTCTTCCCTTTACCCTCGTATTCCTTTTGAACCTTTGGATATCTCATCGGGTCGACGTGATGATGAATTCGGGGTGATGCTGGTGCTTTCATTTTCTTATTCCTAATTGTGAATCAATGAACTCCAAAGCCTTTCCGAGAATAGGGTTCTCCATAGACTTTTCAACCATCATCGCCTGTATAGCCTCTTCCGCTGTTTTAGGTGAGCCATTTCCTTCTTCGCCATCGACGATTTCGTTCATGCCCTCGCCACCCATCATTTTGTTGGTTTGAGCCGACTGATACACCGTGTTAAGGATAGTGTCCTTATTCGGGTCGAACTTTCTACCTGAATACTTTTCGAACATATCCTCAAGCGATACAAAGCCAGCCTCGGACTTCTTCTTATCCAATTCAACCTGTGCTGCCTCGTCCTCGATTTCAATACCTGTAAACACGAGTTCCAAGCGGTCGTCAATTTCGCTGATGATATACTTATTCAGGATATTCTGATAGAACACTAACAGTGGAGTCAGACCTTTCTGTTTAGAATGGTCAAGACGTTCCTTTTGTCCTTCCTGTCCAAATATACGGGCAGCGTCCTGAAATTGAAAGCCCAACTCCGATGGGTCCATACGATACACGGCACACGCAATCACCAATAGGAACTTAATCCATTCAGTGAACTCCATGTCTCGGTTCGTCTGCTGTAAATCAATCCACTCAAGGTCTATTCCCTGAATGACGGGTATCTTGTGAGAATTGTACACGGTACTCATCGTCTGTTTCCAATCCTGACGAAACTCGTTCAGGGTTCCTTGGTCGACGTTTCCGTTCTTCACATTGATAAAGCCTTTCGGCTGACTACCTTGTTTGAAGAAGTTACCATTGTACTGCATTCCCCACAAAATCCATGTCACGATTTCAATCAGCGTTTCCAACTCCGAACAGCCGTATCCATTACGCAACACGTTAGTCGTCTTGTTACGGATACCATAACCCAACTCCCACGGATAGAAAACTACATACTCATCTGATACAGGGTGACGGATAATCTGCCCATCCCATACCATAGCATAGCGAGGCAAATAACCATGCCAGCGAAAGTTCTCGAACATCTGTCTGTATCGTGGGTCGTTTGTGTCTAACTGTCGTATCAGGGCAGCGTCAACAGCACGATACTTCTTGAGGTTCATGTTCCTTGCACGAACGAGTTCAAATGTCATCTGGTCAAGCACAAGAGAGTCTCTCAATACTTTACGGGTAAACTCTTGAAAGTTATCCTCGCATTCCCATTTGTCATTCTCACCACCGTCTTCAAGGAAACGAACTATGTAATCGACAATCTTCTTGTCTTTTGCTGACAGTTCCTTTTCGTCAGAACCCTCTGAACCTGGACTTCGCTTGTAACGAATTTGGTATCCTGGCTTCTGGTCGTCAACGCTGTACTTCAAAAAGTTCTGAACCTGTTCAATACGTGTGTTGATGATAGCCTTAATGATGAAGATATCGCCCATTCGGTTTAGAGTCCCAAATGCTATACCGTTGTTCGGGTCGCGATACCCCTTTCCATTGAAGCCTATCTCCGACGGGTTCCAAAGGATTGATTTAATTTCCGGCTGGGGTGCTCTCCTGCCGTGCTGCTTCTGTTGCTCAGCGATAAACGCTTGTGCCTTCATCACCTCTTCAAAATTCTCTGAATTTAGGGACTTCTGAAGACGGTTCCTCAACGCTATCGGAGCAGCCTGAGCCATGATTTGGAGTTCCTGAAGAGACAGTCCATCAAGACCGTCTATGGGAGCCACATTATTGGCTCCCACTGAACTCCTGTTTTTTGATGAACGGTTCTTCTTACTTCCCATAATTAAATAGTTCCAGGAGTGACGTATGTTTTGGCTTCATAGGTACGACCACCGTAAATGAAACGGATAGTGAACCAAGTTACCATTTCCGGACGCAAAATACCCAAGTCTTTCACGATTTCGAACATCAGTGAATTGGAAGCCTTTGCGGTCAGCGTTTTCTTGTCTTCGCTCAACGTACCCAAGTCGGCAGAATTTCCACGGAACTCGAGTTGTCGTTCGTCGGCAAATACCTGTACTTGATACTCTGATGTTTCCTGCTCACCAGAATCAGCAGCGATTTTCTTGAACTTCGCAACCAGCCAAGGCAGCGATGCCTTAGAAGCAGCGTAATCGTACTGGTCTGTATATGATTTGGGAACCACAGCATAATAGGTCGCCTCGTTAAAAGCCACACCCAGTTGCAACCCGAAAATTGTACCTACTTCAGCAGGAACGCCACTTGTGAAGTCAGCAGACTCATCGATGATAAGTTCATTGCCCTCGTAGCATTCTACCTTACATTCACAGGTCTTAGCAGCATTCAACATCATCGGGATAGTTACTTCGTCCCCCATCTTGAAATTCAGACCAGCCTGTACCAGACCATGATAATTTTTACCAATGAGTCCGGTCACCATGAAGTTGTTGATAGTTGCTAACCCATCGGTCTCAACCGTAACAGCCTCCGCTCCTTTCGAATAAACATATTTCTTCATCTCTTTTATGTTTTAATTCTACATTTATTAAACGATACAAATTTACAAACAAAAACGGCACTAATAAAGCATGATATCCTTATTCTTTCTTTTGGCTCTCTTTACCACGCTTTTCCAGTTCCCCCTTAACTTTCATTATAGAGTAAAGCAACTCCGCTCTCTGAGACTTCTTGATGGCTTCAAAGTTCTTATTTAAATCGTTCACAAGTCCTTTCTCCATCTTCTTAAGATTGTCGGTAGGGATATTCTTAATGTTTGACCACTTTTCATCAACCCCCTGTCGAACTTTCTCTGACAGGTATTTCTTCAGATTGACCTTTCCGCTGTTAGGGACGTCCTCAAACTTGACACGGGTGTATGACTCTTTCACCTCTTCTGAAGTTTCTTCTTTCTGACGCTGGTCATACAGTTTGTCTTCAGCCTCGTCTAATTTCTTATACTCAGCCTCATACTCGTCTTTCAACCGTGTTGTTTCCGCATCGTATTTGTTAGTCTTCTCTTTCAAAGTGTTCCACAGTTCTTTACGCTTCTTAGCAGCATCCGGATGGTCGCTTTCGTACAGTTTGTCAATCTCGCTTCGAATTTCATCAGCCTCTTTGTCATACTTCTGGCGAGCCTCTTCACGTTTACTGTCATACTTCTTTGAGGCTTCCTTCTTCTTTTGTTGAACTTGATAAATAGGGTCGGCAGCCTTGTCCGTTTTCTTTTCACCTCTTGATTCCTCTTTCTTGAGTTCTTCTTGTGCTTCAATTTCTTTTATTTTCTCATCCCTTGTACGCTGCAACAGTGCTAACTGGTGTCCAGATGGAATACCCATACGATTTAATTCATCGGCATGTTTCTTCATCAATTTAGCATACTTATCTTTTATTTCGGAAATCTTTTCTGCTTTGGTTTTATTCGAATCTTTGATGATAGCACTGTCATCTAAACGATAACCACGTTTTTTCTCTTCCTCTTTCTGGGCTTCGTTTATCTTCTTACTCGTTTCCTTCGCTTCCGCAGCATTACGTTTCTCTTCGTTTGCTTTAACACCTGAATGTATCTTTTCAGCCTGTCTTTTTGCCAACTCTAAATTATTCTTCTTTTCTATGAGAACCATAATTTCTTCCTGGGGAAGTTTCAACTTGCCTTCGTTGATAGCAGCGATAACCTTATCGACAGCCTCAAGTTCCTTTGCAGGGTCTTTTTCGTTAGAGGAAGTCTTCTCAGGCTTCTCTTCCTCTTTCTTTTCAGAACCGTACTTCTGCCCCACGCGATGTTTGCGTCTATTCTCAGAAGTATCAGCATATGTGCCTGAACGAGATTTTTCTAATCTTTCATTCAAAATTGATTTTTCTATTAGTGTCGTCATATTCCTTACAGTTAAATTTGATACGCAAATATATTACGTTATCTTGAATAATCAAAGAGTTTCCCGAAGAAAACTCCTAAATTATTCCCAGGACTCAGGAAGAAGCGACTCTTTCCCGAGTTCTTTAGCACGCTTTTTAATCCACCGTCTCGCAGCGGCAGGGTCTTTCGCCCGACCAACACTACGAATGGCGTCTTTCAAATCCTGAGCATTACGAATAGGGAAAGAGCCATCTTTCATGGCTTCTCCCTCTTTCGCCAATTCACGTCTTTCCTTTTCCGGAAAATCGTGTTTATTCAATGATTTCTCAAGCAGCGTTTCCATTATTCAACCGGAATTTGGTTCTTGTACGGCTGACCCACACGTCCCAGACGCTGATTGTCAGGGGTATCAGCATAAACACCTGTTCCCAACGACTTCATGATGTCGCCCTCTGTTTCACCGTTCAACGATTTCAGGAACTCCAATGTAGGAGAATAAGCCTGTCCAACACGGTTCAGGCGACGATTTTTCAGGGTGTCACGATATACACCTTCCAAACCTTTCATGACAGTTCCGTCAGCAGCCGTTTCCCACTCAACCTGTTTAGGACGATAGAAGCGAATGACGTCTTTACCCTCTTCATCAGCGCATACGGCTTTCTGAAGATACATTACGTCAGCCACGAAAGCCTCTTTCTCCTCGGCTGTAAGTTCGTTGGCACGACTCTTCATGATTCCTTCCTTGTAATAGGAAGCCACCTCATCGGGTGTGAATACCTCGTATCCATTGTTACGAGCAGTTTCCTCAAACAACTGGAGGGAAACTTTCTTTCCTTTATTTTCCATACGACTTGTAAAATTAAAAATTCTTTGTGAGCAAAGTTATTCATAAAATTTTAATATGGTAGGAGTGAGTTCAACGGTATGGCTCTAAAATAAAAACGGGCAGTGAGAAGATTCACATCCTCTCATGCCCCAGATTTCTGTCAAATACTTAAAACCTAAACTTTTCTTTAATGAACAAAAAGAATCTTCTTCAAAAACTTTTTAGATGTCAATCAAACAATGTAAATCAAATCAAACTTTAGACGATGTTCGATTAGGCGAACCAGACCGAACACAAATATAACGCTGTCAATGCACAAAAGTTTTTCTCATTTACATTTCTCCTAACAACATCGGCTGCGACAGCAGCCTCTCAGGGCGAAGTCCATCGAAGATGGCGAAGCCTGTAAATTCCGAACGCAGTGAGGTGTGTTTTCGACGTGAAAATGACTTCTTAAAATTTCCGTTCGGGACTCTAACTTGTATTTCTATTGAAACTTCTATTGTACTCATATATTGATACACAAATTTTCGAGTCCGTGAGTCTTCCCTATTTTATGGGGATTCTTCTCCCACAAATTTTGTTTTATAAAAAGGGGTTTGAGCGCAATAAAAACAGGGGTCTAAGGGGTTATAAAAAGGGGTTTGAGCGCAATAAAAAGGGGTTTGAGCGCGTCGACAAATTTATAAACAGGCTTTTAAGCGCAGTTAATTTACAGTCTTAATTCGAAGCCAAGCCTGTTTTTAAAGGGGTTGATATGACTTTACCCTGTTTATAATTTTTCCCGTTATATTTGTGTGGAAATTAAACATTATACGATATGAAAAGAAATAAAGGAATCATTCAATCGAACTTGGCGACCTTTGGCGTTTATAAGTTCACATCTTGGCAAATGAACTGTTTGGTTCATCTTGTCGAACAGTTGCAACCTGCTATGTCCCGTGATGTTGACTGGCTGAACGCTGACTTGAAAGTTTTTCAAGAAACTCTTCCCCTGGATAAGAACGGTAATCTTCTCATTCCTATACAAATGAATGAAATTGATAAACACCACCATGGCTCTATCGTTCTCAACGAAATAAAGAAGATGTTCAAACAGACGATTAAATACAACTTTACCAATGAACAGGGTAAATTGGTTCGGAGGGAGTGTTATCTTATCTCTACGATGGATATTGACGAGGATGACAACATCGTACTGGGGATGCCTGTTACAAGTTTACGTTGGCTTCTATATTATGGTAAGGGAATAGGAGGAACAATCTACGACAAGAAGTCTGTCGTGTCAATGAATGGCGTCTATGCCAAGCGTATTTTTATGATGTTGAGTCGTTGGAAGGACAAGCGTGTCTTTTCTATGAAAATATCCGAACTTATGGATGAACTTCAGACTCCGGAATATAGTGTCCAGGATTTTGAGCGGTTCGTTCTTAAGACCGCTTTCCGGGAAATGATTAACAACCTTAACTCGGTTCTTCAGTTCAAATACTCTCTTTCCTATACAGGTACAAAGGTCGGGAAAGGAAAACGAGGATTCGATACTGTCACGTTTAAAGTGTATGATAAACTTTCTGAGGCTCAAATGGAAGAGTTCCTAACAGACTCATGGAGTAACAGAATAAATGCTATCTAATATGGGCAAAGAAGAAACTTTAACAGTGCTGAATCTTCAGGCGGAATGCGACCGTCTGAATAAGAAGATTCTTTTTCTTGAGAAGGAGAACCGTGAACAGCGCAAAGAGTTGTCCGACTATGCCAAGCGAGAAGAACAACTGTTAGGAGAAATTGAAACGCTCGAATCGGAACTCCGTGAGATTACCCGTGAACAGCGTCCTAAATATACCCCCACGCAACCTGTGGAATCTGTAGAGGATTTTCTTCATCCCAAAGTAGATACTGGAACTGGGCTGAACCGAGTGGGCAAGAAAGGCTTCGAAGAAAAGTGGGAAGACTTCATGTATGCTTATACAGATGAAATCTTCATTGAGGCTGACCAGCCTGATGTACTTTTCTATCGTGACAGTGCCGATAATTGCTTTGTCACCCCAACGGGGAACACTCGGTTGCCTTTCCCTATTCTACAAGAAGACCTCGACCGCTATAATATCCTGAAAGTTCGACCATTGACTTGCGAGGAAATGGAGGAAGTGTGCAAAGAGTTCGATTTAACTTAAATTTCAATTACAATGGTACAAATGAAGCCTTTTCATTACCTGTATGTCATCATCGGTATGTTGGTGGCTGCGTTCTTTGGAATCTCACTTGGTATGGGTATCACGTGTATGATTCCGGTCTCATTCGTTGTCATTGGGTTGTTCGCTTACCAGAACATGAAGAAAAATCTTCCTGTCGGACAGGCTATCCTCAACGGAGGTCTTCCACCACTGATAGGCGGTCTTCTCATTTGGCTATGCTTTCTACTTGGTAACTGGTTCAATGTAGGTGGCTGATGAAGAAACTGATATTCCTTTTCTTGACATTGCTGATTGTAGGCTGTGCGACAACTCGGAAGACTGTGTTCTTCGAAAGAGTGACTCCACAGCCTCTTTCAGTAATTGACAGCCTGAACACCGTTCACGGCTTGAGCGTCCCTACGAATTTAGATTCGTGGGGAAAGACGTACTTCATCGGGAGCGATTCCGTGATGACCACTGTGTATGTCCTTACTGAAAAGAAGGATAAAGTTCTGTATATCTTTTCAGTCACACAAACGGCTGGAAAGGATAATGTTCTATTCAAATTTAGGCAAGAATGATAACGAAAGGACTTGGATTTATTGAGAGTGGCGTCAATCCGAATGATGCCACTTATGCTGCTCCGAAGATTGAACTCCCGAAGCGGTATGAACTGCGGGAACAACTTCGGGTCTATGACCAAGGGAGCAAGGGAAGTTGTGTGTCCTGTACAGTTGCGGAAATGTACAACTTCTATTGCAAATCGAAAGGTCGTGAACCGTCTATCGGCTTCGAATACCTGTACGATGAACGTTCCGACAAGACTATTGACGGAATGATGCCTCGCGAGGCTTTCGAGATTTTGAAAGGCGAACACCGTATAGAAGTATTCGCTCGTATTGGCTCTCTGGACGCTCTCAAAAAGAGTGTTCTTACCAATGGGGCAGCACTTATAGCGATGAATGTATTTTCGTATAATGACGACTTTTGGAACGGTGATGAGTTCATGGGTGGTCATGCAGTAGCGGTTGTTGGCTACGACGAAACAGGTCTCATCATAAAGAACTCCTGGGGAACATCGTTTGGTCGGGGTGGTTACACTACTCTTCCATACAATCAGTTCAACAAAGTTCGTGAGGCTTGGACACTTCTGTCTTAAACCTGTTTCCTCCCTAATCATTGAGCACTTCCTCTGGGAGTGCTCTTTGTTTTTCTTCGAAAATCAAGAAGCAGTCTCCCTGTCGCAAGCAGCCGCAGAGCCTTCTGCTTGGACTTATCCTTGGTACTTAAACAACAAAGGTGGACTCTCTATGAACTCTTTCTATATTTATCTTGATTTATACAATAGTTCAGGTATTATTGATTCAATTGTGATAAGTGGAGGAGGAGTGTCTTCAGGGGGTGGAACACGAAGAGGAACTTATACAACGAGAGTTCAATCAAATTGAACTTGGAAAATTCGTTCAGTTGTTGTTGAAAGTACAACGTACACTGCTGACCAATTCTTCAATACTCTTGGAGGAAGATTCGCCTATGGCGAAACAGAACCAACAGGTACAGCCGGAAAGAATAATGGTGTGGGAAACTATTATCATTCTCTTGGATTTTGGTTCAAAACAACTTGATAAGGAAGGGAGTCCGGATTCCGGACTCCCCAATTCATTATATCGTTGAAACATTACCACTAATTTGAACTGTTGCAGTGTTATCACTGTTTAAGCGTACAGTTGCAGTTCCTTGACAGTAATATCCCGGAACCAAAGCGGGACGACCGCCTTCGTCACCACCTGTTGCTTGATACCAATTGGCTGGCCATACCTTAAAAGTCCATGTATTATTTCCAGCCGATACAGGTTCAGACTTGCCGACGTCGCCCATCTGATATTTTATAGTCCCACCGTCAGATTTCATAGCCATGGAGACTGAAACGGTTGGTTTGGTAGGAGCGTTCGAAACGGTAATCGTAGTGGCAAACGTCTGACCTATGTCCGGACTCGACATGCTTGAGAATACGGTTGTGGGCGATACGGAGAATTTCGCAACGGCTGCTTGCGACAGGGAGACTGCTTGGGTCTCACCACTACCTGTCTGAGTGTAGGTGACAGTTCCGCTTCTTGTCGTCGTCGCGGAATTCGCAGCAGCGGTGACAGTTGAGCCACTAACAGAAAAGCCAGTTCCCGATACGGTCGGTGTCCAATTCACATTTTCCTGGGTTGATGTTTCGACTCCGTTTATAACTTTCTTTCGGTAGGAAGTTACGGTAACGGATTTCGTTTCACCATCAGCGACGAAACTGAGCGATGTCGGAGTCACGGAGAAGTAATAGTTCCAAGTTACTACTCCCGCAGCCTGACTTGCGCCAACAGTACGTGTCATCCCACCACCAGCGACTGAAAGGCTCGTACTGCGTACCGATTCAGTCTGATTAGCAGGAGCCGTGGCAGTCACAGTTGTGCTACCACTTCCTCCGGAGTCCGGAGTAACTGTAATAAAATCTTTCTGCATAATTCTTAAAATTAGTTATAACTAAATGAAATTTCACCGCAAATTTAGCGGTTTATATCTCGAAATCAAAATCCTTTGTCGTTATCCTACAAAACGAGCCTTCCGGGGATAGGCAAATCACCTCTGTTTGGTCGTCTAAATACGATACAGATAGGACTGGGAGATAAGTGTATCCATCAATATAGAAAATGCCTGCAGGCTCCCCGTTAAGACCGTCAAACGTGGGAACGGGTATCTTGCTGGTAACAACCTGCCGTCCTGCGAATGGTCCGAAGTCCTTAACAGTCATTTTCGGACAGACCAAAACCTGTTCAAGTTCGGTGATGAACTTTCGCTTCATATTCAGGTAGGAGTTCAGGATTATGCCTGTTCCTATCTTCCCCTCGATACCGTATATCTTCCGAGTTTCGTTACGAATGACTTGGAGTTCTCCTGGGGAGAGTTCCTCGAAGTCCTTCTCGAGGATATCGAGAAGTTGCTTGTTTCTTTTCTCTTCTTTGTTCATGACTTCTCAATTTATATATGTATAACGTGGACGCAGTGGTTTTGTGATTGATTTTCGCCAGAAAATTCCTTTAACCATTCTTTCCACGAGTAAACGGAGTCGAAACATCAACCCAGGAAAATGTATCGTGGAGCGCAACAATTAGTGGAACAGGGTTCAGCAAGAACACGGATGGTTCTTCTATTACTGCTGCGGCAAATCAAAGTAATAGACGGTCTGGAACTGTTTCCTATACTCAAACGACTTCCGGAAAAACCGCTTCGGTATCGTTAAGTCAGGCTGGTGTTCAATATACTATCACGTATAAGAATAGTGGTTCGTTTGAGAATACTTATTTCGCATTCAACTCAAGTTCTACACCAACCGGAACCCCTATGAAGTATCGTGCTATGGCTATATTAGGCGGTGGAGATGAATTTCAAGAAATTTGGAGTCCTGACCCAGGATATAGCGTGAACGATGTTTCCAAGGGTGGCGCAACTACCAACTTAAAGGCTGGCGACAGGGTATGGATTCGAAAGATGACTGGTATTGGTACAAGTTGGAGCGGTTCAACGACACAGTCGTTTGTGCTCGAAGCAAATAATCAGACAGTCAATTTGAACTAAAATTAGGGACTGGCGGGAATTATCGGGTTATTCACGGACTCCCGCCAGAATCCCTCCTTATTCATTAAAATAATAGACCCAAGCAGTCTCCCTGTCGCAAGCTGGCAAGGAATTCCAAACCTTTACAATAAGATTTTATGGAGGTTCACCAGGAGAAGATTATTTTTTGTTTAATGGGCCAGGAACTCCTTCATTTCTTCCAATAAAGTATACAGCAATTCAAATGAATGCTGAAAATTCAGAAGGAACTGTGACATGGAAAGAAGACGTGGGGCTTGAGCTTAACTTCAATGCTGGTGCCCCTACAAATAAAGTTCATATATTCCCTCCTCAAAAATTTACTATTGTTGCAACTACTGAATTTAATTCTTGGAATAATAGTAGATATATAGAAAGAACTTTAGAATCTGGGAATATTAGTATTACTTTACCCTAAATTAATTGATGGGAACTGCGCAATCAGTTCCCATCAATTGTCAATAATCAATTATATCAATATAGTCATGAAATTATTTTCCTCTCACCACCGTTGTGTAACGGTCGTAGATAGCTTCCCAGTTCTTTTCAAACATCTGACACTTTTGACCAACGGTCTTTCCTTCAAAGACTCCGATATTTTGAAAGACTCCTGTCGTGATTTTAGGGTCGTACATCTTGAGGAATACTCCCTGCTCATTGATGAAGCCTATTTCCTCTCCCTTGTAAACAAGTTGTGCATATTCTGACGTGGGCATACCAGCTCCACCCTTTATCGTTGTACGGTTAATGACGATAGGTGCTATCATGATTCTTTCCCCTCTTCTTTAAGTTTCAAAGTAAACGGATATTTCTCCCACAGTTCTTGAGCGTGCTCCTTGACCCAGTTTACGGCTGCTCTGTGGTCGACAGCGTTCTTGAGTCTCAAACAAATGTTCTTTGGCTTACAGTACAGGCACAACGATGAATTGCCTGTAACGGACATGATTGATTCTCCTTTGTAGAAAATTATTGAACTTATTTGTTCACCGCCAGCACGCTGAAGTTTTGACGGCTTCCCACCTCTCTTTGATGTAAACTTTATCTTTGCCATAATCGTAATTATTTAGAAGTGAACCATTTAGGAGCTGTCTGACCGTAATATTTACAGGCTTGAACAATGCTCCTATTGAGATACTCACGATGTATGGATATAAACTTATTCAGGTTATCAACTGATTCCTTTAAGAGACGTATTTGATAGTCCGCAGAGTCCTTTTCCGAAGTACAGGCTGACGGGATATCTTCTCTCGCTTCGTATAACTCATCAAGTAAAGATTTCAACTCTTCTACTTGATTTTCCATAGCGCATAAAGTTTTATTTGTTACTTCCCAAGAATCTTCGTAGGAAGAACCACTTTTGAATGTTAGTTGATGTTTCATGACTATCGATGTTTAAATTTGACAGTACAAAGATAGTGGAAGGAAATGAGGCTGCAAAGAAAATCCCGGAATTTCTTCCGGGAAATCTTTGAGAGGATTGATGTCACTATAAATTCAACGAAATTGTTTTGCGCTATTTTTGACGTCAATTATAGCCGATTTAGGAAGTTATAAGTATGCCCCGAACAAATTGTCCGGAGCACACCTTTGATTGCCGTGTAGAGCCTTATAAGATGACCGCAAGGCTTGATACCACGTCATCGAAGTAATCCATTTGTGTGATACTTGCTTTATCACCGAAATACTTCTTGAGTTTCTGAGCCACATACGCACCAGCCGGAATCATCATGATGGGCGAAGTGATGCGTTCAGGGTAACGAACGACACACGTATATTCACGACCCTCCTCTTCGTTGACCGTATAGGAAACAAGGAAGTGAGGAGTAGCGAGGTCGGCTGGCTTCATACTCTGGTCAAGAATGTGAGCCGTCGCTAATTTCTCACCGTTCAAGAAAGACAGGTACTCCCAATAGAGAGGCTCAATCTCACAATTCCCTTTGATGAACTTCTGAGCCAACTCCATAAGATATTTCACGGCATCTTTGTTGCTTAGTCCTACCGGAATGATGAATTCGTTGATGTACAGGAACGGTTCTTCACGCTTGTCATTCCTGTCGAGCGGATATACTGTACAGGCTATGCGAGCCAGACCAAGTTCCTTCGGGTCGGTGTCGTCTTTCACAACACGATATCCCGGAATAGGACAGTCAATGAATTCACGGGTGTCCTCAGGATTGTCGGGGTTGTCGAGTTCACCAATTGCGCTCAATACCTGTTCACCACGAACCAAAGCCGGAATCCAAGCGGTACGGTCTTCGTTCTCATCGCTGGTACGAGCCCAAATCATTTTCTCCTCAGGAATCTTTTCCTCTGAGTCAGGTTGGAACAGGTTTCCTTCCGGATTCTTGACGTACTGTTCAATCTCCTTGTCTGTCATACCCTGTGGGTCGAGTTCGTGAACCAGAGTGATTCCTAACAATTCCCAACCCATACCGTCCTTTTCCTTAATCATGGCTGCTTTGAAGTCGCCAATCAGATTGTCGGTGAGGAGTGCTGGTGCGGGCAAAAGGTAGGATTTTTGAATGATGCGTCGACCGAACTGTCCAACCTTTCCGAACTTGCCTTCGTAGATGTAAATCTTCTTCCCATCAAGAGACTGAGGTTCATAAGCCTGTGCGCTCTTATTGGTAAGTTTCTTCGAACGGCAAGTCTCGCATTCAGCATCACAAGCAGTTGAGGTGAAGCAATAGTTTGGATACTTGCCGGAGGTTGATATCGCATGAAGAGGTGTGCCCTTTACCTTACCAACTTCAAGATACGATACGCAGAGGTCATACATTGTATCAGCATCGATGTCTTCTGTGATACCCACAGGCATTTTGAATTCTTGAATCTTTCCTTCTGAGTCGGAATAGATGAAATTATAAACTACTTTCATAAGTCTAAATTATTTGGTGATTAAATTTGAATTGTGTAAACGGGTGTATCGAACATCGATATCTTTCCCGAAACCAACTTCTTCTGTTTTGCATCCGGAGCCTGAAACATTACAGGGGTTGCATGGTGTTCCGGTACGTGTTTGAAACGTTCGAAGTACAGTTCAATCGCATTCAGAACGGTGATGGCGGATACCTGTGCCATCTCGGCTTCTTCTTTTGTTCCGTATAAGGAAGAGTAGAGCCTTTCGCCTGTAACTAATAGGATGGAGAAGCGAAACTTCCCCTTGGGGTTCGTAAGAGCGTTCACTTCGCTCACCTCTTTAATGTTCTCAACTCGGTAGGCTTTCTGAACCTCTACGAGTGATTCCTTTGAAGGACTGTCCTGTGGGGGAGTAATCCATGATTTGATAAATATCAACATATCTTTCGATTTAAATGAATGTACTGAATAAACGCTATTCGACTGGACTTCCATTGGAAATCTCATAAATCGCTCCGTCCACCTGTTTGTAACAGTCAAGATTCTCAGTTACCTGTACCAACGGACACGGCTTATCATTGAAACAAATGGATTTTGTTGACCAATCCGCAAGGTTTCGAATGAAAATGTAGGCGACCATATCCTTTGAAACATACCACTGAATCTTACAGGTAAACTCTTCAAAGTGACGGAAGAAGTGATACCACGTAACGATGTTCCAGAACAGTTCCTCAAGCCCAGCATCTTTGAAAGATACGTATTGAGCAGCAAAGAGGAGGTGGCTGTAATACCACCTCAGGAACCATCCTAATTTATTCCTCTTTTTTATCATGTTTCAGTGCCTCCTTTAAGTTAGGTTTCAGCGTCGCACGGATATTTTCGATAGTGTCACACAGGTTCGAAGCAGGTTTCTTTGCGTCATCACGCTTTTCATTCCAGTCGGCTGTTATAACATCCATATAGATGAGATATGCTTCGGGGAATTCGTTCTTCAGACGCTCCGGAGTGAAACGGGTTGTTTCCATCATACACTTCAGACGCTTTTCCATGAAGTAACGGTCTCGCTCGAGAAGGAGATGTTCCTTGATTTGCTGAACGATAGGATGGTCTTCAGAAAGTTTCTTGGCGATGTCTTCAACCTTTTCGTCAGCAATAGGAAGTTCCTGAGTAAACTTGAGGTGAATGTAAAAACCTCTACTTCCCCAGTCTTCAGGAAAGAACGTCTTCGGGAGGTTGTAAGATGACAGCGATGGTTCATTACAACGAATGAAGAACTTCTTATGTGCCTTGAAACACTTCAGTACATCGTCCGGAGTTTTTCCGATAATGTACTTTTCGAACAGTTCATTCAACTTCGCCAGTGACGAGTCCATCTGTTCTTTGTAATTGAGGTTTGCCAGCCGTGTGGCAACCGTCATACGGCTGTCTTTATCAATAATTGCCATGTCTATTGCTTTTTAGGATTCATGCGAATAATCTTTTCTTTCGGTTGAGGAGCCTGTTCTGGCTCGTGAGGGACTTCCCACAGCATAGGAACGTATGTGAACTGCTCCTGTGGTTTGGGGTTCGATTCTGTAAGGAATACAACTTTGTCGGTTGCTTCGCTCTCTGTAAGGTTCTGTAAGGGATTATCGTCCTTATCCTTTACAACTTCACCATCCGACAGGCGAATGACCTTAAATAGAGGCTCAGGGAGTTCCATGTTGGTGAACTCTGTTACGTCGAGATAATCACACCCGAAGTTCTCAGCCGTCTTGAGGTCGCTGTCGCTGAACTGTCCTTCCAGACCAGAGGCATCGCCTATCATAAGACAGTCTTCCTTGGCGATTGTGATCCCTGTATTGTGAGTGAACTCAGCCAGCATGTCCTCAAGCATTCCCGGATTGGGTTTACGTTTCGGATGCTTCTTGTCATTGTAGGGACAGAACTGTCCGGCAACAAGCGTATTCAAACCGATGTACGATTGAAGACACGCAATGACATAGATGAATTTCGGTTGGAACATAGCGGGATGAACGTGCCCCAGTTCAATTCCACCCTGATTAGATACAATGAGAACAGCCTGTGGATGAAGTTTCTTGAGTTGCGCAAAAACCTCCATTTTCAGTTCCATGTCCCAGACTCCTTCCGGAAAGGTTTTCCCGGAGACGGTATCAATAAGCGTACCGTCCATGTCAATGAAGATGATTTTCTTCTTTGTAATGTCCATAATCTTTTGTTTAAAATGTTTGATAATTATACGTGGAATCCGAGGAGTTCGATTAGAACTCCACGAATATTAATCTTTCCTTTTTTCCTGCTTCGCACACCCACATGTGGTTTGAGCCAAAACCGTAATCGAAATAAGAACTGAAGGACATTAGGAAACTATCCTTGATTCTCTTCATTTCTTTCCGCAACTCGGCTTCGTTTTTACTGGTTGTAATAGCATTCAATATTTCAGCAAAAATTCTGATTGAATAGAAATTAAAATTGAAATTTGATTCGATTGTTGCTTTCATGACTTTATTGTTTTAATTGATTGACGCAACAAAGTTAGTGGATAAATTCGAATATCCAAAGAAAATCCCCGAATTTCTTCGGGGAAGTTCCACAATTTTTGTTTGACTATGTGAAGTCGAACTCTGCCACACATACATACTCACCTTGATATTCGGGATTTCCAAGATAGAATCTGATGTATTGAAGTACGTGATACTCAGGAGAAAACTTCTTAGCATCTGACATCCTCAAATAATGAGCCGTAAAGCCTGAAATTCCAACGCTTTCGGGGTCACTCTGGACAATGTCATAATATATTTTGGTTCCGGCTCCAGGTCTATCCTTGTAGATAGTTTCCATAAAAACACCATTGTTCCACGGCTCTGGCCATACGTCTTCAAAAGAATCAGCCAGTAGAAGAGCACCCCTTGTCACCCAATAAGTGTCTGAGGCTTCGGATACGGATGGAAGTTGTGCGTTCATTTTCACGGAAAGATATGAAACTCCTTGTTCATATCCATTGTCATTCTGGATTGAAGCCGTTGAAAACCCTGTTGCATTGAACGAAAGTGTCACACTTCCATTCCAATTGTCAGCAAGTGAAGTAAGCCCCACGACAGGCATAAGCGGTATGCCATCTTGATTAACGGTTATCGCTCGTGATACCCCCCCCCCAGCGGAGAAGTTCAGTGTCGTTGAGCGAGACTGAAATGTTGAATTGGGGTCAGCAACCACGCTCACTTGGGTCGTACCCCCATTATCAGGGGAAACAGTAATGAAATCCTTTTTCATTGTTTTGAATTTTAATTGTTACTAAATACCTCAACGGCTGCGCAACCGCTGATGTTTATTCACTGTCACGTGACTGATATAATACGTTATTTCTTCCGTCGATGAGTTTTTCGAGCCTTGTTTTTCTTCCTGTCCTTGCGGATTTGCTTTTCGCTCCTACCACTTTTTGAGCCTCCCTTTCCGAACCGTACAGGCTCGCACCATTCAATGTGGGGAAGTTCAGGTCGTGGCTGAATAGTGTACACTCTGTCTTCGAATTGAGGAATGTCAGTAGGAGAGAAATCCTTGTCAAGTTCCACAATCTCAACATTCGCTTCCTCAGCCATCCTAAGAACCTCCGAAGGGAGTGCCCCTGTTCCGGCTCCGATGATACCTATCTTAGTCATGCTCTATACTTATTACAACTCCATTCAGCATATCACTTACCACTAAATCCCCTCCCACAATTTTGTCTGAGAGTTTATTACGTGACAGCGTCAAGCCTCTCTCAAATGCGAGCGAGCGGATACGTTCACACATCTTTCGGGGAATTGTATTATCCTGAGAATTGACTATCGTTATAAGAACCCAAAAGAAGTCTCCGTGGTCGGTCGCTGAAATTGAATATTCAGTTTCGTCATTGAGGACGGTTCGTGAGTATTGATATTCCTTTCCGCTGTATTCAGAAGTAGCAACACGAGTTTCAAGACCTTCCTTCTGAGCCAACTCATTGATTGACACGTCCAGACTCTTGGGGTGAATATCATTCACTCGATTTTGGTACTCGGTGATGGAATTCACCGACAGTTCTATGAGCGTGTTATGGCTGACACGTGTGCCGCACCCTGTAAGTAGGAGTGCGAACACGGCTGTAATAATCATCAATCTTTTCATATCTGATAAATTTCTTCGTTCAACATTTTTCTATCAAAGGGGTTGGCGTCAATCTTAACATTCTGCCTGTCAAACTGTCGTAGGAAAGCAGAAATCTCCCTAATGCTTCTTTGGTCGAGGTCAACGAATTTAATGTAGTCCGTCTTCCCACCCTGTAAGGACACGACAGCCCATGAGCCTGAACGATGGTGAACATCAACCGAAACATCAATATTCCCCAGGAGTTTTCTGATACGTTCAGCACGAACCTCAGCCAAAGAGGTCGCACATTTCTGGCGATGAATTAACCCTTCCAAGTCCCTCTCCAACGCTTTCATCCTTTGAAAATCTTCCTTGAATAAGTATAGGAACAGTTTCCTCAATAGTTTCTTCATGATTCTTTCTTGGTTTTATTGTTTACACCGTACCCAAACAGGGCATAATCACATTTACAGGGGTCTAACGGATAGACATTACGGCAATTCGTAGTAAGTTCAAGCACTGTATTCATGCTATCACCTTTGCCCGTTATGAGACCCAATTGACGACCAACGGTTGCGACGTGAGTGTCAAGCGGAATGAGTAGGGACGACTGGGGAATGAAACTCCAGATACCTAAATCCACAGGACTGTTTCGACGGCACATCCATCGTAGGAACATATTCAACCGCTTACAGGCAGACTTCGAATCCTGGGGGATACCTTTCACTCCAGGGAACAGGCTTATCAGTGCATCGAGATAATCTGTGGCTCCCATCGTACGAGTATAGTTCTTAGACAGAGCCTCTTCCATATCTTCGTTGTTATCGTAAATCTCCTTGAGCGCACGACACAGGTCAGCGAAGTCCTTTTCCTTGAAGAAACGGTACAGAGGTTCCTCCGAATCAATGTACTTTCGCCAACCCATGTTCTTGATATACATATAGGGAGTCAGACGTTCCATTTCCTTACATAGTTTCTCACAGGTAGAGAGAATGGCTTTCCGATTCCCATACGCTAACCAAGCAGCGATGAAGCCAACTATCTCCTGAGAACACTTGTATCCGAACCGTCTGGGGAACTGTACAGGGTCGTCAGTGATGAATTCAGGCTTCTCGTACTGCTCAGCCAGTTTCATGACTTGATGTCTTAATTTGTCGCTGATTGCTATCATACCTTGTTAGTTTCTTCGATTTTACACAGGAACGTGGCGGTCTTGAATTCGTCACCGTCCATAAAGTATTCAGCCATTTCATCAAGAACGTCCTTATAGGAAGTTATCTTGAAGTCCGCTGCCTTCTGAGGAGTCATCTTTTCGAAGACCTTTGCCCAATCACGACGAAGAACCCACGTGTCGCTCTTCTCATTCTGTACTATCAAGCGAGCCTCGGACTCAGGAATCCTTCTGAACCCTATCAGATAACCCTCGCGGAACGTGTACTGTCGTTTCTCTTTTCCGAATACGACATTCGTGTGGGAGCCGTACTTCAACATCTTCTTGGTGTCAATAACACCGAACCAACGGTGAATGAAGTCCACGTGAACAAAGGTATCCATCGGACCACTCTTGTACTTGATTTCAGGAGATACGTACTCCAATTGCTTTACATTTCTATCCATAACTATCTATATTTAATTGGTTTCATACTCAGCCAAAGCCTTGAGGCACTCTTCATGAGCCTCACGACAGGAAGCGTCCATGATATATTCCATATTATCATACTCCGGACATTCTCGAGTCGCTGTACCTGTTACATCAACGTAAAGTGTCCCGTCTTCATCGCATTCGACAATGAACCATCCGTCATTATACATAACATAACCATCCTCGTAGATAGTTTGAATGAGTGTACGTCCGTCTTTCATTGTAGAGGAAGCCAATTCATAGGGTTCTGTGATTGTACCCTGTTCGGCTTGATTGATACGAGCCATAGCCACGAGGCAAACCTTTGCTAATTGTCGACGGTCTTTGATGTTATCAACATAGCGGTGAGTCCCTACTGGCTTGCTGAAGTCTAAATTTTTGTAGTATCTTGAACCTTTCATGACGTAACTTGTTTGATTTGACTGAGCAAATATACGTCCTTTTATCGAATATCCAATGAGTTTATCCGGAAAATCTTCATTATTTCTTCCGATTTTTCCTCAATTCGGCTCTGCGTTCTCTTCTATGAGCCTTTCCATCCTGAATTTTTAGGGAAGATGAACCTGTTATTCTGTATATCTCGGATTGAGTCTTACTGATTACGTGTTCACAGAACCCTGACAGGGTGACTGTGCTATCTTTGTCCATTCTTGCGTTCATATTAGACGATTTAAGCGATTATAACTATACGGGGAATAAAATGTACCAGCCAACAGGGGTAAATCTCGTAGAGCGACCACCAGTGGCTCCTATAAATCAGAAAGAGGCAACCTGTTGCAGTCACCCCTTTCCCTTTCGTAGCCAATTATAACTAAAAGAACACCTTCACAGGCTTATTTCTTTTTACCTTTCTTCGGTTCAACAACTACTTTCACGGTCTTAGAAGCCTTGAAAGCAAGTGTGTGAGACTCGGGAACGTTCATAGGTTTCTGAGTCAACGGGTTCGTGCCTGTTTTAGCAGGGTTGACTTTCTGTTTGAACTTTCCGAAAGGTAGGCTGATTTCGTCACCGTCCTCAACACAGGTCTTGACAATCACCGGATTCAGTGCGTCGATTACTTTCTCGGTGTCTCTCTGGCTCATACCAGCCTCTTTGGCAACTGCTGCCACGAATTCTGACTTTCTCATTTCTTTTTAAATTTAGTGAATAAAATGTTTCTATTTTCAAACGTGTTATAATAACGTCGTTTTTCGGTTGATAGTTTTATCAATCCCTTTGGACTCCCGGATTATCGGCAGTCCTGATTGAATACAGCGGATAAATTCTTCCCGTTTGCGCCCACCATTCCAAGGAAGCGATATGCGAGATTGATTAGGAATGCTCTGTCTTTGTTGCGCTGATACGCTATCTTCTTACGAATGACAGACATCACCTTTGCGAACTTGATTCCGCTGTCGAGTGTAACATACTCGTGACTGAACTCACTCACCACCCATACATTGATGATAACGTCTCCCCACTGAAAGAGATACGGCTTATGCGTCCACGTCACTTTGTCCATACGACGTTCAGCGTTGAAGAGATAATCTTCCTTCTCTTTCATCTGATACATCGTGTTCTTCTGAGAGTCCGACAGTAACTTGAATATGTTCTGTTCCTGTTCGGGGGTACATTTGACCTCCATGTCGATGTCGTGAGGTTCAGCCGTTTCCATACCCAACTCGTGAAGAGCGAGTGAACCTACAATTAGGAAGTCCATACCGTGTGCCTCAAGCACTGATTTACGAAAGCCGTCCAAGGCTGTTTTAATTCTTGTTTCCATACGAAATTATTTGTTGATGTTAAAGATACGTGATTTCTCCGGAGTCAGGTTACAGTCCTCGAGACTGAATTATCGCTTTAAGACGATTGCTATACCCCTTCTTCTCCGCATAAACTCTGTCTAAATAGGCGAAATATTCGTCCTTTGTGAGCCGTCGGGCAAATGTACTCTGCCATATAGCATAGTCGGCTATACACTCCCGCCACGAGTTGAAACGGGCATGACCTAACATGGTTCCGACAGCCAAAGTGGGACGGCTTCCGGGAACTTTCATTCCCAGACAGTTATGTCCCTCTACAAACAGTTTAGAAGTGAAGCCTCCGGACTCCTCAATACATTGCGCCATGACGATGTCCGGATGGTCAATCCTCAACTTGAAGATATAATCATACACCTCGTCAAAGAGCGTTTCGGGTACAGGCTCCACAGCCTGTTCTTCAGCGTACTCACAGCCAAACGCTGGCTGGGACGGTACGGGTTCTGTCGTACCACACGACCGTATCACAAGAATGATTAGAATTGACATCAAAAGAACCGCAAGCCCACGCCACATTCTTTTGAGATACTTCTGTTTAGGCAGATTTCCGCCTGGATAGATTGTTTCTGTTTCCAGCATAACTTCTCATTTTTGGTTTATAATAATAGAAAAATTCCTATCATGAGAAGAGCCAGGATACAGCCTAACAGCATTCCACCCACGCACATCAGGAAGGCAATGAAGATTGCGTTCTTCATTCTTCCCCTGTAATACGAGCGACACGCTTGACAGGCTGCTGGATTTGTACAGTAACATTTACGACATCTTCTCATGATGGTATTCTTTTTATAGTGTGACCATATTCACCCCAGATTGTCTCGAGAACTTTCAGAGCGAACTGTTCTTGTAATTTCTTCTCTTTCTCAATATCCGTTGACAGCCTGTACTGCTCACGATGTTGTTCATTCCATCCAAGCGTGTCAGCAAAGACCTTGAACGCTGGTTCGGTGAAATAGGAACAGACACTCACGTGACGACCAAACCTTGTATCGTCAGCCACTATAATCTCCCAACAGTATTTGTCAGACACACGTTGATACTCAGCAGCGTCGCCAAGTGAGCCTTCCCCAAGTTTCGGGAGGACGTGTATCTGACGAGTATGTCCGGGAGTGAATACTTCCTGAAGTTTTAACAGGTAGTTTCCCGCTGACTTTATAGGCACATCAAACTGTTCAATCGCCTTTTGAATGTTTCTCCATGTTCTGTAACACAGACCGTTCATATTCACCATCATAATCAATTTTCCTTTCTATTAATCGAGTTCGTTTACAACTAAATCCTCAGGGTCGAATAAGGACGGATATTCATCCATACCCTGTTTGACATCAAACGTGAAGTCCAACTCATACGTCTCATCGATGACACAGAACTGCTGAGCGATTTCACTCCATCTAATGACATTCTTCGGCAACCATGCTACTCCCAACTCTTTATTCATCACTCGCCAAGCCTTATCCGTACAGTGAGTGACGGCAGCAGTACGCATACGTCCTTCGTGTAGGAAGCGCACAAGACCGCTTCGGAACGTGTACCTGCGCATATAAGGTCTTTCGGGTGGTAGTTGTGGGGTGATAGGAGCCTCTTTTGGCGTCTCTACGACCGTTTCAGTGGGAAGGTCTGATAAGTGTCCGCGAAGGGATACATTCCCTCCCTCAAGAAACTCTATTGAGTCGTAGATTACTTGTTTGACAGTGCCGTCACTGAACGTAACGGTCACTGGCTTATTATTCTGATTGATTTCCATATCGGGATTATTTTGAAATGTACATACTATTCAGCGGAGACTCTATCATACGATACAGTACGAGAACCCCTGTCTCAACGCATTTTATCATGATGTCCCGTACGAAACGAGGCTGACCATCGACAGGGTTCAGTTCATCTTTCTGAATTTCGTAGTGCCACTCACTTCCCACGAACCATTCACCTCTTTCAGTGAGGCGGTTGATAGTATCCATTTGCCACAGTGCCTTTTCCTTAGAAGTGATTGAGAACGCTATGTCAGCAATTCCCCACTGACCGTTTATGCACTGACTTGTAATGATGTTGAAAACTCGTTTATGTCCCATAACCAAATGATTTAAATTGTTTGACGGAACAAATATAGTGGCATTATTTGACATTCCAAAGAGTTTCCCGATAAATTCGTCAAAATTTTTCCAAACAGGCTACTGGGGTCGGCTTATACGGGTGATTTTATGCTTACGACGCTCGTATCGTTCATTCTCGACAAACGGCTTTCCTTCGAGTTGAGCCTCAACCTTTTCTTTCCAATAATCTCTTTCAGCCGTGATACGGCTGACCAACCGTATCATCAGCATGGCTTTATTCACTCTCATAGGACTTCAATGATTTGTTCGATGTGAAACTTTCTGACCTTTCCCTCTTCCAAGTCCTTCCCGGACAGGTGCTGCCCTCGTCTTTCGTCTATCTTTATCACACGATAGGCTCTTTTAGGAAGTACCATCCGTCCGGGAATATGTTTGTCAGGCATACCAAACTCTTCGAAACGTACCCGAACAGTATCCCCGACCTTTACCCTGTCACGCATTTCCTCGAAACTCTTGAAGTCGAACACAGGGGTTCCGGCTCCGGAATGATTTAGGAACTTCGTCAACTCGTCACGGAGGTTTCTCACTTCATCATGTGACATCACCTGAAAGAACGTTGCTGTCGTTCCGTCGGTGATTCCTATCTTTACGGTTCGCCCATACTTGTCAGGCTCTTCCGTCTGGATGATTGGTTTCAATGTCTTCATCTTTATCTTCATTTATAAACTGTTTCATAAACGGGCAATCGTCTCCACAGGGGTAAACCGTACCATCACCTCCTGGGTCTTGCCACGTAGGTAAGGCACGCAAGTCGGCTGTGCAACACGTTTGACCATCTCCGAGGAGAGTAGTATTGAAATGCTCACAGGTTCTTCTGTGCGCTTCTATTTGTTCTTTCGTCTTCATGACCACCACTGATTTTTAACAACTTTCATATAATAGTTTCTTACGACATCTGGACTGGCGTTGGCATAGAACGCTGGGGAATCGCAGAAGTTATCGAAGAACGGCTTGGTAATCCCCCCCCTGCGGAACTCCGCTTCTATCAGGTTCTCGAACCGTCCTTGGGCTTCCCACCACTGTACTTCCTTGGGTACAGGCTCAACCGCAATCTTTCGTAGGAGCGTATTCAGCAGGTCTTCAGGGTCGAAGATGTTGAGTCCCTCAAGATACTCGGTGAGATTTAAGCCTGTTGGGATTTCGTCCTTGAAACAATGCGTAGGGATTTTTGCGTTTCTGATTGAATCAATCTTCGTGTCCCACGTCGACTTGTTAAGTTCTATCCATTCACGCTCGTCAGGACGTGTGTCGTAAATTGTGAAGTATCTGTCCCGCTCGTTCTCGTTTGGGTAAATCATCAGATACGACATCCCGAGGCTGTCGAACACTTCACGTGCCTTCGGGTGCATAGCACACACGACAATCTGACCTCGCTCCATAGCCTCAGCACAGAACCGAGCATAGTTTTCAGGGAAGTCAGGATTAACGATACCTTTCTTCTTGTCGGTGTAATACTGTTTCGAGAAGAACCCGTCAATGAATGTAGGGTGAATCATCGTAAGATATGTCTTGCCGATACCAGGATATCCGCACACCGCATTAATCTTACCATCAAGGAACGCTCGACGTATCGCCAAGCGGTTCTCCGTCATTGTTACAGGCTTATCCATGACTCCTAAATTTTCTTCTGAAGTTTCAGCCGTGTAATAGCGTCCTTGCGGGAGTAAGCCATAATCGTATGACCTTTCACAGTAAACTCCCTCAACTCACGAACAACGGATTTCGGCTTTCGTTGGTTGTCATTACGTCGAACCCCTGTATTGCGTCGAGGAGTTCTGAATGGGTCACTCGATTGTGCTGCCGCCATCATCAGAGCGGTCATCAGCAACATTCCTTTCATTCTTGTCATAATCGTCTCTAATTTTTATATAGTTTCTACATATATAATATCGTATCTTGTCTCGACAGTAACCGTCATAAGCACAGGTTTCACAGAGCGCAACCTTGCCAGCACGGTTCTTACCATATAGGGAAGTATCCTCTTCGTTCATGACTTCGCTTGCCTGAGATAAATACCTTCTCCCTGCGGGAGTTTACCATGCTCTCTGATATAGTTGTCTCGATGCTTTATGCAAAGGTCGCTACGACAAGCGCAGACCGACCCCTCGAAGCAACACGGGTAACAAGATGGGTTCTTCTGACCCAAGCGTATTTCATACCCATCCTCTTTGGTAATTAGTTTGCCCATGATATATTGGATTAATTATTCACGATGTCTATATTCGAAATAACGTAGTGCTCCCAGTATCAGAAGCACTACGAATGTCAGGATTTCCTTCATGACTGAGCCTTATTTAGTTCCCAGAGCCTTGTTAGCACGCTCGATTTTACGCTTGAGGGAAGCGATACGGTGGCGGATAGCCTTGGCGTCTTCCTTTGACAGTTTAGCGAACTCCTCAGCATTAGCAACCAAAGCCTCTTTCTCAGCAAGTTCAGCGGAGTAGGTAGAGAGGCGAGCCTCAGCGTCACCAACACGGGGAGCAGACTTCTTTTCACCCTCTACAGAGGCTTTCTTTTCCTTCTTGGGAGCCTTGTCAGCCTTTGCCTTCTTATTGGCTTTAGAGGCTTCTTTGACTTCCTCTTCGCTCTTTAACGGCTGGGCTGGCTTGATAAGTTCCTTGGTATTCTTTTCGATTTCAGCCTGACGACGACGTTCTTCACGTTCTTTCTTTTCCTCTTCACGGTGACGAGCCTCAATAGCAGCGTCGCGGAGGTCAGTATAGATGATGTAGAAGCGGTGATAAGCGTCGAACAGTTCTTTCTTGCTGTTGGCTTCGGTGTACTCCTGAGGTGAGAACAGGCTGTTAAGACCTTTGATAGCAGCACAGATGTCATTGATAGCAGCGACCATGTTAGGTTTGCTGATGTACTTCATTGCCTTCTTTTCGTTAAGCATATCTTCGTTAATTACGAAAGAAGTTACATTCTCGGAAGCGATGTTGTTTACAGTTGTCTTCATAATTCTAATTTTTAATTTGTTTGACATTGTTGATTTAATTTGACATTACAAAGATAGTGCTTTCTATTGAATCAGCAAAGAAATTATCCGGAAATCTTCAAAGAATTTTCAAGATTTTTCTGAAATCGTCTCTACACTCCATTTAAACCGCTCCGGATAAAACTGGGCATTGTAACGAACTTCCTGGAACGGGTGCTTGTCAGCCAGAATCTTCAGGGTCTCTTCGAGGAACTTCTTAGGAATACCTATATGAGTATCATCGATAGGAGTAACCACACGTTTCGGGAGCCACCTCCCAAAGTAATACTCTTTTCCTTCCCAGCACACAGGGTGTCCGGGGTTCTCAACTATCCAGAACGTCACCCGATACTGAACAGCCTTTTCGGTCTCACCAATTTTCTCAACTGTTAGTGTTCTCATTCCTTATTCCATTTAAGAATACGTATCCAACCTTGCTTGGCTTGTAAGCCATTTGAGCGTGTGGACGCTCACCTATCCATCCACCGATAGTGGTAAGGACTTGCCAATCAGAACTCCACACGCTTCCGTCATTCATTTCTTTGAGTTTATTGTATATCTTAATACAGTCCTCAGCATCCTCCCTGTGCTCCTCTACCTGTAATTGCTTTTGGAGCCTGTCGTATATCTTTCCCATACTAATTGTATTGAAGATTGGTTTTCTCGCTGACAGATTTCATCACTGTTTGTACCATCGTACTGAATAGCCTCTACCTCGTAGCGGTCTAATCCTCTTAATTTTACTTCCATATATCTTTCCTTATTTATTGATTTGCATTATCCCCATATCACATAGTTCAGGAAACGAACCACACCGTCCCACCACTCGAGGAACAGTACCATTCCCCACAAGATTAGGAAGACGAACACGGCTATCCAGAACCGCTGCCACCATACCCTGTACTTCTTTACTAACTTCTTTCTTCCGAAGCGTCCCCAGAAGAACTCAAATACTGTCCAAATTATTCTTTCCATGATGCCTTATAGTGTTATATTGTTTTCAACGGCTGCAACAGCCAATATCCATGATTGCTTGTCACTGATGAACGCAACTTTCTTTCCGTAGGGGTTCATCGTCTTGTCGACTGTTTCGGCTATCTTAGCAGCGAAGCCGTCTGTCGCCTGTACTTTACTGATGAACTGTCCGAGGGCATTGAAAGCGATGTCGAAATAGGAGTTGTTATTCCAGCGGTCAGTTCCCGCCATATCCTTGATTTCATTCGCTAACTTCTGAGCCTGTTTATACTGTTCTGAGCCTTTCTGTAACATAGTTTGTTTCCTCCTTTGATTTAATTGACTGAGCAAATGTACTGGGTTCTATCGACATATCAAAGAAATCCCGGAAGAATTTCCGGGATATCCTCAAGATTTATTTCTTTAACTGTTTGAGATGAGCTATATAGCGAGCGTGAAGGCATTGTATATTATAGCCACCAGCCAGGATACAACTCGTTTTAAAGATGTACCGAGCGTCTTCAGTACGTATCACCCACTCGCCTACATAGTTCCCCTGCTGACCTTTAAAAGAGATGAGGTCGAACGACTGTATCTTGTCTTTGATAGGAGTGAGTTTCTTCTCTACCTGTAATTTCAGTTTTGCAGTAGCCTGTTCGATTGTGAGCCGTACCTCTTGGTCACGCTTTGCGTAGAACTTCTCACGAGACTCGCAGTAGAAGTGAATGCTCAGAACTCCTGAAGCCTGTATTTCCTTGTTACGAATGTATTCCGGCTGACGGTCGTAGCGTACTCCAGGAGTGTGTACCATCTCGTCCTCATGAGTGTAACCGCATAGACTGTAATAGGTACGACGGACAGCGGTTTGGTAGATGTGATTGAGTGAGCGAGGGAAGGACTCTTCATTCTTTTCGAGTTGTTTCGTAGCCTCAGCCACAGCGTCCTCGCGAGATTGATGTTGGCTTACATATTCGCCTGACAGGATTTTCTCGTACAGGTTTTTATAAGAAGCATAATCACGAATGACTCTTGAGATATTGTTAGCGTACCATTTAGAAGACTGACAGGTTCTTTTCGCTTCCTCGTTACGTTCCCAACCCTGTTCCCAGAACTTTTCGATAGAGGCTTGGAGTTCGTCAAGTGTCACTTGAGCCGTGGCGAGAACCTCTTGTTGGATTTGACTGATTGTTTTCATACTGTTCATTTCTTTATTGATTGACAGTACAAATATAGTCATTCCGAATGACTCAGCAATGAACCATCCGGAATTTTCTTGAGGAATTCTTCGATTATTCTTCTTAGAAGTTGTATGAGATGTCCATCAGCACACGACCTGTTTCCTTTCCATCTCTTACTTCGAGGCTGAACGGGTTGACTGAACAGCGGAGTTCGTTTACAGGGTTCTGAAGAGCAGCCTGTACCGCCTCACAAATCTTTTCGGCTTTGCTATCGAGACGGTTTTCGTTCTTACCAGCACCACGTGAAGTATAGCCACGGAACTGAATGAACTTGAACTTTCCGTCAGACATGAGGTGAAGACTCAGACGACCACGATTAGAGGCTTTCTCTTTGTCCGGACGGTTCATAGTGAATGAGTCGATTGTCAGGTGTAACTTCGCTAATACAGGTTCCAAGTCATTGATGATTTGTTGAGCGACTACTCCATTAGAAGCAAACTCCTGTAACATACGATTGAGGTTCGACATCTCTTTTTCTATCTCTGAACTGTACTGATTGAAGTTTTCGTTAAAATCTTGTGACGTTTTCATATCCTTATTTGTTTTAATATTTGACATTTGATTTACTTTGATGACACAAAGGTAGTGGATTCTGATGAATCCGCAAAGAGTTTCTCCAACTTTCTTCAGATTTTTCCTCAGATTTAACTTTTCGAAACAGTCATTTCCGGCTTAACTCGCTGTGGGGTGACCATGTTAGGGTGATGACAACTCCCCATGACGGACGCTGTTACTTCTGTACCGAATTTCCCGGAGTAGATGCAACCAATTATCCGTGTCTTGGTGGAGAGGTTTTTAGGATGATTTAAAGGCTATTTTCGACGCCAGCGTGTCAGTCTCGTGATAACGGATAGTGAGGCATACGATATCGTCCCAAATAACTACCCACGGAGTCCTGGGTGTGGAGTAGGAACAGTCATCGGACACGGTTCTTCGGGGTTGAGTCGCGCAGGATTCTGGCGCAGGAGAGTGTTGTAGTCCGGATTCGAAATACCCTGAACCTCAAATGACCAACCCAACCTCAACCCAAACCACCCCATACCCCTCACCTCCTACACCACCCACACTCCATACACCATATAGACCTATATAGGGAGGCTCTATACCCATCAGTGATTATCACCCTCTATTCTTTTATTTGGTAGGTACGGGACGTCACCAAAGTCATCACCTCTCTTACTATACTCTATTAGGAACTAACCATTGTGAGGCTCAGCATTATACCATGTTGATGGTGGACGTCCCTGTTCGAGACGTCCAGAGGGATGTAACAAGCCATCACCCGTGACTCATCACATCCCTCTGATATTTGTGCAGAACCCGAAGTCGATTATCGACAACGCTTCATTGAATCTATCGAGGCGACTGCCTCTTCCTCTGTATCACATCACACTCCTCTCGCAATTCCTTCAACGTTCTTGAATTGTGCTTGAGCGTATCATTAATCACACCAGCCACCTCATACTGTTCATTCCTGACAGCCTCATGATAAGCCGTCTCAAGCATCTTGAGATACATACTGACCGTCACGATTTCAGTCTCCAACATCTTTAAATATAATACCTCATGATTGTTGAACACGTAATTGAACCGCTTGCTCAACAACGTATATCCCCACACCGACAGCACGATAACAGCCGTCAGCAGTACGCACAATATAATGAAAAGCCCTGACATCACTCACCTCCTAATACAAACCAATCCTTTGCAAACATATCAACCCAGTCCGGAACGTAGTTCGTTGCACCGTTACCATCCCCAGCCTGTTCTACCAACAAACATTGTGAACGGTAACTGATACTTCCCACGCCAAACGCATTCAGCAAGTTCTTTGCATGCTGGGGAAGCGACTGCATCTTAGGAACAACCTCAGCCGGAATGTCACTGTCGATTTGCTTTACCACGAAACAGGTAGTTATCCAACCCTTACCAGCCTCCAGAGCCTGTAATGCTTCACCGAAGGACATATTCTGACCCGTGTAATTAGGATTCACCACATCTTCTGGCGTGATGCCTAACAGTTTCATTCGATGTTTCAGCGAATGACGATATTCCTCCACCAGCTTATCCACTTCCGCCTTATCTTCTCCCTCCAAGTTGCGCAAGGCCACATCGTAGACCAACGCATCTTTCACCCACTTCCTTTCCAAACTTTCGGCAAGCAACATACTGTCAGCCGAGGACAATCCGCGCGGGATCTGCTGTTTTATCTCCGAACGTCTCAAAGTCCGGTCCTTCACTTTTACCAACACATCCGCATCATCCACAGGCTGCGTTCCCTTACAAGAACACAGCAAAGATACGAATGCTATAAAAATGAAGCAATATCTCATATAACTTTCTCTTTATTATTTCTTTGTCATTTTACTCACTTTCTTCACCAGCTTCCAGTTTATCGTCACCGGGTATTTCCGGTTCAGCTGTTCGATGAATTGGGGATTGACCGTTCTGCAATATCGGTTCATTCTGCCTTGGTCGATTTTCAGGGCATCTGCAATCAGTCGTTCATGGCTCGCCATCAGGTTGGCGAGATTTCGCAGGGTTTGCGGTGTGTGTCCGTTTGCTCCAATGTGAATGTGTACTCCGGCTCCGATGCCTGCATGGCTGATTGCACCAGCTTTTCTGAGTTTGCGTACCAGTTCCTGCAAGGTTTCAATGTCCTCGTATTTCAGAATCGGCGTGACCAGTTCGCACTTTTCGGCATCGCATCCTGCAATGCTGACGTCTTTCTGGAATTTCCATTCTCTGCCCTGTGCATCCCAAGCCGACCAAGTGCTGTAGCCGTTTCGGCTGGCGGTGTATTCGTATCTGCCTGTGCCGAAATGGTCGGCGGCAAGTTTGGCAGCTCGTTCTCTGGTGATGTGGTTCATCTCAATCTCCACGCCAATGGTCTGCTTTTTCAGGTTTTCAATCTGTCTTTCTGTTTTAGCATTCATAATGTTTTCCTCCGTAGTTTCGGGCTTTTTCACTTTTGTTGTAACCATATTAACTCTAAACGGAGGAGATAGCAAGCGGCTAAATCTACAGAAAAAGAGGTCAAAAGATTGTGTAGAATACACGCTTGCAATTCTTGCGATTGTATGGTAACATACCGTACAATGGAGGAGGTGCCGCCTTATTTTTTCGCCTCGGATACGGTCTGGAAACTGTCGATTTCGGGAATCAGAGCAAGGGAAGAACCGTTTTCCCACCGCATATGAATAGAACCCGCATCGTCAATATGCGTGACCTCGCCGACTGTTCCGGGAAGAACCGGATATTTTTCATTCCGCATAGAAAGCAGCTGTAATTTCGTTCCGACAGGGTACTTTTTTCGCAGCTGTTCCAGATATGATTCACTCGGAAACTGCATCAGTATCACCAACCTTTCTGAATGCGGAATTGCCGGACAGATTCCGAAGAATGACTTTTCTTGCTGCCTTGAATTCTGCACCCACCATTCCCAGACGAATCAGGAAACACCGCATGGTGTACTTGGGATTGTCGGAGGTGTCCGGCTTGCGGTTGATGCGTCCTTGATTCTTTGCAAATTCGCAGAGCATGGAGATGAACGTACAGTAGGCATCTGCATCACCGTCTTGCTCTACTTTGAACCATGGAAATTCCACCTTTTCATCAGATGAAATCATGTCGAGCGTATCCGTCTGAAAAGCCGCCTTGAAGAGTGTGGCTTTGTTTTCGCAGATCTGCTGAAGATTACCCAGCGTATGTTCATTGAAAAAGTCCGCAGGCATCTGAACCGTCAATTTTGTGGATTCCGGTTCTGTTGTGTCCGGAACAGTATAGCCCTGATTCTCCAGTTCGGCAAGAAGCCGTTCTGTTTCCTTACGGTCGGCTTGGTCGCTGATTTCCAGATCACCGGACTTGGTAACGGTGTAGCATTCCCCGATTTTGTAAGTACAGGTGGGCATATACTGATATTCTGCCGTTGTTCCAATGATCGTGGCTATCGCCCATGCCAGTTTCTTTCGTTCATTTCCAGTCAATCCAAATGCAATTATCATATGTTTTCCTCCCGATTTTCGGTGATTTGCCTTTCGGCAGTACATATGTTAACTCTTTTTCCCACAGATAGCAACTGTGAGATTTGTAGAATGTTTCGGCTGTCATTTGTAACAGATCACAAATCTGCCCAGACGATTCCGGCGAGCACAAAAACAGCTACATTCAGACAGATGCCATTCCCCCAAAGGCGGTACTCTGCTGCATCACGATATGGATCTTGCAACCATTTCTGTACCATCTTTCGGCTTTTGGGACGACTCTCCGGTTTTACCGCTTTTTGGTATTCTTCAAAAATAGCTGCCCATCGGTCGATCTCTTCTTCTGTGGGATTTTCCGATGCCAGGTCACTGCACCACTGATCCGGAAATCCCTGCAGTCTTGCACATTCCTGCGGTGTCAGTCTGCGAACCGCATAACCGCTGGAAACGATGCTGGGGTCTTTGTGGTCCCGTGCCAGCAGTGTAGGGGTCGTTTCCCGAAATGCACTGCTGAAATTTCCCGTAGAAGCAGCATACACTGCATGATGGTCGGTAGCATTCAAAGTGAAAGCGACCTCTTTGTTGACACCGCCGCCCTGCGGTCCGTTTTGGTCAGACCGACCGATCATTGAACCCTGCAAAGTATAACTTTCCAGCACAGCAATGCCGCCTTGGTTTTTTGCTGGTGACTGGTCGCTGGTGTCCAAAGTACGGGCAGTGTCTGCCTCATAAATGCCACTGTGCGGATTACCGGAAAGCATGGCATTACTGGAAAAGGAACTGATGCCGTATGCTTTCGGCTGAAATACAGTCTGGTCATTGTTGCAGGACAGCGTAGCAGATTTGTTTTCCTGTATCAGACTGCCTTTTCCACCGCCGGCTTTTCCGCAGCGAATCTTCAGTGTTTTCGGTGTATCCATCAACAGCGGAACATTTCCGCCGCCGGTTCCGCATCTGGAAGTCAGTGTCTGTACTTTTCCGTTCTCAGAGATCTGAAGCCGGCTGTCAGCAGGATGATTTTCCAGTACACAAGGCGGATGATGGGCTTCTGCACGAAGGGTGGCAGTGCGTTCTTTCAGAATGTCTATGCGTTCTCCGCCCTGGTCACACAAGCACAAGCCTGCCGTTCCAAAGCCGTCCGCAGCACTTCCGGCAGTTCTTTGCCACGCACGAAGGCTCTCCGCAGAATACCCTGACAAGCCTTCGGACTCAAATAGTATTTTTCCGGCACTTGCTCCGTCAAAATCTGCGACAAGAAAGATCCGTTTTCTTCGCTGGGGCACTCCCCAGTATTGTGCATCAAGAACTCTCCATGCGAGGGAATAGGATTCTGCCAGAATCTCTCCAGCTTTTGTCCATTTTCCCGTAGGTCGAGGAATTGAAATGCTGCTGTCTTTGACCGAACAGATGGCTTCGAGGACACAGCGGAAATCTTCTCCGCC
>ENA-OROL01000066-OROL01000066.1-human-gut-metagenome-genome-assembly--contig:-NODE-66-length-102427-cov-4.020846_pt1 | contig 102427 bp, 94 predicted proteins | sample MGYA00242128_ERZ509048 | MGnify/ENA primary metagenome ERZ509048 (study PRJEB26280, sample SAMEA2338750) | human gut metagenome | biome: human gut; feature: human-associated habitat; material: faeces...
CAATACTTTGTGTATGAATTAGTTGGCTGATTTTGTAATATTTAATGAATGTCCCGGCATAACTTTCAAGAAGCTATGCCGGAAACTGCCCTAAAAACTATGTGGATAGATTGTAAAAATCTTCTGCCGTTTTCTTTATTCTTTCGGGAAGCACTTTTTATTTTACCGCTTTCAGTGCGGCCTCATAATTCGGTTCCTGGGTTATTTCGGGAACAAGTTCGGTATAAACCACTTTTCCTTCCGGGTCAATCACTACAACCGAGCGTGCCAATAATCCTGCCAAAGGACCATCAGTCATCAATACACCATATTTTTCAGCGAAATCGGAAGTATAGCGATAATCAGACAAAGGAATAACGTTGGTGATGCCTTCAGTAGTGCAGAAGCGTCCCTGGGCGAATGGCAGGTCTTTAGAGATTGCCAACACCACCGTATTGGGCTGGTTTGCAGCCAGCTGGTTGAACTTGCGTACGGAAGTAGCGCACACGCCGGTATCCATACTGGGGAAAATGTTCAGAATCAGATATTTGCCCTTTCCGTCTTTTAATGTATAATTGCTCAAATCTCCTTTTACCAATGTAAATTCCGGAGCTGAAGTTCCTGCTTTCACAAATTCTCCGGCTAGTGTTACCGGTGTTCCTTTAAATGCTGTTTTTGCCATAATTTTATTATATTTTAGTTCGATACTGTAATGATAACAAGTTTAAATGGAAAAAAGTTCATTCTTTTTTATTTTCTTCCTTTATAAATCAGGAAACCTACTATTAAAACGCCGATAGCTATAAAGCAATATCCTAACTCGTGGCTGTATTCGGTGACGGTACTCAATAACTGCTCTTCGGGAACCACTGATTGCAGATAGTAACCGATGGCTGCCAGGATGGCATTCCAGATACCTGCTCCCAGCGTTGTGTACAGCAGGAAAGTGGATAATTTCATCTTGGCCAGACCGGCAGGAATGGAGATAAGCTGGCGGACGGCAGGAATAAGACGTCCGATAAAGGTGGAGAGTGCCCCGTGCTTGTCAAAGTAGTGTTCTGCGTTCTGAACCTTGGCTTCATCAATCAGGCACATGTGCCCGAAGCGGCTGTTCGCAAATTTATAAACCAGCGGACGGCCTACGAAATAGGCTATATAATAATTGATGATGGCTCCTATATTGGCTCCGATGGTCGCAAATATAACTACCAGAAATACATTCAGGTCACTGTTTCCTCCGGCAGCCTTATAGGCGGCGGGCGGCACTACCACTTCCGAGGGGAAAGGGATAAAAGAGCTTTCGATGGCCATTAATAACGTTATTGTCCAATAATTCAAGTGGTCCAGACACCACTGGATAAATGCAACTGATTCCATAAAATTATTATAAATATTTGTTTAAGTTTAGCTTGCCTTTGCTGATATCGTCCTTGATTACGCGTATCGCTTCGTTGAATAACTTGTCGGGCAACTGTGCGTTTTCATCAACTCCCAGAGCTGCATACGTATCAGGAAGTTCTTTATTGATTTTAGCCAGATAGTGTATGAACGGACCTGGTTTCTGTAAATAAAGATAGCCATAAATTAGAAAGAAATAAGTGCTATGGGCGTTTTGGGGAAATTCTTTGTTTATTTGCTCAAAATACCGGTTGGCATATTCAAAGAGATGTTCATCGAAGTATTTGGAGCCGATTTTGAATAAAATATCCATCCGTTCCTCTTTCGGGGTGAATTCCAGGGCGAGGTTGAATTGTTCCTCCGCCTTGTCGATATTGTTCTTTCTTTCCTCCTCGCTGATGTCCTTGCTGCCTGCCATTATCGTGAAAAACTGTCCGGCATAGATACGTGTTTCCGCATCGTTCCCGTTCTGCTTCAGCACTTGGTCCAGATACATATATCCCTCTTCAGGATGCCCCAGGGCTACATGACAGAGGGCTGCGATGCTATATATATCGGTTAGCTCGAATGCAGTAATCTCCTGTTTCTGTTTTAACAGCTTTTGTGTATACTTCATGGCGGTTTCGTAATCCTTCATCTCGAAGTGGAGACCGGCCAATGCCATATAAACGGGAGGCTTCTTCTCTGTCGCCTTTTCCAGACGGAGATAATAGTTGATAGATTCCTTGATATTTGCTGTCTGGCTGTAAAGGAATGCTTTCAAGGTCAATGTCTCTGTGTTGTTTTCATCAATGGCTAATGCGAAATCGAAAGCCTCGTGCGCGTTTTCGTATTGCTCTTGTTGCAGATAGCATTTACCCAGTTCATTCCAATGCTGAACGGAATAGGGGAACTCGTTCAGGGTCATGTTCAGGTAAGGGATAGCCAAGTCCGGTTTGTTGAAAGTACTGTAATAATCGCACAGCACGTCGCGAAGACGTTGGTTGGTTTCCGGCAGGGTTTGCATGTCGAAATGGGCAAACAGGCAGTCGATCCACTTCTTGGCGTATTCTTTCTGGTTGACGTCAACGTAGTTCAGAATGATGTCCAGCAGCGTATCCAGTTCATACTCCTCGTCCATGGCCAGTTGTTGTAATATCTCATCGGCCTCTTCCATGTGTTCCTCCTCTATCAGCAGGTCGGCTTGCAGGAATCTGAATTCACGGTCGGCAGGGTTGTTGATGAGCTGCATCACCATTTGGGCTTCTTCTTTTTTTCCTAGCAGCATCAAGGAACGTGCCCGGAAAATCAGGGCGTCCGTGTTATCGGGGTGCAATTGGATTGCAAGGTCTATGGCCTTGTCAGCGTCTTTATGTCTTCCTTTTGAGGCGTAATATTCGGCGATATCGATCAATTCATCAGCTTCAAAATAAGCGGGGGTATGGCTTTCCACCATACCCTCGTATTTTGCCAATGCTTCTTTAAATTCCGGGTCTTCAAAGTAAGAAGACATGTCGTAGTTCATAAGCTTGTTTTTATTTATTGATTTTGCTCCAGGTATCTTTTAAAGATACGGTGCGGTTGAACACCAGATGTTCCGGTGTAGAGTCTTTGTCTACATTGAAATAACCGATGCGCTGGAACTGCAAGTAATCCAGCGGTTTGGCATCGGCCAGATATTTCTCTACATAGCAGTTGGTTAATACATTCAACGAATCGGGGTTGATCATTTCTTTCATGGCTTCCAGTGCGTCGCAGTTCTTTGCTTCGCGGATGGCGGCCATCTCATCACGCGGGTTCTCCACTTTCCACAGGCGGTCGTACAGGCGTACTTCGGCAGGCAGACAGTGTGCGCAGCTTACCCAGTGGATGGTACCTTTGATTTTGCGGTTGCTGCCCGGCATACCTGTTTTGCTGTCGGGATCGTATTCGCAGTATACCTCCACCACGTTGCCGTTGTCGTCTTTCTTGCAGCCTGTGCATTTCACGATGTATCCGCTTTTCAGACGCACTTCCTGTCCCGGAGTCATACGGAAATATTTCTTCGGGGCATCTTCCATGAAGTCGTCGCGTTCTATCCACAGTTCGCGGCTGAATTCGATGGTGTGTGTGCCTGCCGACGGATCTTCCGGGTTGTTGACAGCTTCCATTTCCTCCACCTGTCCTTCGGGATAGTTGGTAATGATCAGTTTCACCGGATTGATGACTGCCGATACACGGGTGGCACGGCTGTTCAAGTCTTCGCGGACAGCGCTTTCCAGCAGGGCGAAGTCATTCAGGGCATCGTAAGTGGTATAACCTATCTTGTCTACAAATTTGCGGATGGACTCGGGCGAGTAGCCGCGACGGCGGAAACCGCAGAGAGTCGGCATACGGGGGTCGTCCCAACCGTTTACCAGATGTTCTTTTACCAGAATCAGCAGGTTACGCTTGCTCATCAAGGTGTAGTTCAGGTTCAGTTTGTTGAACTCATACTGATGAGGACGGTTGTCGTCCAGATCTTTACCCTCTTTTACCCAGTCCACGAACAGGTCGTACAACGGACGGTGGGGTACGAACTCCAGGGTACACAGCGAATGGGTCACTCCTTCAAAATAGTCGCTCTGTCCGTGTGCGAAGTCATACATGGGGTATGCTTTCCAGGTTTCGCCTGTACGGTGGTGCGGAGTCTTTACCACACGATAAATAATAGGGTCGCGGAAGTGCATGTTGGGGCTTGCCATGTCTATCTTGGCGCGGAGCACCATGGCACCTTCCTCAATCTCGCCGCTGTTCATCTTCTGGAACAAATCCAGTGTTTCTTCGATAGGACGGTTGCGGTAGGGACTTTCCACACCGGGCTGGGTGGGAGTTCCTTTCTGGGCGGCAATCTGCTCGGAAGTCTGTTCGTCGATGTATGCCTTGCCCTCCTTGATGAGGCGGATAGCGAAGTCCCACAATTGCTGGAAATAGTCGGAAGCGTAATATTCGTTACCCCATTTGTAGCCCAGCCACTGGATGTCTTCCTTGATGGCTTCTACATATTCCACATCTTCCTTGGTGGGGTTGGTGTCATCGAAACGCAGGTTGCAGACACCGCCGTGTGCGGCGGCAATACCGAAATCAAGGCAGATGGCCTTGGCGTGTCCGATGTGGAGGTAACCGTTCGGTTCGGGCGGGAAGCGTGTTTGTACTTTTCCCCCGTTTTTACCTTCTTTCAAATCGTTTTCTACTATTTGCTCAATGAAGTTCAAGCTCTTTTTTTCGCTTGTTTCTTCGCTCTTTATTTCTGCCATAATGTTACTATTTTCGTATCGTGGGGACAAAGATAGGGTAAAAAAATGAAGAATGAAGAATGAAGAATGAAGATTTATTCGTTATGTACCGGGATATATCCGCTCTCTTTGATGATTTTCTGTCCTGCGGCAGACAAAATGAAATCGAGCAGAGGGGCTATGACCGAAGCGTTTTTCCGGTTATAATAATAGTATAGCGGGCGTACTATCGGATAAGTCTTATTGATGGCATTCTCCAGCGTGGGAGCGGCATAATGCTGCCCGTCGTATGAAACGGCGAGTGTCTTGATACGCGGTGATACATAGGCTAGACCCACATATCCGATGGCTCCGCGAGTTTGGCTGACGGATTGGATAATGGCTCCCGTGGCAGGCATGGAGAGACTGCTGCTCATGTAGTTCTTGTTTTTCAGTACGCTTTCCTTGAAGAACTCGTAGGTACCGGAGGAAGTCTCTCGGGAGTAGACTACGATTTTGCGGTCGTCTCCGCCCACTTGCTGCCAGTTGGTGACTTTGCCCCGGAAGATATCTTCCAGTTGTTGGCGGGTCAGTTGTTTCACTGGGTTGGAGGGGTGGACCACTACGGCAAGGGCATCGTAGGCGATGGGAACTTCTGCCAAGTCTTCTCCGGCGGCTTTGGCCTTCATCTTTTCGCTGAACTTGATGGCGCGGGAAGCCATGGCGATGTCCGTGGTCTGGTCCAGCAGGGCTGAAATACCGACACCGGTTCCGCCGCCGGTCACGGTGACACGGGCAGAGGGGTTTAGGGTCATAAAGCGTTCGGCGGTCTGCTGCGCTATGGGGAGCACGGTGTCGCTGCCTTTGATGCGTTGCGCCTGCATGCCAGTGGTGGCTGTCAGTGCGAGGAGTAGAAGTAATTCTCTTGTCTTCATAAAACACATGATGCAAATAGGGTAAACAGATAATGCAATTGGGGCAAACACATGATGTAAACCGATGGTATGCATCATGTAATCTGGCTCAACGCATGATGCAAATTAAGGCAATGGATATTACAAATGTGTTACATGGAATGTGCTTTGAGTCGTTGTAATAGTTTTGTAACACCTTTGAAACATTTCTTTCAAACGTTAGTCACACTGCCTTAACATCCGGCCCGTTCCTTTGCATACAGAAATCAATAGGCAACATGAAAAAGATTTTTGAGAAGATTGTAGAAGGTATACTGGCTTGTAGCGGCTTTGTGACGAGTCTTACCATCGTACTTATCGTCGTGTTCCTCTTTTCCGAAGCGCTGGGCTTGTTCAGCAGCAAGGTGATAGAAGAAGGGTATGTATTGGCCTTGAATAAGGAGAACCGGGTGAGCGAACTGACTCCGGCACAGATAAAGGATGTCTTTGATGAAGAGCTGACAAACTGGAACGAAGTGGGGGGGGAGGACCTTCCTATCCGCCTTTTCCGTTTGGAGGACATCACACAGTATTATACGGAAGAGCAGTTGGGCGCTTCCTATGAAAATGCAGGTGCTTGCATTACGGAGCTGGTGGAGCGTACGCCTGGCATTATAGCCTTCGTACCGCAGCAGTTCGTCGTTCGTCCGGACTCGGTGCATCTGCTGAAAGACAACACCATCTCGGTGAAGGACGTCTTTGCCGGTGCTGAATGGTTTCCCACGGCAACACCTGCTGCGCAGTTCGGCTTTTTGCCGCTCATTACGGGGACGTTGTGGGTCAGTCTGTTTGCCATCCTTTTTGCACTGCCGTTTGGTCTGTCGGTGGCAATCTATATGTCGGAGGTAGCCAATTCCCGGGTAAGGAATCTGCTGAAACCTATCATTGAGTTGCTGAGTGGCATACCGTCGGTGGTTTACGGCTTTTTCGGTTTGATTGTCATTGTACCTTTTTTGCAGCAGGTCTTCGACTTGCCGGTCGGTGAGAGCGGGCTGGCGGGCAGTATTGTGCTTGCCATTATGGCGCTGCCCACCATCATTACGGTGACGGAAGATGCGATGAGAAACTGCCCTCGTGCTATGCGTGAAGCCAGTCTGGCACTGGGAGCGTCGCAATGGCAGACTATATATAAGGTAGTGATTCCTTACTCCATTTCGGGCATCACCTCCGGAGTGGTGTTGGGCATCGGCCGTGCGGTGGGCGAGACGATGGCTGTGCTGATGGTGACGGGCAACGCCGCCGTCATTCCCCATACCATCCTGGAACCGCTGCGCACCATTCCGGCAACGATTGCCGCCGAACTAGGTGAAGCGCCTGCCGGCGGACCTCATTACGAAGCATTGTTCTTGCTGGGTGTCGTGCTGTTCTTCATCAGTTTATTGATAAACTTCACGGTGGAAGCAGTTTCGCCAAGACGAAAATAAAAGAAGGTAGATATGGTCAATAGAAAGCATCTTTCGCAAAACGTGGCATTCGGCTTGTTCCGTCTGTTGAGCCTAAGTGTGGTGGGGATTCTTTTTGCAATCCTCGGCTTCATTATATATAAAGGTATAGGAGTCATCGATTGGGAGTTCCTCACTACGGCTCCTACCAACGGTATGACTGCCGGCGGAATCCTTCCTGCCATTGTAGGTACGTTCTGCTTGATGGCGGGCAGTGCTTTATTTGCCTTTCCGGTGGGAGTGATGAGCGGCATTTATATGAATGAGTATGTGCCGAAAGGCTGGGTAGTACGCTTCATACGGATGATGACGAATAATCTGAGCGGCATCCCTTCCATCGTGTTCGGTCTGTTCGGCATGGCACTGTTCGTCAACTATATGGATTTTGGAGACAGCATCCTGGCAGGTTCGTTGACACTGGGCTTGCTGAGTCTGCCTTTGGTTATCCGCACCACGGAAGAAGCACTGAAAGCCATCCCCGACAGCATGCGCGAAGGAAGCCGCGCGTTGGGAGCCACCAAGCTCCAGACCATCTGGCATGTCATCCTGCCGATGGGAATGCCCAATATCATCACCGGACTGATTCTGGCGCTGGGGCGTGTTTCGGGCGAGACGGCACCCATCCTTTTCACCTGTGCCGCCTACTTCCTGCCGCAACTGCCGACCGGTATCTTCGACCAGTGCATGGCGCTTCCTTATCACCTCTATGTCATCTCTACCAGCGGTACGGATATGGAAGCGCAGCTTCCCATCGCTTATGGCACAGCATTGGTGCTGATACTGATTATCCTCCTGGTGAATCTGTTGGCAAACGCCCTGCGGAAATACTTTGAGAAGAAGATTAAGACGAATTGAAAACATATACAATAGGTATGAAGAACAAGATAGAAACCCGTGACGTGAACTTCTGGTATGGCGATTTCCATGCCCTGAAAGGCATCAGCATGGACATTGAGGAGAAGTCTGTGATAGCCTTCATCGGTCCCTCGGGCTGTGGAAAGTCTACCTTCCTGCGCCTGCTGAACCGCATGAACGATTTGATTCCCGACACCCGTCTGACCGGCGAGATACGCATTGACGGACAAGACATCTATGGAAAAGGAGTGCAAGTGGACGAACTCCGCAAGAACGTGGGCATGGTGTTCCAGCGGCCCAATCCTTTCCCAAAAAGCATCTTCGAGAACGTTGCCTACGGACTCCGTGTGAATGGCATCACCGATAACGCCTTCATCCGTCAGCGGGTGGAAGAAACCCTGAAAGGCGCCGCCCTTTGGGACGAGGTGAAGGACAAGCTGAAAGTCTCTGCCTACGCCCTCTCCGGCGGTCAGCAGCAACGTCTCTGCATAGCCCGTGCCATGGCGGTGTCTCCTTCAGTCCTGCTGATGGATGAGCCGGCATCCGCCCTCGACCCCATCTCCACTGCCAAGGTGGAAGAGCTTATCCACGAGTTGAAGAAGCAGTACACTATCGTCATCGTCACCCACAACATGCAACAGGCAGCACGTGTCAGTGATAATACGGCTTTCTTCTATATGGGGCAGATGGTGGAGTTTGGAGATACCCGGAAGATATTTACGAATCCCGATAAGGTGGAGACGCAGAACTACATCACGGGACGCTTCGGGTAGCGGATTGTTCCATACAAGCAAAAATAAGTTGTACAAAAGTAATCTTAAAATAGAAACATTATGGTGAAGTTTATCGAATCTGAACTCGTCTTGCTGAAAAAGGAAATAGACGAAATGTGGACCCTGGTATATAATCAGCTCGACCGTGCAGGTGATGCCGTGCTTACGCTGGACCGGGAACTGGCCCAGCAGGTATTGGTGCGCGAACGTCGTGTCAATGCTTTCGAACTGAAAATAGACAGCGACGTGGAAGACATCATTGCCCTTTACAACCCCGTTGCCATCGACCTGCGCTTTGTGCTTGCCATGCTCAAAATCAATACGAACCTGGAGCGTCTGGGCGACTTTGCAGAAGGCATCGCTCGCTTTGCCCTCAACTGCCATGAACCGGCATTGGATACTGAGCTGGTCAAGCAACTCCGTCTCGAAGAGATGATAGCCCAGGTGCTCTCTATGCTCGAGCTTGCCAAGCAGGCACTTCAGGAGGAGAGCCAGGAATTGGCTACCGCTGTGTTTGCCAAGGACAATATGCTGGACGAAATCAATGCTGATGCCACTGCCATTCTTGCCGACTACATCAGCCGGCATCCGGAGAGTGCACTCTCTTGTCTGAATCTGGTGAGCGTGTTCCGCAAATTGGAGCGCTCCGGCGACCACATCACGAATATTGCCGAAGAAATAGTGTTCTTTATCGACGCAAAAGTGTTAAAACATAGCGGGCAGACAGACGAACACTACTTAAATGATAAGAAATAAACAAAATTTTAGGATAATTTCAGTGTTTCATGGAAAATAGCCTTATATTTGTCCATTGAAAACGATTGCAGGTGTAGAAAAATGCTTTGAAATGATAATAAACTTAAATGATTTTTCAAAAAGATGTTATAAGACATGTTTTTTAATTTGGTTAGTATCACGAAAAGCGCCTATATTTGCATCGTTATCCTGAAAACAATCTTTTTACCTTAAAAAAAAACTAATACCTATTGAAAACTTAAAAAGGGGGCTTTGTGAAAAGACCCCTTTTTTATTTGCTGCATAATGGTTCTTCCGGTGTTAAATTTCACCTATTTATTGGTCAATATGTAAGATTTCTGTATTTATTAGCTTATATTAGCAACTTTCTTTTAAGTTAATGCTTAACTTTGTTCCCTCATAAAAATAGCGGTGAAAAGAATGAAGACAAAATATATCAAGTCGTTTCTACTATTTTTGTTATTAGGATGCTGCATTTCGGTGTCAGCCCAAAATATACAAGGCGTTGTAACAGACTCATTGACGAATGAACCCATACCCTACTTGTCAGTCTTTTATGAAGGAAAAGGCGTAGGAAGTATTACCGATAATGATGGAAATTATAAGGTCGAAACCCGTAAAGGCTGGAATAAACTCACCTTTTCGGCGGTGGGATATGTAACAAAAGTGGTGAATATAATTCCCGGCGTCACCAAGAACCTGAATGTGAGGATGAGACCGGATGATATCATGCTGGACGAAGTGGTGGTGAAGCCCAAACGAGAGAAATACTCCCGTAAGAATAATCCGGCAGTGGAACTGATGAAGAAGGTGATCGCTCATAAAAAGAATAATAAGCTGAGCGAGAACGATTACTATCAGTACAATAAGTATCAGAAGATCACGATGTCACTGAATGATGTGACTCCCGAGATGCTGGAAAAAGGCATGTATAAAAAGATGCCTTTCCTGAAAGACCAGATCGAACTTTGCGAGGAAACCAATAAATTCATCCTTCCTATTTCGGTGGACGAGACCGCTTCGCAGAAAATTTACCGTAAACATCCCAAGAGTGAGAAGACCATTATCAAAGGAATGAGCTCTACGGGGGTGAACGAGCTGTTTGCAACGGGAGATATGCTGAGCACGGTGCTGAAGGATGTATTTACGGATGTGAATATTTACGACAATGATATCCGTCTGTTGCAGTATCCTTTCATCAGCCCTATTTCGTCCAGTGATGCCATCTCTTTTTATAAGTTTTACATTATGGACACCACATTCGTGGACAAGGACAAGTGCTTCCATCTCACCTTCGTTCCCAATAACTCGCAGGACTTCGGTTTTACGGGGCATCTTTACGTATTGGCCGACTCGTCTTATACGGTGAAGAAATGTACAATGAACCTGCCCAAGAAATCGGGGGTGAACTTTGTAGACAATATGGATATTATTCAGGAGTTCGAGCAATTGCCCAATGGGGAGTGGGTGTTGAAAACCGATGACATGATTGTGGAGATGACCTTGATGAAGATCATGCAAGGATTCCAGATACGAAGGACTACCCGTTACTCTGATTATGCCTTCGATGAGCTTCCGCAGCAACTTTTCAAGCGTAAGGGGGCCGAGATCAAAGAGGCGGACGCCATGATGCGCGGAGACGATTTCTGGAATCAATACCGGCCGGTTCCGCTTACGCAGACCGAGAGTTCTATGGATATGCTGGTAAAGCGTCTGGAGCAGATGCCGGGATTCAAATATGTGATTTTTGTATTGAAGGCGTTTATCGAGAACTTTGTGGAAACCGGGACCAAGGAGCATCCCAGCAAGGTAGATATCGGTCCGGTAAACACCATGATCTCCAATAACTATATCGACGGATTGCGTCTGCGTATGAGCGCGCAGACCACGGCCAACCTGAATCCGCATCTGTTCTTCAAGGGATATTACGCTTACGGATTCAAGGATCATCGTTCCAAGTATATGGGTGAGGTGGAATACTCTTTCAACAAGAAGGAATACCTGCCGCGCGAGTTCCCGAAGAACTCTATCACGTTCAGCTATCAGTATGATGTGATGTCTCCCACGGATAAGTTCCTGAAGACAGATAAAGACAACGTGTTCGTATCTTTCAAGACTTCTACGGTAGACCAGATGTCCTACGTGCGGAATATCGCCTTGAAGTACGAGAACGAGACACAGTTTGGCCTGAAGACCACGGTGGAAGTGAAACACAGCACAGACGAGCCTACCGGCGGCCTGGCCTATATAACCAATGATGACCAGAAAACGTTGGTTCCTGAGATTCAGACCATGGAAGCCTCCCTGGCCTTCCGTTACGCTCCGGGTGAGACATTTGTCAATACCAAGCAACGCCGTATTCCGGTTTCTTTTGACGCTCCGGTATTTACGCTGTCGCACACGGCCGGTTTCAAGGGCGTGCTGGGCGGAGAGTATAACTATAACTTGACAGAGATCGGGCTGTACAAGCGTTTCTGGTTCTCGTCATGGGGTAAGATCGACATGTTCGTGAAAGGCGGTGCGCAGTGGAACAAAGTTCCGTTCCCGTTGCTGATCATGCCGGCGGCCAACTTGTCCTATATCCTGCAGCGCGAGACTTTCAACTTGATTAATAATATGGAGTTCCTGAACGACCGTTACGCCTCTCTGGATGTATCGTGGGATTTGAACGGTAAGATTTTCAATCGTATTCCTTTGCTGAAAAAACTGAAGTGGCGTGAGGCTATCGGCTTCAAGATGCTGTATGGTCATTTAACCGACAAGAACAATCCGATGAAGCATCCGGGTGACAGCGAGCTCTTCCTGTTCCCGACCCGTGACGGACGTCCTACCAGCTTTGTGATGGACCCGAAGACCCCGTACATGGAATGCTCTGTGGGTATTCACAATATTTTCAAGATATTGCACATAGACTATGTCCGCCGTCTGAATTATCTGGATCATCCCGATGCGAACAAATGGGGCGTGCGGTTTATGGTGATGATGACGTTCTGATGCAAGGAGAGAACTCCGATGGAGTGTGAAATGAAGAAACCGAGGTAAGAACTTGTATCGTTCAAATAAAAAGTTTATCTTTGTTCCTATCTCAATATAAAGATATTTAATGATGGAATTGAATACTTATCGGCTTAATTCATTAGAAGAACCTACGGATGCTCAACTTCATGCGCTGATGGAGCAGGTTGCGATGTCTGCACGTGAAAGTTCTCGTCATGCAGAGTTGGAATTGAAACATAGAATGCAGGCTGTAAAAGAATTGTTAAAAGCGTATAGGTCAGAGAAGGCTGAAAAAGATAATTAAAAATATCTTCTGATATTTTCTTATCAAAAGTAAGTTTTCCTATTTTTTAAGCGCTTTTATTGTGTAATACACAATTATAGTGTATCTTTGTGCCCTCAAAAAGTTTCTAAATTCCTTTTATATAAAGGGTAAAGAACCTTTTTTGAGGGTATAAACATGTCTATAAAAAGCAGACAGAAAAGACGTCTTCGGACGAAAGAAACAACAAATAAAAGATTTCAGAAATACAAAATGAAATCTGTGTAAAATACTATTTATCAGCCAGTTATAAACACTGTGCTGATATGGTCTTCCAGTATCGGTCAGCGTGGATTTCTGACGATAAACCTCATGAAAAAGCTATCCCATCAGTTTGATAAACCGAAGCGTTCTGTGGCATCTCCCGAAGCGTTGGAAGCTTTGCGGAATAACAATGCCGTGCGTTGGTATGTGTTGTCGCTTCCCGACTGTCATCGGGGAGGAGTGCGCGGTTTGCAACGGGAACAGGACCGCCGCATACAGGCAGGCGAGCCCTCATTCGGCTTTTTTGCTCCTTCCTATCAGGAAGTGAGGCGTATAGACGGCAAATTCGTCAATACCCAGCGTCCCTTACTCTTCAATTATGTATTTGTCCGTGCCTCCGAGCGTGATGTTTTCCAACTGATGCAACGTTTTCCTGTACTCAGTTTCCTGCCTCGGGTGAGGGAACGGAAGCGGGAGTATTTTCCCTACCTTTCCGATGCCGCAATGGAGAATTTGCAGTGGGTGGCCCGTTCTTATTCCAATACACTTCCTGTTTATATACCCCAGCCGGATGGTTTGCGCAAGGGCGACCGGATACGCATTACCGAGGGACGGTTTAAGGGGGTGGAGGCGACTGTTGTCATTCAGCCGGGAGCCGGGCGAAAGGATGTGATGGTATGTGTGGAGAACTGGATGTGGGTTCCTCTGCTGCGTGTGATGCCGGGTGAGTACGAGGTAATTGCCCTGAATGATGAGGACAAGCATGTATATACCCGTCTGGACAATGACTGTATGTTGAATGGTTTGCACAGTGCTCTTCAGCGTTATCACAGTGCGGAGGGGGTGAATGAGGAAGATCGTTCCCTGGCTGCCAGGGCGTTGAAAGAATATGGCAATCTTCAGATGGATACGGATGTGATGCGTTGCAAGCTTTATGCCATTTTGCTGCCGGCTTATACTATATTGGGTATGGAAGAAGAGGCGGCAAAGCTGGTTGGCGTTATGCAGACTATGCTTCCTCTCGTCAAGGCGGAGCAGTCGCGTGCACTTGCTGTGGTTACACTTTATGGTTGTACGGATAGCAGTATCTATTATCATTTGGCGCACGAGGCGGTTGATCCGTGGAAGAAAGAGGAAAAGCCGAAAAAGAGTAAGCAGCAGCTGATCAGCCGGTTGGATGATTATGACCGGTGGTTGAGGCATTGAAATGGAAATAGGGTGCGTGCATGAGGGTGGTGCAGTGAGTTAAAAAGAATATTTCACTAGGAAGAATGAAAAATAATTTGTTCTTTTGTATATAATGATAGAAAAGACGATTATGCCGACAATGAATATTTCAAATTCAAAAACTTCAATTTCAAATATCTATTGGGAGATGTTGAAAGACCTAAGTTCCGACATTAAGTTGGAACTGATAGCCAAGTTGTCTGCTTCCTTAGTTGCCAAGGATAATACGTCCGATACTTCAAATTGGACTTCAGAATTTGTCGGGCGATGGGAAGATGATCGTACGGCAGATGAGGTTATCGAGGATATACGTGGTGCAAGGACTTCAAATAGGGAGATTGAATTATGAAACAATATCTTCTTGATACTTGTATCTGTGTATTTCTATTCCGGCAGAAGTTTGAAATAGCTGAAAAATTAGCAGGAATAGGTGCTTCACAGTGTTTTGTATCAGAAGTAACCATTGCAGAACTGAAATATGGCGCTTACAAAAGTAATCGTTTAAAAGAGAATTTGGATCTGATAGATCGTTTTATATCAAAGATAAATATTGTGCCTTTTGCAGAATCTGTAGATTTCTTTGCCCAAGAGAAGAATCGTCTCCGCTCATTAGGCACTCCTGTCGAAGATTTTGATTTGCTGATAGCTTCTGCAGCTTGTTCTAGAAATCTTATATTGGTGACGGACAATTTGAAGCATTTTAAAAATATAAAAGGGCTGATGGTTGAAAATTGGGTGGAAAGATAGTCCTTCTGCTATTGCATATGGGGAATATGAATATTCAAGAGAATATGAGAGATAAAGGCACTAAGAAAATGACACGCGAAGATGCTTTGCGTCGGCTGGAAGAAGCAAGAAGATTAAAGCGTGAATATGTTAAGGAGCTGGAAAAGAAGATGAAGGAGGACTTTAAGAAACGTACAGGTCAGGACGCTACCTATTTTGAAGTATGGTAGATTTTAATTCGGAACGTATTAATGTTTTTTTATTCTCATTGTATAAGTCTAATTATTTTTTATGTCCGCTGATATTCGGGATCTTGAAAGAGAACTAAATTTATGCAGCGGTTATTGTCTGCCTTGATAATCCTAGATTAACCTCCGTCGTTGTAGAATTTACCGAAACAGTTAGAAGTGAATATTCTTTTGATAATAATGGGGAGTTATCTACTTATTATAAAAAATTATGTAGATAAAGATTTTGAATCAATTGCAGCACAATTTCTCATCTATTTGGTAGTAAATAAAAAAATCTAAATTACAATATATTTTTCTCAGAATTTTATTGTAGCTATAAAAACGAATATTCTAACTCATCATTTTAGAATAGTCACTTTTATAACTTGTTTGGAAAGTAATATAACGATATGCGTTGCCGTCTACTTCTTGTTCAAATGTTGGCTTATTCTCAGGTTAACTAGAATCGTAATCAATGATAAATATTGAAAATGTCTTTCTAAAAAAATATATGAAAGTCGCTTGACATCTGTTTTCTATTTGGGGTATACCCCCAATTAACGTCAACTATATTAAAAAATCTATTTCTTATGATTGAACTGATAAAAGGTCAAACAGTATCTATTGATAATCACGATAGAGCTAATGGACATCCCATTCTTTTTGATTATCGAATCCATATCCATAAAAGAATGAATAGAGATAAACATTCAGGTATTGAGATCCTTCTTTATCTTGATACAGATAAAGATATGAGGATAATAAATAAAAAAGGAAAAGAAGCTGATGTTGTAAGCCTAAGGAGTGAGATGGAGAAAGCTTTTAAAGATACGAAAAAAAGAATTGCTTTTGTGAGAAGTATGTTGAAGGAATTAAATTGGAAATGTACTTATAGTAGTTCCTATGAGAAATTAAAAGCAAATTTTTTAAGCGCAGAGAATATTGCAAGACAATTTGGTTTACATAAGATGTATAAGCAACCTTTGAAAAATGATGAAGATACATTTGAAACTATTCATCAAGATGATGATGGTAATGAATATTTCGTATTGCAAGATTTTCAAGGTAAGACGATTAGGATAGGTGATTCTAAAGATATAGTGGAAAATTGGGATAAGCTATTTTCTAAATGATATATGGGTAAGCTTTTGATGGATGAGAATAAGATTTATGATGATCTCGTTCCTATGCCTATATAAACCATTATAAATCGTTAAATTCTAAAATACTCAAAAGTTCATCTTCTTGATTTTTAAGAGGATGGATATACTTGAGTGCTTGCTGTAAATTCTTTTTTTAATGCAAAGGAGTGTAAGTAAATCAAATCTGTTGATTCTTATTTTTTTAATTGTAGCATATGCTTCAGTTAGTATATGTGAACCTATTAAAAATATTCAGATTTTTTATGCTATGGCTCTTGTTTTATTATCAATTAATGTGATTGGAAATAAGAGTCATGTGGCGTTTATCACGATACTTATGATGTTATTGCCCATTGTTTTTTCTGATTATAAAAATTTTGATTTATCAAAGATTCTTAAATATGAATCTTATATGCTGACTTTTTTGATGGTTTCAAAAATAAAAAGGATTCCAGTTTCTTTACCTTTAATTTGTGGAGCTACTTGTTATGTACATGTGATAATTACTATATTTTTATTTATTTTCCCTTCCATATACTCGATTTTTTGGATTGTATGGGGTACTAATGTTTATGAACATTTTCCAATGGGTACGGAGTCTGGAACTATAGGTTTCAGAGCGGGTGTAACATCGCATTATTCTGCAAATGCTTTGTATATTGTAATGGCATTTATGAGTATTTGGAGTCTTTATGTATCAATAAATGAAGGAATTAAAAAAAGAATTTATTTATTGTTCTTGTTTTTGGCCGCATTTACATTGTTATTAACAACAAAAAGAGGTCATTTAATATTTGGTATATTGAGCATTTTTATTGTGTGTTTTTATATTTATCGGGAAAAAATTATTTCTTATGTAGTAAAATTACTTAATTATTTTATTGTTTTATGTATTTTACTATTTGTGGCTTATAATTTTTATCCTGATTTTATAGGGTTATTTGATAGATTTCAAGATGCATCGGATTCTGGACGGTTTAACCTTTGGGAAAAAGCGTTTATGTTCTGGACTGAAAAACCATTGTTTGGTATAGGTTGGGGATGCTTTCAAGAAAAGTATTTAAAGTATGATTTTGTATCCTATAACGTGCATAATACATATATACAAATATTATGTGAAACAGGAATTATTGGTTTTATGGTATACATTTTTTTTCTTTTGAATAATATGGCTAAAATGCTGTTTTGTTTGAAAAGGATAAAATGTTTTTGTCCTGAATGTAGATTATTGATAAAGTTTAATACAGCCATTCAGTTTTTTTTTCATTTAAAGTTAGTTATAAGCCTAATATAATATATAGATATTTAATAGAAATACCAAAATATATATTACCAATTATTCCAAATTTTGGCGCTTATATTGAATCAGTTATATATTTTACTTTTCCAATATTAGCTTTTATCATGATATATAATAATTTTAAAAAAAATGAGATATGCATAAAGTAGGTGTAGTAACATATTATAATGCAATAAATAATGGAGCTTTTTTGCAAGCTTATGCGATGCAAACGTTTTTGGAATCAGAAGGATTTTCTGTTTCGTTTATACCAATAATAGATTTTGTGGAACCTAATGTTAAAAGTATAGAAGGAAAACAGTTTTATAATTTGTATATTGAAAAGTTACAAAAAATGCTTTGTAACTTACATGTGGTGAATATGAATCATGCTTCTTTTGATTCTATAATATATGGAAGTGATGAAATATGGAATTTACGAAATAAAGGTTTATCTCCATATCTATGGGGATATCATTTAAGAAGTCATAATAAGGTGAGTTACGCTTCTTGTATTGGTAATTCAAAGATAATGGATTTTTGTTTATTTCCCTATACAATTTGGGGATTGAGAAAATTTAGTCATTTGTCTGTGCGAGATGATTATTCAAAGAGGATTATTGCAAAGCTAAGTTCTAAAAATGTATCAAAGGTTTTAGATCCGACTTTTTTGATTTCATATACTCAATTTAAGAAGGACAATATATATGGGAAATATATTTTGGTTTATTCATATGGCTTAAAACCGAATACAATAGAAAAGATAAAAGAAATAGCAAAACAGAAGAACTGTAGGGTAATATATACAGGTGCATATTGTAATTGGAGTGATGAGAATATTCCTGCAGATCCTTTTGAATGGATTGCCTTAATTTATAATGCTGAATATGTTTTTACAAGCACTTTCCATGGGACTGTTTTTTCAATTATTTGTAATAAACAATTTTCTGTCGTAGATACGAACTCCGAGAAAGTATTAGGTATATTGAAAGATACGGGTTTGCTCAGCAGAAAGATTGAAATAGGTCACAAATTTATACCAGATGAAATTATAAATTATCAGGTTGTGATGGAAAATATAAATTCTTTGATAAAAATATCAAAAGAGTACTTAGTGTCTTGTCTGAATAAATTTTAATTATGATAAAATATTACGCAGTTAGGCATAAAAGTTTGGATGTCGTAAAATCGTCAAGAAGTGGTGGATTCTTTACAGCTTTATCTGATTATGTATTGCAGCATAATGGGATAATATACGGATGTGCTTTTAATGCCGAGTTAGAAGTTGTACATATAAGGGCAACAACATTTGCTGAAAGGGATCAATGTAGGGGGTCAAAGTATGTTCAAAGTGTTTTGGGTGACACATTTGAATTGTTAAAAAAAGATTTAGAAGAAAATAAATTAGTTCTTTTTAGTGGTACTTCATGTCAGGTAAATTCCCTACTTCATTTTTTGGGTTCTTCTTATGATAATTTGCTTACTTTAGATATACTTTGCCATGCTGTATCTAGTCCAAAGGTCTTTGAAAAACTAAAATTATATGTGAAAAATAAGTATAAATCATCTATTGATTTTGTTGATTTCAGAAATAAATTGAAGTATGGATGGGGAGCTGATATGATGACTATTAAAACTAAACATAAATCTTTTGATACACAATCATTTTATTCTTTTTTTTGGCAGCATATTTCTATTCGTCCTTCTTGTTTTAATTGTAAATATCACAAATTAGATAGAGGAAAAGTTGATTTTACAGTTGGTGATTTTTGGGGGATAGAGAAATTATATTCGGATTTTAAAGATGATAGAGGTACTTCTATGGTTATATGTAATACTGTTAAAGGGCAAGAAGTATTTAGTAAGATAAGAAACTTTCTTATTGTGAAAAATGTAAGTGTAGAGAATATAATTCAACCGGTGTTGATTGGAAATTTTGAATACAATCCCAAAAGGGAATCTTTTTTTATTGATCTTGATCGACTTAGTTATTCAGAGTTGGAACGTAAATATATATCATCAAACAGATTCTATAATCATAGTAAACAGATGGCTAAATCTATAATTTATAAATTAATAAATAAATGGAAAGAATAGAAATAGGACGTGATGAAATAATTTTTTATCAATTTGTTGAAGGAGAATATAAAAATATAAAGGAACACTTTTCTACAAGATATTTATCTGTAAATAAAGAAATGCTTGAAAGTGGAAAGGCACTTCCACAATTGTATAAGATTAAAGAGGAATGTTGCGGTTGTACTGCTTGTTATGCAGCTTGTCCATGTTCAGGAAATAAATTGGGACAAGAAATGGTAAAAGCAATTAGTTATAGAATGTTGGATGAAGGTAGATTGATATTTATTAAACATACTGGTGCAATATCGATGTTACCTGATAGTGAAGGCTTTCTTTATCCTGTCGTGGATGCTGATATTTGCATTAGATGTTATAAATGTGTTTCTGCTTGTAATTTCAAATAAATTGTCTATATTTATGTCGAAAGGGTATGCTAATATATCATTATCAGTAAAAGCTGCATTTTGGTTTGTATTTTGCACTCTTTTACAGAAAGCTTTTTCATTTGTAACGGTTCCAATATTTACAAGAATAATGTCCTCAGATCAATATGGATTATTTAATTTGTATAATGCATGGTTGGGAATTATTGTTGTTTTATGTACAATGAATATGGAATCTGGAGTATTTGTAAATGGGTATGTTAAAGAGGATATAAAAGAAAAGCGTAATGAATTGCCTATTTCGTTATTGTCTTTGTCTTTTACTTTAACTGCCATAATTTTCACTTTATTGTTTTTTGTTTATATATGTAATTCTTCTTTGATTTCATTACCTATTTCTTTTCTTGTATTGATGTTTATTGAAGTAATTGCAAATCCTGTATTACGTATTTGGACAGTGGAGCAACGATTCCGATATAAATATAAATTATTAGTTTTAATAACATTGATATTGGTATTTACGCAAATTCTATTGGGAATTTATTTTGTTTATAATGCAGATAGTTATAATAAAGCTTATGTTAGGATATTTTGGAACGTCATCCCGATTTTAATCCTGGGATTGATGATCTATATGTATTATATTCGGCGATCTCATCGTGTTTTCTTAATTAGTAATTGGATACAAATTTTAAAGTTACAAATGCCTTTGGTCCCATATAATCTTTCAATGGTATTACTGCTTTCATCAAGTCGTATTCTAATAGGAAAATATGATGGAACAAAATCTGTTGCAATATATAGTGTAGCATATTCAATTGGACAAATAATTTCTATGATTAAACAATCAATTGTTGATGGGTTTCATCCTTGGATTTATGACAAATTAAAAAAGAAAGAGTTTGAGCCATTACAAAAGATGATTTCTGTTTTGCAATTATTACTTGCTACATTAGCTTTTTTGGTTTCTTCTTTGGCTCCAGATTTAGTAAGATTATTTGCTCCAATTGAATATTATGAAGCTGTTTATATTGTACCTTTTGTTTCTGCAATAGTAATTTTTGCTTTGTTCAATCAGGTATTTGTGATTATTGAAACTTATTATGAGAAAACTAAAAGTATCATGTATTCTTCAATAGTGGCATGTGTTTTAAATATTATTTTGAATATAATCTTGATACCTTCTTTGGGGTATTTAATAGCGGGATTTACATCACTTTTAAGTTATATGATACTTAGTTATATAAATTATTATTGTATCTGTAAGATTTCTGCTTTTAAAAATCCATTTACATGGAATGTTATTTATGTCACTCCGATTATTTTGTCAACAATTGTTTCATTTGTCGCATTTTTATATAAATATCCGTTTATCTTGAGAGGAATTTCTTTTTGTATTATTATGATTTGTATGTTAAAATGGCATAAGATCATTCAGATATTTAAAGAGAAGAAAATTTAATGTGAATATGGTCCTTATAGTTCTAATTTTTATTGTATGATTAAACTTGCATTTTTTGTTATATTCCCAAAACCAATTGACTTTAGAATGGTCTTGGTGGGAAATCCAGGTATTGGTGGAGCAGAATTTTGTTTTGCACTTTTGATAATGAAAATGAATGAATTATTTTCGTCAGAAATAGAAATTACTGTTTTTTCAAATTATAAACATGAGATTCCTGACAATATTAGACAGGAACAGGTAGATTCATTATCTTTAACTCTAGATAAAGTTGATGGTAATTTTTCATTCTTAATAATGAAAACATTATTGGTACCAGATGATTATAATTTATTAAGTAAATATTCTAATTTAAATGTGATCTGTTGGTCTCATAATTATTTTAATGCCAGGATAGCAAAACTTATAGCAAAATCAAAGCAGATAGTTGCTAATGTGTTTGTCGGAAAGCAAATGTATGATTTTTATTATGATAATGACGTTATAGGAAAATCAACCTATATTTATAATCCCGTACCTAAAAAGGAGATGTTGAATCGAGAAGATTATGTACCATATTCGTTGACTTATATGGGGGCTATTATTGAAGATAAAGGGATAATGGATTTATTGAAAGTATGGAAGATTGTTGAGAAAAAATATCCTGATGCGATTTTAAATATTATAGGAAATATTAGTTTGTATAGTTTAGGTAGTGTGCGTTTGGGTGCTTTCGGAATAACAGAAGAATGTTTAGAGAGAAAAATGTTACCTTATATTATAGATAAAGAAACCAATCAAATAAAAGATACTATAAGATTTTTGGGTATCCTTAGTGATGAAAAATATGATGTTTTTATGAAATCTGCTGTGGGAATAGTAAATCCATCTGCGAAAACAGAAACATTTGGAATGGGGATAATAGAGATGGCTTCTGTTGGACTTCCTGTAGTTACAAGGGCGTGGAATGGACATTTAGACACTGTAATTGATGGTGAAACAGGACTACTTTCATTGACAACTAAGGGGATAGCGAAAAATATTATTAAATTGTTTAGTGATAGGGAGTTAAACTTGGAAATTGGTCGTAAGGCCAAAGAAAGAGTTGATGTTTATAATTTGGAGAAAATAGCTTTAGAATGGTTTACTTTAATAAATAAAATAAAAAGTGGAGACAAATTATTTAAATTATTACCGCTGAGTAAACCTTATTGGAATAATTATAAATTTCTAAGATATGTATTTTTTTTATTACGTTTTAAATGTAATTGTAGATTTTTCCCTTCTGTTGTTACGATAGAAACAATAGGGAATGATATATTTAAATGTATTAAAAGGCATATGCGTCACTAAACGTAATTTGAATATAATTTAAAAATAGCAAATATGCGTGTTAATTTTTTTGGAGATTTTGTGGTTTCTGATGCTTCTAGCTTATTAATTAATGATAAACTTATAAATATTATTAAAGAAGCAGATTATAATGTTGTAAATTTTGAGGCACCAATTACGCATAGAAAGCAGCATGCAAGTATTAAATCAGGTCCTTCTATAAGTCAAAGTATAGATGCTTCAAGATGGCTTATTGAACATAAATTTAATGTTATATCACTTGCAAATAATCATATTTTTGATTATGGTATAAGTGGGTTTAAGGAAACAAAAAAATGTTTTTTTAATGTATTAACAGTGGGGGCAGGTGAATGGAATGAAGCTTTTAGCCCTTGTATTTTAGAAAAAGATGGGATTAGTGTTGCTGTTTTTGCAATGGCTGAAATGCAATTTGGTATACTTAGAGATAAAAGTGATAAATATGGATGTGCTTGGATCAATCACCCCTCTGTCAATCAAATAGTCAAAGATGCCAAAAAAAAATATGATTATGTTATTATAATAGCTCATGCAGGGCTGGAAGGAGTGGATTATCCTCTTCCCGAATGGCGTAATAGATATAATGAATTGCTTAGCGTGGGATGTGATGTTATAGTTGGGGGGCATACCCATACATCACAAGGATATTCAATAATAGGAAATAATAAATTCATATTCTATAGCTTAGGAAATTTTTGTTTTCAAAAGAACTTGTCACATTGTGATTCTTGGAATATTGGCGAATGTATTTCAATGTCTATAGATGAGAATGGAATCAGTTTTGATGTCTTGGGAATAAAATTCAATGATAATAAACTTGATTTAGTTAATGATGACTTATGGAGGCATAGAATGAAAATGTTGAATTTGGTATTAGCTAATGATAATGAATATTTAAAGGTAATAAATAATATGTGTCTTTTACAGCAGAGTAATTATAATAATTTGTTTGCTATGGGTGGGTATATTCATGTAGATCGGAATTTTATTAAAAATATATTACGATATGTAATGGGAAAATGCAGGGATGTTCATGTTCTTAATAATCTTCAGTGTGAAACTCACCGTTGGTGCATGGAAAGAATATTAAGGATAAAAAATAATATTTGAATATTTATTTTGATAAGTATTGACCAGTCTGTTACTTTTCAAAATTTACTCCTTTATGAAACTATATAAATAGAATAAGTTAAGTGTAGTAGTAAAAAAATAATAAATGAATAGAACTTATTTACAGCAGCGACTAAAAACGAATATAATAGTGCAGTGGTTATATATGAAATATGTATGTTATTATTCCAAGAGATTTTTAGCAAATCCTGAAATATGGAAGAAGTATCAGCTTAATAAATTGACTACTATACTTAGTTATGCTCAACAACATTGTACTTATTATAAAAGGATTATTAGAGGTAAAGTAGATACAAGTAATTCCATAACATTGCTTAAAAGTCTTCCTTTGTTGGATAAGAATATTATTCGTCATCAGGAGAAAAATGTTTATAGTGATGAAATAACTGATAATTGGAAAGTATGGCTTAATACAGGTGGATCTACGGGTGAACCTTTGCATTTTCCCGCTCTCTATAAAGGCTTGCCTGTTGAAGGGGTTTGTCAAATGATGCTTTATATGAAGATGGGCTATCAGTGGGGAGATATTATAGTTTCGTTTGATGGTTGCAGAATCAAAGATGAAGATAGATCTCGGAATATTTATTGGCAAATGGGGAACGCTAATTTTCCTTTTGGAAAGAAGAATTTTTCTACACTTTATCTTGATAATAATAGTGTGAAGTATTATTGGGAAGAATTGAAAAGAACGAAACCTGCATTTATTCGTGGATATCCGTCTGGCATCATGGAAATGTGTAAATTAGCTATGAATACAGGGATTGTAATGGATTTGAAATTGAAAGGAGTTTATTTGACAAGTGAGAGCTTCACACAGGATGAGAAAAACTTCATAAGTTCTTACTTCAAATGCCCTGTTTATGGACAGTATGGACATACGGAAAGTTCTATTTTTGCTATACAAAATCCTGCAGATGAAGTTTATTATTGCTCTCCTATATATGGTTATACAGAAGTTGTTGATCAGAAGGGACAGCATGTTAATATAGGTGAACAAGGAGAAGTTGTGGTGACAGGATTTGTTGAATATGGTTTACCATTTATCCGATATAAGACAGGGGATCTTGCAATCTATGGTGGAGAAACAGAATTGGGTGAAACTATTCTTACAAAGCTATTGGGACGTGAGGTTGATTGTATTTATAACAAAGGGGGAAAAAAGATTTATCTTGTTGGTTTTATCTTTGGGGGACATATTCGGGCTTTCAATTATATACAAACTTGGCAACTCCATCAGTATGAAGTTGGTAAAGTGGAAATGTATATAGTAAAGGCTAGAGAATATAGTGATAATGTTGAGAAAGAGATAGTAAATCTTTTTGTTTGTAATGGTTTTGAGTTGATAATTCATTACGTCGATTTCATAGAGAAAACCAATCGGGGTAAGCAACGCTTCTTGATTCAAGAATTGAAGTGAAACCTAACTTATGATTAATCATTATAAAAATATGCAATATGCACCAATAATAATTTTTGCTTTTAATCGTCCGAAAGCATTAAGGAATGTGGTTTGTTCGTTGTTGCAGAACACAGAAGCTAGGGAAAGTGATTTATATATCTTTGTGGATGGAGCAAGACTACATAAAGATGGAGAGTTGAAAGAAGTGGAATTGGTACGGGAGTATGTGATATCAATTACAGGTTTTAAGACATTACATTATACATTTTCAGAAGTGAATAAAGGGTTAGGAGCAAGTATTATAGATGGTGTTTCGGAAGTAATAAACCGATATGGAAAAGTTATTGTCCTTGAAGATGATCTTTGTGTTCAACCTAATTTTTTGGCTTTTATGAATCAAGGATTAAAATATTATGAGAAAGTAAATGGTGTTTTTTCTATATGTGGGTATAATAATAAGATAAAAATTCCCAAAGATTATAAGGCTGATGCGTATATTTATAATAGAAGTAGTTCATGGGGATGGGCCACATGGAAAGATAGATGGGATACTATTGATTGGAAGTTAGAACCATTTGATATATATAAATCTAAAGCAAGAGCTTTCTGCTGTTGGGCGGGATCAGATGCTTGGAAGATGCTGAATGATTGGCATAAAGGTAAAAATAATTCTTGGGCGATACGTTTTGTCTTTGCTCAGTTCCTACAGAATAAGAAGTGTGTTAACCCTTGTTATAGTCTTATTAATAATAGAGGTTTTGATGGGCAAGGTACTAACTGTAAATCATGGAGCCGTTTTAAATTTGAATTAGAATCTACGGGTAAGAAGAATTTTGTATGGCCTACACAATTGAGTATAAATTCTTGTCTATTTAAACGTGCTATGTGGTATAATTCGGTGTTTATTAGAATTTACAGTAGAATAATGTATTTAATTAAATAGTAGCAATGGATATAACTGACTGTAAAATTATTGAATTGCCAAAGATTGTAGACCCACGGGGTAATCTGTCAATTATTGAGCAATTAAAACAGATTCCGTTTGAAATAAAGCGGGTCTATTGGATATATGATGTGCCCGGCGGAATGGATCGTGGAGAACATGCATATAAAGAGAACCAGGAATTTATAGTAGCCCTGTCGGGATCGTTTGATGTGGTGCTGGATGATGGTAAGAATAAATGTGTTTTTCCTTTAAACAGATCTTATAAAGGATTATATGTGACTAAAGGAATATGGCGCAGAATGACAAATTTTTCAACAAATTCGTTGGCTCTTGTCTTGTCATCAACTGATTACAATGTTAATGACTACATAATGGATTATCAGGAATTTAAAAAATGGGTACTAAAATGAGAAGTGTCTTTGATTGTTCGCTATATGAACTTAACAAATCACATGATCCGGAAGGTAATTTGACTTTTATATACGAGAATGTGCATGTGCCATTTCCAATAAACAGAGTATTTTACAGTTATGATATTCCAGGTGGTGAAGATCGTGGTGCTCATGCGCATAAGGAATGTCATCAGTTTATAATAGCAGCATCCGGCTCTTTTGAAGTTGTATTGGATGACGGTGTAAACAAACGTACTGTATTACTTAATCGTCCATTCTGGGGGTTGCATGTGCCGCCGGGAATATGGGCGTCAGAACAAGGTTTTTCATCGGGTAGTATCTGCTTGGTATTAGCTAGTCATGGATATTCGGAAGAGGATTATATTCGTGACTATGATGAATTTCTGAAATATGTTGAGGAGCAAAAGAATAATTGATTTGATATAATGATTGTATATCGATTGAATAATAAGTGAGATATGGTGAAATTTTTAGATTTACAAGCAATCACTATGCGACATGGTGATGAGATTAAAGCTGCTATAGACAGGGTTGTTGAATCTGGTTGGTTTTTACAGGGAAATGAAAATAAACGGTTTGAGATGGACTATGCAAAATATATCGGTACAGAGTTTTGTGTAACTGTAGCAAATGGTTTGGATGCATTAAAACTTATATTGCGTGGTTATAAGGAGATGGGATTGATGCAAGATGGAGATGAAATCATTGTGCCTGCCAATACGTACATTGCTACAATTCTTGCCATTACAGACAATAATCTTGTACCTGTGCTTGTGGAGCCAACGTGGGATCATTTGGAGATAAACATAGATGCCATTGAGGAACACATTACTTCTAAAACCAAAGGGGTAATGATAGTTCATCTATACGGTCGTATTGCCTATAATGATAAGTTACGTGGAATTTGCGAGAAATATAATTTGAAGTTAATGGAGGATTGTGCACAAAGCCATGGTTGTGCTTGGGATGGTGTTAAAACCGGTGCGTTAGGTGATGCAGCGGCACATAGTTTTTATCCGGGAAAAAATTTGGGTGCGTTAGGTGATGCAGGTGCTGTAACTACAAGTGATCCAAAATTGGCTGAAATTATTCGTGCATTAGCAAATTATGGAAGTCATAAAAAATATGTATTTAAATATGTAGGAATGAATAGCCGTATGGCTGAAACAGACGCAGCAGTACTTGATGTAAAACTAAAATATTTGGATGAAGATAATGCACAGCGCCAGAAATTGGCTGATTACTATTATACCCACATCAATAATCGCTTCATAATTTTGCCGAAACGGATTAAGGATGAATGTAATGTTTATCATCAATTCCCTATTTTTTGTCAGCGTCGTGATGAATTGCAAGAATATTTAAAGGAAAATGGAGTACAAACTCTCATTCATTATCCGATACCTCCACATAAGCAGGAATGTTATAAAGCATGGAATAATCGGACTTATCCTATTACAGAAATGATTCATCAACAGGAACTTTCCATTCCGATGAGTCAGGTCGTGACGGAGGCAGAGGCTAAGATTGTGGTTGATGTGTTGAACTCATTTAGATAATAAAAGATAATACCATGTTGTATTATTGTACGCTCTTTGATTCTAATTATATTAGTAAAGGAATAGCATTATATCTTTCACTTGAGAGGCATACGGATGATTTTCTGTTGTATGTAATGGCGATGGACAGGAAGTGTGAGAAAATGTTGAAAAACATGGATTTTGCGCATATGCATGTAGAATGCATTGAAGATATTGAAACAGGGTCATTACTTGAGGCTAAACAGAATCGTTCTAGGGCTGAATATTGTTGGACTTGTGGTTCTGTGGTAACAGAGCATTTTTTTAGAACACGTATGCTACCTGAAATAACTTATTTGGATTCTGATTTGATGTTTTTCTGTTCTCCCAAATGTGTGGATAATGAATTAAAAAAGGCAAATGCTTCTGTTGGTCTTACGCCCCATTTTATTAATAACACTATATTTGGTGTTTACTGTGTACAATATGTTTATTTTAAGCGGGATGAAGATGGTGAAAAATGTTTAAATTGGTGGAAGAATGAATGTTTGAAATGGTGTTATTCAAAACTGGAAGATGGTAAATATGGTGATCAAAAATACCTCGATTATATGAAAAATATGTTTAGTAATGTGTATGCTATTGAAAATAGAGGTGTGGGCATTGCTAATTGGAATATTGAGCAGTATGATTATCATTTTAATGAAGGATTTTTAATACATCAGGGTAGGCGGTGGCCTATTGTGTTTTTTCATTATAATGGTGTGAACGTGAAAGTCGAGAACGGAAAACTGGTATTTGTTTATAGTAAGTATTTGACCAAAGTGGTAGTCGAAACTTTTATCAAACAATATGCAGAATTGCTCACATTTGTATATATTAACTATTTGGGGATTAAAATTGATGGTTTTGAAATGTATCCACAGAATAAGGTAAAGGTGTTTCTGAATGGATTATGGCTTTATGTGAGAGGAAATAAAATAGCTATGAGGTTGGAACAGAAATTTATGGAGCATAAGTATATACAACGTGTATCACCTTATAGTGAAAGAAAAAATAGATAAGGTAGGAGTATAGCCGTATCAAAATTTAATTATCGAAACAATATCCATGTTATTGAAGTTAAAAAACTTACCCTTGTTGGAAAGCCATCGAGGGCTGACCACTTTGCCTTCCGGCAAACTCCTGATCAACACCATCAATGCCCATTCCTACAACACCGCCCAGAAAGACAAGCTCTTTGCCGAAGCTTTGCAGCAGGGAGATGTGTTAATCCCCGACGGAGCAAGTATTGTCAAGGCGTGTCGTTGGCTGAATGCAAGATCCAAACCTACAGAGCGTATTGCCGGCTGGAATCTGTTCGAGTTCGAGATGAACAAGCTGAATACTATCGGAGGAAAATGTTTTTTCATGGGCAGCAGTGAAAAAGTATTGGCATTGATAAAACAGCGTGTGAAAGTGGATTATCCCAACATCGAAGTGGAAACCTATTCGCCACCCTATAAGCCGGAGTTTTCGGAAGAGGACAATCGGGCGATAGTCGAAGCTATCAACAAGGCAAATCCTGATTTGCTCTGGATAGGGATGACTGCCCCCAAGCAGGAGAAATGGGCGTACACGCATTGGCATGAATTGAAAATCCATTGCCATTGCGGAACGATAGGTGCTGTTTTCGATTTCTATGCCGGAACGGTAAAGCGTGCTCCCGCCTGGTGGCAGAGACATTCTCTGGAATGGTGTTACCGGTTATTGAAAGAACCCCGCCGGATGTGGAAACGTTACATTATCGGCAATCTGTTGTTCATGTGGAATATATGTAAGGAGTAGCTTGATGAAAAGAATCTTATTGCTCGTTTTTTGGTGTAGTGTTTCCTTATGGGCTGATGCCCAGGCATTGCTGGGAACTACCGGACTGCTTCATGCTCCCACGGCTGATATGCAGCGTGATAAAACTTTTCTGTTTGGTGGAAACTATTTGAATACTCATCCGTTATCCACCCATTTTCGTAGCAGTGAAGTGGGGTATACCTTCAATTATTACATTAATATTACAATTTTCCCTTGGCTGGAGGTGTCGTATATCTGTACATTGGTACATGCGGATCATGGCTCTACTTATTTCCCGGAACAGTCTTGGGGAAAATTCACGAATCAGGACCGGGCTTTCAGTGCGCGTCTGCGCCTTTGGAAAGAAGGGTGGTGGAAGGAGTGGACACCGCAAATAGTCCTTGGTCTGGACGATCCCACCTCTCATGCCGATCATGGTGGTGGGGAATTGGTGTCCGGTAATACAAGCGGTTCCAATAATTACGCAACACGTTATTATCTGGCTGTAACCAAACATTTGGATGTTCAGAATATAGGTGAATGGGGTATTCATGCCGCATTTGTATATGGTAATGCCAAAGGTATAGAGCATTATAAACGTCCTTCATTCGGCACAAACTTCCGTTTTCAGTTACTCGGTGACCAGCCTTTGATTAAAGTTGTAAATAATCTTAACCTGATGGCCGAATATGACGCCCGCACAGTGAACATCGGGGCGCACTACCAGCTTTGGAAAGACCACATCAATCTGATTGCCGAACTGAACAACGGGAAATACTTCTCTGGTGGCATTTATTTCAAAATCCATCTGAAATGATAAAAAGATTATCCGATTAGGATCTCTGGAATAGATTTTACTCTACAACATTTTGAACATCGGATGTAAGGGAGATATTGTTGCAAGATTTATCGAGCCATATTTCATAGGCGTTAATCAATGAGAAACATTTTGGATATTATCATTATAAATTCTATATTCGCATAGAATTTATAACCGATATAATTATGGAAACTACAGTATTCAACCCCATACAGAGGCATTTGTTGGAAATGTTTTCTTACGATAAATCTCAGGAAGGTCTGGAAGAATTGAAAGAGGTGCTCTTTCAATATTATTCCAAACGGATGAATACAAAGTTGGATGAACTTTGGGATAAGGGAATTCTTGACCAGAAAAAGCTGGATGAAATAGCTGAAATGGATATCCATTCATTAAAATAACGTCAATGGCTAGCTGGTTCTTGGTACGAATTGTCTTATTCAAAGCATTCCTCAAAGGAGTCGTTACCATGTCTTGTGGCAATCCTTTGTGGACGGAAAGAACAAGCTCTGTGTATCCAATGAAATATTGGAGGAATATATAGAAATTCTGCAAAGACTTACCGACAATGAAACGGCGGAATATGTGGTGAAAACCATATTGAACAGTCCGTTTGTTGAATTGATAACTCCATTCTATCACTTTAATCTGATTACAGTCGATCCTGATGACAATAAGTTTGTGGATTGTGCCATTTCGGCCAATGCGCACTACATTGTTACCAACGACCATCATTATGATGTGCTGAAAGATATAGATTTTCCTAAAGTGAATATTGTAAATATTCAACAATTCTGTATTTATCTGTCACAGGAAAAATAATTTTTTAGGTAAAAAAGGAGGATTTATAGTTAGAAATATAAGTATAACAGATATGTATATGAGTGTATTGTCTTCACTGAGTGTAGATGAAAAGCTAGATTTAATTGCAAAACTGCCAAATTCCATCAGAAATACGTATACAAAGGAACAGGATATTGAAACAGAAGATCCTTTTGCTTGTTACGAAGGCGATTGGGGCGGAAATATGTCGGCTGAGGAATATGCAGATGATTTACGTAAATCACGTACCTTTACACGTACGGTAAATACTTGGTAAATATGGATTTTCCAGCCATTTCTTGCCCGACTTGGCATAAAGCCATATAAGGAATGCTCCTGCCACTTTTAGCAACAATTGTAAAAGTCACACCATCTAACTGTGTCATAGATTACAGATTCTTTATCCACTTCTTCCCTGACGGTGTTTCGGTGTAAATCCAAAAAGCCGTTACCGGTATCGCTATTATTATTAGTCCTATCAATGCAACCATAATTATTATCTCTTTAAAATATTATTTCCAATCTTTGCAAATTCAAAAGCCACTAGTACTCCTACAACAACAAGTGCAATCATCAAATAGTTTGTATATAATTCATTCTGGAATAATGTAACCAGCAATCCTACGACCAGCACAGTATAAGTGACTTTACAAAGATCAAAGAAAAGACTGGCAAGTTTTTCACGCCTTACCTTATCTTTCTCTTTAACCTCTTTCCTCACTTCCTGTTGTTCACTCCAATTTCCCATAGCTTATATTCCATTAGCCTTTCCGCTTTACCGAAACCGGTAAAATTGGATGCCGGACTTTACAGAAAAGGTGATGCGGCAAAGTTACCGATAAGGGGGAGAACTTCCAAACATATCGGTATTAAAATAACCTGTTGGCAGAATTAAATATGTGCTAATTTAATTCCGGTAACAGATATGTATATGAGTGTATTGTCTTCACTCAGTGTAGATGAAAAACTGGATTTGATTGCAAAACTGACAAATTCCATCAGAAATACGTATACAAAGGAACAGGATATTGAAACAGAAGATCCTTTTGCTTGTTACGAAGGCGATTGGGGCGGAAATATGTCGGCTGAGGAATATGCAGATGATTTACGTAAGCCCTAATTTGAGGGTTTACCTTTCTTATATCCAACTGTTGCAAAGATAATAAAACAGCTATTCCGGGTGCAAAAACCGCCATAGAGGCAGTCTCCATACAGAGGCGCTCTATGGCGGTTTCCCGTTTCCCCACGTTTACCGGGGAAAATTCCCGTTTCCGGGAAGCCGGGAGGTTACTCTTCCATTTTGAGCTTGCCCAGTTCTTTCAGGATGTGCTCCATGGCTTCTTTGTAAACCTCCGGTTTCTCCTTTTCCATCCATTTCATCAGTTTGAAGTAAGAATTTGGAGTCACAATCTTTCCGTCTCGAATTTTGGTGGCGGTGGACCGGCCTATCGCACCTTTGTCTTCCAAGTTGTTGGGGTTTAAATCGCTTCTTCGCACGGCATTACCGATGCAAGTGCTGATGATCTCAAATTTTTTTCATGTTACTAAAAATTAAATTATTAAATAATAATTTGTAAATAGCATAATCATAGCTACTTACAAAATGTCTCGGCAAAGATAGAAAATATTTATTAACAATTGCCTGTTTTTGTGAGCAACGCCCTATTTATATTTTGCGTTCCTTTGCGTTATATTTATACTAACACACAAAAGAAATGGATTATACAGAGCAGTTTATCCGGCTGAATTGCAGCTTGATGTCGGATTACAAAATGATGAAGCTGAATGCCGACATGAAATGCATGGGGCTGGGGTTGTATCTTGAAACGATATTGTTTCTGCGAAAACAGCAGGAATACAAACATGATTTTAACGAACTGGATTTGCTGGCCGATCAGTGGGGAGCTACCGTGGAAAATCTGCAACATCTTATTAAGGACTTCGATTTGTTTCTCATTACAGAGGACGGGTATTTCCGATGTCTGTATCTGGACGAGGTGATGGGATATCAGAGCAAACTTTCCGAGCAACGTGCCGCTGCCGGCAGTAAGGGAGGGAGAAGCAGTAAGAAAAGTACGGTGAAAGCATCTGCAAAAGCAACTACGTCTACAATAGGAAGGGGCAGAATCAACGAAGGGAAAAACGGTGATACGTCTTGCATGGATAATAACGGGGAAATCTACACGAAAAGTAATGATGCGCCCTGCGTGGATAATAACGGGGAAGCCTACCTGAAAAGTGGTGATGTACCCTGCGTGAATAATAACAAGGAAATCTACATGAAAAGCGATGATACGCCCTGCATGGATCGTAACGAGGAAATCTATACGAAAAGCGATGATACACCTTGCATGGATAATAACGGGGAAGTCTACATGAAAAGTAATGATGCACCCTGCGTGGATAATAACGGGGAAGCCTACCTGAAAAGCGGTAATACGTCCTGCATGGATCGTAACGAGGAAATCTACACGAAAAGTAATGATGCGTCCTGCATGGATAATAACGGGGAAGCCTACCTGAAAAGCGATGATACATCTTGCATGGATAATAACAAGGAAGTCTACCTGAAAAGCAGTGGTGCACCCAGTATGGATAGCAAGGAGAGAATTTATATGGAAAGCAGGAATGTAGATAGTAACAAGACTGTCTGCATGGAGAGCAGCAAGCCAATCCATTCGGATTATAATAAGGAAATCTACAAGGAAAACAGCACGGAAAGCAACGTGAAAAGTAGTGCGGAAAGTATGAAAAATACGACTGCAAAAAATACAAATGAAAATTCAGTCAAAAATGTGATTCAAAGTGTTGATAATGAGTGCTATGGAAAGAATTTGCAAGCAAGCTTTAAGCAAAGCTTTATAAGAGAAGAAAAGAATAGAGGAGAGAAGAAAAAGAAAGATGATGTAGACATCATAGAAACAAACGGCAGCATCGACGACGACATGAAATTTTGTTCCGGAAAAAAGAGCGGAGAGATGTTGCGATGGGAGTGTTATATCAATGAAGCTTTCAAAGTTCAAAGTTGGGTGGAAATTGTGGGAATGATGTCGGGGTTGAAAGGAGACTTTCTGAACAATCTTCCCTTTATTCGTTCCATGTTTAAAAAACATGTTGTGGTTCAAGGAAGTACGGAACGCATTACTTCCGTATCCGAAGCGCAAGCCTATTTTGCTAATTATATCCGTCCGGGAAAGCCCACCCGTCTTTTTCTGGAAGAAAAGCTGAAAGAAAGAAGCCGGATGCAGAATGAATCGACATCGTTCTCGCCCTACGAAACGTACAATCCGCTGACCGGCGAACGTTCGTATTGCGGAGTTCCTCTTCCTGCCGATGCACCCCCGCGCCCCAACGGACGTGCCACCTGGGATAACCTGAAACAGAGCTGGATATGACGCGCGAAGAACATGCAGACTATGTGCGGTGGCTGAAAAGCCTGCCGCGCAGAAAGGACCATTTCCGTATGCCTTGTCCCGAATGTTCCGCAACGCGAAGCAATCCCAAAGATCCTTCGTTCAGTGTGCATATCACCCGTGAAGGGGGATGGGCGAAATGCTTTCATTGTGATTTCGCCATAGCGTGGAACGAGGACGAGATGTGGAAAAGAGAACAGAAACAACAAGAGCGGGAACGGCAGAAACAGCAGAAGGATGCATCGCAGCACCGCAACACGTCGCAGCACCACGATGCAGCATCGCAGCACCATAACACGTCGCAGCACCACGATGCAGCATCGCAGCACCGCAACACGTCGCAGCACCACGATACAGCACCGCAGCACCATAACACGTTGCAGCACCACGATGCAGTACCGCAGCACCATAACACGTCGCAGCATCACGATGCAGCACCGCAGCAACGCAACACGTCGCAGCACCACGATACAGCATCGCAGCACCGCAACACGTCGCAACGCAAGCCGCACATCCCCCTGCAACCGCCTGTACATTACGTATGCCCGGTAATTAATAAAAACAAACAAATTATGAATGGAGAAATGATGGAATACATGGTCGGCAGACGAGGTATTCCGATGGACGTCCTGACAAGGATGAAGATAGAGGAACGCTTGGAATTCCTGCCGCAGACCGGCAAGGAAGAAGCCTGCATCTGCTTCCCTTACCTGGAGGACGGAGTAATGAAAAACATGAAATTCCGGGATGCCGCAAAGCATTTCAAGATGGTGAAAGGAGCCGAGCTGATTCCTTGGAACATAGACGCCATAAAAGGAAAGGAAAAGTGCTACATCACCGAAGGCGAGATAGATGCCCTCAGCCTGATAGCCGCAGGACTGGAAGAAGTGGTGTCCGTACCCAACGGAGCCGGAGGCGCGAACCTTCAGTGGCTGGACCGCTTCGTGGAGTCGCACTTCGATGACAAGACGGAAATCATCCTGGCCATGGATACCGACAAGCGCGGAGTGGAGTTGCGCGATGAACTGGTGCGCCGCCTGGGCGTGGACCGCTGCAAGGTGGTGGCCTGGGGGGAAGGCTGCAAGGATGCCAACGAGTATCTGTTGAAGTACGATCTTCCGAGGCTTCGCCAACAGGTGGAGCAGGCGGCGGAAATCCCGTTGGAAGGAGTCTTCTGCCCCATGGACGAATGGGATACGCTGATGGATATTTATTACAACGGAATGCCGGAGGGAGCCGATACGGGACTGGAGAATCTGGACCGGCTGATCAAGTTCGAGCGTGGTTTTGTGCTCACGGTCACAGGCGTTCCCGGCAGCGGAAAAAGCGAGTTTGTGGACGAAATTGCCATGCGCCTGCTCCTGCGCCACGATTGGAAGGTGGGCTATTTCAGTCCGGAGAATACCCCGCTGGCCTATCACTACCGCAAGCTGATACGCCGCGTGGTGGGCAAGCGTTTCGAACACAAGGGGATGCCGTTGCCGGAAGCCGGACAGGCCATCCGTTACCTGGCACAGAGTGTCTTCTCCATTATGCCGAAAGAGGACTTCTCGGTAGAGAGCGTGCTTCGCATTGCCGCCCAACTGGTGAGCCGGAAAGGAGTGAAGGTGCTGGTGGTGGACCCCTTCAACCGCTTCGAGCATCAGATTCCCGACTGGGAAACGGAAACGCAGTACATCAGCCGCATCTTCGACGAGTTCTCCAATTTTGCCGTGAAGCACAAGGTGTTGCTCATTTTGGTGGCGCACCCCACCAAGTTGCGCCGCGAACCGGGAAGCAAACGCTGGCCTGTGCCCACGCTGTATGATATCAACGGCTCGGCGGCCTTTTTCAACAAGACGGATTATGGAATGGTGGTAGACCGTAACGATGAACTGGGGCAGGTGCTGGTGCGTGTGGCCAAGGTACGTTTCGACCATCTGGGCGGACCGGGAGATGCTTTTTTCGCCTTCAGCACTTACAACGGACGTTACACGCCTACCGAGGAGAGGACCTTGGATCATAATCCGCCCGAACCGAAGTGGGAGCATACCAATTTCCTGACAGAGAAGCTGAAGCCCGAACAGCAGGGCCTGGGGTTTAATGAGGGGGAATGAAGTAGTTGAATGTTGCTGTTCCTGAATAACTTGGGGATAGGAGAAGGGAGATGTCAAAACAAAAAGGACAGCTCCGAAAAGTTACAGATAGTAATTATAACACGTAAAAGGATCGTATCAAGCTCTGTATGGAGTAATGATACGACCCTTTCTTTAGTCTTTTAGGATGCTCAAATTTCAGATTGTAAGTTCATGTTTTCAAAAACTGAGTTTTGACATTCGCCTTTTAGGTCTTGTAGTTACAGTCTGCAACTTCTCGGAGTAGTCATTTTATTTTGATATACCCCCTTTAAAAGTTGCTTACAAGTAGATCATGCTGCCGGCAGGCTTTACTGATTACTGGTCATTCCTCAGTGATCACTGGTCATTCCTCATTAACCGCTAGCCACTAAAATCCTCTCCACCGTTCCCGTTTTATCTCCTCGCACTGCCGTCGCTGCCATGCGGGCATTATTTTCTCCAGCTCTTTCAGTTTCCATCCCTTCATAAAGCGTATCTCGTCCTTTTCCTGCTCCGTGCACAGGCTGATGCGCAGCAGTTCGGGGTAGAGCACCTGTATATGGAAAATCTTGGCTCTCCACAGCAGCATGGACATCTGCCAGGGGGTGAGGGCTTGGATGCGGTTCAGGGTGAGCAGCATTTCCAGATAATGACGGTAGAAGGCTTTGTCCACGGTCATGAGTTGGTTTATCAGATAGTTCATTTTTATTATTGTTAAATGAAACGATTAGTTGAATGAAGGGTCAGGAAATCAAAGCGGAGGAAAGGGACGCTATCTTTGGAGAAATCATCCTTGGATACGTTATCTTTGGAGAAACCTCTTTGAAAACAAACGGTTCTCATTGGAAACCCTATCTTTGGAGAAATCATCCCTTAAAAGCGGTATTCCTTCACAGCATCAAAACAAGGGCACGGCTTCACGGAATTCAAGTCATGATGCCCCACTATCAACGCTTTGGGGAACAGGAGGCGCAGCTCGCGCAACAGTGCCAGCATACTTCCCTTCTGCATCAGAGTACGCGTATCGGCAGGTGTGCAGTCCGCCGAGAGTCCTCCCTCATAGCAGATGCCGATAGAATGCCGGTTATGGTTCTTGCAATGCGCTCCCACCTTTTCCAGAGGTCGTCCGCGGTGAATCTCTCCGTCACGGGTGATATAGAAATGATATCCTATGTCCGTGAAGCCCCGGTGGCGGATGTGGTCCCGGCGGCAAGTCTCAAAATCCAGCCTCCGCCCCTCAGGGGTGGCGGAGCAGTGGATAATAATCAGGGTAATGGTTCTCATGATCATCAGATACAGGCGTTCAGGCCGAGTGCGCCGGCAACGGCGGTGGCTACGGTGATAATTACTTTCAGAATCAGTGTCCAGGTGTTTTTCTTTGTTTTTGAACTCATTGGAATTTTGTTTTAGAGGTTGATAATAAATGAATTGTAATGGAAGCCAAGGGCTGAATGTACCCCAATGAAAACGGCTTGTCACAGGGGCACATTCAGCCTTTTAGCGTCGTGCCTTTAGCGTTGTGCCTTGCTTCCGTCATACAGGAGTTCCGTCAGGCCTGTCCTCCGTTTTCCGGCTCCTTCGCCTCTCCGGTAAGATCCACACTGGTCTTTCCGGCTTTCAGCGCCTTCACCACCAGTCGGGCCGCTTTGCGCGTGGCCACCAGATTGAACACAGCTTCCTCCTGCAAGTTCTGGAAACGTGTTCCGGCACTCCAGTTCACATTCAGCTTTCTGACGTGGATGGCAGGATTGTAGTCGGCAGCGCTTTCCGCTCCTATACTGTTGATGCTGATGGAGAAATCCCCCAAGTCGCCCAGCTGTATCTTCTGTCCTCCTAGAAGCTGTTCCCTCATGCAGTCCACCGCCATGGTGAGGATGGCCACGATGTCCGCACGCTTGTACACACAGCCGTGGCTGGCGATGTGCTCGGCAAAGCGGTTGATGTCCATCACTTCCGAATACTGTGCACTGGCGTAAGCCTTCTTGGCGGCATCCGCGTCCATCGGATTGCTACGCATAACGATACTGTAATTTACCATAATCTGTTAAAATTAAAAGTTGATAATTGAGAATTAAGAAACACTGTTGCCGGGGAATGAAGCCAGTCTGCCGTCAGTCACTGTCCATTAACCGTCAGCCACTGGTTTCCGACTGCTGAAAGAACCCTATCTTTCACGTGTAAGATCCTATATCTTACAGCTGTAAGATTATAGATCTTTCGCCTTCATCGTCCCGACATTACAAAGATACGATGTGCGGATTCCGGAAAGTTGATTCCGGTGGGTTGTAGTTGATAACAGTTGATTCTAGTTGATTATTGTTGGAAAAACATTCTTTCTTCTCGTCCGTTTTTCGTACTTTTATGGAAGTAAATAAAAAGTATGGAATGTATGGAGAATTTTGAGATACGCACGTATGGCCGCACCGAACTGGCCCTGTGTTATTTCCCGGATTTGAATCCGCAGGTGGCTTACCGTAAGTTGCAGTATTGGATTGACTATTATCCTCACCTCAGGGAGAAACTGGAGAAGATGGGCAGTGGCTTGAGCTGCCGTACCTATATGCCGGCTCAGGTACAGCTGATTGTGGGGGCGATAGGGGAGCCTTGAAAGGGGATTGTGATGGAGTGCGGCCAGATAAAAAGAATGGCTTCCCCGATTGCGTAATCGATATGGCAAGTGAACGACCGGCTCCTGTTGACAGTCGCATTGAAAGATTGGCAAGGTTGATATATGTGAATGAAAATGACACGAATGACGCCAATCAGAGATATAGACCCAATTTGTGCCATTCGTGTCATTCACATTCTGGATAAAGAACGGAATAGAACCTCTATTCCCGTATTTCCCCCTTATGCACCAGCATTTTCACCAGTGTCCGTTTGGAACTGTGCGTGTCCGAAACCCATAGCACGGAGTCGTTTTGCGCATAGATGCGGGCAGGCTGGGAAAAAGCATATCCTTTTACAGTTTTTATTTTCTTGCTCCATTCGTTGGACTGGCGTTCGTATATGTTGATGGCATCATTGTCGCCGGTAGCATACCAGCGGTCGCCGCACAACGCCAGTGTCTTGGGCTTGAAGCCGGGCGACAGGGAAAGGTCGTCCAGATCGATGGAAGCGTTGTTTGCCATATCATCGTTGACCAGTGCCGGATCGAGCACCCGTATTTTCTTCCCTTCATAATCCGTGAGCAGCAGATGCCCTTCCGCATCGGGCTGCATGGAATGGCTGGCAAAGCCGTTGTTGCCCGGACTGCCGTTGCCGGATGCCCGGCGGTAGCGGTTCACCTTCTGGTAATTTTCCGGGGTGGCATCCTCCTCTTTGTAAATGCTGACCATTCCGTTCTTGTCGCGTGCGAAAATCAGCCCGTCCTTTACCGTCATGGCCTGTGCCTGGAATACGGGGCCGCTCCATTGCCCGTTGCCTATGCAGGTGAGGTAGGACAGTTCCGGCAACCGGAATACATGGATGCGCGACTGGCGTTCGGCCACATACAGCCGGTTGCCCGACGGCACGATGGCTTCTATCTGACTTCCGAAACTCTTCTCCCCGCCGTCGTGCTGCCAGCTCTGCAAGGTTCCCAGCCGTTCACCTTTCTTTATACTGAACAGCAACAGGCTGCTGCCTGCCTTTCCGATGTTTGCGATGAAAAGGGTATCCCCCAGATGAGCGACGGTATAAGGGGTGAAATCCTCGGCCGTTTCCATACCCAGGGTTTCCGCATCAATCAGCTGCGCCGCCTCATACGAGTAATACCAGTAACTGTTATAATCCCCGTTTCCTTCTCCTTCCCCGTTTCCTCCGCCGGGAGCGGAGGGGTAGCCGCAGATTTCATCCAGGGTGACTTTGCTGCATTGTGCCGTCAGGACTCCGGACAGCACAATCAGGATATAAGCGTATATTTTCATGTTGTTCTTACTATATTATATAGGTATATATTTATTTCAGCTCACTCATGGGGATGGCGTAAACGCATGTCCCGTTTTTCACGCGGTCGGTGATGAACAGCGTGTGGCGGCGGATGCAGAATTTCTCAGGTGCTTGCAGGGTGATGCCGCCGATGGTGGTATGGTCCTTCATGATCTCTCCCGTCCGGGGATTGACCTCACAGAACTTTTCTGTGCCGTTGGAACTTACAAACAGCCTTCCTTCGTAGAAATCCAAGTCGTAGGGTACATTTTTATAAGCCAGTTGCCCGGTGCGTTTGGGTGAAACTCCTTCCCGTATCCCGTCAGGGGCGAACAGGTCTATGCGTTTGGCGGGATGGGTGGAGTAGAGCAGGCCGGTCTGTTCGTCCACCGCCATGCCGTAAGTGCCGTTTGTCTCGCCCAGATGTTCGGAACGTACATAAATCCGCGGAGTCACTCCGGACTGTATAGCCTGCTCTTCTACAAAGTTGACGTAGCGTTTGTCGTGTATCATGACCAGCCCTTTGTAGAGCAGCACATCGAAGGCATGTACGGTCTGCGTGGGCCCTGTTCCCCAGCTTCCATTGCCTATGCAGGTAAGGAACTGATGGCTCTTCGCATCAAAAATCTCGGTACGGCTTCCTTCGTGGGTGACATAAATCTTGTCGTTGGCACGGGTGATACCGTTCGGGCGGCCGCCGAATTTCCCGGTAGCTTCTCCGTGCTTCCATTCCTTGATGCTTCCCAAGTGCTTCTTGCCGCCGCCGGCAAGGCCGAACACCTCTACGCTGTACTGGTTGTCCGCATCGTTCACGGCATACAGGGTATCTCCGTACACATATACATCCTTGGGGCGGAAGGTGGTTCCCGTAGCGCCGGGCAAGTCGGTATAATCCAGCTTGAACGCCACCGGCTCCCCGTCGTTTCCTCCCCGGTCGGTCTCTCCGCGCAGGGGAGACAGGCCGCCGTCCAGCGCATCGAGTTCCGGGTCTTCGATAATGTGTTTCGAAGCCACGTATATATCATCAAAATAACGGTTCCTGCTCCAGCGGGTGTGCAGGAAGCGGCGGGAATAGACGGGCAGCTCCTTGTCCAGCGACAGCGCCACATATACGTTGTTGCACAGGGTGATCCACCCCGGTCCCGTCTGTTCGTAAGTCATGTTTCCCGCATGGCCGTAGCCCACACAGTGGGCAAACTCGTGGAATATGGTTTCGGTGATGCTTTTGTCATCGGCATAGTGTTCCAGATAACACACTTCATGCATGCCGAAGGTGGTTCCTCCGCCCAGTCCCATCACGCCGGTGGTATAGCCGAAGGTCAGTCCGCGGTGGTTGAGCACGTTGGCCAGCAGGGCGGTCTTGTCTATTTCCGCCTTGTCATTGTTGCTGTGCAGCGGGCCGAACTCGTACAGGGCGGTCTTGAACCGTTCCGACGAGAACATATACGCCATGTTCAGCGCGATGGCCACCGCCTCACGCGTGTGCGAAGCCTTCATCTTGTACTTCCAGCTGTCCTGGGTGTCACTGTATCTGCCGAAGGCGATGTACCATTTGCACCGGATGGATTGTAGCCTTGCCCAGTACGGGTCGTCACACTCTACGGTGAAGGTCAGGTTTTCTTCCGTGAGGTAGGGGTTTGCCATGATCCGTATTTTCTTTCCGCTGCGGGTATAGGCGGTCAGGTCCTTGGTGGCGAACGGTATGTGTACCCGGAGTTGCTGGAAAGGCATGATCTTTTCCAGCGACATGAACTTGAATTCTTCCTCGTAACCGTCTATCCTGGCCCAGAAAGTCACGTTTTTTAAGGCTCTGGGACTATAGAAACGGAGTTGGAAACAGTGCTCGTCGTCCATTCCGAACTGAAGAGGCCGGCTGACGTAGAAGCTGCGCTGGCCGGAGTCGAAATAAACATCCTGGGATTCATTGTCATTCAGCAGGTAATACGTGTTGTCCGGGTTATAATCCGTTTCGGCCAGCCGGACGGGCAATTCGTTGTTTGCCACGTTTCCTTCTCCGGAAACCGGAAGTTCGTCCTCTTTGCAGCTGCCCAGCAGTAAAAGCATACCTGCTAAAATCAACAGGCTGGTGGAAAAAAGTTTTTTCATCGTCTGTCTTTATTAGAATTACATTTAAATTTGAAATAATCACTCTTTTGAAAAAGGGTTGCAAAAATAATTGTTTTAGATCAGATGAACAAAGAACCCGTATTGCATTTTATATGAGTCCCTGTTTTTTATGTTCTTTTGTTTTTCTGCCTTAAAAAAATAAATCCTATATTGTTGCCCTGGGCTTTGTTCATAGGAAAATATGCTGTATTTTTGTTATCCGAAATAAAGATGAAGATATGGCACAACCTTTAGCAGAACGTTTGCGTCCGAAGACATTGGACGATTATATAGGTCAGAAACACCTGGTGGGGCCGGGGGCTGTCTTGCGCAAGATGATTGACGCGGGACGCATCTCCTCCTTTATCCTCTGGGGGCCTCCGGGGGTGGGGAAGACCACGCTGGCGCAGATCATAGCCAACAAGCTGGAAACTCCTTTTTACACACTGAGCGCGGTCACTTCCGGTGTGAAGGATGTGCGCGATGTGATAGAGAAGGCGAGAAGCAACCGTTTTTTCTCTCAGGCCAGCCCCATCCTGTTCATTGATGAAATCCACCGGTTCAGCAAGTCCCAGCAGGATTCCCTGTTGGGGGCGGTGGAGACGGGAGTGGTGACCCTGATAGGAGCCACCACCGAGAATCCCTCGTTCGAGGTGATCCGGCCCTTGCTCTCCCGCTGCCAGCTGTATGTGCTGAAATCATTGGAGAAGGAGGATTTGCTGGAACTGCTGCATAATGCCATCGCAAAGGACGTGATACTGAAAGAAAAGAAGATAGAGCTGAAGGAGACGGATGCCATGCTCCGCTTTTCGGGAGGCGATGCCCGCAAGCTGCTGAACATACTGGAGCTGGTGGTGGAGGCGGATGCGGATGCCGGCCCCGTGGTGATTACGGATGAGAAGGTGACCGAGCGTTTGCAGCAGAATCCGTTGGCGTATGACAAGGACGGGGAGATGCATTATGATATCATTTCCGCCTTTATCAAGTCCATCCGCGGAAGTGATCCGGACGGGGCGCTCTACTGGCTGGCGCGTATGGTGGAGGCCGGAGAGGACCCGGCTTTCATAGCCCGCAGACTGGTCATTTCGGCAGCCGAGGATATCGGTCTGGCCAATCCCAACGCATTGCTCCTGGCGAACGCCGCTTTTGATGCCGTGATGAAGATAGGATGGCCTGAGGGGCGTATCCCGCTGGCGGAAGCTACGGTATATCTGGCCACCAGCCCCAAGAGCAACTCGGCATACGAGGGGATCAACAGCGCCCTGGAACTGGTGCGGCAGACGGGCAATCTGCCTGTTCCCTTGCATCTGCGCAACGCACCCACCAAGCTGATGAAACAGTTGGGCTATGGCAAGGATTACAAGTATGCACATGCCTATCAGGGCAATTTCGTGCAGCAGCAGTTCCTGCCGGACGAGGTGAAGGACAGCCGCATCTGGCATCCGCAGAACAATGCACAGGAAGCGAAGATAAAGGAACGGATGCAGAGCCTCTGGGGGGAACGGTTCAAGGAATGAAAATGAATTGCATTGATCCTGTGCTATAAAATTAAAAATTGGAACGCAAATGACATAAATCCAACCTTCCGGCCGGTTTATATCCATGCTGTGCAGCTGTTAATTTGCGTCATTCGCGTTCCAATCTAACCGAATAAATGAACAAAATATGAAATTTAACTTTTGAGCATATGAAAATAGTAGTTTTAGACGGTTACGGATTGAATCCCGGTGATTTGTCATGGGAGGAGATGCGGGCGTTGGGCGAGCTGACGGTGTACGACCGCACAGCCCCTGCCGAGTTATTGGAGCGTTCTGCCGGAGCGGAAGTGCTGATTACAAATAAAACGGTGATTACGGCGGAGGATATGGCCGCTCTGCCTGCCTTGAAATACATCGGCGTGCTGGCTACGGGATATAATATTGTGGACATCCAGGCTGCGAAAGCGCGGGGCATCATTGTCACCAACATACCTGCCTACAGCACCGCTTCCGTTGCCCAGATGGTCTTTGCGCATATACTGAACATCACCCAGCGTGTAGGCCATTATGCCTATGCCAACCGTCACGGGCGTTGGGCGGACAACCCCGACTTCTGCTACTGGGATACCGACCTGGTGGAACTGGACGGGAAGAAGCTGGGAATCATCGGCTTGGGAAACACCGGACAGGCGACGGCGCGCATCGCTGCCGCTTTCGGAATGCAGGTATGCGCCTATACTTCCAAGCCGCAGTCACAACTTCCCGGAGGAATCCGGAAAATGGAGCTGGATGAGCTGTTCCGCGAATGTGACGTGGTGAGCCTGCACTGCCCCCTTACACCCGATACCAAAGAGCTGGTCAATGCCGCCCGCCTGGCCCTTATGAAACCGACGGCCATTCTGATAAATACCGGCCGCGGTCCCTTGGTGAACGAGAAAGACCTGGCCGACGCACTGAACAAGGGTGTGATAGCGGCTGCCGGACTGGACGTGCTTTCTTCCGAGCCTCCCCAATATACCAACCCCCTGCTGACGGCGAAGAACTGCTTCATTACGCCGCATATCGCCTGGGCCACGAAAGAAGCCCGTGTCCGGCTGATGCGGATTGCGGTGGGGAACTTGAAAGGATTCATCAAGGGTGAGATTGTAAACAATGTGGCGGAATGAGAACAAAGGAAAAAGACGGAAAGAAAAGAAGGAGGTAAGAAAAATGGAAGAAGACAAGAATACGTTGGATTTGCATACGGAAGTTAGGGAAGAGGACAGGGTGGCAAAGGCCGTTGCCTTGTTCAAGGAAGGATATAACTGCTCCCAGTCCGTAGTGACGGCTTTTGCCGATCTGTATGGTTTCACCCGTGAACAGGCCCTGCACATGTCCGCCTCTTTCGGCGGCGGCATAGGGCGGATGCGTGAAACCTGCGGTGCTGCTTGCGGCATGTTCCTGCTGGCCGGGCTGGAGAAGTGCGCCATCGAGGGGAAAGACCGTGAGAGCAAGGCGGCGAATTACGCTCTGGTGCAGGAACTGGCCGAAGAATTCAAGAAGCGGAACGGCGCCCTGCGGTGTGCCGATTTGTTGGGATTGTCCGGAAAAGAGCCGGTAGTATCCACACCGGAAGCAAGGACGGAACGGTATTACGCCAAGCGTCCTTGTGCAAGAATGGTAGAGGAAGCGGCCCGGATTTGGAGCGAACACCTCGAAAAACAAAAAAAATAGGTTGAAAAATCGCTTTTTCTTATAGAAATACAAACTTTTTCGATGCAAAAGTGTTGAATAACATAATTTTGTGTATCTTTGCAAGCGATAAGAAACACAAACATTCACATCGGAATGTGTGGGTGCGGTTAACGTTTAACTAAAAGCAAATTGAAAATGTTGAAAGAAAAAGCAGGTGCTTTGGCCGGACAAATCTGGGAAGCATTGAATGGAACTGAAGGTTTGACACAAAAACAAATCAAGAAAGCAACCAAACTGAAAGCTGACAAGGATTTCTTCCTGGGGCTGGGCTGGCTGCTGAGAGAAGATAAGGTCGTTACTTCTGAAGTGGAAGGCGAGATCTTTGTAAAATTGGTGTAAGAAGAAGATTTTAAACTCATAAAAAAATGCGTTGGCACATCGTTTGGTATGTTGTCAACGCATTTTTTTTGTATTATAGTAATAATATGAATCATCTTTTTGAATAGTATTCATATTATTACTATATTTGCAGGGTAATTAAGTCCAAAACGTTATGAGTTACAAATCAGTGAAAGACGTTGTAACGATGTTGCTGGAAAACGGTTTTGTATTGAAGAGTCAGAAGGGTAGCCACATGAAATTTGAGAAGGATGGCATGATTGTTATCGTACCGGATCACAACAGCAAAGGCGTTGAGAAAGGCACTTATTACAGCATTCTGAGACAAGCGGGGTTAAAGTAGCCCCCCTTGTTCTCTTGATATTTTAGGACAGGAGGCAATATGAAAACAGTGGAAGTGATTGTAGAACACGCAGGAAAGAACTTGAGTGCTTATATCGAAGGTGCTCCCGTTATTACCGTAGGCAATGACATGAAGGAGATTGAGGATAACATGAAGGAGGCAATAGAGTTGTATCTGGAAGATAATCCGAATCCTTGTGAAGTCTTGTCGGGAGAGTTTGAATTGAAATTTAAGATAGATGCCGCTACTTTTATCAACTATTATAGCAGCATCTTCACCAAGGCTGCTTTGAGCCGGATTACCGGAATCAATGAACGCCAGTTGTGGCATTATGCAGCCGGAGTGCATAAACCTCGCAGGCGGCAGTTGGAAAAGATCCAGAAAGGCATACAGTCTTTGAGCAGGGAATTGTCTGCTATAAATTTATTGTAGTCTTTAAAATCTTGTTCTTTTTGCGTATCTTTGCGCCCGAAAAGCAAGAAACTTGTTTGTTTTTAAATAGATAGCTGTTAAAGATGAAGAATATCCGTAATTTTTGCATTATAGCACATATAGACCACGGGAAATCGACCTTGGCCGACCGTTTGTTGGAGTTTACAAAAACCATCCAGGTAACCGAAGGGCAGATGCTTGACGATATGGACCTGGAAAAGGAGAGAGGTATTACAATCAAGAGCCATGCCATCCAGATGGAGTACGAGTATGGGGGAGAGAAGTATGTACTGAATCTGATTGACACTCCGGGACACGTGGACTTTTCATACGAGGTATCCCGTTCCATAGCCGCCTGTGAAGGGGCGCTGCTCATTGTGGACGCTTCGCAGGGGGTGCAGGCGCAGACTATCTCGAATCTGTACATGGCGTTGGAGCATGACCTGGAAATCATTCCCGTGCTGAACAAATGTGATATGGCGAGTGCCATGCCCGATGAGGTGGAAGATGAAATCATCGACCTGCTGGGCTGCAAACATGAGGATATTATCCGTGCCTCCGGCAAGACCGGAATGGGTGTGGAGGAGATATTGAAGGCGGTGGTGGAACGTATCCCGCACCCGACGGGGGACGAGGAGGCGCCGCTACAGGCTTTGATTTTCGACTCGGTATTCAATTCTTTCCGTGGAATCATCGCGTATTTTAAAATAGAGAACGGTGTGATCCGCAAAGGGGACAAGGTGAAATTCTTCAATACCGGCAAGGAGTATGATGCAGATGAGATCGGTGTGCTGAAAATGGATATGATTCCCCGTGCGGAACTGCGCACAGGAGATGTGGGGTATATCATTTCGGGCATCAAGACCTCGCGCGAGGTGAAGGTGGGGGATACCATCACTCACATCGCCCGTCCGTGTGAAAAGGCGATTGCCGGATTCGAGGAAGTGAAGCCGATGGTGTTTGCCGGGGTTTATCCTATCGAGGCGGAAGATTACGAGAACCTCCGCGCTTCGCTGGAGAAACTTCAGCTGAATGATGCCTCGCTGACTTTCCAGCCGGAGTCTTCACTGGCTCTGGGCTTCGGATTCCGTTGCGGTTTTCTGGGATTGCTTCACATGGAGATTGTTCAGGAACGTCTGGACCGCGAGTTTGATATGAATGTGATTACGACCGTGCCCAACGTGTCGTACATGGTGTATGACAAGCAGGGACATGCCAACGAGGTGCATAATCCCGGCGGTATGCCCGATCCGACGCTGATTGACCACATCGAGGAACCTTTCATTGATGCCACGATCATTACCGCCACCGATTACATCGGCCCTATCATGACACTGTGTCTGGGCAAGCGCGGCGAACTGGTGCGGCAGAATTATGTGTCGGGCAACCGGGTGGAGATTCACTACAAGATGCCGCTGGGTGAAATCGTGATTGACTTTTATGACAAGCTGAAGAGTATCTCGAAAGGATATGCTTCCTTTGACTACCATCAGTCGGGTTTCCGCCCTTCCAAACTGGTGAAGCTGGATATCTTGTTGAACGGTGAGCCGGTGGATGCGCTTTCTACCCTGACACATGTGGACAATGCCTATAACCTGGGCAAGCGTATGTGCGAGAAACTGAAAGAGCTGATTCCGCGCCAGCAGTTTGATATTGCCATTCAGGCAGCTATCGGGGCGAAGATTATCTCAAGGGAAACCATCAAGGCGGTGCGCAAGGATGTGACCGCGAAGTGTTATGGCGGTGACGTGAGCCGTAAGCGTAAATTGTTGGAAAAACAAAAAAGAGGTAAGAAACGAATGAAACAGATCGGTAATGTGGAAGTACCGCAAAAGGCGTTCCTGGCCGTTCTGAAGCTGGATTAATTCAAGAATAAACAAGCTCTGGGGAGCAAACAATAAGCGGGCTCTTTCTGTTAGTTGAAATTAAAAAGTCAATAACAGGAAGGGCTTGTGTTTTGATGGCAATTTATCACAAACTCTTAAATTCAATTGATATGGAAAAACTGAAAATTCTGAACTTGAACTTTTCCTTCCAGCGGGCGGCGCACTATCATATTAATGGAGGGATGTTGCTGATGGGGGTAGTCTTGCTGGCTATGTTCCTGGCCAATTCTCCGTGGGGGGATATTTATGCCTCCTTTTGGAATTACGAGGTGCATCTTCAGATAGGAGAATTTAATTTCTTCAGTCATAACGGGCATCACATGACCTTGATGACTTTTATCAACGATGCTTTGATGGCTGTCTTTTTCTTCAGTGTGGGGCTGGAGATAAAGCGTGAGATACTGGTGGGCGAGTTGTCCAGTTTCCGGCAGGCGCTTTTGCCCATCGTGGCGGCGTGCGGCGGTATGCTGGTTCCGGTGCTGATCTATTATTTCATGACGGCGGGAACTCCGGCCCAAAGTGGTCTGGCCATACCGATGGCTACGGATATCGCCTTTTCGCTGGGAGTGCTCAGCCTGTTCGGCAAGCGGGTTCCGCTGAGCTTGAAAGTCTTTCTGACCGCTTTCGCTGTGGTCGATGATATCGGAGGCATTCTGGTCATCGCCCTTTTTTACACCTCTCATCTGTCGGTGAACTACCTGATTGCTTCGGCGGGTATCCTGCTGATACTTTGCGGCGGGAATTTCTTCCGGGTGCGCAACCGTTGGTTTTATATTTTCTGGGGAGTGATTATGTGGTATCTGTTTTTGCAGAGCGGCATCCACGCTACCATTGCGGGAGTTGTCGCAGCCTTCACGGTTCCCGCCACTCCTCATTACAAGATAGGTAAGTACATTAACCGCATCCGCGAGAACATTGCTGTCTTTCCTGCCAGTGACAAGGAAAGTGTTGTGTTAAGCAAGATGCAGATCAATGTGCTGAAAAGCATCGAGTCTTCCTCGGACCGTGTCATATCTCCCTTGCAGTCATTGGAAGACAGTCTGCATGGAATGGTGAATTATATTATTCTTCCCTTGTTCGCCTTTGCCAATGCGGGTGTCTCGCTCACGGCGGATCATGGCGGTCTGGAAGTGGGGATGGCTACCTGGGCGGTGCTGGCGGGATTGCTGGCGGGTAAGTTTGCCGGCATTTATTTCTTTACCTGGCTGGTGATAAAGATGGGGTTCGCCGGACTGCTGAAAGGCATGACCTGGGTGAACCTGACAGGTATCTGTCTTTTGGGAGGTATCGGTTTTACGGTTTCTTTGTTCATAGCCAACCTCTCTTTCGGGGATTCGCCGGTGTTGCTGACGCAGGCAAAGATGGGTGTCATACTGGGAACGGTGCTGGCGGGTGTGCTGGCGTATCTGGTCTTGCAGTTCGCCCTGCCTAAACAGCCTGCACAGGAATAAAATTACAGATAGGGCAGTACGGCGGTGAAACGGCTGCCCTTGTTCACCTCGGATTGCACATCGATGTGTCCGTTCATTTTTTCTACAATGACCTTGCTGATGGCGAGTCCCAGCCCTACACCCTGTACAAACTCATTCCGCTTGTAGAACCGCTCGAATATCATTTGTAATTCTTCTTTAGGGATTCCCGCACCGGTATCTTCTACGAAGATATGGATTTCCTTTTTCTCTTTGTCGCAGAAATAACCCAGTTTGATGTGTCCTTGGGAGGTGAACTTCTTGGCGTTTCCCAAAAAGTTGGTGATGACTTGGGTGAGGCGCATACGGTCTATGTGTATGGTCACATCCTCGTCGGGAAATTCTTTGATGAATTCCACTGGAGGGAGAATAATTACCTGATGGGTCTGATAGACCGTTTCGGCGAAATGATGCGCGCTGCAATCCTCGCAATGAAAGGACATATTGCCGGATTCTATACGGGATAGTTCCAGCACATCATTGACCAGCTTCAACAAGAGTCTGGTATTGTTGTCTATGATGGAGGCAAACTCTTTTTTCTCTTCTTCCGAGATGTTTTTCTCGGTAGTGAGCAGGTTGGAGAATCCCACGATGGCATTAAGCGGAGTACGGATTTCATGGCTCATGTTGGCCAGGAAGGATTGTTTCAGTTCCGCCTGTTCCGCCAGTTTGCGGGCGCGTATCAGTTCTTCTTCCTTGTCTTTGATCTCCTGAATGTTTACCAGAAGTCCGGTGATGATAGGATTTTGTTCATTATTCTGCAACACGCTGTATCTGAATTCCCACCATTGGTAACCGGTGTCGTTGAATTGGCAACGGTATTGGGCTGTTCTTCGTTGCCGGTATAGTATGTTGGATACGTTTTTTCTGAACCGGGCTTGTTCGTCGGGGTGTACATAATGGGCTATTTCCTCTATTCCCAACAGGTTTTGGGAACGGTTGGTCAGTTCGCAGAAAGCTTGGTCGAGCACGGCGGTCTTTCCGTCGAAACACCACGCGTAGGTATTCCCTCCTTCCAGTGCAAGCGTTAATGCTTCGTGTTCGAACCTGAGGTTGCGCAAGGCTTCTTTTTTGCGTCCTTTTTCCAGTGTATAGATATAAATAAGGTAGGCTATCCCCAAAAGGAGTGTGAAGACCAGGAGGCTTTCAAGAATCAGGATGGGGGTTGCGTATTTTTCCCTCCACGGCCTGTACATGATGGTATATTCCGGTGGAATGCTTTCAAGGGGGATCTGGTATCTCTTCATGGCCTGCCAGTTGACCAGGTACTGTTTGGCGATTTGTTTTACCGCCGGGACGGGTATCTTTCCTTGCAGTCTTTCTTTGATGCCGGCGGTCATGTCGCTTAGCTGTGTTTCGATGGGGGCGAAATAACCTCCCAGCATGTATTCCTTTATCCCGAATCCTTCGTTGATGGTTTCGAATCCGGGATTGTCGAACAGGCTGCCGATGCGCAGGGTGGTATAGTCCCGTTTGGTATACAGGAACAGGGAGTATTGGAAGACTCCGCTGGACAGCCACATCAGGTCGCGGGCAGCTACGGAATCACTGGACAGGCGGACTACGACGGTGGAGTCCAATTGGTTGTATTCGTTCAGCTTTTCGTACAGGGATTCATATTCGGTATCATCTTTGTCACTGATGGGGATATTCAGCTTGTCGGGCCGGGCCTCTTGTCTTTTCCATTGGTGGAGGGTGATTTCCGATCCTTTGCATTGTTCGCTCAGGTCTTTCCAGATAAGGCGGTCAAGCACGGTCCGCCCGTTCAGGATGTGGATGCGGACTTTGCCCATGATGCGTTCTATCATCCGGCAGGTGGTGAGGTAATCGGGTTTGTCTATGTAGCCCGTAATGTTGGGATATTGTGCCAGCAACTCTTGGTTGGGATAATTCACTCCGCTGAATACGACGGGAACCTGCCTGACATACGGGTTTCCGCAAGCCATGACAGAGTAGGTTGCCTGATCATCGAGCACGGCAATCAAATCTCCTCCCCATGAGCGGATGGAATCTGCAAACTCGGAAATCCGTCGCTCTTCTTCTACGGATTCGTATTTCTCGCAATCCAGATAAAAGGTGCGCAGCTGGAAGTCTATTTGCTGGTCTTTCAGTCCTTTGACAAACAGTTTGTTTACAATGCCTGCACCGCTGTACCCTTCCTGGTAGGAATGGATAAGGGCTATTTTATATTTTTGTGCATAAAGCGGACTCCCTATAAGAAGGGCTGTCATAAAAATGAAAAAGGCCTTATGCTTCATGTCAAACGTGATTATTAAGTGAACCGAGGGACAAAGATAGGAATGTTTCTTTAATTCCGGCTATGATTTACAGGAAATTATTGGAAGAGAGAGGGAAATAACCATCCCGGTTGGTGGAAAACAGCAATTCCGGCTTCTTGAAAAACATGCTTCTTGCTTTTCAAGGAACCGGAATTGCCTGTGATAAAAAGGAATGGGCCAACCCGTCAGCGGGGGTTATTTGTGTTGCTCCGGAGACGGGGTACTTTGAGAGGCCGGTCCGGCGGCAGCGTTTGTAGAGGCGCTTGAAGCGGAACTTTTAGCCGCGCCGGAAACCGGAGCCGCTGTCTGTGCCGTTGTGGCCTGTTCTTCCCAGTGGAACGGTTCGAACTGTGTATCCTTGTCTACCCATGACGGTTTGCGCGATGCATAGATAATGAACGGAGCTGCGACTACCACGACGCAGCCGATAATCAAAACGGCAAACCATACGGTGTTGCTGCCTACCGCAATCTGGCTGGGCGGAATGAAGCTGAGCACGAATGCCAGCAGCGAACCGCAGAAACCCAGACCGCCGATGAGCCACATCAGTCCGTTGCCTTTGCTGCCGATGCGGAACGGGCGCGGGGCCTTTTTCATATTGTAACGCAGATAGATGGCGCCGCTGAACATCAGCAGATACATGATGAGGTAAAGCAATACGGTGAGCTGTGACAGGATTTGGTAGAAACTCTGTACGGAAGGCATCACAACGAACAGCAGGCTGAGCAAGGTTACGGCAAGGCCTTGGATCAGCAGAATGTTTTTCTGTACGCCGTTGGCGTTGGTCTTCTGGAAGAAGGGAGGCAGATAACCTGCTTTGCCCACTGCGAAGATACCTTTGGACGGACCTGCCACCCAGGTCAACACGCCTGCCAGCACACCGAATGCCAAAGCCACGGCGATGATAGGCGACAACCACGAAGCATGGACATACTTGAAGTAATTATCAAAGCCTACCAGCAGACTCTGAGTCAGGTTGATGTCCTTTTCGGGAATGATGATCCCCAGTGCGAAGGTGCCTAGCACGAAGATGATCACGGTGATAGCCGCACCGATGAATACGGCTTTCGGATAGTTCTTGGCAGGATTTTCCATGTCTTTTACATGGATACCGCCCATTTCCATACCGGCATAGAACAGGAAGATGCTGGAAGCCAGTACCAGGTTGTCGAAGTTGCTGAAATCGGGGAAGAAGTTGCCGTCAAAGTTCATCTGGCTCTGTCCGCCGGAAGCAAGGTAAATCACCGCCAGCACCATCAGCAGGCCGGCAGGAATGATCGTACCTACCATACCGCCTACTTTGGCCACTTTGCCTACCCAGCCCATGCCTTTCAGCGAAATGAAGGTGGCCAGCCAGTAGATAATCAAGACCACCGCCAGTGAGTAATAGCGGTTGGATGCCAAGGCCATATCATGGGTGTCACTCATGCCGATAAATGCCAGTGCCACGGCTCCGAAAGTCAGGACGGTGGGATACCAGATGGTGCTTTCCACCCATTGCAGGAAGATGGCGAGGAAGCCGAATTTCTTTCCGTAGGCTTCACCCACCCATCGGAACACACCGCCTTGCTTGTCCTGGAACATGGCCGCCAGTTCCGCCGCTACCAACGAGGTAGGTATCAGGAAGACGATGGCCGCGAATAAATAATAAAATGCCGAACTCAGTCCGTATTCGGCTTCAGCAGGCAGCCCGCGCAGGGATACTACCGCAGTCACGTTCATAATAGCGAGGGTAAATACCCCTAGCTTGACTGATTTACTAATGTTTGCCATAAAGTTTAGGTTTTAAAAAATGTATGTTTTTTGTTTACGGAGTTTATAACAACTCCCTGGAAATGATGTTTATCCGTTTAGGTTTATTAACCCGGAAGGTATCCGGAATGAAACAATCGTACCCGGAAGGGTGTTTCTAGAAAAAACAATATAATCAGTATAGTTTATGAAAACAGCTTTCTCCTCATTCATCTATTCCCGCAGGGGGATTTACGGGATCTTGCATATACTCATCCTGTTGATGTCCCTTTTTCTGGTTATAAGTATCTCGATAGATACTTTTCATAACATCCCTTTCCTGAATCAAGGTTCTTATCTGAAGATTCAGTTCTGGATATGTATGTTTTTCCTGTTCGATTTCCTGCTGGAGTTTTTCCTCTCGAAAGAAAAAGGAAGATACTTCACCAGCCATTTTATTTTCCTGCTGGTATCTATACCTTATTTAAATATCATTGATTTCTATCACATCACTTTCTCGCCCGAAATCAGTTATTTCCTGCGCTTTATCCCTTTGCTGAGGGGAGGGTATGCGCTGGCTATCGTGGTGGGCTGGCTGTCGGGCAGCAAGGCGTCCGGGCTGTTTACCTCGTACATCACCATGCTGATGGCCACCGTGTATTTTGCCAGCCTTATCTTCTTTGTGCTGGAACATAAGGTGAACCCTATGGTGACGGACTACTGGAGTGCGCTGTGGTGGGCGTTTATGGATGTCACTACCGTAGGGAGCAATATTTATGCCGTCACTCCTACGGGGAAAATACTGTCGGTGGTGCTGGCCGCCCTGGGAATGATGATGTTCCCCATTTTCACGGTATACGTCACCAGTCTGGTGCAGCAGGCCAACAAGCGGAAGGAGGAATATTATCAATCGCAACAATCGGAGCCGGCGGATACTAAATAATAGCTTGAACTTCGTCAAAAATAAGAAAAAAGTCTTATCTTCGTAGCCAATAACAAATTGCTAACCTAAATAAACAACAAGATGAAATTATTGGCTCTGTGTGCGGCGGGGATAGGCTTGATGCTGTGTGCCTCGTGTACAAACAACAAACATTTGATCAGTGATGAGGCTGAACGTGCCGCTGTTCAGCAGGATTTTGAGGCACGGCGTGATACGCTGGCCCAAGGTGACCTCTTCCAGGTATTCGAACAACCCATGAGCGATGAGCAGAAGGAGGCGATGACTTTCCTTTACGCCTATATGCCTTTGGCGGATATAGCGGATCATCCCGGTGAATTCTATCTGGAAAACGTGGATTACGCTTTCAAGGCGCGTGAGGAGATGCCGTGGGGAAAAGTGGTTCCCGAACGCGAGTTCCGCCACTTTGTACTGCCCATCCGCGTAAACAACGAGAATCTGGACGACAGCCGTAAGGTATTCTACGAGGAACTGAAGGACAGAGTGAAAAACCTTTCTTTATATGATGCCGTGCTGGAAGTGAACCACTGGTGTCATGAGAAGGTGATTTATACTCCCTCTGATGCCCGTACCAGTAGTCCGCTGGCTTCCGTAAAGACAGCCTACGGACGTTGCGGCGAGGAATCTACGTTCACGGTAGCCGCCTTGCGTTCGGTAGGCATCCCTGCCCGCCAGGTATATACGCCGCGTTGGGCACATACCGATGATAATCATGCCTGGGTGGAAGCCTGGGTGGATGGCAAATGGTACTTCCTGGGTGCTTGCGAACCCGAACCGGTACTGAATCTGGGTTGGTTCAACGCTCCCGCTTCACGGGGTATGCTGATGCACACCAAGGTGTTCGGACGTTATAACGGACCGGAAGAAGTGATGTACCGCACTCCCCGGTATACGGAAATCAATGTGATTGACAATTATGCCCCTACGGCAAAAGCCGATGTGGCCATCGTGGATGCGGATGGCAAACCGGTGGCTGATGCCAAAGTGGAATTCAAGGTGTATAACTATGCCGAATTTTATACCGTAGCTTCCAAACAGACGGATGCGGACGGCAAGACGTTCCTGACAGCCGGAAAAGGGGATATGCTGGTATGGGCTTCCAAAGATGGAAAATTCGGTTACTCCAAACTGTCTTTCGGAAAAGACAATGCCTTGACCGTGAAACTGGACAAGACGGCCGGCGAGGCTTATACACTGGATATGGATATCATTCCTCCGGTGGAAGGCGCCAATATGCCCGAAGTGACTCCCGAACAACGTGCGGAGAACAATCGCCGCATGGCCTTGGAGGACTCTATCCGCAATGCCTACGTGGCTACGTTCATGACGGATGAATCGGCCCGTCATTTCGCTAAAGAGTATCAGTTGGATGAGGATGTTGTTGCCAAATTGCTGGTGGCATCACGTGGTAACCACGAAACCATCCGTGACTTTATGGCCCGTCTCCGTTCGGACAAGTCAAAGAAGGGCGGCATTGACCTGCTTCAGCAGATTTCCGCCAAAGACCTTCGCGATGTAAGTTCCGAAGTGTTGATAGACCACATGATGAATTCACATCTGTGCGCCAATGCCGATTATTTCCGCAGATTTGTGCGTAATCCGCGTGTGAGCAACGAAATGATTACTCCGTACAAAGGATTCTTTGAGAAAGCAGTGCCCGAACAGGAGCGTGAGGCTTACCTTGCCGATCCGATGAAGCTGGTTGCATGGGTTGCCGAAAATATCCGTGTGGACAAGGATTGCAATCTGGGCGGTTCTCCGATTACTCCGGAAGGGGTGTGGAAGGCCCGTACAGCCGATGCGCACAGCCGTGATATCTTCTTTGTTTCCATGGCACGCAGCATGGGTATTCCTGCACGTATAGACGAAGTGACCGGAAAAGTGCAGTTGATGGGTGATGAAGGTACTGTTGATGTGAACTTTGAGGCGATGGAACAGGCCAGTGCGCCTACCGGCAAGTTTATTGCCAGATATACGCCGATCAAGTCTTTGGCCGACCCGAAGTATTATTCTCATTTCTCTATTTCCAGACTGACTCCTGCCGGAACCTTGAAATTGCTGAATTATGATGAAGGCGATATTGATATGGGTGGCGGTGCTACTTGGGCTAATCTGTTGAAGAACGGAACGGCACTGGATGCCGGCAATTATGTGATGGTGACCGGTACTCGTCTGGCCAACGGCGGCGTATTGTCCCAGCTGACTTTCTTTACCATCAAGCCGGGGGAAACGACTACGGTGGACTTGGTGATGCGTGAAAGTAAGGATGATATTCAGGTGATCGGTAACTTCAACTCGGAATCTACTTATAAACCGATAGATAGCGATGAACTGAAGTCTATTCTTGCCACTACAGGACGTGGTTACTACATTGTAGCCGTACTGGGTGCCGGACAAGAACCTACGAACCATGCCTTGCGTGATATTGCGGCATTGGGTAAGGAGTTTGATGAATGGGGCAGAGGAATCGTGCTGTTGTTCCCCAACGAGGAGCAGTACAAGAAGTTCCGCCCGCAGGAATTCCCCGGATTACCGGCTACCATTACTTACGGTATTGATGTGGACGGTTCCATCCAGAAACAGATTGCAGAAGGCATGAAGTTGTCTAACAAGACTATCCTGCCTATGTTTATCATTGGGGATACCTTTAACCGGGTGGTATTCGTGTCACAAGGATATACCATCGGACTGGGTGAGCAGCTGATGAAGGTGATACATAAGCTGTAGGATTCAGTATAAACAAAAAGTAACGCGGATATTCAAGTTTGCAAACTGAATATCCGCGTTAAATATATTGATAGCGTTTATGCTTACCTGTTGTTTACTTGTCATCATCCAAGTCATCGTCCTCATCGTCCCAGTCATCCTCTTTCTTTGATTTCTTGGGGTTGAGGCTTTTGTTTTTCTTTTCCAGTGCTTTGTCGTTTTCGTCTTTCAATGCCAGTTCGGACAAGGCGGCTTTTACTTTGTCGGGATCGGTAACGTCTTTCAGATACTCTTCTATCTTTACAGTACCTCCCATGGATACTTTTGAGTTACGATAAATCATGCCGCTGTCTACGCTGCTCCGTCCGGAGAAATGAAATTCCGAAGTTCCGGTTTCTTCGGCAATCTTACGGATATTACCGGCATGCACACCGCATCCCGGCATGATGATGATCCGTCCGTCGGCCTGTTCCACCAATTCTTTCAGAAGAGGGATTCCCTTTTCGGCGGTAGCTTCCTGTCCGGAAGTAAGAACCCGGTCTATACCCAGTCCGATAATCTGTTCCAAGGCCTCTTTGGGATTGCTGCACATATCAAAAGCACGGTGGAAGGTGACACTCATCTCGCCTACCGCATTCATCAGTTTCTGCATCAGAGGCACATCGACATAGCCTTCTGCGGTAAGACAGCCGAATACCACACCGTCCGCACCCAGCTGGCGTGCCACTTTAATATCATGCAGCATGATTTCTTGTTCAATAGGAGAATATAGGAAATCTCCGCCACGGGGACGGATAATGACATGCAGTTTTGTTTGGTTCAATAATTGGCGTGCCATACGGATTTCACCAAAAGACGGGGTTGTTCCGCCTTCCGGAATACCTGCACATAGTTCTACACGATAAGCACCGGCTTGTTGTGCCTTCACAGCACTTTCCACGGAGTTGGCGCAAATCTCGATTTTTGATTTGTTACTCATAAAGTTATTTAATAGTTAATTCAATTCCATAATCAACGTCATCGGGCGCTTTGGGCTGTTCCAGCATTTCTCTTTCAAATATTCCGCCAAGGGAACTCCAATGGTTTCTCTGCGTGAGTTCGTCATTGGTCCGGTTCTTTACGGATGACTTTGTTCTTCATAATATGATGAATTTGTCAGTGCAAAGATAGGCATAATGTAAGAGTGTGAGAAATTTTAGCGGGAAAAATTTTTAATTAAAAAGCCGGTACTCCTCTCGGAGTGAGAGAAATACCGGTTTTCCTATGGGAACGAAATGGATTATTGCACGTGGATGCGATGGCCATTGAATACGTTCATGCCCAGTTTGTTCATAATATGCTTGATGGCAAGCTGTGCTTTCACGGAGTTGCCGGCGTCATCCAGAGGAGGCGCGAAGGCTGCAATGCCCATGACACCCGGCATTACGCCCATGACACCGCCTCCTACGCCTGTCTTGGCAGGAATTCCCGAAGTGTAAAGCCAGTCGCCTGTGTGCTGATAGAAACCTACGGTAGCTATCATGGAGGTGATTTTCGGGGAGAGGGCTTTGTCGAACACTTGCTTGTTGGTGTTCGGGTTCAATCCTTCGTTGGCGATGGTGGCTCCACAGATGGACAACTGTTCTGCAGTGATGCCCATGGAACACTGGCGGGTGTAGAGGTCGAGCGACATATCGGGGTCATCGTAGATACGGTTATAATTTTTCAATAGCCAGGCGATGGAACGGTTGTTGAAATTTGTCGCCGACTCTGACCGGTACAGTTCGTCGATCAGTTGCGGGGTACTTCCGCATAGTTCGGTCATATTGTCTACGATGGCTTTCCACTTGGCATCGCTGTTTCCTACGGGTTGCACCATACTGTTGGCCGAGATGGCGCCGGCGTTTACCAATGGGGTGGACGGATGGTCGTTTTCCAACAAGATGGCCATGATGGAGTTGAACGGCAGTCCGGTAGCATCGGCGCCAATCATTTCGAGCACCTTGGGAGCACCGTATTGGCGGAGTACCAGGATGGCGGTCAGCACCTTGGAAACGGACTCGATACCAAAACGGTACTGAGAGTCACCCAGTTGGATGATTTCTCCGTTCATCAGACAGATACTGATCCCGAACAGTTTGGGATCAATATTTGCCAGATAAGGGATATAGTCGGCGTTCTTACCGTCTGTATTGTCCTTGTACAGATTGTAAGCCTCCTGGGCAACATCCTTTATTTGCTGGATAGTTATAGTTCTTTCCATAAATTAATTTGATTGAAGTAACCATCTACCTTAACGGCGGATGGTTGCATTATTGTTATCTATGCTTATTTTTTAGCGGCGTTGCTATGGGCATTGTGAGTGAACACAGTACCTTTTACAGCGATATTCTTGTCTTGGGCGATGCGGGTAGGAGTGGGATATTCCAGTTTCTCGAACTCGCAGATGGCATTCTTGATGTCGTTCAACAACATATCCGCCATGTCACGGCTGAATCCCTGACGTACCACAACACGCATAACTACGTAATTCTGGATATTTTCCGGCAAGGTGTAGGCAGGAACCATCCAGCCGCTTTGCTGCAATTTAGCCTGCAAATCGTACAGAGTCCATTTGGCATTCTTTGCATATTCGGGTTTCATGTACCAGATGAACAAAGGATTTACTACGTCATCGCTGTAATTTACGAACGGAGCCATCTTGGCTATTTCGCTGTGGATGTACTTGGTGATTTCCATGGAATTGTATTGGATGGCTTTGTATCCTTGGAATCCCAGACGGATAAATTGGTAGTACTGTCCCAGAATCTGTGCGGCGGGACGGCTGAAGTTCAAACCAACCTGTGTGATGTTCGCACCCAGATAATTGACACTGAACGACATGGCATCCGGAAGGTATTTCTTGTCTTTCCATACTACCCATCCCAGTCCCGGATAAACCAGTCCGAACTTGTGGCCGGAAGTGCTGATGGAAAGAACCCATTTCAAACGGAAGTCCCATTTCGTTTCGGGGCTGAGGAACGGCAGGATGAAGCCACCGGTTGCGGCATCTACGTGGATAGGAATATCATAGCCGGTTTTGGCGTTGTAGGCATCCAGTGCTTTGTCCAACGCTTCCACGTCATCGTTCAAACCTGTCCATGTCACACCTTGGATGGGAACGATGCAGATGGTGTTCTCGTCACACATCTTCAGTGCTTCTTCGGGGTCCAGAGTGGTTTTGTCCAAGGTGAGAGGTACTTGGCGCATTTCAATTTGCCAAAGTTGGGCGAACTTTTCCCAAACAACCTGAAAACCGCTTGAAATGACAAAGTTAGGCTTGTCAGTCGGTTTCCCCTGAGCTTTACGTCTGTCTTTCCAGCGTAACCAGGCGGCTACTCCTCCCAGCATACAAGCCTCGCTGGAGCCGATAGCCAGTGCTCCGGTTTTCCATTTTGCCTGTTCGGGCGAATTCCACAAATTAGCCATGATATTGATACATTTGGCATTCATCACTGCGATACGAGGATATTCTGTTTCATCAATGTAGTTGATGCTGATGGCTTCGTTCATCAGTTTGGTGGCATAGTCGTCCATGTAGGTGGTAACGAAAGTGGCCAGGTTAAGGCGTGGCTGGGTTTGGGCGAATGTTTCGTCTTTTACCATTTGATAAGCAATCTGTGGGGTGGTAGGTTCCATAGGGATGGTATCTACCGGGGCAGGCTGTAGCATTTCGTTTGAACCAAACACGGCTGTCTTTGCGTCACCGTCTCTCAAATCACAATTACATTCTTTCATTTTACTTAAAGTTTAGATTAGTAATACAATGGAAAACATGGGAGTTTCCCGCGTTTTTCTCCCTCAACAGGAGGTTTGGAGAAAAGTTTCTTGATTTTATGTTTTTTAATTTATGGGGGATAATGTGTCATGCGGAACATAGCGCATCCAATTGGCATAGTAGCATATGGGCACATGATTGCATTGACCAATTATAAACCGGCTTTGAACCAATTCTTTTACACTTTGTTTCTATCACAATCTAAACCGATTTCATTATGAAAGTACAAACAGGGCAGGGGACCATTCCCCTCATTACGTTAGTAGGTATATTTTCCATCTCGGCACTCAATGCATTGCCGGGACTGGCGGTGTCGCCCATTTTGGGAGATTTGAATAAAATATTTCCCTCTGCTACAGATCTGGAGATCCAGATGTTGTCTTCGTTGCCGTCACTTCTTATCATACCCTTTATCTTGTTATCAGGTAAATTGACAGAGAAAGTGAACAACCTTTTGTTGTTGCAGATAGGGCTGGCTCTTTTCGGGGCGAGTGGTATTCTTTATCTGCTTTCTGATAAAATGTGGCAGTTGATAGCCGTCAGCGCCATGTTGGGGATGGGGTCGGGATTGATTGTTCCGCTTTCTACCGGATTGATATCCCGTTATTTTGTGGGAAGTTACCGTACAAAGCAATTTGGTTACAGTTCTGCCATCACCAATATCACGCTGGTGCTTGCCACTACGCTGACAGGATATCTGGCAGAAGTGAACTGGCATTTGCCGTTTTTGGTCTATCTGTTTCCTTTTGTATCCGTTTTCCTTACTCGTTATCTGAAAAAAGATCTCTCCAATTATCATTCCTCTGATGATATTCCAGCCGATACTGCCAGGGAAATGGGTAAGCGGGGAATTAATGTCAAGGCTTTGGTCAAGCTGATGGCTTTTTACGGATTGGCTACTTATCTGGTGATTATTATTAGTTTCAATCTGCCTTTCCTGATGGAAGAATATGGGCTGTCCAGTGGTAGGGCAGGCATCTTGATATCTTTGTTTTTTCTCGCTATTATGGCGCCGGGTTTTGTCCTGAATAAGATAGTGCAGGTCTTGGGCCGCCGTATCTATATGGTTTGTTTGTTGATGATAGCCTGTGGAATGGGGATTATTCTGCTTAGTCGTTCCGAAATACTGATTGCTTTGGGATGTATTCTGAACGGGCTTTCATACGGTATTATCCAACCGTTGATTTATGATAAGACTTCTGATGTGGCGGTTCCTCACAAAGTGACGTTGGCACTTGCTTTTGTCATGGCGATGAATTATGTGGCCATACTGCTTTGTCCGTTTATTGTGGATGCTTTTCAGAATCTGTTCCATTCTCATTCGCAAACCTTTGCCTTCTGGCTTAATCTGATGGTAGCCTTGATGGGGATGTTTATTGTGATGAAGCAGGAAAAACTGAGTTTATAAGAAAAATACCCACGTAATAACATAACAGCATGAAGTATGAATAGACAAGTTGAAGCAAACCTTAGCATGGTTGTCTCCAAAGCGTTGGGAGGCCTTAATATGAACGCACTGAAGTATCTTTTACCTTTGTGGATAGCTCCTGTGACAGGGGTTACTTTCCGATTGGTATTTGGGGCCGCCGCTTTTTGGCTTATTGATATATTTTGCAAGCCCGAAAACTCCACTATCCGTCAGAAATGGCAGCTCTTTATTTTAGGGGCTTTAGGTATTTATGGATATATGTTTTTTTATTTGTTGGGTATCAGTAAGACTACTCCGGTTTCCAGTTCTATTTTTGTCAGTTTGGAGCCTATATGGGTATTCATTATCTCTGTATTGTTTTATAAGGAAAAAGTAACCTGGATGAAAGTGCTTGGCATTGGAATGGGATTGGGAGGAGCTGTTCTATGCATATCCACACAACCTAGTGACGATCTTGCCTCCAATGCTCCGTTAGGTAATTTGATGTGTTTGGCCAGTTCATTGGTTTATGCCGTCTATCTTGTTTTCAGTAACCGTCTGTTAAAAGGAGTGGGAGATATGACGATGTTAAAATATACTTTTTTAGGGGCGGCTGTTATGGCTGTTGTTGTCAATACGATTTATGGCTTTGATGCTCCTATACTGAAAATGTCACTTTTCTCTACGCCTATGTTGGTCTTGCTTTTTGTTTTGGTATTTCCTACCACCATTAGTTATTTATTACTTCCTCTCGGGCTGAAATATCTGAAAACGACATTAGTAGCCATTTACGGGTATTTAATATTGATTGTTGCTACGGTGACTTCTTTTGTTTTGGGGCAGGATCGCTTCTCATGGACACAGTTGGCGGCGATTGTTCTTATTTGTGCCAGTGTTTATCTGGTGGAAGTAGCCGAGAGCAATAAACAGATTACGTCGAAATTAAAATAAGACAGCAGATAAGGAGTGTCAAAATGAAAACGATAGTGCTGCCGGGGCTTTTACATATTTCCTTGAGTGTGAACTCTGTCGACAAGTGAAAAGGAGAACAAAGAGAAAAGAATACAATTTTACGTTGTATGTGAGTGTAAGGAATCAATTTTATTTGTAGCTTTGCACCCAATTTAAAAACAAGAGTGTTATACCTATGCTACAATTAGATGCAATATACAAAGCGGCTCATGTCCTGAAAGAGGTTGTCCGTCGCACTGATTTGATTTATGCTCCTCAGATAAATCCTGAGAGTACAGTTTATCTGAAGCCCGAAAACCTGCAACTCACAGGATCGTTTAAAGTGCGTGGTGCTTATTACAAGATTTCCCAATTGTCCGATGAAGAAAAGGCGAGAGGCGTGATAGCCTGTTCTGCCGGTAATCATGCGCAAGGGGTGGCATTGGCTGCCACTAAGTGCGGTATCAAGTCGTTGATTTGTCTTCCGGAAGGAGCGCCTATATCTAAAGTTGAGGCTACGAAGCATTATGGGGCGGAAGTTTGTTTGGTTCCGGGAGTCTATGATGATGCTTATCAGAAAGCCCTGCAATTGCGTGATGAAAAGGGATATACTTTTGTTCATCCCTTTGATGACGAGAACGTGATAGCCGGACAAGGTACTATCGGTTTGGAATTATTGGAGGAAATGCCGGATGTGGAGGTAGTCATTGTTCCCATTGGTGGGGGAGGACTGATTTCGGGAGTGGCTTATGCGTTGAAGGCTTTGAAACCATCTGTCAAGGTATATGGCGTACAGGCGTTGGGTGCGGCCAGTATGGCAAATTCTATTCTTCATTCGCGTATTGAGCGTCTTCACTCTGTTTCCACTTTTGCCGATGGAATCGCGGTGAAAGAGCCGGGAACAAATACTTTTGACTTGGTAAATCAGTATGTGGACGGAGTTGTAACTGTGACTGAGGACGAGATTGCCGCAGCTATTCTGGCATTGATAGAACGCCAGCGGATTGTTGCAGAGGGGGCGGGAGCTGTGTCTGTTGCCGCAGCCATGTTCAATAAAGTACCGGTAAAGGGTAAGAAAACTGTCTGCCTGGTGTCCGGAGGCAATATTGATGTGACGATATTGAGCCGTGTCATCAGTCGCGGTATGGCGAAGTCGGGACGTACCTATGCAGTAACTTTGGACTTGATAGACAAGCCGGGGCAGCTGTTGGGGGTCAGCAAAATTGTCGCAGAGCAGGGAGGAAATGTAATTTCTGTACATCATGAGCGAAATAGTGAGAGTGCAGATGTCACCGGATGTGCCCTTCGTGTCGTTATGGAAACCAGAAACGAGGAACATATAGCATCCATTCGTCAAAAACTGTTGGATGCAGGCTATGTGATAATGAAATAAATTATATGCCTTACAAGTAGAAAGGAGGAAAATTAAATATTTCTTCCTTTTCTTGCTTCTAATTTTAATTTCTCCACACAAAAAATCGATTTTTATAGTGAAAATATCATTTTATACTTCTTAGAATCCAATTAAAGTCGTACATTTGTCGCAGTTTTGTAATGTAGAGTTTGCAAAAATGACCGATATAATCAAACATCGTGGTATTGTGGAAAACATTGAAGGTTCTCACGTGCGGGTGAGAATCGTACAAACTTCTGCCTGTTCGGCTTGTAGTGTGAAAGGGCATTGCAATGCATCTGAAAGTAAAGAGAAACTGATTGATGTTTTTGACATGAAGGCATCTTCTTACCGCATAGGTGAGGAGGTGATGATTTATGGTACTACTTCCATGGGGATGCAAGCCGTATTGCTGGCTTTTGGTATCCCTTTCTTGGTATTGCTGATTACTTTATTTATTTCCATGCGTCTTACGGGGGGGGATGAGTTAAGGTCGGCGCTTGTTGCTTTGTCAGCCTTGCTTCCGTATTACCTTATTATATATGTATGCAGGAATAAGTTGAGCAAGAAGTTTTCATTTACGCTTGAACCAATAAAAAATAATTAATAAATAACTAACTAAAATTTATGGATTTAATTCTGGTTGCAGTAATTTCGTTGGGAGCGATTGGCTTGATTGCCGCGGTAATCTTGTATGCCGCTTCTAAGAAGTTTGCTGTGTATGAAGATCCGCGGATTGCCAAGGTGAGCGAAGTGCTTCCTCAGGCGAATTGCGGCGGATGTGGTTATCCCGGTCGCTCTGGTTTTGCCGGTGCCTGCGTGAAGGCTGCCGATGCCGGTTCACTGGAGGGTAAGTTATGTCCGGTTGGTGGTGCTCCGGTAATGGAGAAAGTAGCTGCCATTTTGGGATTGGAAGCCGTTGCTGCTGAACCGAAAGTTGCGGTGGTAAGATGTAACGGTAGTTGTGAAAATCGCCCTCGTACTGCTTTGTATGATGGAGCTAAATCGTGTGCCATCGCTCATGCCACTTCAGGTGGTGAGACGGGTTGTACATTCGGTTGTCTGGGTTGTGGTGATTGTGTGGAAGCGTGTCAGTTTGATGCTATTCACATGAATCCTGAAACCGGTCTTCCGGAAGTGGACGAAGAAAAATGTACAGCTTGTGGGGCTTGCAGCAAAGCTTGTCCGCGTAAGATCATTGAAATTCGTCCGAAAGGAAAGAACAACCGCCGCGTAGTGGTGATGTGTGTGAACAAGGATAAGGGAGCTGTTGCCAACAAAGCTTGCAAGGCTAGTTGTATTGGTTGTGGAAAGTGTGTGAAAGTGTGTCCGTTCGAAGCCATTACGTTGGAAAATAATTTGGCATACATTGATCCGGCTAAGTGTAAGTCTTGCCGTAAATGCGAATCGGAATGTCCGAAAGGGGCTATCCAAGCTATCAATTTCCCGCCACGTAAACCGAAAGTAGAAGTGCCGGCTGGTGAGGCTGCTGCAAAACCTGCTGTAAAAGTAGAGGCTTCAAAGGTGGAAACTCCGAAAGCGGAAGCGGTGAAAGCTGAGGCTCCGAAAACGGAAGCATAATCAAAATTCAAAGTAAGTAAAAATTAAAAAGATATAACAGTGAAGACATTTAGAATTGGTGGAGTACATCCAGCAGAAAATAAATTGTCAGCAGGCAAAGCCATTGAGACACTTGCACTTCCTAAGCAAGCGGTATTTCCTTTGTCACAGCATATCGGTGCTCCTGCTACTGCCATCGTGAAAAAAGGCGATGTGGTGAAGGTAGGTACGAAGATTGCTGAGGCGGGTGGCTTTGTTTCAGCAGCCATCTTCTCGTCTGTATCCGGTAAAGTGAACAAGGTAGACGCCGTAATCGATGCTAGCGGTTACCGCAAGCCGGCTATCTTTATCGATGTGGATGGTGACGAATGGGAAGAATCAATAGACCGCAGTTCGACATTGGTGAAAGAGTGTGCTCTCACACCCGAAGAAATCGTTGCTAAAGTGAAAAATGCAGGTGTAGTAGGTATGGGCGGTGCTTGTTTCCCTACTCATGTGAAACTTTCTCCTCCTCCGGGCTGCAAGGCGGAATGTGTAATTATCAATGCTGTAGAATGTGAGCCTTACCTCACTGCCGATCATCGTTTGATGCTGGAAAAGGCAGACGAAGTACTGGTGGGTGTAAGCATCCTGATGAAAGCTGCAAAAGTGACCAAGGGATATATCGGTATTGAAAATAATAAACCGGATGCTATTAAGTTGATGACTGAAAAGGCTGCTCAGTATCCCGGTATAGAGGTAGTTCCTTTGCAGGTGAAATATCCGCAAGGTGGTGAGAAACAGTTGATAGATGCTGTGATCGGTCGCCAGGTTCCTGCTCCTCCCGCTATTCCTATCAATGTGGGTGCGGTAGTTCAGAATGTAGGTACTGCATTTGCCGTTTATGAAGCCGTTCAGAAAAACAAACCTTTGTTTGAACGTATCGTGACTGTTACGGGTAAGTCTGTTAAGAACCCCTCCAACTTCCTCACCCGTATGGGTACCCCGATGAGCCAGCTGATTGATGCGGCTGGCGGTTTGCCCGAAGATACGGGAAAAGTGATAGGTGGCGGTCCGATGATGGGTAAAGCACTGGTTAATACGGAAGTTCCCATTTGTAAAGGTAGTTCGGGTGTGCTGATTATGAATGATAAGGAAGCTGCCCGTGCGGAAGCTCAGCCCTGTATCCGCTGTGCCAAGTGCGTCAGTGTGTGTCCTATGGGATTGGAGCCTTTCTTGTTGGCGACACTTTCAGCTCATAAGGACTGGGAGAGAGTAGAAAAAGAAGATGTAATGTCGTGCATCGAGTGCGGTTCGTGTCAGTTTACATGTCCGTCTCATCGTTATTTGCTGGACTATATCCGTTTGGGTAAGGGCACAGTAGGCAGTATCATCCGTGCACGTAATGCTAAAAAATAATTCGACAAAATAGTATGGCTAATAAATTAATAGTATCATTATCGCCTCACGTTCATAGCGGTGACAGCATACAGAAGAATATGTATGGTGTACTCATTGCGTTGATACCTGCGTTGCTGGTGTCATTTTATATGTTCGGACTGGGCGCCGTGGTGGTGACCTTGACCTCGGTTGCCGCCTGTGTATTCTTCGAATGGGCGATTACCAAGTTTATTTTGAAGAGAGAACGCTCTACCATCTGTGATGGTTCGGCTATTATAACCGGTGTGTTGCTGGCATTCAATCTGCCTTCCAACTTGCCGCTTTGGATTATTATCATCGGTGCGTTGGTGGCAATCGGTGTGGGCAAGATGACTTTCGGCGGATTGGGTTGTAATCCTTTCAATCCCGCGCTGGTAGGTCGTATCTTCCTGCTGATTTCTTTTCCTGTGCAGATGACTTCATGGCCGTTGGTTCAACAATGGGGAAGTTATACCGATGCTGAAACCGGTGCTACTCCGCTGGCATTGATGAAAATGGCTGTAAAGGGTGATGCAAATGCTTTAGGTCAGTTGCCCGATACATTAAGTCTGTTTCTGGGTAATAACCCGGGTTCACTAGGTGAGGTGAGTGCATTGGCTTTATTGCTTGGTCTGGGATATATGCTATGGAAAAAGATTATTTCCTGGCATATTCCTGTATCTATTTTGGTGACAGTATTTGTATTTTCCGGGCTGATGCATTTGGTTGATCCGGTTGCTTACGCATCTCCGTTGGCTCACTTGTTTACAGGTGGTTTGATGTTGGGAGCTATTTTCATGGCAACCGACTATGTTACTTCGCCTATGACTCATAAAGGTATGATTATTTACGGTGTGGCTATCGGTTTCCTGACCGTGGTTATCCGTTTGTTCGGTGCATATCCCGAAGGTATGTCTTTCGCTATATTCATTATGAACGCATTCACTCCGTTAATCAATACTTATTGTAAACCTAAAAGATTCGGGGAGGTCGTGAAGAAATGAAAAAACTAGAATCATCTTTGAAAAACATGGTTATCGTGCTGATAGGCGTAACCGTGGTAGCCGGAGCATTGCTGGGTTATGTGAATGAGTTGACAAAGGAACCCATTGCACAGGCTAATGCCAAGGCTTTGAGTGATGCCATTGCTATCGTAGTTCCGGGATTTGACAATAATCCTGCCGAAGCTCCTGAAACCATAGAATTGGAAGGCGTTACTTATAAGATATATAAAGCAACCAAAGGAGGAGAATTTATTGGTGCAGCCGTAGAGTCTTCTGCAAATGGTTTTGGTGGTGCGTTGAATGTATTGGTAGGTTTCGATAAAGAGGGTAATATTATAGACTATTCTTTGTTGAGTCATGCAGAAACTCCGGGACTGGGATCAAAGGCAGCCGATTGGTTTAAGAAAGGCGGCAAAGGCGATATTACTGGTATGAATCCGGGACAGAAAGCATTGGTTGTAAATAAAGATGGCGGTCAGATAGATGCAATCACTGCTTCTACTATCACGACACGTGCTTTTCTGAAAGCTGTGAATAATGCTTATGCGGCATATAGTGGCCAAAATGTGGATGGTTCCAGCGGTGCGACACAGCAGGTGTCTGAAACTGCTGCCGATGACCCCAAAGCAGCTAAGGCACAATGTGAGGGAACTCAGGATTGTTGCGGACAAGCCTGTGACTCTGCTGCCTGCAAAGCTGCTTGTGGTGGTAAATGTGATCCTGCTAACTGCGACAAGGCGGACTGTAAAAAAGCAGAATGCCCAAAGCAAGATTGTAAAAACAAAAAATAAGGAAGGAGCAGACTATGAATAATTTTAAAGTATTAATGAACGGGATTGTCAAAGAGAATCCTACGTTTGTACTCCTTTTGGGTATGTGTCCTACATTGGGAACCACTTCTTCTGCCATCAATGGTATGGGTATGGGACTGGCAACCATGTTTGTGTTGATTTGTTCGAATGTGGTAATTTCATCTATCAAGAATCTGATTCCTGATATGGTGCGTATTCCTGCATTCATTGTGGTTATTGCATCATTTGTAACCTTGTTGCAGATGATTATGCAGGCATATGTGCCGGCGCTGTATGCTACTTTGGGATTGTTTATTCCGTTGATTGTGGTAAACTGTATCTTGCTGGGACGCGCCGAAGCGTTTGCTGCAAAGAACGGTCCTGTTCCTTCATTTTTTGACGGATTGGGTATGGGACTAGGATTTACACTTGCATTGACCATCCTTGGTGGTGTACGTGAGTTCCTTGGTACAGGAAAATTGTTTGATATCGCTATTATGCCGGAGCAATACGGAATGTTGATTTTCGTTCTCGCACCGGGAGCCTTCATTGCATTGGGTTACCTCATTGCGATTGTGAATAAACTGAAGAAAGCATAACCCGTAAAAAGTAAGAAAATGGAATATATATTGATATTTATCACCGCTATATTTGTGAACAACATTGTGTTGTCACAATTCTTGGGTATTTGTCCATTCCTCGGTGTATCCAAGAAAGTTGAGACAGCTACGGGTATGGGAGCGGCTGTTGCATTCGTGCTTACCATCGCTACCATTGTTACCTATCTTATCCAGAAATTCGTGCTCGATGCTTTCGGGTTGGAATATTTGCAGACCATTGCATTTATCCTTGTCATTGCAGCATTGGTACAGATGGTGGAAATCATTTTGAAGAAGGTATCTCCCGCCCTTTATCAGGCATTAGGAGTCTTTCTTCCGTTGATTACTACTAACTGCTGTATTCTGGGTGTGGCTATTTTGGTAATCCAGAAAGACTTTGATTTGTTGACGGGGGTGGTTTATGCCTTCTCTACAGCTCTTGGTTTTGCTTTGGCTATGGTGTTGTTTGCAGGTATCCGTGAACAATTAAGTTTGGTGAATATACCTAAAGGAATGCAGGGAATGGCTATCGCATTGGTTACTGCCGGTCTGCTGGCAATGGCATTCATGGGATTTTCAGGTGTAGACAAAGGCTTGGGTGTTTTGTTTGGAATAGAATAAATTCACTTCATCGTTAAAATAAACCGATTCAGAAGTCCGGAGCACAGCTTCGGACTTTTTTATTAGAAAGAAATCCATTGTTCTTGTCCATAAATTCAATTTTTATGCTTATTTTTGCATTAGAATTAATAGAGAGATTAAATGGCTATGACCTTGATTGTACTCGCGGCCACTATGGGGAATAAATATGGTGGATTGAAACAGCTGGAGGGAATAGGTCCTAATGGCGAAACAATATTAGATTTTTCCATATATGATGCCGTAAGAGTCGGATTTAATAAGATCGTATTTGTCATAAGCAGACATTTTGAACAAGAATTCAAGAAACTGGTATCAGGCAAATACGAACATGTGGTAGAAGTGGAGTATGTTTATCAGGATGTGGAAACGATTCCTGAAGAAAAGCGTAATCCGAAGCGCAAAGCACTGTACGGTTCGGTAAGAGCTGTTCTGATGGGAGAAGAGTTGATTGACTCTCCATTCGGTGTGATAAATGCCGTGAACTTTTACCAAAGAGAAAGTTTTGAATTGTTATATAATAATCTGGTGATGTTGGGAGAAGCTGACTACCATAGTTTCAATATTTGCTACAGGCTGAGAAATGTATTGGCGGAAAGCGGAGGGGTTACCCGTGGTATTTGTGAAGTGGATGAAAAGGGATATCTGTTGTCCGTTACAGACCGTGTAGGAGTAGAACGGATAAGTGGAAATCCGATGTATCCTAATGAATTACATAAATGGGTGGCTTTGGATGACAACAGCTTGGTTTCAATGAATATGTGGGGATTTACTCCGCAGGTATTCGGTGAGATGAAGAAGGCGTTCGATAAGTTCATAGATGAGAATGGAATGGATATGAAAGCCCATTATTCTATTCCGGCTTTTATGAATGAGCGTATTGCTGACGGGGTCAGGGTGAAAGTGATTGAGACACCTGCCAGATGGATGGGGTTGGTATCGCATGATGACAAGATACAAGTTCTGCTTCGTATCAATGATATGATACGAAAAGGGATCTATCCGTCGAAGTTGTTTTGAACCTATTAGAAAACGACAGAATATTAAGTATTATGAAAGAAAGAATTTTAGTAACAGGAGGAACCGGCTACATCGGTTCTCATACGGTAGTAGAGCTGCAAAATAGCGGTTACGACGTAGTGATTGTGGACAATTTGTCCAACTCAAGCGCCGATGTGGTAGATAATATAGAAAAGGTTTCAGGAATCCGTCCTGCATTTGAAAAGTTGGATTGCTTGGATCTTGAGGGAATGGATAAGCTGTTTACTAAATATCCGGGTATAAAAGGTATTATTCATTTTGCGGCTAGCAAGGCTGTGGGTGAATCGGTACAAAAACCGTTGTTGTATTATCGCAATAACTTGGTTTCATTGATTAACCTGTTGGAGTTAATGCCGAAACATGGAGTAGAAGGTATTATTTTTTCATCATCATGTACGGTGTATGGCCAGCCCGATGTTCTTCCTGTAACGGAAGAGGCTCCGATTAAGAAGGCTGAGTCTCCGTACGGTAATACAAAACAGATCAATGAAGAAATTATTCGTGATACAGTTGCTTCGGGATCGCCTATCAATGCTATTATGTTGCGTTACTTTAATCCTATTGGCGCACATCCCACTGCATTAATAGGTGAATTACCTAATGGGGTTCCACAAAATTTGCTACCTTATGTTACTCAGACAGCGATGGGTATTCGTGAAAAACTGAGTGTGTTCGGGGATGATTATGATACACCGGACGGTTCTTGCATCCGTGACTATATATATGTAGTGGATTTGGCGAAGGCTCACGTTATCGCAATGGATCGCATTTTGAATAACAAGCAGAAGGAGAAGGTGGAAGTCTTTAATATTGGAACGGGTAAAGGCGTTTCTGTATTGGAACTGATCAATACGTTTGAAAAAGCTACCGGTGTGAAACTTAATTATCAGATCGTGGGTCGTCGTGCCGGAGATATTGAGAAGGTATGGGCTAATCCTGATTTTGCTAATAAGGAGTTGGGATGGAAGGCAGAAGCCAATTTGGAGGACACTCTACGTTCGGCTTGGAACTGGCAGCTGAAACTAAGAGAAAGAGGAATTCAATAAGAATTAAGATATTTTTAGAAAGACCGATGAACAAAGGACGCTAGTGTGGCGTTTTATAGATGCAAATAACCTGAAACCCCTCTTGGATATGTGAATACCTGATTGGCGGTAGTTATGTTACTCAAAACATAGAGCAGGCTAAAAAATTGCATAGTAGTTTTGTCGTGTTTTATTTTGTGTTTGTGTTGTGGCTGTTCTCCGACGTGAGTCGGGGGACAGTTTTTTTTCTGACTATTTAGTTGTTTTTTAGTTATTTATGGCTATATTTGTCGAAAATAATCACGCACTACTTTATGAAAACAAAATTTTGGATCATCTGCTTATCAGTTTTCTTTGTGTCTTGCTTGCGTAATATGCATGATATATATACGGGGGAAGAGGAAGAAGAGGAGGAAAAAATCAATAAAGACGATTTTTTTGATTTTACTACTGTCCGTAATAGTCAACTTATCATTGATTATGGCATGAAAGTACAGACTGCTTTTTATCTGTATGATGAATATCCTATGGAATTAGTTGGAAATACTTGGGAATTTAAAGATATAAATCCCATTTATGCCGCTTCGACTGATATGAATGGTAGATTTTTTTCAAAAGTATCTTTGCCGGCTTATTTGAAAAAGGTATGGCTGGTAACTGATAATGTGTTGGTCGTATCACCTGTTGAATTGGAATTTCTATCTGACGGACTAACCTTTAATTATGTTGATTATAAGGCACAACTGTCTGCCAACGGGCATTCTAGAGCGGTAATGGGAGGAGTGAGTTATCCTGACGGATATGATGTATTGGGTAATTGGAATGAAAATGGGGTTCCTGATTATTTGTTGCCTGAAAAGTTGGATATACCCGGTGCTTTTTTAGAGAGATGCAGTAATTTAAGCCGTTCTATAGTAGTAGATAATCGTAATTTGCTGGAAAGGTTTCCGGAACTACGTACTTCAGGGAGTAATGATATGGTAATAACTAAATCTACAGGTTTGGTTGCGACTTATTTTGATTTCTCGTCTACTGCGTGGGAGGATATGGTTGCTTATTATACTTATAAAGAAGGAGAGTCTGTGGACATAGCTACCATAAAAAAGACCATCCTGATTCCACGTTCCAGTAGGAATGCTCCTAAATCTTTAGTCGGTGAGCAAATAAAACTAAAATATTGGAATAAGGAACAAAGCAAGTATGAAGATGAATTTCCCCAAGGTACTCATATTGGATGGATTTTATTGGGAATGGGATTTGGAAAAGAAAAGGGTGTTTTTCCTCGTTATTCTAATCCTGCATATAACGATAATAAAGAGCAACGTTCAGTTTTGTTAAGTGATCCGGAACTGGACAATTGTTTCTTTATGGCTATGGAAGATAATGTGGACATGCGTTTTAATGATGTACAGTTTGCTATTATGGCGTCTGCTTCTTCTTCTGTAGAACCTACTCCTAATATACCGGATGAAGTAAATAAGGGTGAAATTTCGTATGTAGTCAAAGGGTCTTTGGCTTATGAGGACAATTGGCCTGATAAGAATGATTACGATATGAATGATGTTGTGATATATTATTCCAGTACAGTTGTGAAAGATAAATCTTCTAACGCATTGGTGCGCACCACTACTACTTTTACTCCGATGAATGATGGTGCTACTTATACAAATGGGTTTGGTTTTCAGTTGGATTACGTAGGGAAGGAGCATATAGATTTGGTGCAGGTGAGTCAAGAAGGTAATGTGATCGGAAAAAACTTTGAGCCGGGAATAGAAAAGCCTGTATTAATACTTTTTTCTGATATAAAGCCTGTTCTCAAAAAGCCTGTGACTGTAGTGATCGGATTTAAAAAATATGATAAAGTAAGCGACATGGATGCTTATCCGCCTTACAATTCTTTCATTTTTGTGAATAAACGTTCTCATGAAGTACATTTGTCAGGCTATAAGCCGACAAGCGTAGCTGATGAGAGTTTACGTGGTACGGGTAGTGATTTGAGTCAAGACTCCAATGGTATCCCAATGTATTATATAGCAGAAGATAATATGCCTTTCGCTATAAATATCAGTAACAGTGAATTTAGATGGCCTTCAGAGAAGGTGTCTATTACTACCTATTATCCCGAGTTTAAACAGTGGAGAGATTCTTTTGGCGCGGATTATAAAGATTGGTATTTACATCCTAAAGAATAATAAAGGGTGAAAGGCACTGTTGTTTTTGATAAATCGGACTAACAGGACTTTTTACTTGAAAAAATGTCACCTTTTGAAGCCAAGTGATTCAATCTTTTTGTACTTTTGCGGACAATATGATTTTATAAAGGAAAACTCACATGGATTCAGTCTTTATTACGACGCGTAAGCAACGGATTATCAGAGAACTAAGGGATTATATGTTGATTGCTCTTGGTATGCTGATGTATGCTATTGGATGGACCGTCTTTTTGTTACCTAATGACCTTCCTTCGGGTGCGGTGCCAGGTATTGCTTCTATTGTTTATTGGGCTACCGGTTTGCCGGTTCAGTACACCTATTTGGGAATAAACGGAGCATTGTTGATACTTTCTTTGGTTATTTTGGGATGGAAGTTTAGTGTGAAAACCATCTATGCTGTATTTGTGCTGAGTTCTATTCTGCCTATCATACAGGATTTGACCGGGGGAGAGTCTTTAATACATGACCAACCTTTCATGGCTTGTGTCTTGGGAGCCTTTTTCTGCGGAGGTGGTATTGGTGTCGCTTTTTCTGCCAATGGTAGCACAGGAGGTACGGATATTATAGCTGCTATTGTCAATAAGTATCGTGATATTACTTTGGGCCGGGTTATTTTGATGTGTGATTTGGTTATTATCTCTTCCAGTTATTTTGTATTGCATGATTGGGAGAAGGTGGTATATGGATATGTTGTCTTGTTTATATCCAGCTTTGTCTTGGATCAGGTAGTAAATAGTGCCCGTCAGTCAGTGCAATTCTTTATTATTTCTAAGAAGCATGAAGAAATAGGGCATCGCATAAATAAAGACCTTCATCGAGGAGTGACGTTCATTGACGGAGTAGGTTGTTATACCGGTGCGGGTGTGAAAATGATGTTTGTGCTGGCAAAAAAACGTGAGTCTACTACTATATTCCGTTTGATAAAAGATATAGATCCGAATGCATTTGTATCACAAAGTGCTGTCATTGGTGTATTTGGAGAAGGCTTTGATAGAATAAAGGTGAAATAAGAGTTCCGAAGTTAAAAAATAGAATAAGGGCGTTCTGAATGGACGCCTTTTTTTATGTCTGTTTTTTGAATGAACTTCAAAGGATATAAGACTTTGTTAACTGAATGAACTTTCATAATGTAAGTTTGTTGTCTGCTTTATCTCGAAAAATAAGTATAAAATAATATTTTGAAATTATATCAGATTATATTTTGATATCAAAATGTTAGTTTATACCTTTGCTGTATAAAATAAGAAATGATAAACTAATAAATAACCTGATCATGGAAACAAAACTTACAGAAGAAACCCGAGTAGAAAGTGATTTAATTGGTGCCCGCGAAATTCCGGCCAGTGCATTGTATGGTGTGCAGACTCTAAGAGGCATAGAAAATTTCCCAATAAGTAAATTTCATCTAAATGAATATCCGTTGTTTATCAACGGTCTTGCCATTACGAAAATGGCAGCTGCAATGGCTAACTATGAGTTAGGTTTATTGACTAAAGAACAAAAAGATGCCATAGTGTTGGCGTGTCAGGAAATCTTAAATGGTGAGCATCATGAGCAATTCCCGGTAGACATGATTCAGGGAGGTGCCGGTACTTCTACCAATATGAATGCTAATGAAGTCATTGCTAACCGTGCTTTGGAGATTATGGGACACAAACGTGGCGAGTATCAATATTGCTCTCCTAATGACCATGTGAACTGCTCGCAATCAACGAATGATGCTTATCCCACTGCAATCCATATTGGCATGTATTATTCTCATCTTCGTTTTCTGCCTTATTTGGAATCGCTGATTGGTGCATTCCATAAGAAAGGAGAAGAGTTTGCGCATATCATCAAAATGGGGCGTACTCAGCTGGAAGATGCCGTTCCTATGACTTTAGGTCAGACATTCAATGGTTTTGCCAGTATATTGAGAGATGAAATTCGTCATTTGAATGAAGCTGCGGCAGACTTCCTGACAGTAAATATGGGTGCTACCGCTATTGGTACAGGCATTTGTGCGGAACCGGGATATGCGGAAAAATGTGTGAAAGCATTGTGTGAAATTACAGGTTTTGATTTCAAATTGTCGTCAGATTTGGTAGGAGCTACTTCAGATACTTCCTGCTTGGTAGGTTATGCTTCAGCTTTAAAAAGGATAGCCGTAAAGGTAAATAAAATATGTAATGATTTACGTTTGCTGGCTAGCGGACCGCGTTGTGGCTTAGGAGAATTCAACCTTCCGGCTATGCAACCGGGATCTTCTATAATGCCAGGTAAGGTGAATCCGGTGATTCCTGAAGTGATGAATCAGATTTGTTATAAGGTAATGGGTAACGAACTATGTGTGACTATGGCTGGCGAAGCTGCCCAAATGGAACTGAATGCTATGGAACCGGTGATGGCACAGTGTTGTTTTGAATCTGTAGATTTAATGATCAATGGTTTTGAAACCTTGCGTACACGTTGTGTAGAAGGTATTACTGCTAATGCGGAACGTTGCAAGATTGAAGTGCATAACAGTATTGGTGTAGTAACCGCATTGAATCCGATTATTGGTTATAAAAACTCTACAAAGATTGCAAAAGAAGCGTTGGAAACAGGTAGAAGTGTTTATGAACTGGTCTTGGAACATGGTATTTTAAATAAGGAAGAGTTGGATACAATCCTAAGTCCGGAAAACATGTTGAAGCCGGTAAAATTGGATATCAAGCCTAGAAGATAAATTTATTTCACCACAGACTACAGGAAGGTAAAGAACTTGTTTCATGAAGCCGGCTTCAATATTTGTAAAGCCGGCTCCATGAGTGGTGGCACCAGTTTTATTTCTGCCGATAAATTGATTTCTGGAAATCCGGTATAGTGGTTTGCCACTGCTATAGCGTATAAATTGTTTTGCCGATATTTTATCGGCAGACAGTTTGTATAGCCTGTGGTATATTTTTTTAGAACTTTCTGAATGTGAGGCGTGCATAATCAGATTTCAGAATTAGTTTCTTGCCTGTTGCTTTTTCCACCTTAAGATGATTAATAGCTTGATTAAGTCCGAAAGGTTTCAATTCATTCAGTGTCGTTAGTTTTTCTTCATCTCCCCGGTGGCGGAATTCACTCATGGTTACCTCATCTCCTTTATAAGAGAAACGTCCGATATGAGTGCCTCCATTTCCACCTTTGGCACTGATTTCCACCAAATGTAACTGGATACTATAATAAATGCGGTTACATTCTTCTATTTTCCCATTAGTATATTCTATAGTCATTAATTGCCATCTGCCATCTAATTTGCCATTGATGGGAGCTTTGTCACAACTGCTGATTCCCAGCATAAAGAGTATGAATAATAATATTTGTTTCATATGTTGATTGGGTTGACAGTTAAAACTTCTATTTATTGCCCGATTTGATAATTCCTTGTTTGCGGATAACCAGCATTCCACCATAATTATTTCCAAGTATGCTGCCGCGATCCATAGCTCCGGATACAGTGAAACTCCATCCTTTCAGTTGTTGTGGAGCATAAGTAACTTCAAACAAAGAGTTGAATTGTTTCTTGATCTCATTCAGAGGATTATCATAAGTACCCCAATGGCGGGAGTAGGAGAGCAGCACACGATAACTTAGCGACTGCCAGGGGGAACCGCAGAATCCTATGTGATGTGCCAGTACACGATTGCTGATAAAAGTAATCTGTCCGTTCTTGTTGTAAATAGGTCCGGGAAGTAAAGGATTACCTATTCCCATTCCCCAATGCTGCCATCCTTGATAGAGGTAGTGATTATAATAATTATCTTTAGCACTGATTTGCTCTTCAAATTCCCCCCAAAAGGAATCATACAGCATAGGTCCGGTTTGATCTTTTGTTCCTAATCCTTCGTATACAAAAGTATCAATGAAGCGGTTTTTGGGAAAAGTTATTTCCAGTCCGATGTGTCCGTCTTTCCAACGTCCGTATTGGAAAAACATTTGGGAGTGGTCGTCGAAATAATGTTCATAATAGATCTTTACCTTCCATCGGTTAAGATAAGCTGTTGCGGCAAAATTCCAGCTACCGACATGGTTTCCGTAGATGTTTACTTGTTCGCCTTCGGGTGTGGTATCATCTCCGGCCATAGGAACCAATACACGCATAAAGTCAACAAACCGGGTAGGCATATCTATTACAGGCTTTTTTTGTCCTGCAATATATTGGTCTCCGCCAAATTGGGCGGACATTTGTATTCCTCCTTCAAATTCTACCGGAAAATGTTCTTTGTTTCCTACTTTGGCGAAAAGCGATTTACTGTGGTAAAGTACATCAATGGTATATGGGTTGCCTATGGAGGTGAAATGTTCCTGCCATTTGTCATCAGTAAAACGTCCATAGGCTATGTGTCCTTTCAAATGAAGCCATTTATGGGTACCTGGTATGGCTACATAATCGGGAACTTCCAGGCGTATTTGGGGAATGGGGCGGGCATTATTTGATTCTACCATACCTCCGCTGCTTAACTTGGAATTCTTTAATTCGGGCAAGCGTTCTTTGCTGCCGATACTCAGGTTCAACCATCGGTAACTGAGGTCTGCATAGGCTTGTTGGATGATGAAGGAGGAGGTGAAATTGTAGGCGGTTGCCAAATCCAGTCCTGCACTGAAGCCGAAATGTTGGTTTAATGGCATTGTATGTGCAATCCCTGCCCGTAAATAACCATTTTCGGTATTGGCAGAAGATAAACCTTGCCTGTTGGCAGTAAGCCACATCGGCGAGTAGGTTCCTTTACCCGATGTTCCTCCCATCTCAACGGTGTATTCTGTTTTGACAGGGAGTTGGGCATTGATGTGCTGCGTAATAGATATTAACAGAGATTGTAATAAGAATAGTTGTATTTTCTTCATTTAGTTTATGTGTTTAGTGCTAAGCTTGCTAAAACGAAATCGGTTTATCAGTCTGCCATCCCGAACTTTTGTGAAAAATTTGGACTCTAATCATTTTATGTATATGAAAAGTTTCACTAATGTTCAGAATGGCCGACTGTATAATCATATCAGCAGGAATTTTGGCATATTTATTTTCCTCCGGCAGGCAGGTTTTTCAGCCAGTAATCAGCCATTGTCTTTCGCAGATGCAAGCTGGTTCCCTTGCCTTCGTAAATTCCATGGGAACGCATCGGGTAAGAAATCTGTGAGAAGATTTTTCCGTGCCGTACCAGTTCATTGACCAACATTTCACAATTCTGATAATGAACATTGTCATCTCCTGTACCGTGAATTAACAGCAAGTTGCCTTTCAATCCTGCTGCATACGAGATGGGAGACCCTTTGCGGTAGCCCTCCGGATTATTTTGAGGAGTATTCATATAACGTTCTTGATAAACTGTGTCATACAGACGCTGGTCGGCCACAAAAGCAATGGCAATACCTGTGTGGAAAACATCGGGATAACGGAACATACTGTTCAGCGTCTGGCTGCCTCCGCCACTCCAGCCGGTGATACCGATACGTGCGGTGTCAATGAAAGAGTATTGACGTGCCAAGTCTTGGATGCCTCTTGCCTGATCTTCACTGGCAAAGGTTCCGACTTCTCCATAAATACATTTGCGCCATTCGCGTCCACGGGGTGCATTGGCACCACGGTTCTCGATGCTGACTATGATATACCCCAGGTTTGCCAAGTACTGGTGCCATAAACTTCCTCCGCTCCATACATCCTGTACGGTGGCGTTGGCAGGTTCTCCATAGACATCAATTATGACCGGATATTTTTTGCTGGGATCAAAGTTTACGGGTTTGATCATCCATGCATCCAGTTCCAGTTCTCCTGAACGGGTTTTTACAAATTCTTTCGGTTGCAGCCCCAAGGCTTTGTATTGCTCCTTGGCTTTTGCATTGTCAGTAATCAGACGTATACTTTTATGGGCAGGGAAAGACACCATGTCGATTACAGGGGGAGTTTCCGAGTTACTGAATGTATGGACTGCCCATTTGCCGGACGGTGACATGATATAACGATGTTGCCCGCTTTGGTCAACAGGACTTAGCCGCTTTACCTCTCCATTGCCGAAAAGACGTGCCCGGTAGAGATAGCGCTGGGTGAAGTTGTCGGGAGAGGCGATAAAGTACACAAAACCTTTATCCATATCCGCACCTACTTCTTGAATATAATCAAAAGCTCCTTGGGTGATGGGCTTGATTTCTTTACCATCACGGCTTACACGATACAGGTGGCGCCATCCGTCACGTTCGCTTTCCCAAGTGAAATACTTGTTCCCTTTCAACCAACGCACATTGTCATTCGTTTCCAACCATGCGGCATCTTGATCGGTAAAGATATTGACGGGGGTATTTTCACCTATTTTCGCAATCCATACTTTATTGGTGTTTTGGGCACGGTTCATTTGCTGGATGAACAGTTCGTTGCAGCCCGGAATGAATTCCATACGTGGAATATAGTGGTTGCGTGCATCACCTGGAAGAGCCAGCCAAGTGGTGTTTCCACCGTCGGCTGATACATAGCCTACTTTTACAGCGGAGTTTGCTGTTCCGGCTTTAGGGTAGGGAAAACGTTGGATTTTAGGATAAATGGAATCTACATTATTGATGATATCAAACCATCCCGTACCTTGGGTATCGCTTTGCCAATAGGCTATGTATTGCCCGTCGGGACTCCAGCGGAAACCGTCGCGGCAGTTGAATTCTTCTTCGTATACCCAGTCGAATGTTCCGTTTACAATTTCATTATTTCCGTCTTGAGTTAGTTGGTTGATTTTCCCGTCAACCAGACTCTCTACATAAATGTTGTTTCTGGAGACATATGCTACCCGGCTGGCATCCGGCGAGAACTTGGCGAACATCAAGGTAGCTTCCGGCAAGCTTTTGCCCAATTGTTGCAGTTTGCCGTCTTTCAAATTAAGCACCCAGTAATCACCGCGGGTATCATAACGCCATACGCGACGGGTATTGGTATAGATCAATACTTTGGAGTTATCCTCGCTGAATACGAAATTGCGGACAGAGATAGGTTTTCCTGTTTGCGGATTCAGAAGCATATTGGCAGGGATCAGCACTTCTTTGGAATTGTCCTTTGCTTTGTAGGCAGTGACCTCGTATGCTCCCTCGGCATTTTTCTCTATTTTGGAATAACGTTCTCCATCTTTCATCCAGTTCACGTTACTTCCGCCTTCTGTCTTGATCAGTCCTCCGTATACGGCCTCCTCCAATGTGGGGATACGTTGCGCATGAGTTGTGGTTCCGAAACAGAATAAGCATAAGACTAATGTAAATAAGTTCTTTTTCGTCATAGTTATTATGAATCTTTTCATCAAAAATAGATGTCCATTTGAAAACACAAGTATGTATTGGGATTCCGGATATCTGTTTTCAAAAAACGGGCGTCTATTTTAGAAAAACGGACGCCTGCTCTTTTCTTTTTTATTTAATTCCTAATTTCTGTTTGATTGCAGCCGGAATAGCATCTTTATGCACCATGAGGAAAATAGTCTTGGCACGTACATAGCTTTCGGACATATTCAGATACCCGCCAAATGTATTGCGTTCTGTACCCCAAGAATTTTTGGTGATATAGTATTTGGTCCCGTTCTGGTCTTTGGTAATACCGGTAAGATGCATCAGGTGGTCATCTGTAGTGACAAATGCTTCATAACCTTCCTGACGGACTTCCGGAGTGACATTTACTTCGGGACACGGTTTTTCAAATTTGTAGGCTTCCGCCAGCATCTCTCTTTGTTCTTTAGGGTCCATTTTCTCAAAACGTGCACGGTCGGAACCCGAAAGGTCTTCCGCTTTTTTCACTACCGGATTGATGGCTACACCATTTTTGAATGAAAAACCTTTTTCACTGACATCACCGTCCCAACATACGGTATATCCGTGGGTCAAAGCATAGTCGGCAACTTCCATCATTTCGTCCAGCGGAAGATTGTACATTTGTTCATTTTCCCAATTGTCGGGTACTTCCGGAGAGAATTTCTGGTAATACGGTTTGTGAGTGAAACTAGTCAGTTCGATATAATCGTCCATGTTCAAACCCAGACTTTCGGCAAAAGATTTCGGAGTGTACTCTTTTCCTTTGTAAGTGAACTTTTCAGGAAGTTCTCCTAGATAAGTATCGAAAAGGTTGTTGATCAGCTTGTAGTATTCCGGGCTGCGACGTTTCATCTTAACGGCTGTGTTTCCTAAAGCGTTGATATATCTCACCATTTCGCCATGGTTATGTTTCTCTGAGTTATAGTTGATTCCGTGATATACTTCCTCGGGTACGATACCCACTTGGTTGAAAGCATTCTTCCATGTGTGTGAAAGGCTTCCTTGTCCTAAATTCCCGTTGCCTCCCCGGTAATAGTTGTCTTCCAATTGGTTCAAGTACTTTTGGCGTACAATGAACATTTCAGAAAGATCATATTCCCCTTTGCCCATACGGAGCAGTTCGGATTCCATGAACGAAGTGGTGGCAAAGCACCAGCAAGTTCCGGTAGAGGCCTGATTTTTGACTGGAGTTGCTTTCTGTGATGCAACAGTCGTGAATTTGTAACCACTTTCTTGTGCATACATGGCTGATGCACAGCATAGCAGTGCGGCTAGTGTGAATACTTTTGTCTTCATAAGTTTGTTTTTAATATGATAAGGTTAACAATTAAAAGCCGAAGCGTGACTCAATCCAATATTGGTTTGCCATTTCGTCCCAGCGAAGGATGGTGGCGCCTATAAAGTCTGCCGTGTAGTCTGTGAGATAAGCACGGGCTGCTTCTTCCCCTTTAGATTGAAGGATACTTTGGTATTGTGCTTCCACAAATGGAAGTTCCCGTTGTCCTTTTTCCTCGAAATGACGAATATTTTTTTCCATTACTTTGCGGGCAGTTCCCCATCTTACAGCAGCCAGTTTGTTGGCGCGGCGATAGTGCCATAAGGCGGCGTCGTCGCGATAGCGGTGGTTACCGCAGATTTTATACATAGCAGGGAAATCAGTAATGCCACAGAATACCGGAACGCGCGGGCTTTGTCCGGGGTTGTCCATAGAGAACCATACCACACCGCCTACTGCATCGGGCAGCCAGTTGCGCAATTGGATAACTGTAGAATAAGCACATTGCGGAACTGCGATATTGCGTACTGATTTCACAACTCCCTTTTTAATACCGTTCAGCATATTCAGTTCATCGCCACGCATCCACGGATTGGCTTTCGGGCTGATAATGGTGTCTACTTTTCCGGTTTTTCTATCTTTTACCGTAACTTTCAGATTCTGTGTCATATCCAGCGGCGTTCCTTCGTATGTTTCCCGGAGCAATGCCATAACATCGGTTACAGATACTTGCTTGTCGGGTTTTACACTGATAGGCAGTTCTTCTGCTTCATAATCAAGCTTTAATGACGGTGCCAGTGCATTCAGGATAAAGTGCTCGCGGGTGCTGAAGGATTTCAGTTGGCCGGAGTAATTCTTTCCGCTATAAGCTTTCCAAAATTTAAAAGGCTCTTTTCCATCCCAATATCCTAATTTTTCAGCCACGTCAAATACATTTTCGGAAGCCATATAGTGGTCGGGATCTTTCAGATTGAGGGTGCTGATTCGCGAGATGTTGGCAGATACGCCTACATGATCATCCGGAATACGGACTGCCGCCCATACTCCGCCAATGTTATCTTTTCCTTCTCCGAAGACTTCGAAGTGCCATACTTCATCAGGATCGGCAATGGTCAGACATTCGCCGCTGTCGCCATAACCGTATTGTTTTATGAGATCTCCCATCAGGCGGATAGCCTCACGGGCTGTTGTACAGCGTTGCAATGCCACACGTTGCAATTCTTCAATCATAAACATACCTTTGGGATTTTCCAGATCCCTGCGTCCGCTTACGGTAGTTTCACCTATCCCCAGCTGCTTTTCGTTGATGCAAGGGTAGGAGGTGTCCATGAAGGCATATGTTTTTCTAGCTTGTGGTATTTGCCCCTTGATTTTTACATTAGTCTGGTCGGCTACAAACTCGGTATGCATACGGCCATCGTAAATATTCATTACAGTATCCCTTTCATAACTTTCTGCCGGAACCATGTTTACCCAGGTTCGGTACCAGCTGTCGCATGTATGACTGGTTATAACTGATCCATCGGTAGTTGCTTTCTTTCCTACCATAATGCTAGTGCAGCTTTCCGGATCCTTTGTGTAATTCGTTTGGGCTGTGACACTTTGTGCCATGACTAAACCCAGGATTGTTAAAGAGGCTAGTAGTTTCATAAAGGTCGTTTTATTACTATTGCGTTTCAAAAGTATATAAAAAAAACTATTATTCAGAACTTTATCGGTTTAATTTTGTAATTTATGTCTAATAATCCAGCCTTTTTTGTATTTTTGCAGCAAATACAAAAATTGGGAGCACATGACAACTAGTATAGACATAGCTAGAAGGATAGCAGAAGTTAACCATCCTCTCAGTAGAGAAAGTGTTCACGCATTAGCCGAAATCTTAGTTTGTAGAAAATATCGTAAAGGGGAGATTGTTTTGCAGGCCGGTGAGGTTTGTAAATCGATGTTGTTTATAGAAAAAGGAATGCTCAGACAATTTTATTATAAATATGATAAAGATCTGACTGAGCATATCGGTTATGAGAACGGAATGATTATTTGCATAGAGAGTTATTTTAAACAGGAGCCCACCCGCTTGATGGTGGAAACTTTGGAAGCATCCGTGGTATGGGAGTTACCCCGTGTGGAAGTGGAGAAATTGATAGATCAATATCACGATATCGAACGTCTTTATCGCGGTTTTATCGAACATTCTTTGATAGAGTCACAGGTGAAGGCGGACACGCTTCGTTTTGAACCGGCTCATGAACGTTATAACAGATTGTTGCAGCTTCATCCCGAAATATTGAAGCGTGCGCCTCTTGTGTACATCGCTTCCTTATTACAGATGACTCCCGAAACCTTGAGCCGTGTCCGTTCTTCCTTGCTTTAGAATTGATAAATCAATCCTAGCCGGGTTTCAAAGGTCTTATATTTTATGTCCTCATGGTAGGAATAATGTGTGTGGCGGTAGTAATAGGACACTTCCATATTGGCTTTGAAGTGGGAGCTTAGATTCAGCTCGATAATCGGATTCACTACAGCGAGCATTACATTTCCTTTGTCTCCCTGCGCATTCAGATAGAGCGGATCTATTGTTTCCAAATCCTTGTGTTCGTATCCTTTCCAGGTAAAAATCTGGTAAAGATGCATATTCAGTGCGAACATGCCGTAACGGCCGAAGTCCAGAATGGTGTTGTTCTTTATGCTGTATCCGCTTCCCATATTGTAATTGCGGTCTATTACGTTGTAATAGTCGGTAAGGCTTCCACCCAGCAGGATGGCACTCAGGAACACACGCTGTTCCAAATTTACCAGGCTGTTCATTCGGGGGAATTTATAAATCATACCCGGTCCCACACTGGCAGCTTCCGAAATCTTGTAAGGGATACGCCCCGATCCGTCAATCACTTCCTCGGAATCAAAATAGTTGAAGTGCTGGAAGATACCGAACATCATTTCCATGCCGGTAGTGGTTTTCAGGGGAACACCCCATAGTTTGCCCATCAGGTTGATCTGGCTGATAAGAGGCTGGTTCCCGGAAAGACCGAAGGTGGCCCGCGCGGTGAAGTAATCGTATGGGCCGTCATTCACTTTATCGAAGGCATCTCCGTATTGTACCCGGAATTCAAGGTAGGGATTGTGCTCTCCACGGAACAGGTAATTGTCATCGGCCAGATAACGGTCACCGGCACCTATGGAAAAGTGTACCGGAATGCGGTCGTAATCGTGGTATTTGTAATGAGAGCGTTTTACTTTCCACATCTCGCCGGTTATCATTCGGTTCAATCCCCGCATGGGGCAGATCAAGGTTCCCAAAAACTCGCGGGTGAAACGTGAGAAACCACGCTTGGAGTCGTCCAGTACCAAAGAAGACATACGGTGCGTTACTTCTCCCAGGGCGATGCCGCCTAGGGTGGTTGCCATCAGGTCATTGATGGCGGGCGGCTCCACTTCTGCGGCTATTTCCCACATCAAACTACCAGCAAAGGCGTATGGAGCCGATTCCCAAAAGGTAAGTCCGTTGCTGCGTGCTGCATTGAAATAAAGATTTCCGTGATAGGGGTGGGCGAACAGGTTGGTGGAGAATTGGTCGTTATCCCATACAAAACCATGCTTGATATTGCGTCGTATGCTGCCGATACTGATTTTGGCAAAGTCTTCGTTCATTACATAACGGTCGAATGCCCATACTCCGACATTCATTCCGAAAGTTTCGGCAGCGGCACGCCAAGGGTGTTTTTTTTGCAGGCGAGGATCGGTGAATGTATACATGGAATCGGGGCGGTGGAGCATCTGGGCTGTGACGTTCCCGGCACTACTTAATGCCAGCAGGCAGACTAATGCGATATGCTGTAGTTTCATACTGTATGGATTAGTTTATACTAGGGTGACGGGGCTGCTTAAAACAAGATAACACCTGCTTCGAAAATAGTTTTTTTTTCGTAGAACTTATTTTTATCATAGTAGCGCGTCATGCCGTAACCACCCGATGCAAAGAAACTGATTCTGGATTTGAATTTATATTCCAGATTGATACGGGCTTGCAATGAATACATGCGTTCCGGTGTTTCCGCATCTTCATTTTCAAAGTTTTCTATATGGAAATAACCTAAGTCGCCACTTAGTTCCAGTTTGGAGGCGATGGGATAGTAAAGACCGGCACGATAGAACACGCAGCCCGAAAATTTGTCATTCAAATCCAGATAGTGTGTACCGATACCCAGCATGGTATAACTCCGGCGGTTTTTAAAACGCACGGCAGCATTCAGTTTGCTGGTGTTACCTGCAAACAGCATCATCTGGATACGGGTTTTGGGAGTGATATTCACCAAACCTAGTTTATGGGCGGTAGTATCCTTGCTATGGTTGATGATTCCTATTTGTATTCCTTTTACATTCCCGCCACACAGGTTGAGTAAACCGATTTGCGCGCCGCTTACTTCTCCGGCGTAGTTGCCGGGAGCGAACTGCACACCGCGTAACTTGCCTTGGCAAACATTGGTCAGTCCTGAGAATTGCAGGGCATTTTCCGTCTTGACGGCGATATTTACCGCACCGCAAAGCTGCAAGCCTCTGATTTCTCCGGCAGCGATATTGCTGATGGCGGAGAATTGCATACCATTCACGTTTACACCTACATTACCAATGGCTGAGACTTGAGCGCCTTTGGCTTTTCCGCCACTGATATTGAGCAGGGTGGAAACTTGTGCTCCGTTCAGTTTCTCGGCAGATACGTTCATCAGTCCGCCGATAGCGACGCCATTTTGTGATTTTCCGGCAATGTTGGCCAAGCCGGCTATCTGAACTCCTTGGGCTTTGTTGCCGGCCAGATTCATCAGACCGCCGATGGTAACTCCTCTTGATATGTTTCCGGCAATGTTGCCTAATCCGGAAATTTGGATACCGTTGGCTTTCCCTCCGGCAACATTCATCAGTCCGCTGAGCATGATGCCATTGGCATTGCCTCCGGCTACATTGGCAATACCTCCCAGTTGGAAACCGGAGGCGTGGCGTCCGGTAATGCTGGCAAGGCCGGAGATTTGGAAACCCGTCATATCGTTTTGTACAACACTGGATACAGCGTTGATACCGATTCCTTTCAGTTGATAGATATTTGTAAGCAGACCGATATTCAGATAAGTGGTTTTGACACTGTCTTTCTTCGCGGAAATGTTCAAGGAGATGTTGGGGCCTTTTTTAAGCTTGTCCTTTTTCTGGGCAAAAGCAGGAGTTGACATACCTGCACAATATCCTAAAAGGAGTATTGCTGCTATACGCATATTCATTTTCATACATTTTTAGTTTCTTGGGTGCAAATGTAATAAAAATGTAGATATAAGGGGGAATTATGGGGAGAATTGATCGGGGTGCAAGAGTAAAATTATGTTTTGTATTGTCTCCTTTCACGCATCATGATCCAGGTGTCCATATATGCGGATGTATAACCTGTAACATCTATAATGTATAGCCTGCAACATCTATAATCTTCAGACTTATACATTATATATGTTGCAGGCAGGTTCTTTTTCTGTCAGGTGTTATTTTACTTCCTGATATAAGAAACGTTTGATACTCTTTTTAGGAGTTTTCTCGAATTCTTCCGGATAGATTTTTACACGGGCTATTTGTGAATATGCAGGAAGTTCTGTATTCAAGTTGATACGGTTCTCTTCCATAGCCTGTGCTATCGCGTCATTATCCAGCCCATGAGCAAAGGCATCGTCGAAATCGGGATAAACCAAAGCCGCCAGTTTGCTGTCTGCCTGCTGTATGATAATGCTTTCTGAAACGAACGGCATGTTATTCAATTTATCTTCAATCTCTTCCGGATAAATATTCTGTCCCGATGGACCCAACAGCATGTTTTTGCTGCGTCCCTTGATGGTAACGTTGCCTTCCGCATCCATAACACCCAGGTCGCCGGTATGCAACCAGCCGTCCTTGTCTATTACCTCGGCGGTAGCTTCGGGATTCTTGTAATAGCCTAACATTACATTAGGTCCTTTGCATACTATCTCACCTACTATATTCTCAGGGTCGGGGCTCAATATTTTGACTTCCATACGGGGAGCCGCCTTTCCGCAGGAACCCGGCTTGAAATATTTCCAATCTTCATAACAGATAATCGGAGCACACTCAGTCATGCCATATCCCACGGTATAGGGGAAATCTATACTTTTCAGGAACTGCTCTATTTCTTGATTGAAGGCGGCACCTCCTACAATAATTTCATAGAAATTACCTCCGAAGGCATTTATCATCTGTTCGCGGACTGTGGCTTTGATTTTATCATTGATGATAGGAACTTTCAGTAAAATCTTCATAGCCGGGGTTTCCAGTTTGGGCAGTACATTCTTCTTGATGATTTTTTCGATAATCAATGGAACGGCTACTACCAGATTGGGTTTCACTTCGGAAAAGGCTTGGAAGATGATTTTCGGACTGGGGGTACGGGTCAGGAAATAAATATGGCATCCCACACAGAATTCATAAAGGAACTCGAAAGCCAGTCCGTACATGTGTGCCATAGGGAGCATGGAAACCAGCTTGTCACCCGGATTCATTTTCAAGACATCAAAAGCGAACTGGGTATTCGACCACAATGCGCGGTAAGGAATCATCACTCCTTTGGAATAACTGGTCGTGCCGGAAGTATAGTTGATCACAGCCAGTTCTTCCGGTGTATCCCGGCGGTAGCTGACATGTTCCCGGCGGAAATTGCGCGGATATTTCTTTCCGAACAGTTCGTTCAGATGATCGCGTGCATAGTCCAATTTGGAACTGCGGGAAACTAGCAGGGTATAGTCATTCATCAAGATAACCCCTTCTAACAACGGCATGGCATTTTCATTCAGATTTTCCCATACCATATCGCCCACCATCAACAGGCGTGCTTCCGAGTGATTGACTATATTATGAATGTTGTCCGATTTGAATTCGTGAAGAATGGGAACAATCACTGCCCCGTATGTAACGGCAGCCAGGAAAGTAACTCCCCAATGAGAACTGTTGCGGCCACAGACAGCTATCTTGTCTCCTTGCTTGATGCCGCTTAATTCGAAGATGATGTGTAGCTTTTCTATTTTGCGGGCTACATCTTTATATTGTAATGTGGCACCTTTATAATCTGTAAGGGCATCCAAGTCCCAGTTTTTCTTTATACTGTCTTCCAGGAAGGCAATAAAACTCTGCTCCATTGTATATACTCTTTTGTTTATATTTTGCACAAACTTTAATCAAATGTGCAAATATAAGACTTTCTTTGGAGCATACAAATTAAACAGAAGGAAAAATAGTGATTAGTGGTTAGTGGTTAATGAGCTGCGCTGTGATGTCGCATGGATATGAACCACTAATCACTAACCACTGATTTTTATTCTTTGCTGCTGAAATACTTCATGAACTGTGTACGTTCAAACGGATTGCTGGCTCCGGTAGACAGTGCGTTCATCGAACTCTTGAATTCGCTGATGTCCTTGTAGCCTTGCCGGTTCATCCATTGGGTCATTTCATTTGTCATATCTGCAATGACCTGATTGCCTCTTTGGTAGATGACACTGCACAGTTCTACAGCGGAAGCGCCTGCCAGAATTGCTTTGACTATCGCTTTTCCATCGTGCACACCGCCCGAAATGGCATAGTCTGTCTGAGGAACTTGTGCCGAAGCGATAGCAGTCCAGCGCAGTCCGTTGGACAAGTCGGCAGGAGTACTGAATACATCGCCTGCAGAATATGTCATGGTGTCGATATTGATATCCGGCTGGTAGAATCGGTTGAACAATACCACAGCATTGGCTCCGTTGGCATAAAGCTGGTTGATCAGTGCGATGGGGTTGGTCAGATTGCTGCCCAGTTTCACAATGACGGGGATGGAAATCTGTTTCTTGATACTGCTTACGATATCGATATGACGCTGTTCGAAAGAACCGTATTGATATTCTTTTTCGGTCTGCAAGGAAAGGATGTTGATTTCCAGTGCGTCGGCTTCTGCTGCTTCCACGGTACGGGCAAAGTCTGTCCATTCTGAGTTGCTGAAGCAGTTGATGCTGGCAATGACAGGAATGGTGCAAAGCTTTTTAGTCTGTTCAATCAATGAAATATATTCGTTCAATGCATGAGAGCGTACATATGTGCTCAAGTAGTCATCTCCTTCGGGAGAGCCATAAGTAGCCATGTGATGTGCTTCCATCATGATCTGCTCTTCGAAAACTGATTTCAAAACAATGGCTCCGGCGCCTGCCAGCTCCAGTTTCTTGTTCTTTTCAGCGCTGTTTGTAAGGCTGGAACTGCTGATGATAATAGGATTGCGCAGTGACAACCCGGCAAAAGTGGTTTTTAATTGAGTCATATAAATAGTAGTTTTAATAGTTTCGTTCTCCAAAGATTTTGCTTCCTACCCTGACTAGTGTACTTCCGGCTTCCACTGCCAGCGGATAATCGTGTGACATACCCATGGAAATTTCTTTAAAGTATTCTGAATCAGAAAAATAGTTCTGCTTTATTTCTTTGAAGAATGTATTTAAGGAACAAAATTCTCTTTTGATTTGTTCGTCGTCATCCACATTGGTCGCCATACCCATCACTCCTGATAAGCGGACATTTTTCAAATCCTTCCATCCGCCTGTATCCAGCATTTCCCTGCATTCGTCAAAAGAGAAACCGAACTTCGTTTCCTCTTGGGCGATATGTATCTGCAATAAACAAGGGATGACGCGATGGACTTTGGAAGCTTGTTTATTGACTTCAACCAACAATTTATACGAGTCTATGGCATGTATCATAGCTACATAAGGGGCCATGTATTTGACTTTGTTTGTTTGCAGGTGGCCGATGAAATGCCATTCAATGTCTTTGGGCAGGGTTTCATATTTCTGAGTCATTTCCTGCACGTGGCTCTCACCGAAAATACGCTGGCCGGCAGCATACGCTTCTTCCAGCGCCTCGTTGGGATGGAATTTGGATACGGCTACCAGGCGGACACCCGCAGGCAGTTCGGAAAGAACTTCTTTTAAATTTGCTTGAATGCTCATTATCTGTTATACTTTCTATTTTTTTTATCAGGCTTTATTCGGTTTTTCCGGCATCCGGAAATTCAGGTTTCACATCCGGTTCGGCTTCGTATGGGTAAACATCCATGATGGCGGTTTCGGCTACGGACGCAATCACGTAGTCTGCCATTGTACCTTTCATTCCTTCGTCCAGTTTCTTTACAGCGTCGCGAAGGTCGGAAGCTTGTACCAGTACGGTAGTGGAGGTCTTTTTCTCTGCTCCGCTTTTTTCGTCCAGCGTGATGAAGAACAGCTTGCACTTAAACCAGCGGTCGGCTGCATCTTCTTCAGAGGGGAACAGTTCGCTGTAGTTGGCGCGTTTGATGTCCGAAACAGTGAACTCGCCGCTGATATACGGAGTGATTTCTTCAATAATACGGGCTTCTGCTTCAGTAAAGCTCAGCGCGTCAACCAAATAGGGTTCCGTTACTTTCTTGTTCATGCCGTTTTCCATGACTTTTTCGTAACGTATCTTACATTCAAACCAAGTATGCATCATAAAAGTTTATTGTTTTATTGAATATTAAATTGGATACAAAGATACAATTTATTTAATCTTCATCTCCCATTTTACTTAATTTCTTCATGCTTTCCTTATTCCACTAGTTTGCAGCTGTTCAATTGCATGAATTCGTGAATCACTTTTTCATGATCGCCCATTAATATGATGTGATGGTTACCTAAAGGATTACGCATAAAATAGTCTACGGGTTTGTCCAGTTTGATTCTTGCCTGGGTGCGGCAGGCATTGATGTAGTTGGTATTTTCTATCAGTTGGCCTGTGGAAACGAAATACTCGTCCAGACACTCTCCCGCACATTTTATCATCGTGATGCCTCCCGGATGCAGAATACCCTGTATGGCTATCCCGGTCTCCGTTTCAAAATGATTCCGGATGATAAACTGATCCACCATTTTGGTGGCAATCGTACAGTGAGCCATCACTATTTCGTTCTGGTCATCGTTGATGAATGCCGGATTCGCCATGAATCCTGCCTGGCCGGTCAGTGTCTTGGCGATGAGCAGAGTAAAGATGGATTGCAAGTCTCCTTCACATCCGGCCGGGATGCCTTCATCATTCAGCAGGGCAAGTGCCAGACATCCGGTAGTTCCTAATTTCTCAATCAGGGAGAAGCAGGAGAGGGTTACCGCATCCAGCTTTTTTTTCTCGCAAATAATTTTCACTGCCTGATAAAGACGCATGGCTTTCAGCAAATCTTCCGGAGTCCCTTCCCGGCAGGCAATGGCACGGTTGGCAAATACGGACGCCTCATATCCTATATCATCATCCTTTATCTGATAAAACAGACAATACACTTCCTCCATGGGGATATCAATGAACTCTATTCCCCAGCGGCGTTTGGCAAGCAGGTAATCTACATTGCTGGCCACCAGCCACGGAGAAGAATATCCCACAACTCCGATTCGTTTTCCTCTTACCTCGCGCTGGGCGGCGAAAGCCTTGTGATGATCTATCAGTTGTTTCACCATATTGGGGATAGTGCCATGAATAATATGTACTTTCATTCCTTTGCTGCGTATCCATGTAGCTATTTCCAGGGAAGCAGCCAGTGAGTTCTGTTGTCCGTCGGTCAGCAGATGGATAGGATAGGGAAGTAGTTCGAAGTGTTGGGTGACCATTTTTTCTACCCCGCCCGAAGCGATGAAAGCCATCCGGTAGGCATCTGCCGGAATACTTGCAGCCTCTGTATATGGTACCAGATGAAGCGTGAAAAACTTCTCGATTTCCACAAATAAATCTTTATGGCAATCATATACAGATTCAATTCTGTTCAAGGAGGACTGGAAGGTTATCAGGTATAGATTCATTTGATATTTTGCTTTGTTTTACTGGAACAAACTTACATGTTTTTTTTTAATAACCCTAAAAAATGCGCATTAAGATAACAAAGATTTAAATTCTTAATTAATTGTTTGCTCGGTTGGTTGCGAAAGTCTATCTTTGCACTTCGATTAAATAATTTTTATAACATTATGCCAATAATATCCATCAGAGGAAACGAGATGCCCGCATCGCCAATTCGCAAATTGGCACCGCTGGCCGATGCTGCAAAACAGAGAGGAATTCATGTGTATCACCTGAATATCGGTCAGCCCGACCTGCCTACTCCGCGAGCGGCCCTTGATGCGATTCGTAATATTGACCGTACCGTTTTGGAATATAGTCCCAGCCAGGGATACCGCAGCTACCGCGAGAAACTGGTGGGTTATTATAAGAAATATGACATCAACTTGTCTGCCGATGATATCATCATCACTACCGGAGGTTCGGAAGCGGTGCTGTTTGCTTTTCTGAGTTGCTTGAATCCGGGAGATGAGATCATTGTGCCGGAACCTGCCTATGCCAACTATATGGCGTTCGCCATTTCGGCCGGAGCCGTGATCCGCACGGTGACGACTACCATCGAGGAAGGGTTCTCCCTGCCGAAAGTGGAGAAGTTCGAGGAGTTGATAAACGAACGCACAAAAGCTATTCTGATCTGTAACCCGAATAATCCGACCGGCTATTTGTATACCCGCCGCGAGATGAACCAGATTCGTGACATGGTGAAGAAGTATGATCTTTACCTGTTCTCGGATGAAGTGTACCGCGAGTTTATCTATACCGGTTCTCCTTATATCTCTGCCTGTCACTTGGAAGGCATTGAAGAAAATGTGGTACTGATAGACTCGGTGTCCAAGCGTTATTCCGAATGCGGTATCCGTATCGGTGCGTTGATTACCAAGAATAAGGAAGTGAGAAATGCCGTCATGAAGTTCTGCCAGGCGCGTCTGAGTCCTCCTTTGATCGGTCAGATTGCTGCCGAGGCTTCATTGGATGCCCCCGAAGAGTACACACGCGAGACGTATGACGAATACGTGGAGCGCCGTAAGTGCCTGATTGACGGGCTGAACCGTATTCCGGGTGTTTATTCGCCCATACCGATGGGTGCATTCTATACGGTTGCCAAATTACCGGTGGACGACAGCGAGAAGTTCTGTGCATGGTGTCTGTCGGAATTCAACTATGAAGGCGAGACGGTCATGATGGCTCCGGCTGCCGGATTCTATACTACTCCCGGTGCAGGCCGTAATGAGGTGCGTATTGCCTACGTGTTGAAGAAAGAGGATTTGGTCCGTGCGTTGTTCGTACTGCGTAAGGCATTGGAAGCATATCCCGGAAGGGTAGAAGACTGATATGGACTGGAAGCTCTTTATTGCCAGACGCATCTATCGCAGCAATGAGGGTGGAAAAGAGGTGTCCAAGCCTGCCGTCCGCATTGCTATGCTGGGCATAGCCATCGGGCTGGCCGTCATGATTGTGTCGGTAGCGGTGGTGATCGGTTTCAAACATGAGGTACGCGACAAGGTGGTAGGCTTGGGGTCCGATATCGTAATAACTAACTTCGACTCCCAGCAATCTTATCAGACGGTTCCCATCGTTGCCAACGACAGTTTGCTCCATCTGTTGAAAACACTGGAAGGAGTGAAGCACGTGCAGCGCTATTCCACCAAGCCGGGAATGATTATGACAGACGACAGCTTTCAGGGAATGGTACTGAAAGGTGTTTCTCATGAATACGACTGGAGGTTTTTAAAGAATCATTTGCAGGAAGGGGAAATTCCTGTTTTCTCGGATACTGCCTCTACCAATAAGGTATTGGTGTCCCGCACTATTGCCGACAAGCTTCATCTGAAACTGGGTGATAAAATCTATACCTATTATATAGAGGATAATGTGCGCGCCCGCCGTCTTACTGTCGCCGGCATCTATCAGACCAATTTTTCCGCATACGATGATTTGTTTCTGATAACCGACTTATATACGGTGAACCGTTTGAATGGCTGGCAGAAAGGGCAGGTGAGTGGTATGGAACTGGAAGTGAATGAGTATAGCCGGTTGGAGCCGGTGAAGGAGGAAATCCGTGCACGGGTGGATACGCAGGTGGATGCATACGGAGGTACTTACTATACTCAGACGGTGGAGGAAGTCAATCCTCAGATATTTGCATGGCTGGATTTGCTGGATATGAATGTGTGGGTTATCTTGTTTCTCATGACGGGGGTGGCCGGATTCACCATGATATCCGGTTTGCTGATTATCATTCTGGAGCGTACCAATATGATCGGGGTGCTGAAAGCATTGGGAGCTGATAATTTTGCTATCCGTAAGATATTCCTCAGTTTTTCTGTATTCTTGATAGGCAGGGGGATGCTATGGGGAAATATCATCGGGGTGGCATTATGCTTTATTCAATCTCAATTTCATCTTTTCAAACTGGACCCTGCCACTTATTATGTAGATCGTGTTCCTGTTGAATTCAACATTTGGATTTATTTGTTGCTGAATGTCTGTACTTTGCTGGTGTCGGTGCTGATGCTTGTCGGGCCGTCATTTCTGGTGACGCGTATTCATCCGGCAAAATCTATTCGGTTTGAATGAGAAGATTCTCTTTCTGCGTTTTCCGTATATCCGGTATTAATCCTTTTTTCCTATAATGCTAAGGTCTTTTTCCCTTATGATTAAGTCTTTTTATGCGGTAATGTACTACAGTCTCCTACAGTGAATCGTATAGTCCATTATAGTGGACTGTACGGTCTGATGTAATGGACTGTACAGTCTGTTGTGAAAGTCTGTAGTAGTTGATAGAAAGAAAAGACCTAATTGTTAGGAAGAAATGCTTTAGTCGGGCGGATGTGTTAGAACCAACCCTGCTGCGAATTCGTGACAGGGCCGGTTCTTTATAGAGAGAATGTAAAGTTACGTATAGTATGTCACTTCCTTCAGTTCACAGTTTGCAGAAGAAAGAAACGAAGAAAGGCATGCTTATGTTTATCAGTATGCCGTGGACGATGGCCACGGGTACGGCTTCCGGTCCGGAGCAGCGTGCGATGGCTGCCAGGGAAATGTCGGAAGAACCGATGCCCGCCGCCGAGATAGGCGCCAGATAACCGAAATATTTGCGGAAAAGGGGAGCTCCTATCAAGGCGGTCATTTCCCGGAAAATATTGGATAGTAGCGCGATGGTCCCCAATTCGGTAGCAAGCTGCACACCGATGGAGGGGGATTTGATCTGCGTGATAAGGATGGAGGAAACGGAATAATAGGAGAATCCGCTTCCGACAGCCATGCAGTCGAAAATACTCCAGCGGCTCAAGAGAAAGCCTCCGATGGCGGAAAACAGCAGAGTGCCGCTTACGGTGGCAAGGGGTACAAGCAGTGTTCTGAAATTGAGGGATAAGACAAACTGCCTGAGGTTGCGGTTGCTTCCAAGATTAATGCCGAGTAACAGCATCAGTACATATAGTACATATACAGAGGTTTGGTGTACGTCGAAGTCCACCGCATAGCTGACTCCGGCTACGCAGCCAAACAAGAAAAAGGCTAGAGTTACAAGACTACTTTTCACCGCTTGCCCCCTTTCCTTTGAAAAAGATGTGGTATACTGCAAGGGAGGCCATCATGCTGCCCAATATGCTTAATGAGGAGATGACGGCTGCCTGGCCGCAGAAGTAACCAAGATTGTCAATAATCAGTCTGTTAAGACCAATAGAGAGACCGAGTAAGAAAAGTAGCAGACAGACCACGATATGGATGAGAGGAGTGATCTTGCGTACTTGGGATTTGTGGCGTAAGGGATAGCCTATAAGGACTCCGACAGCCATTATAGAAATGAAAGTAAACATGAGATTCAACTGTTTTTCTGATTTTACAATATTACTTATAACACGCTTTTGGACAAACGCATTTACGGTATGTTGGTAAAGTTGAAAGAACGGATGGACCAGATTATTTTCATACTTATGCTTTCAATTTGAAACTTTTTGTTGTTTTTAAAACGGGTGCAAAAGTAGAATAATTGTCTTTAATATGCAAATAATATACATATTAAATCTTATTGAAGCGAAATATGATATAAAACAAACAATATTTGTGATATTTCGTTGTAAAACGAAGGTTTTAAATTGTTACATTTATAGTTTTACCGAATAATATTGCATGTGCATGGGTGGGTGAAAACAATGAAAAAGGGGCTGTTTGGGGTGTGTTAGAGAATATAAAGCGATAAAAGGTTTCAATTTGTTATGCTGGATAATGTGATACTCTTCTGTTTTTTCAGGCAGTGATTACATTGGTGGAAAAGTGTTTCTTGCATAACCTTTCTTGGCGGATAAAAACAAATCAGGGTTTGTATAAACAAGCCCTGATTTGTTTTTGTCGGATCAAGATGGATAACCGGATTTAGAATTCAAATTTTTCTAATTTCATCTTGCCCAATTCTTGCAATTTAGGAACCAAGGTTATAAAATGTGCAGCCTTTTCGTGTGCATCCAGTGACTCAGCATCTTTCCATGTTTCGCAAATCATAAGGACATCTTTCCGTGTCGCGCTCTCAAAGATATCATAAGCGATGCAACCCTTGTCGTTTAAAGATTGCGCTACCAATTCCTTTGCTGTTTCTAAGACAGCATTGCGGTTACTCTCGTTTACTTGGATAAAAACATTTAATCTGATCATAATTCGTATTATTAAATTAAGAAATGTATAGTTGGTTTCATTCTCTTTTTATTTTCTCATAAACTCATTTTTCCGTCTGAATTTACGTTGTAATTTGAATACCCCATTCCATGCAGGTTGCAGAAAATCGAATAAGGGGAGTAGTGCACAGAACTTCCGTTCGCCAAAAACTTTGGCGGTTTTTCTGAAAACAATCAGTTGCATCGTGAAGCGTGCTGACCATAGCAAAACGGCAATGCCTGCAATAGTCCATTGGTGGAGAAGAATACTGATGGTTATAGTGGCGATGATGGCTGTATAGAACAAGAATCTGCTGCAAGTCTCAAATCCCATGAGATAACGGGCGGTTCCATGAAATAACCGGCTGGTAGCCGCATAGCTTATTTTCTCTTCACACCATATTCTTTTATATTTAGGCATGGCGATTCGCATCAGACTTTCAGGGCTGGCTTCAACTCGTGTATTGTGTGCACGGGCTGTTTCATTGATGAACAAATCATCTTCTCCACGTTGCAGATTCAGGTGGGAGGCAAATCCCTTCTGCTTGTAGTACAGTGTTTTCCGATAAGCCATATTCCGTCCTGTGCCCATGTAGGGATGTCCGGAAACAGCCATACCCAGATAACGCATAGAATTCAGCAACGTGTCGAAAGTGATTTTCTTATTAAACCATCCCGGTACTTTTTCGTAGTTGCTGTAGCCTAAAACGATTTCGGTGGCAGGTGTGAAATTACGTGCCATCTGTTTCAGCCATTGATTGCTTTGCGGACGGCAATCGGGTTCGGTAAATACCAGCCATTCATGGCGGCTGGCTTTAATTCCCATTGTTATTCCCAGTTTCTTGTGGCTGATGTAGCGTGCACTGTCGGGGATAAAGGTATGATAGAGATTGGGATATTTGTCTTCCAGTAATTTCAACGTATTGTCACAATCATCCGCCGGACGGTCGTAAATCACAATCACTTCGAATTCCGGATAGTCCTGCTCTAAAATAAATGGGAGGTTTTCTTGTAATTCGTGGGCTGCGTCTTTTGCCACAATGATGACAGACAGTGGAGGATTTTGGGTATTTATATCAGTGGCATATGCTGTTTCTCTGCTGTGAGTGTATAGTTTGTTATATAGCCCCAGATAGTAAACGGCCTGCGTGGTGAATAAGGCTCCCGAAGCTATTGGTAAGATTATATCTATGGTGAATGGTTCCATGTGTGATCTGTTTTAAAAACGTGCAAAAATACAGCAAATAATTGAATTGTAGCAGGATGAATATTCTTTATTTATTCAAAAGTTCAGATTTAATTATAATTTAATGTTAAAAGTGTGTTTTCGTGAATATTTTTCAAGTATAATTGCTATATTTAAAGAAGTTAACTGAAACCTGTAACAAGTCCTGACCAACGGGCAATTATTATGAGAATACAATTTGAGATTAAAGAAAGTTTGATCAATATACTTGATCAGCTTATGCATTCCGACTTTTGGGCTACGGAAATCAAGGAAGATGAGTCAGGAAAGAAGATTATCAAGATTAAAGACTTGGCTTATAACTTAGAAGCCGTGGCCGAGGTGATGGGGAATGAAATTTTTATTAGAACTGCTTTGTCTAAGTACACGTATCGTATTTATGAGGTGAAGGGGGAGTGCTGGTGCGAGTATGTGGGGGCCTATCGCGGTTTTTTGGAACAGAAGCTCCTTCCAATAATTACTCCGAAGGAAAATCTGTTGGAATGTGAGGTGCTGGATAGTTCCATATTAGGAGGCAAACAGAAAACTTTGCGTGAGTATGCGGAAGATAATTTAAAGCTAAAGAAGTTCCGTGAACAGAATTTTGGTAATAATGGATTTTCAAAAGCGGATCATCCACGGCGTGTGTATGATGAATTTATAAAAGAAGATTTCATTCCGGAAGATAAATAAGAAGGGATATTCAGTAAATGTCTCTAAAAAATAAGATGGCATATGAAGATGATAGGG